>Ga0315273_10005741_pt1 | contig 15393 bp, 14 predicted proteins | sample YL17G02_0_MG_FD_205753 | JGI IMG/M metagenome (GOLD analysis project Ga0315273, IMG submission 205753) | Sediment microbial communities from Yellowstone Lake, YNP, Wyoming, USA - YL17G02_0 | ecosystem: Environmental > Aquatic > Freshwater > Lake > Sediment | place: USA: Wyoming | collected...
CGCCGCTCGGTCGGCGACTTGCGCGCGGGCCACGCTCGCGCGCCCGTGTCCTGCGGACACGACTACGCGCGCCGCTCGGTCGGCGACTTGCGCGCGGGCCACGCTCGCGCGCCCGGGCATGGCCAGGGGCCGTTCGTCGTCGTGGCGCGGGCTGTGGAGCTTGTCGGCCATCATCCCTCCAGCGCCACCGAATCGAGCCGCCACACCAGGTCGCCGCCCTGCATCTGCAGCTGGTAGACGTCGCCGCTCTCGACGGTGACCGAGAAATAGAAGTGCGGATGACGCCCGGCGCGGTCGACCCAGCGCGCGTTCACGCTCGTCACGCGCAGCTCCCGCGTGCCGCGGCGGAACGCGAGCGGCGTGACGGCGCCGCCCTGGAAGTCGGCGCGCACGGTGACGGCTTCGTCGAGGGGTTCGTGTCGCATGGTCGGTTCGGTCCTGGCGTCCGGCGGGCACCATACTGCACAAATGTGCAGTCTGCAAGCCTCTCTTTCCATGCGGCTCCGGCGGAGTTCGTGGCGCATGCCCGGCGCGGCCCGGGTGGACATGCGGGTCGCGCCGGGACCGACCGATGACCTCGAAGACCGACCCGATTGGCTCAAAAGCCGCCGCTGCGCTAGACATTGCGCGGGCCCGGATGCCGGGCGCCGCACCTGTCCACTCATCCGCCGGGTCTCTCCGCCGGTGATCGCGAGGAACGTTCCGTGAAGCGCATCGCCATCGCGTCGCTCATGCTCTCCATCGCCGTCGCCGCGGCCTCGTCGTGCTCCGCCGCCACGCCGGCGGTGCTCAAGACCACCGAACTCGGACGCGGACCGACGATCGTGTTCCTGCACACGCTCGGCGGCGGCCGCCTGCAGTGGATGCCGGTCGCGCGCAAGCTGATCGGTTCTAGCCGCGTGGTGCTGGTGGACCTGCCGGGCCACGGTGAGAGCACCATGCCGGACCCGTTCTCGATCACGGCGTGTGCCGACGCGGTCGCCGAGTTGCTCGGCAAGCAGAACGCCGACAGCACCATCCTCGTCGGCCAGGGCGTGGGCGGCATGATCGCGATCAAGACGCTGTCGACACACCCGGGGACCGCGCGCGGTGTGCTCGCGATCGACGCCGGGCTCAAGCTGGCGCAGGCCGTGCCGGACCAGATGCAGCAGTACTTCCTGCAGGCGATCGACACCAACTACGAAGCGATCATGAAGCCGATCCTCACCAGCGGGGCGCGTGATTCGGTGCAGCGGGTGGCGATGTGGGCGACCGCCTCGCAGGTGACGCACGGCGACATGAAGTCGTATATGACGGCGCTGCTGCCAGCCGATGAATCGAAGACGTTCAAGGACATGAAGGGTGCGTTCGAGTTCATCGGCACCGAGCGGGTGTGGGAGGCCGACAAGAAGTGGGCGGATCTCGGCAAGTTGCTCGGCTACGACGAGTCGGTGCCGGTGGACGCGCGGCGGCTCACGGGCGCGGGCGCGCTGGTGGCGGCCGATCAGCCCGATACGCTGGCGATGCTGGTGCGCGAGTTCCAGTCGAGGGCGCTGGCGAAGAAGTAGCGCGGGCACACGCCCGCGCGCGATCCGACAACGCCCCGGTGGCCATGCGCCGCCGGGGCGTCGTCGTTCGCGGTGCTACAACTCGAAGCTGACGGTCGCTCGCACCTGGGTCCGCTCGAAATCGGCGAGATCGCGCGAGCCGTCCGTGGTCGGCGTGCCCGAGACCTGTGAGAAGACCCCGATCGCGCACCGAGCCTCACCCAGCCCGAAGCCGAGGCTGGGGCCGAGACTCAGCATGGCAGCCGATCGATGGCCGAAGTTCGGGTACTCGCTGCGGCCGCGCAACTCGATGCCGAGCGAGAGCCGAGGGCCGGCATACGCGGCGACGCCCGCGGTGAACTCGGCCGCGGCCTCGCGATGCAGCACGTTGCCGTCGTCGAGCCGTTCCTCGTCGTCGTGCCGGAACGCGAATTCCCCGATCAGGTTCGCGGTCGCGATCCAGCGCGGGCCACGGTGGGCGAGAAGCAGCCTGGGTTCGAATTCGAGCTCCCGGCCCGATTCGGTGACCTCGAGATAGAGCGCGGGATCGCCCGGGAACCGCCCGGGCTCGGCGAGTCGCCAGATCGCCTCGAGCGACGGGGAGTCGAAGCCCGCCGGCCCCCCCGGCGGGCGGACGAAGTTCAGGTACGCGGCCAGCGTGAGCCGGTCGCGCAGCGCGTACTCCCATTCCGCGCGCCACTGCCACGCCACGCTCTCGGCCGGATCGTGCCTGCCGGTCCTCGAGGTGAGCCACAGGCCGATCTCGCTCTCGCCGCGCTCGTCGAGATAAGGGGTGTAGCTCTGGAGGAAGACGCGCCCTTCGGCGCGCGCGGAGGGGGGTCGAAGGGTCGGCAGCACGCATGCCAGGGCGAGCGCGAGCGTCAGCCGACAGCACAGGTCAGGGGCGAGTCGGGGCATCGGGCGGGAGGGCTCCAGGCGGATCGATCGGGCGCCACCCTGGGTGGTGGCGGGACAACGTGGTGGTGGATCGCATGCACCGCTGGCGATCGGAAGAACGACCCGTCGGGCCGCATCGCCCTCTGATACCCGAATGCGGTTCGGCAGTCAAATCATAACGCAGCTTGTGTTTAGGCTGGACGATGATAGGTCATGAGTGTGTCATTCCATCAACATATGCATGCATGGTAATGCATGTGAAAAGGGCGACTCCAGACCGTTCGCCGTGGCCCTCGTCCGAGCCCGCGCGCTGTTTCCCCCTGCCCCAGGGCCCTCACGCTCGCCCCGTCCGGCGCCGATAACCGGGGAGCGTCCCGGATGGACCCGGGACGGGAGGTTCACCCTTGTCGCGTACCGCCCGGATCTGGATCTTCGTCGCGGTCGTGCTCGTGCTGGTGGTGCTGCGTGGCGTGTCACCGTCGCCGCCGGCCGGCCGGAACGCGTTCGGCCACGGTCCGACGATCGTGTTGGTGCACGGCCTCGGCAGTTCCGCCGAGGACTGGCTGCCCACCGCTCGCATGCTGGCGCGCGACCATCGCGTGGTGCTGGTGGACCTGCCGGGTCACGGCGCGAGCGCGATGCCCGATCCGTTCTCGCTCGAACAGGTGAGCGTGGCGCTCGACGCGGCGCTCGAGGACGAGAGCCGCGACGAACCGGTGATCCTGGTGGGTCACTCGCTCGGTGGCCTGGCGTGCGCCGAATACGCGCTCGAACACCCATCACGCGTGCGCGGGCTGGTACTGGTGGAGGCCGCGCTCGTGCCGCAGATCGACCCCGCCGAGCGGCCGCGTCTCGAACAGGCGCTGGAGCATGACTACGAGTCGTTCGTGCGCTCGGCGTATCTCGGCTTCGGGCGCGACTCGGCGCAGGGTGAGCGGCTGTGGCAGGAGGCGAGGCGTCAGGACCCGGCGATGGTGAAGCGCTGGATCCGGCTGGCCTGGAGCGCCGATCTGTCCGGGCGCGCGGGCGGGCTCACCATGCCGGTGCTGGCGGTGCTGTCGGCGAACTCGTGGCCCGCGAAGGAGCCCTGGACGCACGCGAAGATGGAGCTGGGCTATCGCAAGATGCTCGCGGTGCACCCGGTGCGATTCGAGGACTGCGGGCACTTCATCATGCTCGACCGCCCCGAAGACCTCGCGCGCGCCATCGGGCGCTTCTGCGCGGACCCGGCCGGGGACCTGATCGCGACGCGATAGCGGACGTCGTCACGCCGGGCGATGCCACGTCACCCCGTGGGGGCGGAGCAGGAGTCGCACGGGACCGCTCCTACTTGATGATGATCCCGCCGGTCCGGAACTGGCCCTTCTTGAGGTCGTACTTGGAGGCCGCTTCCCCGAGCGTCTTCATCACCACCGCCGCACCCGGGTACCCCTCGAGGCGCCCCAACTCACCGGTGTCCGGGTCCACCATCACGATCGTCGGGAATGACTCGATGTGATAGCGGTCCTGCAGCGCCTGCACGTCGAGCGCATTGTGTCCGTCTTCGCGCCGGCGGTCCGTCACGCGCACGGGGATGAACGAGCTCTCGATCGTGCCGGCGTGCCGCGGATCGGCGAACACCTCGCCCTGAAGCACCTTGCACGGGCCGCACCACTCGGCGCCGAACTCGTACAGGATCGGTTTCCCGGTCTGGCGCGCGAGCGTTTCGGCGTCGCCGATGTCGCGCCACGCGATCGAATCCTTCACCAGCGACGGATGACTCTGCTCCATCATGCCGGTGCCGACGCGCGCCGCCAGGAACGCGGCGGCGAGCACCAGCAACAACCGCGGCAGCGCGCGTGTCGAGCCATGCTTCGGCGGCGGCGACGTTCCGTCCCCGGGTCCGTCGAAGATCATCTCAGCCGTTGCTGGAGGCATAGGACAGCTCCCGTCGATTCATGACCAGCACCGCCAACGCGAGGCACAGCGTCACGGTGGAAAGATAGGCGCTCGCCGGCGCCCATGGAGCGAGTCCACCCGCGATCTGCGCGATCGGGAGATTCGGGTTCATCGAGCCCGACAACTCGCCCGCCGCGCGCGCCAGCCAGGTCCAGCCCTTGGCCTGCGCCAGCATGCCGCCGATGCCGCACACGAACTGCACACCGATCCACAGCGCCACGTCGCCGACGCCGTTCACGAGGGTGGACAGCAGTACGAACACCGCGGCGATACCGAAACCTTCGAACAGCCGCTCGCCGACGAACGTGAGCGCTTCCGGCGCGCCGGGCGCCGCGCCGCGCACGGTCATGATGAGGACGACCAGCGCCGCCTGCCCCACGCCGATCACCGCCGACATGGATCCGGCCGCGAACCAGCGCGACAGCACGTACTCCGAGCGGCGCACCGGGCGCGCGAACAGCAACTGCAGCACACCGGAGGACAGGTCCTGGCCGATGATGCCGATCGCGAATACCAGCGCGACGCCGGTGAGCTTGCCGGCGATCGAGAACCCGGCCTGGGGCATGGCGGCGGTGATGAGCAACGGCACGCCGACGATGAACAGCAGGAAGGCCATGCGGAACGGACTCATGAACCGCTGGCGCCAGAACGCCACGACGAGCGTGCGGTTCACGACGCGCCTCCCGGGTTCGCGGGCGGGGACGTCGTCGCCGCCGCCACCGCCGGGGCGCTGTCGAGGAACAGGCGCTCGAGCCGGCTCTCCTCGGGTGTCACCTCGGAGACCGGTACCTGCACCGCGACCAGGGCGGCCATGAGGCGTGCCGCACCGGCGTCATCGGGCACCGCGAAGCGTGCCTCGGTGTTGCCGCGGCTCGCGAGCGACGCGCCCGCGGCGGCGGCGGCCTGCCCCAGCGCTGCGTCGGTCACCGTGGCCCCGCCGGCCCAGCGCACCCGTACCACGCGCGCGACCTCGGCGCCCGCGGCGAGCGTCTCGATGGCCTCGACCTTGCCGCCCTTCACGAACGCGACGCGGTCGCACACGCGCTCGACCTGCTCGAGCTGGTGCGAGTTGAGCAGCACGGTGGCGCCACTACCCTTGAGCTCCCCGAGCAGCCGGCGGAACAACACCACGCCGGCCGGATCGACCCCCGAGGCGGGCTCGTCGAGGAAGATGTAGCGCGGGTGACCGAGCAGTGCCTGCGCGAGCCCGACGCGTTGCAGCATGCCGCGCGAGTAGCCGCGGATCACGCGGGCGGCGGCGGTGGGATCGAGACCCACGCGCTCGAGGGCGGTCGCGCAGTCGGCGTGCCGCGTGCGCTCCGGCAGACGGGCGAGGGCATGGTGATACTCGAGGAAGTCGCGGCCGGTCATCCAGCGATCGAGCACGAGCCGCTCGGGCAGATAGCCGGTCACCGAGCGCACCGCGAGATCGTCGGGGGCATGGCCGTCGATGGTGATGCGGCCGGCGTCGGTGCGGAGGAATCCGAGCAGACAGCCGAACAACGTGGTCTTGCCGGCGCCATTGGGACCGATGATGCCGAACACCTCGCCCGGCGCGATGGTCAGCGACACGCCATTGAGGGCATGCACCGACGTGCCGGAAAGGGCGCGGCGATAGGTCTTGGTGACGGAGTCGACGACGATGCCCGTGCTCATGCACCGCTCCTACGCTGGAGTCACGGCCGGTGTTGCAGGGGAGGGACGCAAGCGCGCGGATGATGCCCGAGCGGCCGCGACGTGGCAATCACCGGACATCCGATCGCACGCTCGAGCCCCGGATCGGGCATCGGTTCGACGATCGGAGCGCGCGGCCCGGGAGGCGCACCTGCGAGCGATCGGATTCCGCCAAACACGACGGCCCCGGACATGTTCGTCCGGGGCCGTGTGTGAAGAAAACCTGGGTCTACTTGAGCGCCAGCTCCTTCATCGCCTTCGCGATGCGGAACTTGAGCACGGTCTTGGCCGGGATCTTGATGGCCTCGCCCGTCTGCGGGTTCCGGCCCATGCGGGCCTTGCGCTTCACGACCACGAGCTTGCCGACGCCCGGGAACACGAAGCCATTGCGCGCCTGCTTGGCGGCGAGGGTGGCGAGCTCCTCGAGGATCTGGGTGCTCTGCTTCTTGGTGAGCTCGAACTTGTTCGCGATATGACCCGCGACCTGCGACTTCGTCATCATCTTCGCCATCGTGCGATCTCCTTCCTCTCCATGGAATCAACGGGTACGAGCCGCATGGACGGACCGGCGCAGTCATGTCGCGCCATGCCGCAGATGTGTATAGCAGGGACCTTCCCCGAAATCAAACCGAATTCTCTTGGAATTTCGAGGGTGAGAGCGATTCGGACACGATTTGGCGCGGTCCAAATCCATGCATAATCCGGGCCGCTCTGGCAGCGGTCGGAATGCACTTCGATCCGGGACCACCCGCATGGGGCGCGGTGGGGCGCTTCCACGGACCCGGCGATGCTGTGTCCGCGGCACGGAGGAGTCTCCGGAAACGGGCGACGCGCCGCAGCGGGAGGGCTCCGGCGCGTCGTGGACGCGGGATCTTCGAGAGTGTGCGCGACGCTCAGCGCAGCTTCACGAGCCGCTTCACCTGCGGCGCGTAGGTGCCAGTGGCAACACGAACAAGGTAGACCCCGGCGGGTGCCTCGGCACCGCGCCCGTCGCGGCCGTCCCACGCGAATTCGTGCCCCCCGGCCGAGAGCCCGCCAAGGAAGAGCGTGCGCACGCGGCGCCCGAGCGCGTCGAACACCAGCACCTGGGCCTCGCCCGCGGCAGGCATCTCGAGCGTGAAGCGGGTGCCGGTCCGGAACGGGGAAGGAACGGGGTCGGAGAGCCGTAACCGCCCGACGGCCGGGGCGGCGGGGACCCCCGCCAGGAAGGCGGTCGCGTCGATCTTCCACTGGGATCGTCCGTGGGTGGCCGCCACGAGCGTGTGCGTGGCGGGGTCGTAGCTCAGGTCCATGACCGGCTGGATCGGCATGCCGGTCCCGAACGGGAACCAGAATCCGCCGAGATCGGAGGTGCTGTACACGCCCACGTCGGTGGCTACGAACAGATGCTGCGGGTTCGCCGGGTCCACCACGATGTCGTTCACCGGCGCGACCGGAAGGTTGCCGTCGATGGAGGTCCAGTTCGCCCCGCGATCCGTGCTGCGATAGACGTGGGGCGTATGCTCGTCGTTGCCGGACCCCGACAGTGTGACATAGACGCGCATCGAGTCGACCGGGTCCGCGACGACGTGCGTGACGCAGCGGACCGGGAGCCCGGTGGTGATCTCGGTCCAGTGCGCGCCCCCATCGAGCGAACGCCAGGCGCGGCCGTCATCGGTGCCGACGTAGTAGGTGTTCGGCGCCGGCGCCGAGATGTCGATCGCTGAGATCGTGCTGTAGACGAGCGCGGACGGGATGTTGCGGGTGAGGTCGCCGCTCGCGAAGCCATAGCTCAGACCGTTGTTGACGCTCTTGTACACGCGCTGCGAGCCCGCCAGGATGACGTTGTGATCGGCCGGGCTGATGCGGTAGGGCATGCACCAGTTGTAACGGTCGGTCCCGTCGAACCCGGTCGGGGTGGTGAAGGTGTTCTGGATCGCATAGTTGGTGGAGCGCAATGGGCCGCTGCCGTAGGAGCCGAACTGGTACTCGCCGAACGTGATGGCGGGATTGCTCGGGTCGACCGCGACGACGAAGCCGTCGGCCTGGAACTGGAAGCTCTGCCAGTCGTCGGGGTTCCCGCCGGTCTCGAGACAGTCATTATCCTGGGTGCCGCCGAGCAACCGCCCGGGCGTGAGCGGATCGATCGCCCCGGCGTAGAACTGCGTGATCGGCAGGTGGATCGCCTTGACCCAGCCCCCGCCACCGTTGGTGCTGTTGAAGAATCCGCCGTCGGTGCCGAGGTAGAGCCGCTGCGTGTTGCCCGGGTCGATCCATAGCGCGTGCACGTCGGGGTGCGCGTTACTGAGCAGGTTGCCGAAGTTCACGCCGCCGTCGGGCGAGCGCATCAGAATCTGGCCGCACGCATACACCACGTTCGGATCGGCCGGATCCACCACGTTGTCACCGAAATACCAGCCGAACCCGCCGAACCCGCCGAGGAACGTGGTGCTCGCACCGTTGCGCCGCGACCAGGTGTCACCGCCGTCGGTGGTGCGCCACATGCCGAGGCCGTTGTAGCCCTGCAGCGCGCCCTGGATGATCTGCGCGTAGATCCAGCGTGGCCGGGACGGCGAGATCGCGAGCCCGATCCGGCCGACCGAGTCCGAAGGCGTGGGCAGGCCGCTGGCGAGCCGCGTCCAACTGGTGCCGTGATCGATGCTGCGCCAGATCCCGCTCTCGGGACCGTAGGCGCGGCGGTAGGTGGGGCGGCGGATGCGCTCCCATGTCGCGCAGAACACCGTGTCGGGATGCAGTGGATTGACCGCGACGTCGATCACGCCGGTGCTGTCGCTCACGAACAGCGTGCGGGTCCAGTGCGCGCCGCCGTCCTCGCTGCGGTACAGACCGCGATTCGGGTCGGTCGAGAACTGCGGTCCCATCGCGGCGACGTAGATCCGGTTCGGGTTGGAGGGATCCACCGCCACGCCACCGATGCGCCGCGTCCGGTCGAGACCAAGGTAGGTCCAGTTGGCGCCCGCGTCGGTGGAGCGGAACAGCCCGGCGCCGTCATACGAGTCGACCGACGCGTTGGCTTCGCCGGTGCCGACGTAGATCGTGTTCGAGTTTGTGGGATCGAGCGTCATGGCGCCGATCGACGGCACGTTGACGGCGTCGAAGACCGGGGCCCAGTTCACGCCCGCGTCGGTCGACTTGAACACCCCGCCGTTGGCCGATCCGATGTAGACGATGGTCCCGCCCGGTACCACCGCCATCGCGCTGATGCGGCCGCCGATGTTGGTGGGTCCGGCGCTCACCCACGGAAGCGAACTCGAGGTGAGCCGCAGCGACGCCGCGATCCGGTCCACGCGCGCCTGCTGCGTCGCGGCCGCGACCCGGTCGGGGTCGATGATGCCGGTGGGGTAGGCATGCTGGCGGTAGAGCCATTCCCCGGGTTCGTGGTTCGAGGACCGCCCGCCACGCTCGGCGTCGCCGGGCGATGGACGCGACGGCGCGTGCGGGGCGATCGCGAGCGCGAGCGCCACCACGGCGATGACGCCGGAGCGGACGAGCCGGCCTCGGCCGGAGATCGACGATGGGAGCATGCGGACTCTCTTCCCCGGGAAGGAACGGGCCGCCCATGGTGAGCGGGCAGCCCGGTGCGGGACATCAAGAGTGTATCGGGCTGGCGCGGCGACGGTCCAGCGCCGAATCGGGCCGGTCGCCGCCAACGGGGCGTGCGTCGGGCCACGTCCGGAGTCACGCTGCCGGCCTTGGGGCCGCCGATGCGAACGGGGCGCGGTCATTCGGCCGCGCCCCGTGGCAACATCCTGTTCCCGGGTGTGGACTACTTCTTGTCGCCGCCCTTCTGCTCGGTGGCTTCCTTCAGCCTGGCGTTCTGCGCCGCCGTCCACGGGGGAACCACGTCGTTGGAGCGAGCGTAGGCGATCGACTGGCCGAGGTGCTCGTGCATGTGCGAGAGCAGCAACAGGAACGCGGCACGCTTCGTCATCTTCCTGCCCATCAGGTCGATCTGCGTGTCGAGGTCCGACTCCGGGGTGTCCATCCAGGCCTTCTCGACGTGCGCGAACGAGTCCTTGAGCGTCTTCTGGATATCGGCCTTCTTGGTCTGCGACTTCTCGAACGTGTTGAAGTCGAAGCCCTCGGGCGGCTTGACGCCCATGAAGCCCGGGATGCCGAAGTTCGCGGCGGCGACATGCATGTAGACCTCGCCGGCCGAGCGCACGTCCTTGGCCGGACGCCACGAGTACTTGCCCTCGGGCATGGCCTCGGCGAGCTGGCCGAGCTTGCTCTCGGCGTCCTTCATCCACGTCAGGACGTCACCCTTCATGCCGGCGGGCGGCGCCACGTCGTCGGCGAGCGCGCGCACGGGCGCCAGGGCGAGACACATCGCGAGGACGGCGAATACGAGACGGCGGAGCTGAGGCATGGGGATCTCCTGGTCGGGGGAGAGGCGGCGGGGACGGGTCGGGGCCCACGGGATGTCGCGCGAGGTGTGATCCGCATGATAATCGACCTGCCCGGTGTTGGGTACGGGCGAGTCGGCACGACCGTGGCCGGCGGTTTCGCACCGCTGAGTCCCGCGTTTCATCCCGGCCCGGCGTGTCAGCCGCATGCGGCCACGAAGCGGGCGGGTCCGGCTCAGCGTTTCGTGAGCGGGATCACCAGCTTGAGAGCGCTGTGTGTGTCCGAGAACGAGACGACCTTCACGTCCACCAGCCCGACCTTTTTGGCTGCGAGACGCACGTGGTCCTCGTTCAGGTCGCGGCGGCCCTTGACCCACACCACCCACACGGCGCCGTCACGCGCCATGACCCGCTCGATCGAGGGGAGCTTCACCAGGTCGACGACGCGGTCCGCCGCGAGGAACACCATGTCGCTCTCCGGCATCACGCCGTCGCGATGGACCTCGCCGGCGCGTTCGTCGAGTTCGCGCAGGAAGCCGGCGTCGTCCACACCCAGCACGCTCACCATCTGGTCCGACTTCACGCCGAGCTTCTCGAACAGGCCCTTGGGCCTGCGGATCTTCTCGGCCCATGTCTCGGCGAGATCGCCGAGTTCGAGCGTGAGCGATCCCTCGGGGCCGACGAGCCTGAGCCGCCCGTCCGTCACCACCACCTCGGTGAGCGTGGCGAGCGCCATGGTCACGCCCGGCTCGCCGCGGAAGATCACCTCGTTCGTCTCCAGCAGCGCGCGGCCGTCGATGCGCCGGCGCTTCCAGATGGCGGTGCAATCCGCTTCGCTTCCCATCGTTCCCCCGGGTCAGGCGGTGAGCGTGCGTCTCAGTTCGGGCGCCAGGCGGGATGGCGTCACGCGTCCAAGATCGATGTGTTCGGCGCCGACGAAACACGCCAGCGCACGCACCGCCTCGCCGACGCCGGCGATCGCGCCGGCCTGGTCGAGACCGCCCCACCGTGCCGCCGGCGGCTCGGCGCCCGCGGCGAACCACGGTTCGAAATGCACGTGCCGGAGTTCGAGCCGCTTCTCCTCGCGGTGCGTCTTGGGGTCGAGCCGGCCGATGAGCTGGCCGTCGTGCAGGATCGGCAGCGAGTAGTAGCCGTGCACGCGCTTGTGCCCGGGAACATACACCTCGATGGTGTAGTCGTAGCCGAACAGACGCTTCACGCGCTCGCGGTGCCACAGGAACGAGTCGAACGGCGACAGGAGGGTGGTGCCACGCGAGGGCCGTCGGCGGCGGCCGGCGCGCTCGAGCGCCTCGAGGTCAGCGGCCAGCACCAGCCACCGGGCCGAGCCGCGCGCCGGTTTCGGCGCGGCGGGCCTCGATCCGGGCCGTGCGTGTCGCGTCTCGTCGGCCAGGTCGATCTCGATCACCTCGCCACGGGCGATCATGCTCGCGAGCAGCCTCCGGCGTTCGCCCGGTCCGAAGCGCGGGAAGGTGAGGTACATGCGCAGGTCGGTCTCGGTGGCGGCGCCCATGGCGTGCAGCGAGCGCGTGATGTGCCAGCGCCGGAACGTCTCGGTGCCGGGCGGTTCGATCGTCGCGATCGCGGGCAGCACGCGTTCGGCGAGATCGAATCGCTTGTTGAAGTGGACCCGGTCGGCGATCAGCGTGGCGCCGCTCATCCACAGGTAGTCGAGCGCGTGCGTGGTGGGCTTCCAGTTCCACCAGCCGGCGCCGGCGCCCGGCGGGCGCCGGTGTTCGAAATCGGCGCTGCCGAGCGGCCCCGAGTCCGCGATGGTCTTGCGCACCATCTCGAGCACCTTGCGGTTCTTCTGCAGCCACGCTCCCCATGAGCGGTTGCGGCGCTGGTAGTCGAGCATGGCCCGCCGCCACGGCCCCAGGTGGCCGATCGGCACCAGCGATGCCGCGTGCGCCCAGTAGTCGAACAGCAGTCGCCGCCGGTAGACCAGCCGGTGCAACTTGGCGCGGTCGTAGGGGCCGAAGCGGCTGAACAGTGTCAGGTGGTGCGCGCGGTCGACCACGTTGATGGAGTCGAGCTGCAGCGCGCCCACGTCCTCGACAAAGCGTGTCAGCCGCGCCGGCGACAGCGTGCGCGTTCGCGGCGCCGCGAGGTGCTGGCGCTCGAGGAACAGCGCCGCCACCGCCCGGCGCGGGAACACCGGCCGTGTCATCGGCGCGCGGGGGTGGGATAGGCCATGGCGAGCACCTCGACCAGATGCACCACCCGCGCCTCGATGCCACGCTCGCGCACCCCGCGGTCCATGTGCAGCGCACAGCCGGGATTGCTCGCCACCACGAGTTCGGGAGCGACACTGGCGATGCTGTCGACCTTGTGGCCGAGTTGGGCATCGGCCATCTCGGGATGCGTCAGGTTGTAGATCCCCGCGCTGCCGCAGCACCAGTCGGAGTCGGGCAGGTCCACGAGCTCGATCCCGGGCAGCGAGCGCAGCAAACGGCGCGGCGACTGCCGCACGCCCTGGGCGTGGGCGAGGTGACATGGATCGTGATAGCCGATACGCAGCGGCCGCGACGGGTCGTGCGCCGAATGGAGTGGCGTGGCGCCCTCCGGCAGTCCGATCTGATCGAGGATCTCGGACACGTCTCGCACGTGCGCGGCGAAGCGGATCGCGGCGTCGGCGAGCGCATCCTGCTCGAGCAGGTGGGGCGTCTCTCGCAGCGCGGCGCCGCAGCCGGCGGAGTCGGTGACGATGGCGTCGTAGGGCGCGTCGAACGCCGCCACGTTGCGCTTCGCCAGCGCGCGGGCCTCGTGCCGGAGCCCGGCGTGCGCGTGCAGCGCGCCGCAACAGCTCTGCGCGTGCGGCACCGTGACACGGCAGCCCGCCAGCACCAGCAGCCGCACCAGATCCTGGTTGATAGCCGAGAACAACACCTCCATCACGCAACTGGTGAAGAAGCCGACGTGTATGCGGGGTGCCGCGGCGGGATGGAAGACCATCGCATCGGGCCGGCGTTCCATTCGCGCTCCGGCCGGCAGACGCGAGGCGACGCGGTCGAGCGCGCGCCCGGCGCGCGACGGCACCGGCGGCGTCATCGAATAGCCCTGGCTCGCCGCGCGTGGCAGCATCGCGCGCACGCCGGGACGCCGCATGAGGGACGCGATCGGCGGCGCCTGCGACAGGCGCAGCAGGTCTCCGACCAGGTGCATTCGGGCCCGGTCGGGCATCACCTGGCGCAGCACCCACTCGCCGATGAGACCGAGCTTGCGGGCCTCGGGCACGCGCCGCGCGAGCTGGGCGCGGGTCTGCTCGAGCAGCCGGCCGTAGGGCACGCCGGCCGGGCACACGGTCTCGCACGCGCGGCAATCGAGACACTGGTCGAGGTGGCGCACCACGTCGGCATCGGGTTCGATGCGGCCCTCGGCGAGCCCGCGCATCAGGTACAGGCGCCCGCGCGGCGAATCGGGCTCGATGCGCAGGGTGCGATAGGTGGGACACGCGGTCAGGCACAACCCGCAGTGGATGCAGGTCTCGAGATCGCGCCGGTCGGGCGCGTCGTCGGCGTCGAACCACGACACCCCGCCGGTGGCGGGACGGGACGGGTGAGGATGCGGAGCGGGATCGGGCGCGTTCACGCGCCCAAGATAGCATCGCGCGGGCGGCGATGCCGCGCACCGCGCTCAGCCGCTATCGCCGGCGTCCGCGAGGTGGAAGCGGTGCAGCACTCGGTGCACCACCGGCGCGAACATGACGCCCACGCTGGTGAGCAGCGCCACGCCGCTGTAGAGCGCGTAGCACGAGGCGAATACCTTGAGCGCACCGGGTTGCCCGGCGAGCGGGCGGGAATCGACCGGACCCATCCCGCCGAGGATCATCGATGCGTTGTAGAGCGAGTCAAGCCAGCCGAACGGGCCGGTGAGGTGATAGCCGATCACGCCGATCACGAGTGAGAAACCGATCACGCCGAGCCCGGTCAGCGCCGAGTAGACGACGCGGCGGCGGAACTCCGGCACCGGCAGCAGCGGTTCGCGGTGGCTCTCCCAGCCGCGCCGGCGGCGCCGGCGGCGCGCGGCTCCCGATGTCGTGGAAGGCCCGCCGTGGGGTGCGGGTGAGGACGTCGTCGCCGGGCCGCCGTGCGGGATGGGCGCGCTCACGGCACCAGCACGATCTTGCCGAAGTGACGGCCCGATTCCAGACGCTCGTGAGCCTCGCGCGCGCGGGCGAGCGGGAGAGCGGTGTCGAGCACGGGCAGGATGTCGCCGCGCTTCACGAATTCGAGCACGTCGAGCAGTTCGCTGCGGCGTCCCATCCACGAGCCGAGGATGTTCAGGTGCCGCCCGAACAACAGGTTGATGTCGAGCGTGACCTGGTTGCCGATGGTGGCGCCGCAGGTCACCAGCCGCCCGTTCCTCGCGAGCGAGGCGACCGACTGCTCGAACACCCTGCCACCGACGTGCTCGAACACCACCTCGACGCCCTTCCTTCCGGTGAGGCGGCGCACCTCCGCGGCGATGTCCTGCGTGGAGTGGTCGATCACGTCGTGCGCGCCCAGCGCCCGCGCCCGCTCGAGCTTGCCGGCGCCGCCGGCGGTGGCGATCACGCGAGCGCCAAGGAGCCGCGCGATCTGCACCGCGACACTGCCCACGCCGCTGCCTGCGCCGACCACCAGCACGTCCTCGCCCGGCCGGACCGCGGCACGCGTCACCAGCATGTGCCACGCGGTGAGTGCCACCACCGGCAGCGTGGCGGCCTGCTCGAAACCGAGCGGCTCGGGGTATGGGAGGCAGTTGCGGCCCGGCACCGCCACCTGGTCGGCGTAACCGCCGTTCTTCTTGCGCCCGACGAGATCGTAATGACGGCACAGGTGATCGTCACCCGCCATGCAGGCACGGCACACCCCGCACGAGAGCACCGGCAGCACCAGTGTCTTGTCGCCCGGCTTCACGTGCCGCACACCCGCGCCGACGCGCGCCACCACGCCCACCACGTCGCAGCCGAGGACGTGCGGCATCTCGACCTCGAGGCCGAGCGAACCGGC
>Ga0315273_10005743_pt1 | contig 15392 bp, 10 predicted proteins | sample YL17G02_0_MG_FD_205753 | JGI IMG/M metagenome (GOLD analysis project Ga0315273, IMG submission 205753) | Sediment microbial communities from Yellowstone Lake, YNP, Wyoming, USA - YL17G02_0 | ecosystem: Environmental > Aquatic > Freshwater > Lake > Sediment | place: USA: Wyoming | collected...
CGCTCGGCAAGTTCAAGGTGGAAATCGACGACCTGCGCGCGGACCATCCACTGCTGGTCGTCGACGGCGCCGGGACGATGGCGACCGCCGACGTGCTGCATTTCATCGACCAGAGCCCCGTGGCCGGCTGGATCGACCACTACACCGACGGTGCGCAGGCCGCCGGCAACGGCAGGCTCGAGCTGAAGGTGGCCTTGCCGCTCGGTGCTGCGGCGGGAACCCGGGTCACCGGCGAATATGCCGTCACTGACAACGAGCTGCGGCTCGCCGGCGCGCCGCCGCTCGGGGCGATCAACGGCAAGCTGCAGTTTTCGGAGAAGGGCGTGGTCGCGCGCGATGTCGCGGTCGAAGTGCTCGGGGGGCCGGCCCGGCTTGCCATCACCAGCGACGCCGACGAGGTGCAACTCACGGGGACCGGCAGCACGACGATCGCCGCATTGCGGCGCGAATTCAATCCGCCGTTCGGCGAGGCCGTCTCGGGTGCGATCGACTGGACGGTCACGGCCGTCGTCGGCGCCGCGTCGTCTTGGTCGCTGGAAAGCACGCTGAAGGGCACCGCGATCGATCTGCCGGCGCCGCTCGGCAAGGCCGCCGGTGAAATCGTGCCGTTGAAAGTCGCGCGCCGCGGCAACGCGGCGCAGCCCGCTGAGGACACGTTGACGGTGACGTATGGGCAGGTGGGCCGGCTGCTGCTCCACCGCAAACTCGCCACCGACGGCGCGACGGTCGACCGCGCGCTGTTCGTGCTCGGCCGGATGGCCGACGGCGCTGCACCGGAACGTGCCGATCGTCCCGGATTGTGGGTGCGCGGCGCGCTGCCGTTGCTCAATCTGGACGACTGGCTCGCCTTGAGACGGCGGACGGGACCGCTGCCCACCACTCGCGACAGCCTTGAAGTTGCCGGCATCGACCTCGACGTCAATGTGCTGGAAGCCGTCGGCCGCCGCTTCAACGACATGAAGGTCAGCGCGCGGCGAAGCAAGGACGATTGGCAGCTCGACATGCGCGCGAAGGAGCTCGCCGGGTCCGCGACCTGGTCGGCGCCCGTTCCCGACGCGCCCAACGGCCGTCTGTCCGCGCGCCTCGCGCGGTTCCTGCCGCCCGGCGCCGCGGAACTTGCGCGGTGGAAGGGCGCGCCGGCGGCGACCTCGACAAAGGTCGAAGCGGGCATCGACAATCCGTGGCCCGAGATCGATGTCCGGGCCGAGGCGTTCTACGTTCGCGGCCGCGACGCCGGTCAGCTCGAATTCGTTGCGCATCCGCGCGGCACCGAGTGGCGTATCGACAAGCTGGCGCTGGAGAACGACGGCGGCCGCCTGGACGCCAGCGGCCGCTGGCAGTCCGCGGGCAAGGACCAGCAGACGCGCCTCGACATCGCGCTATCGGTGACGGATGCCGGCAAGTTCCTTTCCCGCATCGGCTATCTCGACGCCGTGCAGAATGCGCCGACCAAAGTGACCGGCACCCTCGAATGGGCCGGGGCGCCCAGTGAATTCGACTATCCGACGCTGTCCGGAGCGTTCCGGATCGAGGTCGGGCCGGGGCGCTTCACCAGGATCGAGCCCGGTATCGGCAAGCTGCTTGGCGTCCTTTCGCTGCAGTCGTTGCCGCGGCGCATCACGCTTGATTTCACCGACGTCTTCAGCGAGGGCTTCGCGTTCGACGACATCACCGGCGATGTTCGCATCCAGAGCGGCGTGCTGAAGACGTCCAACCTGCGCCTCGCCGGGCCGGCCGCCAAAGTCGAGATTTCCGGTGACGTGGACCTGGCCAGCGAAACGCAACACCTGGCGGTGCGGGTGCTGCCCTCGCTGTCGGCGAGCATCTCGACGGGCGCGGCGTTGCTGTTCCTCGCGAACCCGATCATCGGCGCGGCGATCGGCGCCGGATCGCTGCTGGCGCAAAAGGTGCTGAAGGATCCGTTCGAGCAGATGTTCAGCTATGAATACCAGATTACGGGGAGCTGGGCGGATCCCGTCGTCACGCGCCCCGGCGCGACGAAGGCCGAGGCCGGGCCGACCCGGTAGCGCGCGCGACCGCGCGTCGGCGGACGCGATGGCGATGGCAGAGATGAGGATGACGCCGATGCAAACTACGCAGTCGTTTCGAGTGGCCGCCGTGCAGACGGTGTCCGGTGGCGACGTCGCCGCCAATCTGGCGCAGGCCGAACCCCTGGTCGCCGCCGCCGCCGCGCAGGGGGCGCGTCTTGTCCTGCTGCCCGAGTATTTCGGCATTCTCGGTGCCCGCGCCACCGACAAGCTCGCGGTGCGCGAACCGGAAGGCGACGGGGTGCAGCAGGCGTGGCTCGCCGCGCAGGCCCGCCGGCACGGCGTTTTCCTGGTCGGCGGAACGGTGCCGCTCGCCTGCGACGACCCGCTGCGCGTGCGCAGTGCGTGCCTCGTCTACGCGCCCGACGGCACGCGCCTCGCGCGCTACGACAAGATCCACCTGTTCGCTTTCGCGCGTGGAGCCGAGCGCTACGAGGAGGGACGGACGATCGAGCCGGGGACCGCGCGTGTCGCATTCGACGCGCCTTGCGGGCGAGTCGGCCTGTCGGTGTGCTACGACCTGCGTTTTCCCGAGCTCTACCGGGGGCTCGGCGAACTGGTGCTGATTCTGGTTCCTGCCGCCTTCACCGCGACCACCGGCGCCGCGCACTGGCACCTGCTGCTGCGCGCCCGCGCGGTCGAGAACCAGTGCTACGTGCTGGCCGCGGCGCAGGGAGGCGCGCACCCGAACGGCCGGCGAACCTACGGTCATTCACTGCTGATCGATCCGTGGGGCGACATCGTCGCCGAACATCCCGACGGGCCCGGTGTCGTCGTCGGCGACGTGGATCCGGCCCGTCTTGCCGAGGTGCGCGCCGAGTTGCCCGCCCTCGCGCATCGGGTATTCCGGTAGCGGCGTGAGCCGCTAATTCCCGCGCAGCAGGATCAACACCGCGCCGCCGCCGCCGGCGTGCTGTGGCGCTTCGCAATAGGCCAGCACGTCGTCCCACTGCGCGAGCCATCGCCTCACCTTGCCCTTGAGGACCGGCTCGCGGTTCGGCGACGTGAGGCCCTTGCCGTGGATCACGCGCACGCAGCGGTCGCCGTGCTGCCGGGCCGCGAAGAGGAAATCGGCCAGCACGGCGCGCGCTTCTTCCGAATTGAGGCCGTGGAGATCGAGCTCGCCGCGCACCGACCAGTGGCCGCGTCGAAGCTTCGACAGGATGTCGGTGCCGAGGCCGCGGCGCAGAAAGGTCTGCTCACCCTCCAGCTCCTGCCCGATCTCCCACGAGTCGGGCGCGGGCTTGTCGCCGTACTTCGACGCTTCGAGCGCCGCGCGCTCGTCGGCGATCCGTTGCGCCGGGATCGGTGCCGGCCGCGGCGGCGCGTGCTTCCGTCGGGTGGAAGGCGGGAGCCGCTGCACGTCGGCGAATGCCTGCGTGAGGTCGACGTCGCCGGCGGCATGCTTTTGCGCCGCGAGGGCGCGTTTGGGCGAGATCGCGGGCGCCGCCGGGCGGGCCGGCAACGGTGGCTTCGGCGCGGTCACCTTGGCCGCCTTTGTTGCCGGTGGCGCAGTGTTCGTCGGCGCCGGCGCTACGGCGCGCGCTTCGTCGACGAGCTTCTTCAGGTCGGAGAGCTTGGCCATGGGAGGACCGTCGTACCCCGATCCGGCGCAGCGCGGATTGAGCGCGAGCGAAACCCGGGGAACGGGAGCCGGTGCGACGTCATGTCAATGGCGGCGGGGGCCCCGGGTTTCGCGTTCGCTCAGAGGCTGAGAGTTTTTCGAGCGTGCCCGAGCAGCGCGCCAGAAGGCGGCCGATCGAGGCGCAAAGCGCAGCCATAGCTCGGGCTATGGCGAGCATTGGCAACGACGAGTGGGCGTCTTGTGGCGTGATGAGCGGGCATGATCGAAAGACTCTCAGCCTCTCAGCCCGGGCGACACGGTTACGCGGCTGCGCGGCGGCTCAATGCGCGTCTTCGAGATAAGCCTCGGCGTCGAGCGCCGCCATGCACCCGGTGCCGGCCGAGGTGACTGCCTGCCGGTACACGTGGTCGGCGACGTCGCCGGCCGCGAACACCCCCGGCACGCTGGTGGCGGTGGCGTTGCCATCGGTGCCGCTCCTGACCTTGATGTAGCCGCCCGCCATCTCGAGCTGGCCGGTGAAGATGCCGGTATTGGGCGTGTGGCCGATCGCGATGAACACGCCGAGGACGGGGATGTCCTGCGTTGCGCCGCTGTCCTTGTGCTTCACGCGCACGCCGGTGACGCCGGATTTGTCGCCCAGCACTTCGTGGAGCGTGTGGTTCCACAGCACGCGCATGTTGCCGCCGTCTTTGGTCCTGGCAAGCAGCTTGTCGATCAGGATCGCTTCGGCGCGGAAGCGTTCGCGGCGATGGACGACCGTCACCGATTTCGCGATGTTCGAGAGGTAGAGCGCCTCCTCGACCGCGGTGTTGCCGCCGCCGACGACCACGACGTCCTGCCCCTTGTAGAAGAAGCCGTCGCAGGTCGCGCAGGCGGAAACGCCCTTCCCCATGAACGTGGTTTCCGACGCCAGGCCGAGATAGCGCGCCGACGCGCCGGTGGCGATGATGAGGGCGTCGCAGGTGTACTCGCCGCTGTCGCCGACGAGTCGGAGCGGACGCTCGCCGAGCTTCACCGTCTGGATTTCGTCGAAGATCATCTCGGTGTCGAAGCGCTCGGCGTGCTTCTGGAAGCGGGCCATCAGTTCCGGGCCCTGCACGCCCTCCGCGTCCGCCGGCCAGTTGTCGACGTCGGTGGTGGTCATCAGCTGCCCGCCCTGCGCGAGACCGGTGATGAGCACGGGCTTCAGGTTGGCGCGTGCGGCGTATACTGCCGCCGAATAACCGGCGGGGCCGGAACCCAGAATCAGCAATCGGGCGTGCCTGGTGGACATCGGTTTCCTTTGACGCGACGGGCGATCGACGATTGTAATCGATGTTGGGATGCGTCCCGTGCGCGCAACTCCTCCCTGGACAGACGGCCACGCGCCTTTCGGCCGGGCTTCGGAACCTGTATAATGCGTCGCTTGAAGTTTTGGCGGCAAACTGATGTTTTTCAAGAAGAAAGAGGATGAGGTCCGACGGCGGCCGCCGCCGTCCGGGGGGGCGGCCGCCCGCGCGCCGCTGTCCCCGCGCTTCGCCCGGCTGGTGCGCGAGTCCTGGTGGCTGTTGGTGGTCGCCGCGTTTGCGTGGCTGGCGCTGATCCTCGCCACCTACACCAGGACCGACCGGGGCTGGTCGTTCACCGGCACCGGTGCGCCGATCGGCAACAAGGGCGGCGTTGCCGGCGCCTGGCTCTCCGACCTGCTCCTGTATTTATTCGGGCTCTCCGCATGGTGGTGGGTCGTGGCCGGCGTGGTGCTGGTTGTCGCCGGCTACCGCCGCATTGCCGATCCGGAACTGGCCACCGACCATCCGCTGCCGCTCGCCATTGTGGGTTTCGTGCTGGTGCTGCTGACGAGCTCGGCGCTCGAGGCGCTGCGGTTCTACCGGTTGCCGGTGACACTGCCCCAGGCGCCGGGCGGCGCACTGGGCGAACTCATCGGGTCGAGCCTCGCCCGGGCCCTCGACCACGGCGCGACGCTACTGCTGATCGTGCTGTTCCTCGCCGGCTGCTCGCTCCTGTTCGGCATGTCGTGGTTGAAACTGATGGAGCGCATCGGCGCCGGCGTCGAGCATTTGTTCGCGGCGTTCCGGCGCCGGACCGACGAGCGTGCCGAGCGCCGGTTGGCCGAGCACGCGCTCGCCGCGCGCGAGGCCGTGGTCACGCACGCGAAGCAGGAAGCGCCCGTGCGCGAACCGGTGCTCGTCGTCACTGCGCCGCCCGAGGTGCAACAGTCGGCGCGGGTGATCAAGGAACGGCAGCGGCCGCTGTTCCGCGAGCTGCCCGATTCGCCGCTGCCGCCGCTCGAGTTGCTCGAGGATCCGCCGGCGGCGCAGGACACGGTCAACGCCGATGCGCTCGAATACACGTCGCGGCTGATCGAGCGCAAGCTCGCCGATTTCGGCGTCGCGGTCAAAGTGCTGGCAGCCTATCCGGGGCCGGTGATCACGCGCTTCGAGATCGAGCCGGCGGTCGGCGTGAAGGGCAGCCAGATCGTCAACCTGGTCAAGGACCTCGCGCGCGCGCTGTCGGTGATCAGCATCCGCGTCGTGGAGACGATCCCCGGCAAGTCGTGCATGGGCCTCGAACTGCCGAACCCGAAGCGGCAGATCGTGAAGCTGATCGAGATTCTGTCGTCGGCCACCTACAACGACAACGCCAGCCCGCTGACGCTCGCGCTCGGCAAGGACATCGCCGGCAAGACGATCATCGCCGACCTCGCGCGGATGCCGCACCTGCTGGTGGCCGGCACCACCGGGTCGGGCAAGTCGGTCGCCGTCAACGCGATGATCCTGTCGCTGCTGTACAAGGCCGAGCCGCGGCAGGTGCGGCTGATCCTGGTCGACCCGAAGATGCTCGAGCTCTCGGTGTACGAGGGCATCCCGCATCTGCTGGCGCCGGTCGTCACCGACATGAAGCTCGCCGGCAACGCGCTCAACTGGTGTGTGGGCGAGATGGAGCGCCGCTACCGGCTGATGTCGACGCTGGGCGTGCGCAACCTCGCCGGTTACAACGCCCGCGTCGCCGAAGCGAAAAAGGCGGGCAAGCCGCTCACCAATCCGTTCTCGCTCACCCCCGATACGCCTGAGTCGATCGAGGAGATGCCGTTGATCGTCGTCGTCATCGACGAGCTCGCCGACCTGATGATGGTCACCGGCAAGAAGATCGAGGAGTTGATCGCGCGGATCGCGCAGAAGGCGCGCGCGGCCGGCATCCACCTGATTCTCGCCACGCAGCGGCCGTCGGTGGACGTGATCACCGGGCTCATCAAGGCCAACATTCCGTCGCGAATCGCGTTCCAGGTCGCGAGCAAGGTGGATTCGCGGACGATCCTCGACCACATGGGCGCCGAGGCGCTGCTGGGGCAGGGGGACATGCTGTTCCAGCCGCCGGGCACCGGCTACCCGACGCGCGTACACGGCGCGTTCGTCTCGGATCAGGAAGTCCATCGCGTCGTCGAGCACCTGAAGCAGCAGGGCGGCCCGCGATATCTGGACGGCATCCTCGAAGGCACTGCGAACGGCAACGGCGACGACGGCGTGAGTGTCGAAGGCGCCGACGCCGAGTCCGATCCGGTCTACGACCAGGCGGTGGCGATCGTGCTGCGGACGCGCCGGCCGTCGATATCCCTCGTCCAGCGGCATCTGCGCATCGGTTACAACCGCGCCGCACGGCTGATCGAGCAGATGGAGCGCGCCGGGCTGGTGTCGCCGATGCAGACCAACGGCAATCGCGAGGTGCTCGTTCCCGCTGGCAAGGGCGACGCGGGATGATGCGCCGGTCTTGGGTCGGCCTTGGCGTAGCCCGGGTCGTAGCCCGGGTTGAGCGGAGCGAAACCCGGGGCAGCCGGGCCATTGCCACCGCCCCCCGGGCTTCGCTCCGCTCAACGCCGGACTGCGGACAGGGCTACGCCGCGGCGTTCATCGCCGCTGTTCTTCTTTTGGTTCCGACGGCACTCGCCGGGCCCATCCTGGTCTATCGTGACGGTGCCTACTGCCCGCGCGAGCGACCGCCCGACGCGCCGCGCATCACCGCCGCGCAGGCGGTCGAACGGGCGAAAACGCTGTTGCCGGCCGATTTCTGCGGGCCGACGTGGTACGTGAGCGGCTGCGAATTCGATCCCGAATGGGCGTTCGATACGTGGCGCGTCTTTGCACAACAGTACAAGGAGGTCGGCGGGCGGAGGGAAATCCTGGGCCGCGACCATACGTATGTCGTCCTCGACGCGGTCGGCAACTGCATCGTCAACATTCCCGGAACCTGAACATGACCGCTCGCCTCGCGCGCGATGGCGCCACGGCGCTGCTGGCGACGCTGCTGCTCGGCGCTGCGACAGCCGCGCCTGCCACCGGCCTCGAACAGCTGCACGCGTTTGTCGGCAGTGCCCGGACCGGCAAGGCGGCGTTCACGCAGCGGGTCGTCGGCAAGGGGCAGTCCTCGGTGAAGGAGTCGACCGGCACGTTCACGTTCCAGCGTCCCGGCAAATTCCGCTGGGCGTACGAGAAGCCGTACGAGCAGCTGATCGTCGGCGACGGCGGCAAGCTGTGGATCTACGACCGGGACCTGAACCAGGTCATCGTGCGCAAGCTCGATCTCGCCCTCGGGTCGAGCCCGGCCGCGCTGCTCGCCGGCGACAATGCGCTGGAACGGAACTTCGACGTCAGCGATGGCGGGCGCAGCGAGGGGCTGGAGCTGATCGAAGCGAAACCCAAGGCGGCGGAATCCGGGTTCCTGCGCGTGCGCATCGGCTTCAAGGACCATCTGCCGCGCGTAATGGAGATCACCGACACCTTCGGCAACGTCACGACGCTGGTGTTTGCCGGTTTCGAGCGCAATCCGGCGCTCGACGCGGCGCAGTTCCGCTTCGTTCCGCCGCCCGGGGCGGACGTGGTCGGCGAGTAGCGAGGCGGAAGCGTGGAGCAGGCATGCGATTGTCCGAAGTGCGCCCGTTGAGCCCTCCTCGATCGCCCCGCGCCTGACGCTGCGAAGCCGTGTCCGGCGATCTCTTCACCCCGACGAACCCGGCCACGCCCCTGGCGGAGCGGCTGCGCCCGGAATCGGTCGCGGACGTGATCGGTCAGCGGCACCTGCTCGGGCCGGGCAAGCCGCTCGCAGTGGCGTTCGCTTCCGGCAAGCCGCACTCGATGATCCTGTGGGGGCCGCCCGGGGTGGGCAAGACCACGCTGGCGCGGCTGATGGCAGCGGCGTTCAACTCGGAGTTCATTGCGGTGTCGGCGGTGCTCTCCGGCGTCAAGGACATCCGCGACGCGGTGGCCCGGGCCGAGGCGACGCTGATGCAGTCGGGGCGGCACACGATCCTGTTCGTCGACGAAGTGCATCGCTTCAACAAAGCGCAGCAGGACGCGTTCCTGCCGTACGTCGAGCAGGGTGTCGTCACGTTCATCGGCGCGACGACCGAGAATCCTTCGTTCGAGGTGAACGGCGCGTTGCTGTCGCGGGCCGCGGTGTACGTGCTCGAACCGCTGGCAGCAGAGGAACTCGCAGCGCTCCTCGACCGGGCGCTCGCCGCGGCGCTGCCGGGAATGGCGATCGAGGCGAGCGCGCGCGACGCACTGATCGCGTACGCCGACGGCGACGGCCGCCGGCTCATCAACATGGTCGAGCAGCTGGCCACCGCCGCGGGCACCGGCCGCAGCGCGCCGATCGACCTCGCGTTCGTCGAGGCGACGATCGCCCGTTCATTGCGCCGTTTCGACAAGGGCGGCGAGGCGTTCTACGACCAGATCTCGGCCTTGCACAAGTCGGTGCGCGGCTCCAATCCCGACGCGGCGCTCTACTGGATGTGCCGGATGCTCGACGGCGGCACCGATCCGCTCTATGTCGGGCGGCGGCTGATCCGCATGGCGAGCGAGGACATCGGGCTCGCCGACCCGCGCGCGCTCCGTCTTGCGCTCGACGCCGTCGAAACCTACGAGCGGCTCGGCACGCCCGAGGGCGAGCTCGCGCTGGCGGAGGCGGTCATCTACCTCGCATGCGCGCCGAAGTCCAATGCCGTCTATCGGGCGTACAACGCGGCGCGCTCCTTCATCGCCGAGGATGGCTCGCGGCCGGTCCCGCTGCGGCTGCGCAATGCGCCAACGAAGCTGATGAAGGGGCTGGGCTACGGCAAGGGCTATCGCTATGCGCACGACGAGGCGGATGCCTTCGCCGCCGGCGAGCAGTATTTTCCGGACAACATGGCGGACGTCTCCTGGTACGAGCCGACCGAGCGCGGCCTCGAGGCGAAGATCCGCGAGAAGCTCCTCTGGCTGCGCGCGCAGGACACGAAGGCGCGCGGTGAAAAATCGTAACCGGACGTCGCCGGAACCCGCAGCCCGGCGTTGCGCGGAAAATGGGGTCAGAGCTCATTTTTCAGGCCTGACGCGGGGATGTATTTCGTCCTCTGCAAGAAAAATGAGCTCTGACCCCATTTTCCGGACCCCATTTTCCACCACCCGGGTTTCGCGTTGCTCAACGCCGCGCTACGCAGCGCCGCCAACCGCGTTTGGTAGAATCGCCCCATGCTCGACATCAATCTGTTGCGTAACGACATCGCCGGCGTCGCCGCGGGCCTCGCCAGGCGCGGACTGGCGCTCGACACCGCCACGTTCGAGGCCCTCGAGGGCGAGCGCAAGGCCATCCAGATCCGCACGCAGGAACTGCAGGCGCAGCGCAACACGCTGTCCCGCGAGATCGGCGCGGCCAAAGGCAAGGGCGCCGACGCCTCGGCCTTGCTCGCGCAGGCAGCCGGATTCGGCGACGAGCTCGCGCGCCTCGAAGCGGAGCTCCTGCGGGTGCAGGGCGGCTTGCGCGACTTTCTCCTCGACCTGCCCAACCTGACGCACGACTCGACGCCGGTCGGCAAGTCGAGTGACGACAACGTCGAGGTGCGCCGCTGGGGCACGCCGAAAACGTTCGCGTTCGCGCCCCGGGATCACACCGACGTGGGCGAGGGCCTGGGCCTGCTCGATTTCGCGACCGCCGCCAAGCTCTCCGGAGCGCGCTTTTCGTTCCTCCGCGGCGGCCTCGCGCGGCTGCATCGCGCGCTGGCGCAGTTGATGCTCGACACGCACACGGGCGAGCACGGCTACACCGAGTGCTACACGCCGTACGTGGTGAACGCGGAAACGCTGGTGGGAACGACCCAGCTGCCCAAGTTCGAGGCCGACATGTTCTCGGTCAGGAAAGGCGGCGTCGAAGGGGAGGGCGAGACCCTCTACCTCATCTCGACCTCGGAGATCACGCTCACCAACAGCGTCCGCGGCGAGATCCTGCCGGCCGCCGCTCTGCCGATCCGGCTGACTGCCCACACGCCGTGTTTCCGTTCGGAAGCTGGAAGCTACGGCAAGGACACGCGCGGGATGATCCGCCAGCACCAGTTCGACAAGGTGGAGCTGGTGCAAATCGTGCACCCGGAGGAATCCTACGCCGCGCTGGAGCAGCTTACCGGTCACGCCGAGACGATCCTGCAACGGCTGGAACTGCCGTATCGGGTGATGGCGCTGTGCACCGGCGACATCGGCTTTGCCAGCGCGAAGACCTATGACCTCGAAGTCTGGCTGCCGGCGCAGAACACTTATCGCGAGATCTCGTCGTGCTCGAACTGCGAGGCCTTCCAGGCGCGGCGGATGCAGGCGCGGTTCCGCAACGCGCAGGGCAAGACCGAGTTCGTGCACACGCTCAACGGATCCGGCCTCGCGGTCGGGCGCACGCTGGTGGCGGTGCTCGAGAACTACCAGCGCGCGGACGGCTCCGTCGAGATCCCGCAGGTGCTGCGCCGCTACATGGGTGGCGCGGAAGTCATCGCGAAATAGGCGACGACGGGGTCGGAAACGGGGTCGGATACGTAACCCTGCCAGCCAAGCGGGAATCCTAGCTTGGCTGGCAGGGTTACGTATCCGACCCCGTTTCCGACCCCGTCGTCGCCTATTTCACCTCGGGTTCGGCATCCGAAGCCATCCGCAACCGCGGCGCAAGCGGCGGCTGGCGCGCGAGCAGGATGTCGTAATACCCGCGCACGCGATCGACGAACGCCACCGGCATGCCGCCGCGCGCGTAGCCGTATTTGGCCTCGGCGTGAAACTCCGGCAACGCGAGCAGCGGCAGCACGCGCTTCACGTCGCTCCAGTGGTCCGGATCGAGTTTCTGCTTCTGGGCGAGCACGCGGGCATCCTCGAGATGGCCGATACCGACATTGAACGCGGCCAGCGCAAGCCAGGTGCGGTCGGGCTCGTGGATCCGGGCGGGCAGCTTGGCCTTGAGGTCGCGCAGGTAGCGCGCGGCCCCGAGCACGCTCCCCCCTGGATCCATCCGGTCGCTGATGCCGAGGTGCTTCGCGGTGTCCTCGGTGATCTGCATCAATCCGCGCACGCCGGTTTCGCTGGTCGCGTACGGGTCCCACTTCGACTCCTGATAGGCGATGGCGGCGAGCAGGCGCCATTCGACGCCGGTCTTCTCCTGCGCGTCGTGGAAGAGCGGGAGCCATTGCGGCAGCTCGGACCGCATGTCCTGATGAAACGCGCCGGCGTCGAGGCGCTGGAATTGGCCCGCCTCGGGCATGTAGCGCTCGACCAGCCGCTTGATCGTTCCGTCACGCTGCATGCGGGCGAGGAAACGGTCGAGGTCGTCGGAGAGCCGGGGGAATCGCGGCGACACCGCCCACGCAAGCTCGCGTTTCACGCCCAGCGGAAAGGCGACCTCGTAGTCGATGTAGACGGTGCGCGCGGCGGCCGCGGCCAGCGATCCCACGATGGCGTAATCGATCGTGCCGTCGGAAACCTGCGCGATCAGCCCGGTGGACGACGGCAGTTCGAGCGCCCGAAACTCGATGCCCGGATGCGCGGCGCGCACGGCCGCGATCTCCGAGGCGAGTCCGCGAAGGTCGACGTACGCGACGGTGGCGCCGTCGAGATCGCGCCAGCTCGCGGGCTTGTAGCCGTCGCGGTTGCAGATGAGCAGCAGCTCCACCGTGCGGTAACCCTTGGTCCAGAGCACCGACGGCGCGGGTTCGCTGCCGCGACTCGCGGGAGCCGGCGGTTCAGGCGCGGTCCTGGCCGATGCCGGCGCCGGTGCCGGTGCCGCGGGCCGCGGCAGAAACAGGCCGCCGGCGCCGACATGGGCCTCACCTCGGGCGATCCGATCGACGACCTCTGCGGGAGAAGCGGCGTTCACATAACGGATCCGCAGGTCATGCTCCGCGCCGAACAGGCGCAGCAGGTCGGCGTCGAAACCTACCGTGCTGCCGTCGGGACCGGCAAAGTAGACCACCGGACCCGGGCGGATGAGCACCACCAGTTCCCGCGCATCCTCCGGCGCAGACAGTGCGGGCGGTCGCGGCGGCTCGCGTTGGCTCGACCACCACGCCGATACTCCCACCGCGGCGAGTGCGCAGCCGGCGGCGACGAGAGCGATGTGGCGGGAGGGACGCAATTTCGATCGGTGACGGCCACGTTGGCGCAGGGGAGCGAAGAAGCGAACGATTATAGACACCGTGCGTCAGGCCGCGTTCCCGTGCGGCCGGCGTCCGCGCACGGAGAGCACCGCCCGCCGCCTGTCTCCACGCAGGGACGCCCCGGGGGCGGCCGCGCGCCGATCGTCGGCGTTGGCTGTGGCAGTGGCTGTGGCTTGCCGCGGCCGCGCCGATAGCCGATAATCCTCCTTGCGCGCGTTGCGCCACCGATCAATGGCGGGTCGCCCCGCATTGCAGCGTCGTGAATCTGGTCAGGTCCGGAAGGAAGCAGCCACAGCGACTCACTGCAAGTGCCGGGGGAACGGCTCGCCACCCCTCTTGGGCCTGCGTTCGGCGTCGAAATCTGAACGTCGTTTTGATCATCGTTCCGGATCTTCGCTGAACGCAGCATGCCCGACGCTCGACCGACATGACCTACCAGGTTCTGGCCCGCAAGTGGCGGCCGAAGACCTTCGCTGAGCTCGCCGGACAGGCGCACGTGGTGCAGGCGCTGACCAATGCGCTGACCCGCGGGCGGCTGCACCACGCCTATCTGCTGACGGGGACGCGGGGCGTCGGCAAGACGACCATCGCGCGCATTCTGGCCAAGAGCCTCAACTGCATCACCAACGGCGTCACCGCGACGCCATGCGGAACGTGCGCTGCGTGCCTCGACATCGACGCCGGCCGTTTCGTCGACCTGCTCGAGCTTGACGCGGCGTCCAACACCGGCATCGACAACATGCGCGAGATCCTCGACAACGCACGCTACGCGCCGACGGTCGGCCGCTACAAGGTCTACCTGATCGACGAAGTCCACATGCTGTCCAAGGCGGCGTTCAACTCGATGCTGAAGACGCTCGAGGAGCCGCCGGAGCACGTGCGCTTCGTGCTCGCGACCACCGATCCGCAGAAGATCCCGGTCACCGTGCTGTCGCGCTGCCTGCAGTTCAACCTGAAGCAGCTGCCGGTGGCGTTGATCGAGGAGCGGCTGGCATTCGTTCTGGCTGCCGAGGAGATCGCCGCCGACCCGCGGGCGCTCGCGCTGGTCGCCCGCGCCGCGCAGGGCTCGATGCGCGATGCCCTGTCGCTGCTCGACCAGGCGATTGCCTACGGCGGCGGCGAAGTGCGCGAGCCTGCCGTGCGCGCGATGCTGGGTGCGGTCGACACGCAGCATGTCTACCGACTCGCCGACGCGCTGCTCGCCAATGACGGGCCGGCGCTGCTCGCCGAGGTCGACGCCTTGGCGGCGCGCAGCATTTCGTTTCCGTCCGCACTCGAGGAGCTCGCGTCGCTGTTCCACCGGATCGCGACGGTCCAGGCTGTGCCGGCGGCGGCGCAGACCACCGAGGACGGCGAGCAGGTTGCGGCCTATGCGGCCGCGATGTCCCCCGAGCTCGTGCAGCTTGCGTACCAGATCTGCGTGCAGGGTCGTGCCGACTTGCCGCTCGCGCCGGACGAGGCCACGGGGTTCGCGATGACGCTGCTGCGGCTGCTGGCGTTCGAGCCCGGAGGCAGTGCGCGCCCGTCCGGCGCGGTCGATGCCGTGCCCGGGCAGCGGGCGGCGCCGGGGCTGAGGGCAGCGCCCGCAGCGGCGGCGACCGCGGCATCCGTCAGTGCGCCCGCAGCGCCCGCGGCAGCGCGTCCGCCGGCATCGTCGCCCGCCGCGGCCGATGCGCCCGCCCGCCGGGTGGCGGAGCCGGCCGTTGCGCCTCCCGCGAACCCTTCGCGCAACGCGGCCGCCGCCCCCGATGGCGCGGCGGCGGCTTCAGGCGGGCCGGTGCGCGCCTTGCCAACGGATCCGGCCGACTGGCCGGGCTTCGTCGCGAGCCTCAAGCTGGGCGGGATCGCCGGCCAGCTCGCGGCGCAATCGGAACTGGTGCGCAGCAGCGACCGCGACCTGGTGCTGGGCCTGCCGGAGGCGCAGCGGCATCTCACCGACAAGGCCTACGCCGACAAGCTCAAGGCGGCACTCGACGAGGTGACGGGCGTGAAGGTGCGGCTCGCGTTCGAGTACTCGTCGACCGCGGACGCCTCGCTGGCTGCGCAGGCGCGGCGCGAGCGCGCGGAACAGAAGGCCCGGACCGAAGCGCAGTTCCGCGATGATCCGTTCGTCCGCGACGTCGTGGCGCGATTCGACGCCACGATCAACCCCCAGTCGATCAAGCCCGTTTCCTAAACCGGTCGCGCCGCCGGCCGGACGACCCGTCTTCCGGCGCGGCGTTGCGACAGCGCAAGGAGTAGCTCCAATGATGAAGAACCAGCTCGCCGGACTGATGAAACAGGCGCAGCAGATGCAGGACAACCTCAAGAAGGCGCAGGAGGATCT
>Ga0315273_10005744_pt1 | contig 15392 bp, 17 predicted proteins | sample YL17G02_0_MG_FD_205753 | JGI IMG/M metagenome (GOLD analysis project Ga0315273, IMG submission 205753) | Sediment microbial communities from Yellowstone Lake, YNP, Wyoming, USA - YL17G02_0 | ecosystem: Environmental > Aquatic > Freshwater > Lake > Sediment | place: USA: Wyoming | collected...
TGTTGGCCCGCCGCCTGCACCTGACCCAGATGGGCCTGCCGTTCACGGGCGGGTTGTTGCACGACGTCGGGAAAGTCGTGCTCAACGAGTTCGTGGCGGCCGAGTACGCCGAGATCGTCCGCTCCGTCAACGAGCAGCGCCTTTCCTTCGTCGAGGCCGAACAGCAGGTGCTGGGGTTCACGCACGCGGAGGTCGGGGCCAGACTGGCCGAGTCCTGGAGCTTGCCGGATTCGATCGTCCATTGCGTGCGCTGGCATCATGAGCCGGACGCCGCCGAGGCCGCCGGCCCGCTGACCGACGCCGTTCACCTGGCGGACGCAGTCTGTCTGCTGCTGGGGGTCGGCGGTGGAGACGACGGCCTGCTGTACCGCGGCCACCCCGCGGTGTTGGCGCGCCACGGCTTGTCCCAGACAGATCTGGAAACGGTCGGGGCCGAAGTGGTCGCGGAGTTGAGGACCGTGCAAACGCTGTTCGCCGCAAAGTAAGGGCATCAACATGGCTGCCAACATACTGGTCGTCGACGATTCGGGCACCATGCGCGGCATGATCAAACGGATGCTGACCATGAGCGGACTGGACGTCGGCGAAGTCTACGAAGCCGGCAACGGCATCGAAGCCCTCGCCCAGATGCATGCCCACCGCATCGGCGTGATTCTGCTCGACATCAACATGCCGGTGATGAACGGCGTGAAGCTGATCAAGCGCATCCACGACGACCCGCGCCTGCGCGACATCCCCGTGATCGTCGCCTCGACCGAGGGCAGCGAGCCGCGCATTCAGGAGTTGCTCGCCGCGGGGGCGCGCGGCTACGTCCGCAAGCCCTTCCGTCCGGAGCACCTGCGCGACGTGCTGGCCCCGCTGGTCGGCCTTCGCGCGCAGCCGACCACTGGCGCCGCGCAGAGCGACGATCTGTCGTTCTGAACCGCGGGCCCGCCGCCCTGACGACGCAGACGCACTCCAGTCCCGGTCCCTGCTGACTACAGCAGTCACCTCCACGACTTGACATCACCAGGGACGTCGCCTATACAAAGCCCGTCGGTGTTGTCGGTTGGGTAAAGCGGTTCCCGACAACCCCCGTTCCTGAAATGTCACTAGCGGAGAGCATGTCATGCCAAGAAGGAAACACCGCAAGGCGGCCGGGAAGAGACTCTTCAAGGGGGCGCGCCGTGGCGACCCGCTGGGGGGGATGAGCCAGGCTCTGAGCGGTCTGACGAGCGCCCACGCCGAGCTGGTCGCACAGCGCAATCAACTCGACGCGCAGATTCAGATCGTCGCCCAGGCCTTGAAGGTCATAGGCGGCGGCCGACCAGCGGCGGCCGGTGTGCGGCGCGGCGGTCGCCGCCCACGCGCCGGACGCGGCCCGCGCCCCGGCTCGCTCAAGTCTTACGTCCTGGAAGTGCTCGGCGGCGGCGGCGTGATGGCCGTCAAGGACGTCACCGCCGGCGTCATCCAGGCCGGGTACAAGACCAAGAACAAGACCCTCGCCAAGAGCGTCGGCATCGCGCTGACCGAGCTTCGCGGAGTCAAGAAGGTCGGGCGCGGCAAGTTCCGCCTCAAATAGCAGCGCGCGGCAGATTCCGCCGGCTTTCACAGTGCGACGCACGCGGCGGGCGTCACCGAGGAATCAGCCGACCCACGATGCGGCTGGGCCCTCGGGGCGCCCGCCCGCGCAGTGTGCGCCTCCGCACCGCGGGTACAATGGCCCCGCGCATGAGTACCGATTTTCTGCACGATCTCGAACAGCGCCGCCTGGTTCACCAGGTGTCGGCGCCTGAGCTGTGCGACGCGTTGCGCGCCAGGCGCGTCGTCGGCTACGTCGGCTTCGATCCGACCGCCGACAGCCTGCACGTCGGCAATCTGGTACACCTGATCAACCTGATGCGCTTCCAGCGGGCGGGGCACCGCCCCATTGGCCTGATCGGCGGCGGCACGGGGCTGATCGGCGATCCGAGCGGCCGGGAAGCCGAGCGGGCGCTGCTCACCACGGAGCAGATCGCGGCCAATCTGGCGGGCATCCGCCGGCAGGTCGAGCGCTTCCTGGACCTCGGCGCCGACGGCGCGCTGCTGGTGAACAACGCGGAGTGGCTTTGCACTCTGAACCTGATCGACTTCCTCCGCGACATCGGCAAGCACTTCTCCGTCAACCAGATGATCGTCCGCGACTCGGTGCGCACCCGGCTGGAGACGCGCGACCAGGGGCTTTCGTACACCGAGTTCTCCTACATGCTGCTGCAAGCCTATGACTTTCTGGCGCTGTACGACCGCTATGGCTGCACTCTCCAGATGGGCGGCAGCGACCAGTGGGGCAACATCCTGTCGGGCGCCGACCTGATCCGCCGCCTGCGCGGCGTCGACGCCTATGGTCTTACGACGCCACTGCTGACGCGGTCGGATGGCAGGAAATTCGGCAAATCGGAAGAGGGCAATGTCTGGCTCGACGCGCAGCGCACGAGCCCATATCAGTTCTACCAGTTCTGGCTGAACACCGACGACCGGGACGTGGTGCAGTATCTCTACACCTTCACCCTGCTGCCGGTCACGCAGGTCCAGGAAGCCGCCGACGCGGTCGCGACCGCGCCGGAACAACGCCAGGCACAGCGCCTGTTGGCCGCGGAAGTGACGGGGATGGTGCATGGCCCGGCAGCGCTCGCCCGCGCGCAGCGCGCCACCGAAGTCCTGTTCAGCCCCGAGGCCGACTATCGGCAACTGTCCGAACAGGAGCTGCGCGAAGCGTTTCAGGGGGCGCCGACGAGCGAACTGCCGGCGGCCGCGCTCGGCACGCCCGCCGCCGGGCTCGTCGCGCTCGTGGCCGATCCCCAGGTGGGGCTCTACCCGTCGCGCGGACAGGCGCGCAAGGACCTGCCGCAGGGCTCCCTGGCGGTGAACAATGTCCCGGTGCGGGACGCCGGCCGCGTGCTCACGCAGGCGGACCTGCTGCCGGGCGGGTTCGTCATTTTGCGCAAAGGCAAGAAGCACTGCCATGTGCTGCGGGTCGGCGCGACATGAGGCGCCCGCGCTCCGCGGCTTGCCGGCCGAGTCCGCGCCCCAGCGCGTCTCCCGGCTGCCTGGCGCAACGGCTTGACGCCGCGCTCGCCCGGCGGGCGGCCCTGTTGGCGGATCCGCAGACTAACGTCGGCCGCATCGTCAACTCCGCCGCCGATGGCATCGCTGGCCTGGTCCTGGAGAGGTTGGGCGACGTGCTGATCGCCCAATTGCACGCGGAGCGCCTGGCGCTCGATGAGGACGCGGCGCGGAGCTTGTGCGCGGCGGCGGCCGAGCGGCTCCGCGTGCGGGCGGTGTACCGCAAGGTGTGCCCCAGGGACCGCGCCGCCGTCTCGCCGGCGCTGGATGTGCTGCACCACGACCCAAACCCGTGGATCGGCGAGCGTGCATCGCCGGAACTACCCGTCCGCGAGGCGGGCATGACCTTCCTGGTGCGCCCGTACGACGGCTACGCCACCGGCCTCTTTCTCGACCACCGCGCGCACCGCGCCCTGGTCCGTGAGTTGGCCGCGGGGCGGCGGGTGCTCAATACGTTCGCCTACACCTGCGCGTTCACGGTGGCGGCCGCGATCGGCGACGCCGCCGCGACGGTCAGTGTCGACGTTTCCCGACGATTCCTCGAATGGGGCAAGCGTAACCTGGCGGCCAACGGTTTGGCGCTCGAACGCCACAGGTTCATCTGTTCGGACGTGTTCGACTACTACCGTCGCGCTGCGCGCCAAGGCCAGCGGTTCGACCTCGTGATCCTTGACCCGCCCACCTTCGGCCGCGCCAGGCAGCCGCGGCGCGTGTTTGTGCTGGCGGAGGACTTGGAGCGGCTCGTGGCAGAAGCGTTGCCGCTGCTCGATCCCCGCGGCTGCCTGGTGCTCTCGGTGAACCACCGCGGAACGTCGGCGCGCCGGTTGGAACAGGTCGTGGCGGCGGCCGCGCGCGAGCGGGGTCGGAAGATCGCCCACATCGAGCATCCGGCGCCGCCGGAGGATTTCCGCGGCGACCGCGATGCAGCCAAGTCAGTCCTGGTGCGCCTGAGCTGAACCGCCGGCCGGGGGCGCCGACGCGGCGGTGCTGCTCGGGAACCTCGTGCTCTGTGGCGGGCGCACTATGTAGATTGGCCGTTGCTTGACTTCCTCGTAGAGCCGGCCGACGTATTCGCCCAGTATCCAGAGTACCACCAGGTTTACACCGCCCAGGATCAGCACCGTCGCCAGAGTCGAGCTCCAGCCCGGCTGCGTCTTACCGGCAAGGTAGGCAAACAGCACGAAGAGCAGATACGCGCCGGCCAGCAGCGACACGACCACACCGACCAACCCCGCCAGCCGCAACGGCCACGAGGAAAATGAGAAGATCGCGTCCCCCGCCAGCCGGACCATCGCATGAAGCGAGTACTTCGACCGGCCGGCGTGGCGCGGCTCGGCATCGTAGGGCACCTCGGCGTAGGCGAAGCCGATCCATTGCACCAGCCCGCGGTTGAAGCGGCGCCGTTCCCCGCAAGCCAGAAACGCCGCCACCGCAACCCGGTCCATCAGACGGAAATCCGCCGCCCCCGGCGTGACGTTCAGGCGCGTCAGCGCGGACAGAATGCGGTAGAACCAGCGCGACCCCGTGCGCTTGAGCGGACTCGTGTCGGCGGGCTCGCGGCGGATGGTCTGGACGACCTCGTGGCCGGCGCGCCAGCGCTCCACAACCTGTGGGATCAACTCGGGCGGATGCTGCAAGTCGCCATCCATTGTGACGACGGCCGCGCCGCGGGCGTGTTCCAGCCCGGCGAAAAGGGCGGCCTGGTGGCCGAAGTTGCGCGACAGCCGGACCAGGCGTAGACACGGTTCCGCCACGCTGAGTTGCTGAACAAGGTCAGCCGTACCGTCGGAACTGCCGTCATCGACGAAAACGATCTCATACGGCTGGCCGAGCGACGCCAGCACCGGCCGCAGGCGGTCCAGCAGCGGGCCCAGGTTGTCGCGCTCGTTGTAGGCCGGCACAACCACTGATAGAACGGGGACGGAATTGCTCGGGACCGCGGGCATCGGGCACGATGATACCCGGTTCCAGGGCGTGGGGAAGCCGGGCAAGATTATGGAAAGACGGGCCGCTGACGTTGTTGACGAGGCGCTGCCGAGGCCCCAGAATATGCATCCGAGATTCGTTGCGGCGTTTCCCCGCCGGCGCGGCGGGGCCGAAGCGAGTGGTAGCATTAGAATGGAGTAGAGGCATGTCTGGATGGTTTGGTGGTTCGAGTTGGTGGTTGTGGCTAGTGATCGGCGCGATCGTCCTGGTTCTGTTCAACTCGCTCACGGGCACGACCACTACGTAAAGATCACGCGGAGCGCGGGCCATCCTATTGGTGGCCAGCGCCGGAAACGCGTCGATCCCGCGTCTTGCGACGCGCCGGATCGACGCGTTGCTCATTTGGCCGCACCGGGCGAGCCGAAAAACCAGGTGGGCACGAAGTGCCTCAAAGGGGTCACGCGCCTGGGAGAGTGCGCGGCAGCGTCCTCACTTCATCACGCTGTCACTTGGTGAACTCGCCACCCGCGCCGGCTCCCACTCGACCCGCAGCTCGTCGAGCGTCGCTCCGTCCAGCGCGATGAGGTCTGCCCGAGCCTGCCCCAGGCCCTGGTCGTACGCGCTCGAGAGGTACGGGATAGTCGTGTAATCCTGGCCGACGATGCGTGCGGCGGTGGCGTCGGCCGCGACCAGATCCGTGCTGGCCAGCATCAGCCAGTCGCCCAGCCGCTCACGCATGTCCACCGTGTGCCCGGCCTTGGGCCCCACCCACGGGCCGTAGCCTTCACAGCCGATCGACGCGTCGATAACGGCCAAGTGCGGCCGAATCGCGTCCACCACGTCGAGAAAGGCACTCTCCGGCCCGCCATACGTGGCGTGCAGGACGAACCGCCCGATCGTCTCGCTGCCGCCGCCGTAGCGCGCGATCGGCGTGACGCCCATGAAGTTCTTGAGCGCCAGCGTCAGCCGCGCGATGTGGTGCGTCTTCAGCACCGGGATCGAGATCACCTTGTCGGCGCGCGTGACCAGGGACGATGCGTAGATCGCGCTCAGACTCGTGCGCCTGGCCGGCAGCGCGTCCCAGTCGGGCGAGTCGCTGTTGAGACACGCCAGTTGCACGCGCCCGTCGTAGTGCGCGTTGAGCCGGGCCGCCTCGGCCGCCAGGTGCGATGTGCCGTCGAGTGTGACCAGCTCTTCCCAGCCAAAGCGCGGCACCTGCGCGGCGTCTCCGATGATGACCTGCCCAGCCCCGGCTATCAGGCATTCCTCGGCCACGGCAACGACGATTTCCGGCTTGGTGATCTCACCAGTGATCGTGTGGTTCGGCCGGGGCAGCCCGGCGGTCAGGAAATTGGGCTTGATGAACACCGTGTCCCCTGGATCGACCACGGTGGACATGCCGCCCAGTCCGGCGATCAGCCGGCGGGTCATCTCGTACAGGTTCTGGCCGCGCACGGCGACGACGCGGGCGGAAAAGGTTGATGGTGCGGTCGGCAGCGGTATAACGCCCGGGACGGCCGGCGTGCAGCCCGGCAGCATCAGCGGTCCGCCAAAGGCGAGCCCGGCCCCTACGCCGCCGATCAGCTTGAGAAGCTCCCGTCGCGTCAGCTCGTGGGGAGGCAGGTTTTCGCCCTCCAAACGCCGGCTCGCCCTCCGCCCAGCCACTCTGGGCGCAGCGACGCGGGGCGTCAAGCGCTGGCCCTCGCCGGCGAAACCGCCGGCCACCTCCGCGACGCATCGCTGCCCGCGGGCATTGGTTGCTGTACCATGTGCGACCGCGAGTGGCGCGGCCCGCGCGTCCGCCGGCGGGTAGCGCCGGAGAGAGCCACCTGTCGAGGCACCCGCGGCGCCAGGATTTCGCGGGGCAAGCGCGCTCGCGGTAGGGAGACGGCCAATGTATTGCGCGAATTGCGGTACGCTCAACATCGAACCGGCGTCGCGGTGTGCGCGCTGCGGTCAGGCGCTCGCCGCCGCGCCGCCGACGGTGGCGCCTCCGATGGTGGCCCCGCCGCGGCTGGAAGACGACCGCGTGATGCGCATGTTGCTGCCGGTGGGGCGTTCGGGGCTGGCGATCGCCGCCGGCTACGCCGGGCTGTTCGCGGTCCTCATCCTCCCCGCGCCGATCGCGCTGCTGCTGGGCATCCTGGCGGTGCGCGATCTGCGGCGACATCCCGAGAAGCACGGCATGGGTCGCGCGGTCTTCGCCCTGGTCATGGGCGGCCTCGGCACGCTGCTGCTGCTGGGGGTCGTGGTCGTCAGCATCGTCGCGCGTCGCTGAAGGCCGGCGCCATCGGAGTCCGCCCTGGACGCGCCACCCAAGGTATCTCAGCGCAAGGCGCCAGCGAGGGGCCGCGGGCCGGAGCTTGTGGGCTGCCCCCCCGCCGGTATGATGCGCGACGACCAATGGAGCAACGGTCGTGAGCAGGTCACGCCGCACAGCACCCAAGAGTACCCCGGTTCGTCGCGCAAACCGCACCCCACGTGGCGCGGCAACCGTGACCGAGCTGCGGCGGCGCGCGCGACAGCGGCTCACGGCCCTCTCGCCCGAGCGTCTGCGGGTGGCCCTGGATTTCCTCGCGTACCTCGAAGAGCGTGAGGGCAGTGCGGCCACCGACGAGTTGCTGCGCATTCCCGGCTTCGTCGAGACGCTGAAGGCGGCCGAAGAAGAGGCGCCCACGGGCCGCTGGACGGACTGGCGGAAGGTCCGTCGCGATGTATAGGGTGGTGCTCTCCCCCCGCGCGGAGCGCTTCTATGCCTCCGCGGATCGTCCGCTCGGTAGGAGGCTCGCGCGTTGCTTCCGCCAACTGGAAGACGACCCACGCAAACACCCGAACATCCGCGCCCTGCGAGGCGAGCTTGCCGGGTACTGGCGCTACCGCGTCGGTGACCACCGGGTGGTGTACCGCATCGACGATCGGGCGCGCGTGGTTGCGGTCGCAATCATCGGCCACCGCCGAGAAGTCTACGACTGATCCCCAAACCACACTCGTAGCGGGCGGAATCGGAGCGATGCGTTGAGGGTGTGCCCGGCAATCTGCGGCTACGTCTTCAGCGTCTCCCGCATGGCCTGCGCCTCCGACAGGAACCGATCCGTATACTTCGCATCCACGCGCTGGCAGGTCTTCAGCGCCAGCTCGGCCAGGCGCTGGTAGTCCGGGTCCGTGGTGCGCGTGAGGAACTCGCCCGCGAGAATCACTAGCCGCAGCAGGTGCCGCAGCACGATGCCTTCCTGCTTCACCAGGTCCAGCGCCTTGACGCACTTGAAGAACTCGCCGTCGCGGGCGAAGGCGTCGCCCGCCAGCCACTTGGGCTGCACCAGCGCCGGCTCCGGCGCCGCCAGCTGGGCCTCAAACGCGATCTTCAGCATCTCCGGGAACGTCGGCGGACGCTCCTCCTCGACCTCCTCCCACTTGTCCACCCAACGCCGGCCCGAACGGCCCGCAGCCGCGCCCGCGTCATCCTCGTCGGACAGGCCGGCGGCCGGCGCCAGCTTGACGCCCATCGAGATCATCAGCGGCTCCAAAAGCTGCTCCTGGAGCGGTCCCTTCGGCAGCTCCGCCGGGACCGGCGTCTTGCGCGCGATCACCGGCGGCAGCTCCAGCACCGCCTCCAGCGCCAGCAGCTTTTCGTCGAAGCTGCCGTGGCTGAGCTGCGCCGCCAGGTAATCGCCGAAAAGCGGATCGACGCTGCGGTAGTTCAGCAGCCGCCAGATGCTCTCGTCGAGCGCGACGTGCTCGCCGTCCTCGGCCCGCTTCAGGTAGCCCAGGCCCTGGAGGTTGTCGAGCATGAAGCTGAGCTGCTGGTGATACTGCTCGATCAGCTCGCTGCCCGCGAAGCGCTGCGCGACGAAGTCGCGCACCTCGCGCAGCGTCCCGGTCCGCGTGAGCAGGAAGATGAGCACCGAGTACGGGATCATGCCCCGGCTGAACAGTCGCGCCGGTCCAGCCGCGATCAGCGTCTTGAGCTGCCCTTCGCTCCAATACTGCTCGGTCTTGCGCCGCGTGGGCCGTTTGCGCTCCAGCTCCTTCTTCACCCGCAACAGACCCGGGTCTTTGGTCTGCGCCGGGATCTGGTCGTACTTCTTCCGCCACTTGTTGATCTTCACGTCATCGTCGTGGGCGACGGCGTAGACGTAGCCGCGCGTGTCGAACTGCGGGCGGCCGGCGCGGCCGAACATCTGATGGGCGCCGCTGGACGGGATCAGCTTGCGCTCGCCCGGCTTGCCCTTGATAAGCGTGGAGAGCACGACCGAACGCGCGGGCAGGTTGATGCCCGCGGCGAGCGTCTCCGTGCAACAGACGATGGGCACCAGCTTCCGCGTGAACAGCTCCTCGACGATCTCCTTGTGCCGCGGCAGCACGCCGGCATGGTGTACGCCCACGCCGCGGAGCAGCATCTGCGCCAACTTCGGCCCGACGCCCTCGGCGAGATCCGGGCGGCGCTCGGTGAGGTAGGCGTCGAGCTCCTGCTTCTGCTTATGGGAGACGAGTTGCAGGCCCTTGAGCCGTTCCGCCAGGTCCCAGCATTCCTCGCGGTTGAACGCGAACACCAGGGCCGGCGTGCGGCACTCGTCGCCCTCGCCGGCGGCCATCTGCACGAGCAGCTCCGTCAGCAGCTTGTCATCGACCCAGACGTATTCGAGCGGCACGCGCCGCTCGGCCGAAGTGACGACCTGCACCCGCCGCCCGTGCTTGTTTTTCAGCCAGTCCGCGAAGTCGTACGGGTTGCCGACCGTGGCCGATAGCAGCATGACGCGGACCTGCGGCGGCAGCAGCACCAGCGCCAGCTCCCACACCACGCCGCGCTCCAGGTCGTTGAAGTTGTGGAACTCGTCCATGACGACGGCGCCGAGGCGGTCGAGGTTGGCGACTTGCGGATCGCGGGCGAGCAGGTGGTTGAGCAGGATTTCGGCCACGACGACGCGGATCAGGGCGTCGGGGTTTTCACGGCGGTTGCCGGTGATGAAGCCCACGTCGCCGCGCGAAAAGCCCCAGCGCTCGACGAGGTCGCCGAACTCGCGGAACTTCTGCTCGGTGAGCGCGATGAGCGGCGTGGTGTAGTACATGGGCTGGCGGGTGTGCAGGGCTTCGAAGACGGCGGCCTCGGCGACGAGCGTCTTGCCCATGCCGGTCGGTGCGCAGACGAGTACGCCGCCCTCGCACTCGAACCAGGCGAGCAGCGCCTCTTCCTGCACCGCGTAGAGTGTGTAGGGGACGGCTTCGAGGAACTTCGTGCAGATCTCGTCGCGGGTCATGCCCCACAGCATAGCCGCGACCCGGCGCCGAGTCGCCGCGGAGTGTAGTTCAGCCCAACGTGGTCGCCGATCGCGACCGCCGGCCCGCCTCCTCCGCATACTCGCGGAACAGCCGCAAATAGAGCTGATAATCGGCATACGACACTTCCGGCGGCGTCTGGTGGTCGCAACCGACGATCAGCCCGCCGCCCGCGGCAACCGGCAGCAGCCGCTCGAACTCAGCCCGCATGGCCGCCTCGCCGCGGCTCATCGTCATCTTGTCGAAGCAGCCGATGAAGCGCATGCGCGGATGGGCCGCCCGCAACCGGGCGACATCGACGCCGGCCTGCCGTTCCAGCGGCAACATGCCCTCCACGCCGACTTCCTCGAACCACGTCGCGGGCACGCTGATGTCGCCGTCCGAATCGACCAGCGCGAGCACGCCGTGGTGCTTCAGCCGCGGCATCACGCGGTCGTAGTACGGCTGCATGAACTCCGCGAAATGCGCCCGGCTGAGCATCGGCCCGTGGTTGTAGCTCATGTCCTCGGCGAAGGTCATGAAGTCCGGCGTGCAGATCGCACAGACCTCGTCTATGACGCCTAGAATCCACTCCGTCAGGTCGGTGTTGATGCGGTGCAGCAGCTCCGGCTGACGGTAGAACGCCCGCAGGTGCGGCTCAATCCCCAGCAGCGCCCGCGGGAACCAGAAGAACCCGTCCACCGTAAACCACAGCACCGCCTCGCCGCGAGCCTGCGCGTCGGCCCATTCCGCCCACCGCGCCCGGTCCACCGCCGGCCGCGGGTACAGGTACTTGCGGATGGCGTCATACTCACGCGCGTCGGCGATGATCCCGGCGCCGTGCCGCGGCGGCGACGGACAGCCGGGCTTGTGCACCCCGATCCAGTCCTGTTGGTACAACTCCAGGCCGAAGTGCCGGCAGATGGCGTAGCGGTCGGTCAGCTCCGTCGGCAGGCTCTCGCGGTGCCAGCGCGCCAGCGTCTGGTCCCACCAGTCCGCCCATTCGACGACGGGCAGCCGGTCGAACGGCCGAAAGCCCATCACGGCCTGAAATCGCTCGCGCGGCTGCATAACCTCCTATTGTGTGCCAAGACGGCCGGCGCCGTCGAGCGCCTGGAGAGCCACGATTGACAGGCGCGTCGCTGCCGACGACACTGCCGCACCAGATGGCCGTGGACCAGCACCTTTGGTACGGGAGCATGAAATGACGGACGCACCGAGCCCTCCGGACAAAGACGCCCGCATGTGGGCGACGATCTGTCACCTCGCGGCCCTCGCGGGTTACGCTATCCCGTTCGGCCACGTTATTGGCCCGCTGGTCGTCTGGCTGATCAAGAAAGACCATTACCCGCTCGTGATGGATCAGGGCCGCGAGGCCCTCAACTTCCAGATCACGGTTACGCTGGCTGTCCTCGTGGCCCTGCTGCTGACCTTCATCTGCATCGGCATCCCACTGCTCATCGCCATCGGCGTAGCCGACCTCGTGTTCATCATCCTCGCCGCCTTGCAGGCCAACAAAGGCGTGGCCTACCGCTACCCGCTGTGCTTGCGGCTGATCAAGTGACGTCGGCGTCGCGCGCACCCGGGCGCGCGGCGAGCGCTGCACGCCTGCGATAGGAGCGCATCTTTTCTACGAGCCCGCTCGTGACCCTGTAGCACGCAATCGACCGCGGGCACAGGGCTTTCCCCGGGGCACTTGCCCAGCCCAGGCCGCCGGGATGCGTCCCGACGCGATCCGTTGCCCACGCGGGGTTTTCGCTTGACCGGCGCCGGCGGCGGGGGTATCCGTAGGGGGCATCGGTAGTCGCAGGTATACCGGGCACACATCGAAAGGGGCCGAGAATGGCATTCGAGATCAACAGAACCGACGTGTGGGTTGGATCGATCGAGGACCGGCCGGGCGCGCTCGCGGGCAAGCTCGAAACGCTCCAGCGCAGCGGGGCGAACCTGGGTTTCGTCCTCGTCCGGCCGTCGGACGACATCCCCGGCACCGGCGTGTTGTTCGTCACGCCGGTCCAGGGGCCGGAGCAGACCCAGGCCGCCGCCGAGGCCGGGCTCAAGAAGTCCGCGAGCATGCACGTGCTGCGCGTGGTCGGGACCGACCGGCCGGGCCTGGGCGCGTTCGTGTCGCGGACGCTCGCCGACGCGGGGCTGAACGTCGGCGGCGTGTCGGCGGCGGCGGTCGGCGGCCAGGCCGTCTTCTACCTCCGCTTCGCCTCCGACGCGGACGCCAAACGCGCCGCCCAGGTGCTGACGGCGAAGCTGGGGTAGGAAGACCTACGGCTTGTGCCTGGCGGGCGGGGAGACGGCGATGCCTTCGGCCGCCAGCACGGCCCGCAAGCCGCGAGCGATGAGCTTGGCGCGACTGATGCGCTTGCGATGCGCGAGCTTGTCGACGACTGCGAGCAGGCTCCGTTCCACACTGACCGAGATGACCTGGGCGCCGCGGCCTTCGACCGGCCGGCCGGGCTTGCGCTTGGCGCGCTCCCACTGGGCCCGCTCAGCAGGCGTCAGCGGTCGGCACTCGTCGATTACGAACTCGCGATCGTATTGCGCAGCGACGCGCTCCTTTTCAGCGGGGCTCAGGTCGTCGAATGAAAGTGGGCGGTTGTTCTTCTTCATGGCCTTGCCTGCCGGCGGTAGCGACGGATTTCGTGGTCCGTCAGCGGCCGGGCATGTATTACGTAGACTGCATCGTCGGGGTCGAGTACGAAGATCACCTGTACCAGCCGTCCGCCGGAATCCGGTCCCCACACCAGCCGTTTGTCATCGTGAATGGTTCGAGGAAACGGCCGTCGGGCAGTGCGGACGACCCACTCCGCCTCGGCCGGTGTCAGGCCGTGCCTCGGCACGTGCTCCAGGTTCCATTCGTTCCAGCGGAAGTCCATCGGCGCGACCAGTTTATTATATATGAATTCCTGCGTGCCGCAACCGCGGCCGCGTGGAAGGCGCTACTCAAACAGCCCCCGTTCCTCCTGCGTGCGCTTCGGCACCGTCAGCCCCAGATGCTCGTACGCAACCGGACGCGCGACGCGACCCCGCGGCGTGCGGATCACGAAGCCGATCTGGAGCAGGTACGGCTCCACCACGTCCTCCAGTGTGTCGCGCTCGTGGCCCATCGACGCCGCGATGGCCTCGATGCCCGCCGGGCCGCCGTCGTAGTGCCGGATGAGCGCCATCAGGTAGCCGCGGTCCAGATTGTCCAGGCCGAGCGAGTCGATTTGCAGGATGTCGAGGGCCGCATCGACCACCGGCGGCGTGAGCGTGCCGTCGCCGCGAACCTCCGCATAGTCCCGCACGCGGCGGAGCAGGCGATTGACGATGCGCGGCGTGCCGCGCGAGCGGGCCGCCAGCCGCTCCAACGCGGGCCGGTCGGCGGGAATCTTCAGCCGCTCGGCGTTGCGGGCGACGATGCGCACCAGCTCGTCGACCGTGTAGTACTGGAGGTGGAAGATGAGACCGAAGCGATCGCGGAGCGGGGCCGAGAGCAGCCCGGCCCGCGTGGTCGCCCCGACGAGCGTGAAAGGCCGCAGAGCAAAGTTGACCGTGCGGCCGCCGATGCCGCTTTCGGTCGTGTAATCGACGCGGAAGTCCTCCAGGGCGGGGTAGAGAAACTCCTCGACGACGTTGGCCAGCCGGTGAATCTCGTCGATGAAGAGCACGTCGCCGGTGTCGAGCTGCGTGAGCATCATCATCAGGTCGCCCTGGCGCGTGATGGCGGGGCCGCTGGTGACGCGGATGGTGCGGCCCATCTCGCGGGCGACGACGTGGGCGAGCGTGGTCTTGCCCAGGCCCGGCGGCCCGTCGAGCAGCACGTGGTCGAGCGGCTCGCGGCGGGCGATGGCCGCATCCAGCGCGATGCGGAGCTGCTCGCGGACGACCTCCTGCCCGACGCACTCGTCGAGCGTCTGCGGGCGCAGCGACGTGAGGTAGTGCTCCTCGTCCGGACCGGGCTGGGTGAAAACGCGCTCGATCACCATAGGCGGCAGTTTAACCGCCAAGACGCCATGATCGCCAAGGACGCCTGGCGGGGTTAGTGGCTGCGGCGGATGACGCGGGGGCGGGAGCCGCTCGCCCGTTGCCTGAGTAGCGGCAGCAGACGACCCTCCGAACTCGCTACTCGCTGCCCGCTATTCGCAACTCCCGCGCCCGGTATGCCGCCCGGACAATCGCGTCCGGCTCGGCGAGCGACGGGTCGGCCTGGACGGCGGCGGCGATCCAGCGCTGCGCGTCGGCGCGGCGGTCGCCCCACTGCACCAGAATCTCGAGCGCCACGCGCTGCGCATCCGTCATCTCCGCCACCGGCACGGGCGCCGCCGACGGCTCCAGGAAACGCTGCACGCGGCCCTGCAACTCGCTCACGATCTGGGCCGCCGTCTTCTTGCCGATTTCCGGCAGCGTCGTGAGCAGCCGCACGTCGCCGCGCTCGATCGCCGCCGCAAGCTGGTGGACGGGCAGGCCCATCGCCCGCAGCGCCCGGCGGTTGCTGATGCCCTTGACCTTCGTGAGCAGGGCGAAAAACTCGCGGTCGGCCGGGCTAAGAAAGCCGATCAGCCGCGGGACCAGGTGGGCGCCGGCGGGGTTGCCCTCGAAATACTGCACCGTGAACAGGCTGACCTCGCTGCCGGCCAGCCTGGCCAAATCGGCCGCCGTCGCACCCGAGATCATCACCTCGTAGCTCAGGCTGCCGGCGTCCAGGACGACAGTGTCGGCGTCGATGCTCACGACCTTGCCGGTCAGACGACAGATCACGCGTGGACCCTCCGCAGGCGTTCGCCGGGTGCTGGGGAGCGATGCACAGTCGGCCCCTTGCTACCGCTCGGGCTCGGATCGGCCGCTCCCTCACGGTCGCGGTTCGGATCGGCCGGTCGCGCTGGGGCGCAGCTTGCGTCGGCCCCGCGCTGCCGCGCGGACCCGGACTGCGGCCCGTCGGCCGCGTGCGCCGCCTGTTGCAACCGCAAACCGCACAACGCAATGGCGATCGCGTCCGCCACGTCGTGCGGCTCCGGCAGCACCGGCAGGTTCAGGGTGGCCATCACGGCCCGCTGCACCTGCAGCTTGGGGGCGTGCCCGCTGCCGGTGAGCAGCTTCTTGACGTTGGTGGCCGCGACCGAGAACACGTGCAGGCCGAG
>Ga0315273_10005745_pt1 | contig 15389 bp, 16 predicted proteins | sample YL17G02_0_MG_FD_205753 | JGI IMG/M metagenome (GOLD analysis project Ga0315273, IMG submission 205753) | Sediment microbial communities from Yellowstone Lake, YNP, Wyoming, USA - YL17G02_0 | ecosystem: Environmental > Aquatic > Freshwater > Lake > Sediment | place: USA: Wyoming | collected...
TAATGTCCCAAATTCCACAGGCGACTATATACAAAATACTGAGCGTACGAGAATAGCATTCAATTGTCGGGATAATAAAGATTGTGCTTATATGCAGGATGCATGGCGACAAACAGAAGATTGCAGAGATTGCACGGAAATATGTGTCGGGAAATTATCATATGAAGTTCAGGGAACTGAAGATCCCTATCAAACAATTGTGGCTAGAAGTTGTTTTGGTGCGATAACTGACTCATGTTATTGTGATATGTGTTTTAGCACACAGGATTGTTTTGGGTGCTTTGGTCTCAAACAAAAACAGTATTGTATTTTAAATAAACAATACCCAAAGGAAGAATACTTTGTTTTGAAAGAAAAAATTATTGAATATATGCGGAAAACAAAAGAATGGGGCGAATATTTTCCAGCGTGCTTGTCGCCGTTTGCCTACAATGAATCAATGGCGCAAGATTACTTTCCAATGACCAAAGGGCAAGCCCTGAAGGTTAATTATACTTGGTATGATCGTCCACCGCGGGATTATAAAATAACGCTTTTCACAAATGATTTACCAAAAACCCTGGATGATGTAAAAGAAAATATTACCGAAGAAGCAATACAATGTTCTTCACAAAATTCCCCAGATCGAAAAGAAAAACATCCTTTATGTACAACGGCTTTCAATATTATGCCGTTAGAGCTTACTTTATATAAAAAAATGAAAATTCCGCTTCCGGATAAGTGTTTTCCGTGTCGCCGGCAAGATAGATTTACATTACGCAATCCACGAAAACTTTGGCACAGGACTTGTATGTGTGATAAAGAAAGTCATACACATAAAGGAAAATGCGAAATTGAATTTGAGACTTCTTATGTTCCAGAAAGGCCAGAGATTGTTTATTGCGAAAAATGTTATCAGCAGGAAGTGTATTAAAAAACCAATCTACGCTATAGCGTAGATGCGTAACATCCAATGTTGCACAAGGTAAAAAATAAATAAAAATGCAATTTAAAATAGAAAAAAAATTATCCGCCAAAGGCGGATCCGCCTCGGGCGGAAAAAATTTTCTAGGACGAGCAGGCGTGCTGAAAACTGCGCATGGGGAAATAAAAACTCCGGCTTTTGTGCCGGTGGCTACCAAAGCCACCGTGAAAGCATTAACGCCCGAGCAAGTTCGAGATTTGGGCGCGGAAGTAGTTCTGGCGAATACTTATCATTTATATTTACAGCCCGGCGACGAATGTATCAAAAGTGCCGGAGGCCTGCATAAATTTATGAATTGGAATGGTCCGATAATTACCGATTCCGGCGGTTTCCAGGCGTTTTCTCTCGGCGTCGCCTATGATTATGGCATCAGTAAATTTATTGCCCTAGATGCACCCTTACCTGAAGTAGTTGAAGAAGCATATGATACTCTTCGTAAAAACAAAAAAGCCCATATTACGGAAGATGGGATAAAATTTCAATCTATCATTGACGGAAGCGAACACTTCTTGTCGCCCGAGAAATCCATGGAAATACAAAACAATCTCGGCGCGGATATTATTTTTGCTTTTGATGAATGCACCTCGCCCCACGCTTCTTATGAATATCTAAAAGAATCTATGGAAAGAACTCACCGATGGGCACAGAGGAGTTTGGCAGAGCACACAAAGTTGCTTGGAGCAAAATCATCTTTTATGGGGTCGCTGTCTGGGTCTGCTGACCCAGCGCTCACTCTCGCGCCGTCGCGCTGCGAGAGCCCCCTAAAAGATGATTTTGCTCCTGCTCTTTTTGGCGTTGTGCAGGGAGGCAGATATCAGGATTTAAGAGAAGAAAGCGCGAAAGTAATCGGGGCGATGAATTTTGATGGTTTTGGCATTGGCGGATCTTTTATAAAAGAAGATATGTCTACGGCGGTCAGATGGGTCAATGCTATTTTGCCGGAAGAAAAACCGCGGCATCTATTAGGAGTAGGAGAACCGGAAGATCTTTTCGGCGCGGTGGAAAACGGTTGCGACTTATTTGATTGCGTAAACCCGACCCGCAATGCGCGGAACGGAACGCTCTATACTAAAAATGGAAAAATAAATATTACGAATGAAAAATTCAGGAATGATTTTAAGCCGATTGAAGATTTGTGCATTTGTTATACCTGCCAGAATTTTAGCCGGGCATATGTCGCGCACCTTTTTCACGGCAAGGAAATGCTGGCCGCCACTTTGGCTTCAATCCACAATTTGTATTTCATTATCAATTTGGTTAAAAAAATTCGGCAATCAATTTTGGACGACAATTTTTTTGAATTTAAGGAGAAGTTTTTAGAAGGATATTTAAGCTGAAAAAGAATTGCATTTTTTTGACAAATTGCTATACCCCCACACTTATTTTGACTTTAAATAAGTGTGGGGGTATACTATTTTTAATTTAATGCCAAAGAAAAAACCTAAAAAGCCCGGCCCGCCTCGACGCAAGGCGGGAAAAAATTGGAAGAAATTTTGGAAGCTTGGAGTGGATGAATGGAATACGCAATTTTTCGACATCAATAAAGATGGGGATTTGACTATTACTGAAGGTCACCACATATATAACTTTAACGATTTAGCGCGTAAATATGGCACACCTCTACAGGTAATATTTCCTTTTATTATTGAAGACCGACTCAAAGATTTGATTGGTTATTTTCAGGCTTATATGAAGATTTACGGATACAAGGGTAAATTTTTCTATCACTATCCGATGAAAGTGAATCAGAATAAAGAGTTTATTCTTCCGCTTTTATCTGAAGGCGCAAACTTGGAAGTAACTTCAACTAATGAGCTTTGGCTGGTAAAAAAACTTTGGGAGGGGGAGAAGTTCAATAGCAAAATCCGCGTATTTTGCAATGGTCCGAAAACCGACCAGTATTTAGATTTGATAGAAGAATTGCGGGGGAAGGGTATGAGTATTGTGCCTATTATGGAAAGTCTAGACGAGGTTGAAAGGCTTTCAAAATATAAGGGTGACATCGGAATACGAGTAGATTTAAATATTAAGATTGATTCCCATTGGGATAAAAAATTCGACCGTTTTGGGCTTTCAGAAAAAGATGTCTTTGGTTTGAGTAGGATAAAAAATCTTAAAATCATGCATTATCATATGGGTTCTCAGATAAAAACACAAAAAAATATTTTTGAGGGAGTAAAGTATGCCTTTGGCGTTTATGCGCAACTGCAAAAAACACATCCATCGCTCGATACTTTGGATATCGGCGGCGGGTTCGGCATTCCCTATGAAAAGAAAAAATTTTACACTGCCAAAGGCGTTTCTAGTAAGATTGTTAAAATACTTAAAAACTTGTCAGACAAAATGGGGGTAAGGCATCCGAACCTTGTGGTAGAATGGGGACAATATATCGTGGCTCCAGCCCAAGTAACGTTATATAAAGTGCTTTCCGAAAAAACTATACCAAAAGCGAACGCCAAAGCTTGGTATATTGTTGATGGCAGTTTTATTAATGATATAAAAGATATTTGGGCGGTTCATCAAAAATTTCACACAATACCGGCAAATAATATGTATAGTGCCCTGAAAACAATCTGGCTTGCGGGTAGCACTTGTGATTCAGATGACAAATATACGGCCGGAGGAAATTACATTCTTTTGCCAAAACTCCACGAGAATCAAGATCAATTTGTGGCGGTTTTAGATACCGGGGCGTATCAGGACGGATTGGCATCTCATCATTGCCTTCTTTCCGCGCCTCTTAAAATCATCGCTCAAGACGGTATGATAAAAATTGCCCGCAAACGCGAAAATGCGGATTCTATCGGAAAACTTTTTGGCTGGATTAACGGGGACAAATAATTTATGGGCTTCGCTTCTCGCAATTTTTTCTCCCTACGCCCTTCTCAGAGTACTGAGCGGGACCCCTCGGGAAAAAAAATTACGAGAAGCTTCGCACTAATTATTATTTTTCTTTTAGTAGGATTTTTTTTAATCAGCCAGCCTTCCAAAAATTTTATACTGAAAGATATTAAATATGTAAAAATTGCGGGACAGAGTATTAGAGTTGATTTGGCTCTGACTACTACCGAACAACAAAAAGGTCTCGGAGGACGAAATGAATTAAAAGAAAATGAAGGTATGTTATTTATTTTTGACTGGCCGGGCGAATATTATTTTTGGATGAAGGGAATGAATTTCCCAATAGATATAATTTGGCTTGCCCCGTCCGGAGGCGGGGATGGGGAAGACACGAAAGTAGTTTACATAAAAAAGAATGCGCAACCCGAAGCATTCCCGCCCAGACTCGATTCAGGCGAGGCTGGTTTGGAAACCTATGGACCGGATATAAATGCGAAATATGTCTTGGAAATTGTCGCTGGTTTTTCGGATAAGAATAATCTGAAAGTCGGGGATAACGTTCTATTTACTTATTAGGGTTTTGTAGTATATGGACTACCATATAGCAACAGCACTCGGACACTAAGCAAATTTATTTGCTTTTGCTCCTCGTTTGTTGCTACAATTGCATCTGGTCCTGCATTGGATAGCTACTCTTGAAACTTTGGTTTTGGGAGAGGAAAGTCCGAACACAACGAATCCTGTAATGGATGGGAATGGTAGCGGGTAATGCCCGTGTGTAGCAATACATAGGTGCGAGCAGAGACGCCGATGCCGAAAGGCTAGGGTTCCGCAAGGAATAGTCTAATGGAAACATTAGGGTGAAACGGCTAAATCCTTACCTTTGTGCAAGATCGTGCTCCGACCTTGGTCGGAGAGAATCGCTTGAGCCCGCCCGCAATGGCGGGCCTAGATAAATTGCTATCTTCTCCGACTCATGTTGAAGAACACAGAATTCGGCTTATAGATGCAAGACCAAGAACATGAAAAATCCTCTCGCAAGAGAGGATTTTTCTTTTTACTTGCTTTTTTATTTCAAGTATGCTATACTCCCTTTGTGAGTGTGAGGTAAGATTCACATTTATCGTAAATAACATAAGTGCCGCAAAAAACACCGAAAGGTGTTTTTTGTTTGCAGGGTGTTTATCTATTTGTTAATATAATAATTATGTCGCAATCTGCACAAATACAGGCACATCAGGAACCTCACGATGACCGTTGGCATTATCTGGATTTTAAAGACGATAAACATCGTAAAAATTATACTGAGTGGAAATATTTTAATTTTGTTCAAAAAGATCTTGCCGGTTATATCATTTATTATGTTTTAGATCCAGAGAAAAAAACAAAGTTAAGCGGCGGGCGGCTGTTAATTAGAATACTAAAAGATGGTATGCCGTATGGTTTAGTAAAAAAAATCGAGATGGATAAAATAGAATTTGATACCATCTCTGCTTCGGTGCGGATGGATAGCGCAAAGATAATAGAGAAAAATTCCTATCATTACGAACTTGATTGCCAGTCCGAGGATTTGTCATGGAACTTAAATTATAAGCAAAAAGTTCTTTCGATTGAAGCTTTTCAAAATATTAATCCTGGTTTTATGCACTGGGAAAAAATGGACTGGCTTATCAAAATGCCGAGGGCGGAAGTAAAAGGTAATATTCGCATCGGCGAAAAAACTTTTCATATAGACGGTCTCGGCTATAGTGATACCAACTGGGGCGAAATGGTGCCATTTTTCTCGAGATATGAATGGGGTCAATATAATGAGGAATCTTTTTCTTTGGTTTTCGGAGTGCTCTATGGTTTAGAAAAAATAAAATCTACATATTTTTACTTAATTATTGAAGAACATTTAATAAAATTAGAAAACGCACAATTTAAAGTGGAACACCTGGAATGGAAAAGGGATAAAATTATTGGTATAAAAATTCCCAGTAAAAATAGTTTTTTTATACAAAATGATGAATATGAAATAAAATTTTTTACCACACTTGTTTACCATGACAGTCCGGGACTAAAAATTAATCCACTTTTGCCGAAAGTTATTGTTTCCGAGCAGATAGTGGAATATGAAGGATTTGTCAAGAAAAATGGTATAATTCTGCGTGAATTTAAAGGCCGTGGATTTCAGGAATGGTCGGGGAAGACTTGGAAAAAAGTGCCATTGTCTTTTTAATATTTAATTTAATTATGTATATTATTTTCTTAAATTCAAACGGTCTAAATTATTGACTCAATAATGATTGATTTTTTTAATGTTTTTAGATATAGTGAATTTGAAATAGTTCGCCCGCCTTAGTTGTTTTTTTCAACGGGGAAGTGACGACCCCGTAATCTGCTGGTGTATTTCCAAAGTATTTTCCACTCAGCTCCGCTAGTAGCTCCCAAAAACTAGCATAACATATGAGGTCGGGGCAAGCTTGCTTGCCCCTTTACCATTATATGAGTAAATTTTTCCGACCAATTTCCTGTTAGTGGACCCTAGGAGACTCGAACTCCTTACCTCCTCATTGCAAATGAGGCACTCTACCAGATGAGCTAAGGGCCCTTATTTACACAAAGATATTCTATATTATTTTGCTGATAATGCAAATTTTATTGTTGTTTTTTCTATAATTTCTGTTAAGATGGTAGAAGTTCTTTTAAAAAAATAAATTCCGGGTATCCGCCAGTTGGCGGAGGTAAACTCGGGATATATTTCAATAAATAAAAATTCCGGGGTAGCTCAGCGGTAGAGCGGTCGCCTGTTAAGCGATTGGTCGTAGGTTCGATCCCTACCCCCGGAGCCAGTGAATTTAGTTATGCATCTTTTAAATTAATGGTATATTTTTTAAGAGTTCTTTGAATTTGAATAATAATTTTCTCTCGAGAAGTAGGTTTACTTCTAGCTATACCTTTAGCGAAATTATATAAATCCTCATTACTCATTTTGATCCATTTTCCATTTTTATGGAAAAGATATAAAACAGTCATTATAGCAATTCTTTTATTTCCATTTTGGAATGGATGATTTTTTATCATAAAATAAAATAAGGCACTAGCTTTTCCAATCAGTCCTCGGTATAAATCTTTCCTATTAAATTGCATAAATGGTGTATCAATACAACTCTCCAATACATTTGGAAACCTAGTTCCAAATTCTGGGATCGGCTCATTATAAGTCATTAATTTTTGAGCAAACGAGAAAGCAACGTATTCTACTTCCTTTACTATTAGTCTCTTTGTTCTCATTATTATTCTTTACTTAATTTTTTAAAAGCCTCACCGTAATCTTTCAACGCTTTATCAATTACTTTTTCTATTTCTTCTTTTTTGTGAGTGCCAATTGTTTCTCCTAAAATTTCTTCAATAGATTCAAAGGGAATAACATAGTTACGCCCAATTTTTTGAGCCTTAATTTTTCCAGCTTTTATTTTTCTAAAAATCTCAATTCTACTTAAGTGTAAAATGTTGGCAACCTCTAATGTTGAATACATATTTTTTTTCATATTACATATAGTAACATATGTTACTATACAAATAAAGGTCTAAATTAAAGCATTTTTATTATAATTTGTTGATAACTCAACTCCCACCGCGTCCCAGACGGGGAGCAAATTTTTGAGCCATATTTTACAATGGTTATTTTTGATACCCTAGTAGGGATTAAAACTTTTTATAAAATTTATGTTAAAATTAAAAAATGAAAACGAATTTCGATGATATACCTAGTCCTGAAATAGACAAAGAAATTGTATCTCATAATCTGGCAATGATGGAAAAAGATATGAAACAACTATCTATAGAAGAATCGATAGGAGGAAATGCTGGTAGTGTGATTATTGAAGGTAAGAGTTATGATTGCGCTGGTTTAAATGGATACGCGGATAAACAAACAGGTATGATTTTAGCCTTTGGTAATTTTCAGGATATTTCTCCAGAAATTATAGGGAGGGGTATTAAATTTAGCTTTATAGAAGCTATTAATTTGGAAATGCTATTAGTCGGTTCAAAAAAGAAAGTCAGTAAAATAGTAGAGTTTCTGAATGCAAATGAATTTTCTGAAAAGGGTAGAAAAAATATTGAGGCAGCCATACATGCTTACAATGCCAAGTATTGGTGATAAATATCGCCGATTGAAGTTCATTTATTTTCCTCCAACAATCCAGAATTCTAAACGTATCCAATAAGGGGAGTAAACGGTGCTCTTCTATTTTTTGGAGGTCTTTTGGTAGTCTTTTATTTATGGTGTGGTATTATTTAAATATGTTCAAGTTTTTTGTCTTAAACTTTCAAAAAGGAATCAAAAAAATAGCCAGTAATCCTCAATTAATTTATACAATAATTATAGCCATACTTATAACTGGGTCTTTTGTTTTCATGGCTGAAAAATTCATAGGTATTGCGAATGATGCCCAAGAGCGTTTGATAAACGTACGCATCGGGTCTTTGCAGGACGCTTTTGTTTCATTCGCTTCCGATAAGATTAATGATTCTGAATATCTGAATAATAAAATTCAAAATATAATAAATACAAACGAAACTATAAAAAGTTTTAAAGTGATTGTTAAAAAAACAATTATTGATCCCAATACGGGAATGACTCCGAACTCCTATGTGATTATTGCCTCAAATAATCCAGAAGAGATTAACAAAGCAGACAATCAATCTTCCTTTTTATACGCGCTAGCATCCAGTGATCCAAATAATTCTATGACCACGCCTCTTAATGATAATGGCGAGCGATTATTCAAAACTGCTAGAGCTATTACAGACAAAGCGGGGAATGTTCTTGGGGTCGTTATGACGACCCAGACCTTATCTTTTGCTGATATAGCTATTCAAAGTAGTATCACAAACAGTAGAATTTTACTTTTCATAGTTATTATACTTATTCTTCTTTTATTTTTACGACATTCCAGAATTATTGATTACGTGGATTTATATAAGAAATTAAAAGAAGTAGATCAATTAAAAGACGACTTTATCTCCATGGCTTCTCATGAATTACGAACACCCCTAACTATTATTCGGGGATATGCAGAATTTGCCAGTGGGGCTCCCGAACTTTCTTCGCAAACTAAAGATTATATATCAAAAATTGACATGTCAACCAAAGAGCTCGATTCATTGGTTTCGGATATTTTGGATGTATCCAGAATTGAACAAGGAAGAATGTCATTCAAAATAGCAAAAATAAACCCAAGTGATATGATAGAAAAGGTGGTGGCATCATTAATTTTATCCGCAAAAGAAAAGGGGCTCAATATTTCTTTTGATAAATCAAAAATAGAGAATAATCAGTACATAAATGTTGACGAAGACCGGCTAAAACAAATTTTAGTTAATTTAATAGGTAATGCTGTTAAATATACGAATAAAGGTGAAATTATTGTTAGGCAATATAAAGAAAAAGAGCGTTTGTATATAAGAATTAGCGATACCGGTATAGGCATGACCGAAGAAGAAAAAGCCAAGTTATTTGAAAAGTTTTATCGTATCAGAATTAAAGAAACCGAAGAGATAAGAGGTACAGGTTTGGGTCTTTGGATAACAGCTAAAATAACAAGAGAAATGAATGGAGGTATTTCAGTAGAATCCATAAAAGGGGTCGGTTCGCATTTTATAGTTTCTTTTCCAATAGTTAATTAGTTTTATTATTAATTTAAATGAAAATTTTTATAATACTATGAAAAAAACAAGTTTAAAATCACTGTCAAAAATCAAAAAGATTATCCCGGTCCTTATTTTTTGCGCTTTTTTAATAATTTTTTCTATGATAGGAGGGATAATATTTGCGCAAGATGTTTCCTCTACTTCCACAAACTCAATAACCTATTATACTGTAACTTCTTCTTCTGTTCCCCTTGCCTGGGAAGATAATCTCACTATAATTTGGGGAGTAACATTTGAAGAAAGTATTTCCTCTACTTCCACAAACTCAATAACCTATTATACTGTAACTTCTTCTTCTGTTCCCCTTGTATGGGAAAACAATTTCATCGATGAAAGCAAATTTAATGATGAAAACAAATTTAATATTGAAAGGAAATTAACTTCAACAACTGATTGGACAGGAGTTTGGTCTACCCAAATTACAACTGCTAATACCAAAAATTATACCGAGACCCCAACAACAGAGGGTACCACCTATGATTATCGTGTTCAAGCTTGCTTGTCAGGAATTGACTGTTCTGATTGGGTTTATTTTGATGAGATTACTTTGGGTGATACTGATGCTGATACTGATACTATTATACCATCTCAAATTATTACAACCATATCAACGCCAACATCGTCATCAGCACAAACACAACCCACATCAACATCTTCATCTACTTCAATAACAGAGCAGACAACTCAGACAGAAATATCAGAAAACATACCAAAAATAACTTCCCCGACAATTCCTACTACAGCTATAACTACAACAAGTGAGTTTTCTTCAAAAACTCAGGATTTGGGACTTATTATTGAGAAGCTTCAAACAACAGAAAGTGATATTAAAGAACAATTATCAAAAATAGAAGGAGGCGATCTTCTTTATAAAGATAGCAATAAAGATGGAATTTCTGATTATGATTCACTTTATGTTTATAATATAAATCCAACTAAACCATCTCCAATTTCTACTTATGAAGGTAAAAGTATTAATGCTTCTGAAAAGATTTTGTTGGGATTTGACCCAACTCAATCTGAAATAGTTAAAGTAAATAAAGAACAACCTTTAGAATCTACAATTGCACCTGTTTCCACATATAAAGTTAAAGAAGTAGAATTAACAGAAAAGAAAGAAGTTGTTTTTAAAGGTCAGGCCTTGCCTAATAGTTTTATAACCTTATATATTTACAGTACACCTATTATAGTAACTGTTAAAACAGACAGTAAAGGAGAATGGCAATATGTATTAGATAAGGAATTAGAAAATGGTGATCACACAGTTTATACCGCAACGGTTAACAATTCTGGAAATATTATTGCAAAAAGTTCTCCATATCTATTTACTAAAACAGCAGAAGCTGCAACCCTTAAAGGTGTTCCTATGGTAGAAACTTCCGTAGATGCAAATAAACCCGGATTATTGAAGGGTAACAATATTTATGTAATTGTAGTGATTGTTGCCATAGCTGTTATAATGGTGTTAATTCTAGTTGGTATAATTAGCAAAAGAAAAGAACAAATAGAAGAAATTAATAAAAACGGTTCTCATTAACTAGATTTCTATCTACTACATTAAAAAATTACTTATTCACAAATGGTATCCATGAAAAATCTTCTCTATTATATTTTGATGAGTGTTCTTTTAAAATAGAGACGGCATTCTTTCCGGATATAAATCCAAGATTTTGATTTGTTTTAGGATTAGCTACAATAAAACCATTTGTCGGAAAATGCTTCACGCTTTTCGTACCATCTTTCCAAATAATAGAGACAACATAATGATTATTTTCAATTTTCACTTCCTGAACACCACACTCTTCCAAATTTTTACCAACTGCAGGTTTTTCAAAAACCATATGTTTTTAATATATCAATTATATAAACTTAATGATACCACGTCCTTCTTTTCGTAACTAGTTAAAACTTGTCTTAATTTTCAATATTATTTAAATTTCTTTTCATTTCAAAAAAACTGTTAATAAAGTAATAAAAGTGAAGAAGAAAAACTATAGCCATTGAAAGAGTTAGGGGAATTCCTTTTACCAAAGGTATAACATAGCTTAATACTTCAAGAACTCCCCCCAAGGAAAGTATTAATAACGTAATATCTCTTTCAGTAAGATTTATTTTACTGGAAATATAGTATTTCATATCTTTGTGTTTGCTGTAAGTTTTGATGATTCTGTGTCGCACATAGCCCCGGAGCAGGTAAAAGCTCACTGTGGCGAAAACCAAAGGCAAAATCCAAGAGCTGTTTGGAAAAACATTCATAAGGTAAACACCCATGCCGTAAATTATCGTTAAATCTACTATTCTGTCTATTACAGCATCAAGATATGCGCCAAAACTTTTCTCGGTTTCTTTTCTCAAAGTTTCCGGTAAATATCGAGCATAATCTCCATCAACACCATCGGCAATACTGGAAATTTGGGTCAAAATTCCGCCCCATATCGCATATAAAGGATTACCTTTACTTAAAATAAAAATAAATCCTGTTCCTATGCCAATTGCGCCGGTGATGAAAGTCAAATAATTAGGATCTATATTCTTATTTAAATTATAAAGAAGTCTGGCAACCGGAGCGGATATTTTCCTATTAATTTTCCTTGAAATAATACCGTCAAATCCCTTTTCTTTTAACGCCAAATCAGCTCTCTCTTGACTGAGAGATAACCATTTTTTTAATTTCGTTGTTCTCGGTTTTTCAGGATTCATTTTTTATCAATTCAATTAAGCGAGTAGTTGAATACTTGGGTAATTTATTTAAAAAACAAATTTTTCCTTCATAACTTTCAACAGCTCTTCTTTCGTCTTGGTTCATTTTTTTCTTTTCCTTCGTTATTCCTTTTTTATTTAGAACATAATCTTTACCCCGGGCAAAAATGTCTGGTTTTAAGGTTTTTATAATTTTAACAGTATCTGGTTCATTAAAAATTATTATGTAATCAACAAAATAGTTTGACCCGATTAATTTAATTCTGTTTCTTAACGAGAAAATCGGTCTTTCATTACTTTTTAATTTTTTAACAGACTTGTCGCTGTTCATTGCTACCACTAAATAGTCTCCAAGTGATCTGCTCCAACTTAAGTATTCAATATGATCAGCATGAACTATGTCAAAACACCCGCTAGCAAAAACTAGCATTTCCTTCTTTCTTGCCTTTCTGATTTTTTTTAACTCACCGAGTGTTTTAACCTTTGATTTTATTAGGTTTTCTAGTAAAATTACCATAGAAAAGCCAATTTTTGTTACCTTTATTATAACAAAATAATTCTATTTTTGTCAACTCGAACAAAGAAAGTAAAACGAGAAATCTTGAATCAACCTTTTTTAATCATCTTTTATAATGGTTGTTTTTAATGCTCCTGTAAGGTTTAGAACTTTTTTAAAATTTGTTATAATATTAGTATGGAATCAAAAAATGAAATACCTTCTTCTCGTAGGAATTTTTTAAAAAAAACTACACTTTTAGGGGCAACCATTTTGGCATCTCCACTTACAAGTATAGCTGAAAAAATTGCTCCCAATGAATCAAAAGGCAACATAAAATACAAACAATTCATTATTGACCAGGTAAATAAAATAAAAGAAATTATTGCCAATAAAACATATAATAATATTTTATCTAATCCATATCTTGCTTATTGTCTTTATTATTTGCAATCATTTCTTGATCAAGTTTCGGATCCCAAAAATCGGCATGATGTTCCTGAAAAAATCATAGGATCGGTTGCGCATCTTATTACACCGGAATTTCGAGCGCAAGCGATTCTTTTTCTAGAAAAACAAACAAAAGATGAAGAACGCCTAAAAAATAAAAAAATATCAACTAACGAAACTTTACCGCTTAAGAAATTCAATTTTGGTCGAGGAAAAAACCATGAAATTGCAATAGATTTATTTGCTGATGAATTATCACCGGTATATTCAACAGGAAGCGGTCTGGTAATAATTGCCGATAATGGCTGGCACCCCAATAACGAGTTGTCTTCAAGTTCAATTAGAGGAGGAAATACGGTGATTGTTTTTAATTATTTAACAAAAGAATTTTTTAGATATGCTCATTTAAATAAAGTTGCCGTGAGTCCGGGAGAACTTGTAATGGAAGGTGAAAGTTTAGGAACAGTAGGACATACGGGGAAAAATGCATCACGTCCAGGTCATGGTCAACATTTACATTTTGAAATACGCAAATATCTAAGCGATAAGAACACAAATCGACCGCTACTGGTAAACGACCTTAGGAAGCGATTAGAAAACTTAAAACATATTTTACCAGTCGGCTCTCCATAGTTGCATTTCTTTCAAAAGCTCCGGAGATGGATATTGTGCATACCATTCACCATCATTACCCAAAAAAACAATTACATCTTTTCTGGATATACCTTCAGGTAATCCGTTTATATTTCCAGAAGCATCAAAAGTAATTTTCCATGATAGATGTTGTTCTTTCAATTCAGTTTTTTCTCTCAATTCAATCATACAAATATCATATCAGTTTCCCACCCAGCGTCAAAAAAGTTCCCACTCCGTCCAAGACGGGGAGCCGGCGATTGTTATTAGTGGTGGAAATTAAAGTCTTAGAGTGCTAAAATATACCTATGAATATGAATAAAAATAATCTTCTGGCGAGAGCTTTTCTTGATGCGCTGGGAGTTGCAGTGTATGCGGTAGGTTTTGCGTATTTTGTTAACAATGCGCAGCAATGGTTCGGACCGGAGCCCGGCGGATGGCTTGGTTTTGCCATGATGATTATGATATTTATCATTTCCGCGTGCGTGACGGGCTCCCTAGTACTCCTCAAGCCGATTTTGCTTTATCTGGAAGGTCATAAAAAAGAGGCGGTGCAATTATTCGCTTATACGCTCTTATTCTTGATAGTTATAGTGTTGATAATAAGCTTCTTTGTAATCGGAATAAAATTATATGAGAATTGAGGAGGGTAATATTATTAGAAAAAGCAAAGAAGAATGGCGAAAGTATAAAAAACTTTTGGGATTTAGCGATACCGAACCGATACCGGAAGTTTTACAGGCTCATGTTAGAAAATTTTTGCTCGACTTAAAGGCGGCGCAAGCATTATTAGAAGCATTTGAAAATTTGCAGACAGGCGGTTCAGCTTTGGAAAAATGGCAATACGGCCTATTTGAGCGCCAGCATTCCATTATCAAACGACTCCAATTAGCTTCAGAAGAAAGAAATATAAAAAAAGAAAAGCTCAGCCTTATTTCGGTTATTACCGAAACATTTTCAGATTGTTCAGCGAAAATAAAAAATGTGCTTCATCTTTTAGAACAAGAATACCAAACTGCTAATGCATACAAAGTACTGAAAGAATTGTCAATTATCTTAGAGAAATTTATTTCCGACTTAAAGCAGTCTACCCCGCAAAATGCAGAGCAAATTATTTCAAAGTTCAAAAATAGTCTTTCCGAGATAATAATATAGGAAGCAAAGTAATTCGCATTATGGGTTATAATTAATCGTATGAAAATTGAAAGCGACATTTTTATAAATAATGGCCGGATTCCCGCTTTATATACTTGTGATGGAAAGGGGACACAAGTCCCGCTTAAAATATCCGATGTGCCGGAGAAAGCAAAAAGTCTGGCGCTGATTATTGATGACCCGGATGCTCCAAGCGGGGACTTCGTGCACTGGATAGTTTGGAATATTGACCCCCAAACACTAAATATTGAAAATAGCAGCGTGCCCGCCGGCGCGATAGAAGGCTACACCAGTTTAGACAGACTGGGCTTCGTTGCGCCTTGCCCTCCGTCCGGTATCCACCACTACAATTTTAAACTTTACGCTCTGGATACTATTCTCTCCATACCGAAGTCTTCTAATAAAGCCGACCTTGTTCGGGCTATGGCTCAACACATTATTGACAGCGCG
>Ga0315273_10005746_pt1 | contig 15388 bp, 11 predicted proteins | sample YL17G02_0_MG_FD_205753 | JGI IMG/M metagenome (GOLD analysis project Ga0315273, IMG submission 205753) | Sediment microbial communities from Yellowstone Lake, YNP, Wyoming, USA - YL17G02_0 | ecosystem: Environmental > Aquatic > Freshwater > Lake > Sediment | place: USA: Wyoming | collected...
TCGACCGCAAGCCGGAAAACCACACAGGCCAGTCAACATGTTTGCCAAATCACAAGCCCTATGATAGACTCTGTTACATGTGCTTTTTGATGAGGAGCGCATCGTCCAGGCCCACTCTGGGGGATGCTTCCGCATGACTTCCTGCGGCCGTGCGCGACTCGAATCCCCACGACCTGAACGACCGCAAGCTCTGGCCCATCACTGGGGCACAACCGACTATCTCCAGCAGGAGCACTCAAGGAACTATGGCAACTACTGACCACTCCAACCCCTCGCGCCTGGCCGGTTGGCTCGAAGGCAAGCGCAGCGGCAGGATCATCACCTATGCGGTGATACCGATCCTGGTGATTGTAGCGCTCTTGTTGCCGCCGGTCTCGCTGGTTCAGCGGGCCACCGGCATGGGTGCGACTCGCATCACCGAAGCCGGCGCTCTGCTTTCCGACCCTGACGGCACCCAGGTGCAGTTCTTGCCCGGCACTGTGAAGGGTTCCTTCCGTGCCGCCCTGGCTTCCATCCCTCGCGTGAGCTTTCTCGAGGGGAGCGCGGGCAAGGACCTGCTGGAGGCGGCAAAGGCAATCCCGCCGAATTTGGTCGTGAAGAGCCCGTTCTACAGTCTGACGACCAGGGGCGATGCCAAGGCCGAGACTGATTGGCTGATCCCGATTCCCAACGATAGTGAGCCCTACGAGACTCTGGATGTTTACACCTGGGATAGCGCATCCCAGTCCTGGGAGTGGCTTCCACACTCGGTCATGCGCGAGTCAGATCAGGTCGAGTCCCACGTCCTTGGAGTTCCAGGATCGGCGTTGGTGGTCCAGACCAATCCGATGCCGGCCATCGTCTCCGCCGACGTGGCCCAGGCAAATGCGCTGTCCAAAGAAGCCACGGGCGCACTCGCCCAGGTGCACCCCACCGGACTGTATCTCGGCAGCGGCGGCAACCTGGACGGCGCGATCGACGCGAATTTCGACCGGCTCGGCGGATCCAGCGCGGTCGTCCCGGTGATCCGCAACTACGAAGGGCCCGTCGTACGGAGCGACCTTCTGGCCAATATGCTGGTCGATGTCAATCAGCGCGGCGCGCACGTCAATGCGCTCACCAATCTCGTGGTCGGCAACCTCTACAAAGGCGTGGACATCGACTATCGCGGGCTGGATCCCGGTCTTCGGGATGACTTCACGCAGTTCGTGGCCGCCCTATCGCAGAAGCTGCATGCCCAGGGAAAGACACTTGGCGTCAGAGTTCCTGAACCGACCCAGGTCTCGGAAGACCGCTGGGAGACGGGAGGCTACGACCTGACCGCAATCAGCGCGTTGGCCGACAGCGTGAAGATCAGCGCGCCGGTGGACCCGCGAGCCTACACCCCGGGCGGGGCCATCGAAAAGCTCCTCGACTACTCTGTGAGCCAGGCCAATCGCTACAAGGTCCAGATGGTGCTGGGCGGGCGCAGTATCGAGCAGTCGGGCAATTATCTGCTGCAGAAGTCGTACAGCGACGCCCTCCAGCCTCTGATCGGGCGAATCAAGACGGATCAGACCGTCGTCGAACCGGGAAAACCGCTCAATCTGGCGCTCGTGTCCACCCGCCCCAACAGCGGCCTTGTCTACGATCCGAACATCGGCGCTTACGTCTACCGCTACCAGGATGACCAGGGGAACGCCCGCACAGTGTGGCTGGAGAACGCTGCCAGCTTGAGCCACAAGCTTGAACTGCTCAAGCGCTACAACATTCAGGGCTTCACGGTCGAGAACCTGCCCGCCGACGGCCTTGACCCGGATTTGTGGTCCCTGATGCGTAGCTACCAGCAGGGCCGCTCGAAGCCCATCGAAAGCAATTTCACGGTCGAATGGACGATCAGGAACAGCGGCGGGGAGCAGCTCAGCCAGGTCTCGCGCCCGCTGGGTGATCCCAACGTAGTGCTGGCTGCCCCGATGGAGGCAGGCGATCTCCTCGTGGAAGCTGCCGTCGTCGATCGCGGTCTCGTGCTCAGCAAGGAGAGCGCGGACCCCATCGCCGTCGCGACCTTCACCCCGACCCCTACTCCAACGCCGGTCTTCACCCCCACACCTATCGCGAGCCCGACGCCCAACTTCAGCACCCTGGCCTCGACATCCGGAACAATCAACGTGCGGTCGGGCCCAGGAACGAACTACCCGAAGATCGGCGAAATCGCTGCGGGCACCACCTACCGAATCACGGGACGGAACGCCGCCGGTGACTGGTGGCAGTTCGCCCTCGGCGAGCAATCCGGTTGGGTCTCATCCCAGCTCGTCGCGACTGCAGGGGCCTCTACATCGGTCGGAGAGGTCGCAGTGGCCCCTCCTCCCACCGCGCAGCCGCAGGCGGCCTCGTCGGCGCCAGCCTCAGGCCCATCCTATCCAGCAGCCGGTGGATATTTCGGCTATGGCGTCCAGGCGCAGGTTTACGGAGGCGCCGATCTGGGTAGTGTGGCCGGCCAGACCAAGGGCCTGGGATTCAACTGGGTCAAGTTTCAGCTGCCCTGGAAGGATTTCGAAGGCAGCAAGGGTGCCTACGGATGGGGCGGCATGGACTCCATCGTGGATTCGCTGGGCGGCGCAGGCCTGAACATCCTGGCATCGATCGTGAAAGCCCCGAACTGGTCGCGGCCCCCCAACACCGACCTGAGCGTCGAAGGGCCGGCCGCCAACGCGCAGGACTATGCCGATTTCGTGGGCGCCTTCGCGGCGCGTTACAAGGGCAGAGTCAAGGCTGTCGAGGTCTGGAACGAGCAGAACCTGTGGTATGAATGGGGGCACGAGCCCCTGGACCCGGGGCGGTATGTGGACATGCTCTGCCGGGCGTATCGCGCCATCAAGGCAGGGGACTCCAACATGGTTGTCGTAGCTGGGGCCCTCACGCCTACGGGCGTCAACGACGGCTCAATCGCCATCGACGACGTCACTTATCTACAGCGCATGTACGCGGCGGGCGCCAAAAATTGTTCCGATGCTATCGGCGCCCACCCCAGCGGGTACAACAACCCGCCCGATGCCAAGTTCGGGTATTCCGATCCCTCGCACCCCAGTTTCAAGAACCACCCGAGCTTCTTCTTCCGCGACACGATGGAGCGTTATCGGGGCGTGATGGCCGCCAACGGAGACACGAACAAGCGCATCTGGCCGACCGAGTTCGGATGGGCTTCGACCTCCAGCCCTCTTCCTGGATACGAGTACGCCCGCGACATCAACCTGGATCAACAAGCCGCCTACCTAGTGCAGGCCTATCAAATGGGCAAGAGCTGGGGCTGGGTCGGCCCGATGTTCCTCTGGAACCTCAACTTCGGGGTGACCAATCCCGGTACCGAGCTGGCTGCCTTCGGAATCCAAGGCAAGCCGGCCTACGGCGCTCTCGCAGGCATGCCTAAGTAGGTGACTTGACCCAAGGCCCAGCGCAGGAGACACCGCTCCAACTGCTACTGTGCTGCGCCCTCCCACCCTTCCGCTGTGAACGCAGACTGTGAACGCTGTCGAATAAGCAAGGAGCGCCGTCTCGATGACCACACCGCCGCCCCCTTCCTTGCGTCGTCTATTGACCTGGCTGCTCGCAGGGCTGGTCCTGGCTCTCGCCGCCTTCGTGGCCGCATACTCGATCAACGCTGCACGTGTCCCTGAGTCTGCGCCCCCTGTGGTTGCACAACTGGACGCCGGGCAGGAGGAGGCGAGTGCCGCGGAGCCAACTGCAACTCCCACGGAGACCGCCTCACCTACTGCCACGCCTAGCCCTACCGCGACCCAGACACCCGTGCCTACGGCAACTGCGACACAGACACCGGTTCCCACGGCTTCGCCCTCCCCTACGATGACGCCGACGGAGGCGCCGCCAGCGCTTGTGATCAAGGCCGATCTGCTGAACGTGCGCTCGGGACCGGGAGCAGCGTATCCCCGCACCGGCCAGGTCTCGGCTGGCGAAAGCTATCGCATCACCGGAAGAGACAAGGACGGCGCCTGGTGGCAGATCAGTCTGAATGACGGCGGCGGCTGGGTTATCGGTGAGTTTGTTGACGCCAGCGGGCCGGTGAAGGCGGTCAGTGTGGTCGAGGTCGCGCCTGCACCCACCCAGGCGCCCCAGGCAGTCGCGGCGGATTCCGGGGGTCCCGCCCCGAGGCCAGCATCGGGCGGCTTCTTCGCCCGCGGCATCCAAATCGACCCGTACGGGGATCGAGGAGGCGCGGTCGGAGCCGTCAAGTCGATGGGTATCGGCTGGGTCAAGTTCCAGCTGCCTTGGAAGGACTTCGAAGGCTCCCAGGGACAGCGCAACTTCCCCGACGACGTGATCGACAGCCTGGCTGGCAGCGGCATAAGCATTCTGGCCAGCATCGTCAAGGCGCCGCGCTGGGCGCGCAACTCCGCCTTCGGCTTCTCGGACGAGGGCCCGCCGCAGAACCCAGGCGACTACGCTGCGTTTGCGGGCGCATTTGCAGGCCGCTACTGCGGCCGGGTGCAGGCGATCGAGGTCTGGAACGAGCAGAATTTGCACTATGAGTGGGGCAACGAGCCGCTCGATGCGCGCCGCTACGTGCAGTTGCTCGCCGCCGCCTACCGCGCAATCAAGGCGGCGTGTCCGGGGATGATCGTCGTAAGTGGTGCACCCACGCCGACCGGCGCCTTGCCGCCCAGGGCAATTCGCGACACGACTTATCTCGAGCAAATGTACCAGGCAGGACTGCGCAATTACTGCGACGCCGTCGGAGTGCACCCCAGCGGATATGGCAACCCACCCGACGCGCGGGTCCAGGACTTCCAGGCCGGGAACTACTCCCGACCCTCGCACGTCAACGATTCGTCGTTCTACTTCAGGAACACGATGGAGCAGTACCGCAACATCATGGTGAAGTATGGCGACGGCAGCAAGCGGCTGTGGCCCACTGAGTTCGGTTGGGCTTCATCCGGCAACCCGTTTCCTGGCTACGAATACGCCCTGTACAATTCCGAGGGCGCCCAGGGTGAGTACATCGTGCAAGCCTTCCAGATGATGCAAAACTGGGGCTTCGTCGGTGTGGCCTTCCTCTGGAACCTAAACTATAATGTGACTGCGCCGGGCACCGAGCTGGCAGCGTTCGGCATCATGGGCCGGCCTGCCCAGGGCATGCTGCAGAGTGGCCGCTAGGCTGCAGAGTGGCCCTCAGGCTACAGAGCAGACGCTAGGCTAAAGGCTAACCGCTTGGCCGCCGGTGCATCCTGCCCCGTCCCCAAATTCGGCCCGACACAGCTCACGGCGGGAGGCACGGCCTGTCCAGGCCCACATCGAAGAGAACCGACGGAGACGAATCGAAGAATGACTAAGAACCGCCTGACGCCGCGAACAGTCATGCCATGGCTGCTGATAGCACTGGCTTTGGTGCTCGCCATGGCGCTCGGAGGGCTGCTCGGCTCCTGCTCGTCGTCCGCGCCCAGTGCCACGCCCACGCCAACCAAGACGCCGCGGCCCGCCGAGGCTTCACCGACCCTGATGCCCACCCCGGAGATCCCGTCGGAACCGTCGACAGGGGTCGATGCCTCTGTCCCTAGCGGGGGGACCACCGATCCGCAGGCCCAGTCTGCGAACCCCGCGGGAGGCCTGGCGACGACCGGACCCACCGAGCCCCCATCGGCGACGCCTGAGCCGAGCGCGACCCCGGTTCGTCCGACGTCGACGCCCCTCGCGATGGCGCCCACACCGGTCGCCAGCTCCAATTCGCTGATGTCCTCCCCCGACTCGGGAGTTCAGGCCTTCCTATGGTGGCAGGCAGACGCCGCAGACCGCGACATCGGCCTCATCAAAGATGGCGGCTTCCGCTGGGTTAAGCAGTACTTTGCGTGGCAGGACGTCGAGGGCGCCGGGCAGGGCAAATATGATTGGACCAATGCCGATCGCCTCGTGGCAGACGTCGAGAAGTACGGGCTCAAGCTTATCGTACGTGTCGGAGCGGATCCGGACCGCGCCTTCTGGGCGGGCAACCCGCCGGAAAATACAGGAACGTTTTCCACGTTCCTGAGCGCGCTCGCCACCCGCTACCGCGGCCGCATCCACGCTTACCAGATCTGGAACGAGCCCAACCTGGCGCGCGAGTGGGGCGGAAAACGGCCCGATCCCGCGGCATACGCCCGCATGCTGCGTACCTCGTATGGGACCATTAAGGCGATCGACCCCAATGCGCTGGTGATCACTGCAGGCATGGCGCCGACTACCCAGGATAATGACCAGGCCACGCCGGACTTGAGATATTACCAGGGGATGTACGACGCAATGGGCGGCCAGAGCAACGGCTTCTTCGACATGCTCGGCGCGCACGGGACCGGATGGGCGGTCGATCCTGAGACCGACCCGGACGTGGTTGTCGGTACGAAGCGCCTCCACAACAACGATCCGAGCGCCGAGGATCTCCTACGAGTCTACGCCTTCCGGCATGTCGAGGATGTGCGCGCCCTCATGGTCAAGAACGGGGATGCCGACAAACGAATCGCCATCCTCGAATTCGGCTGGACGACCGACCCCCGACCCGACAGTCCCTACTACTGGCACGGCGCCGGCGCTGGCATCACCGAGATGTCGCAAGGCGAATACCTCGTGAGGGCCTTCAAGTACGCCGCGGCCAACTGGCAGCCTTGGATCGCCCTGATGAACGTCATCTATATGCCCGATATCAAATGGACCAAGAACGACGAGCAGTACTGGTGGTCGATTATCGGGCCGGGCTACCCGGACCTCTACTTGCGGGCGGGTTATGTCGACCTGTGCATCTACCTGAATGGCCTCGACGGCACGAAATGCAAGTACGACCCGAACCAGTAGTGAGCGGACTCTAGAAACGAAGCCGCCGGGGCCCATTAGATGGGCCCCGGCGGCTCTCTCCTTCTTCTGTTGTGTTTGTCAGCGCCGCCAATCGACCCAGTGGCAGGTCGCCGAAGCATTGGCGCCGATCCCGTGCGATACCTCCACACGAGGGCTGATCGGATGCCCGCTGCCGTCCACAACCGTCAAATAGAATCTCCGCGGCGGCCCAAAGAGCGGGAAATCGTAGCGCCCCGTATCCGGTGCCGCATCCTTGGTAACCTTGGTGTCCTGGTTGCCCCACTCGTCCACCAGCCACACCCGCACTCCCGGCAGCGGCTTGCCGGCGTCGTCCGATACGACGCCCAGGATATAGGCCCCCTGCGGGCAGTCGCCGCTCGAATTGCGTACCGGCCGGGATAGGCCGAACTCGAAGCGGCCCGCCTGTGCCTCAGAGGCGGTAGGCGTTGCGGTTACATCCGGCCCCGCAGTCCCGGTCGCCGAGGGTTCGGCCGCCGCGGCTGCCTCCGGCGCGCTCTGTGGTGCCGTGGCGGACGGCTCCGGATGTTGGGGCGCAGGTGTGTCGCCGGCTGCCGGCGCCCCAGAGCCCACGGGTGTTCCATTTGGCGCCGCAACTGTGATACGGAAAGGGCGCGAGGTCGCGGAGGGGATACGCGTCCCACCGGCTTGGGCAACCTCCGTGACCTGAGGGGGCTCAAGCGTCGTCGCGGCGACATTCGCGGCCGGGGGCGTCCAGGCAGCGCGCACCTGGAAGTCCTGCCGCAGCCGCTGATACGCGTACCTCCCGGCCAAGAAGGCGACCGCGCAGGAGGTCAGCACCACCACAGCGAACAGAACCGCATAGCCGCTTCGTCGCATAGACTGCTCCCTCGGAGTGTGGGGCGCCGGGAATCCACCGATCGGTCAGCCCCCGACAAAACCCCGGTGCAGGGACTGCGCTCTCGGTTTGCGCGTTGCCGCAGGCACTGCTATAATGCGTGGTCGATGGGCGAGTAGCTCAGCTGGTTAGAGCGCACGGTTCACATCCGTGAGGTCGTGGGTTCGAGTCCCTCCCCGCCCACCTAACATGAAAGTACACTGCCTATCGCATTATCATCATGCGCACTATTGGAGCCCACGGATAGCTATCCGTGGGCTTCCGTGTTATCTAAAGCTGGAGCACTTTATCTTGAGGCATCTGCACTTTCTCAAGTCCCCAACTGCGTTTGTATTCACGGAGGGGCTCCGTGAGAACTCGCCTTCGAGTCCTGCCTGCCCTCTCAACATTATCACTAGGTGAATTCGTGAGTCCGTAACACCGTGCTCTGCGACTCGATTCTAGCACACAGAGACAAGAACAGCCAAGGGGCGCACCGCCAGTGCAATCATCGTCACCTTCGTGAACTGGACAACCCGAGCTCATTGGCTCCGGCTACAGGGAGGAGAACAGTCGAGGCGGGCGCGGTAAGTCGTCATTGCCGATCGAGCGACACAGCGCCGCTGCGGCAAATGGCACAGCTCGCCCCACAGATGTGTTGGGGTGTCAAGACCCCAAAATGTGTCCCTTATCGTTCAGTGATCGTGTCAGTAGATAAGTGATCAGTGAAAATGTCAGTCATGGAGGACCCGTCCACTTGAGTCGGGTTACCGCTCAAGTTGGCGACCGCACTGGGCGGGCCCTGTTACACCGTGGCAGAACTAAACAGAGCAACTTTGGCATAAACGGGGCGGCACGAAGCGAGGATCGCGGGGAGATGAGCGGACAGCAGCGGCGCGACATTTTGCTCACCCCGGACGAAGCACGCCTGGTGCCTTTGCTGCGGGCGCCGGGCACTCGGGTACGACTCCAGATAATGGGTGATCTGGCCCAGCGCGGCTCGTGCCTGATTTATGAGGTCGGCAGCTGCGCACCGCTCGCGCAGGCGACGGTCAGTGAGCATTTCAAGATGTTGCACGAGACGGGCATTGTCTGCTCCAAGCCAGAAGGCAGAGCGACGCGTCATCGCCTGAACACTGAAAGAGTGCGCTGGTTCCAGGAGCAGATCGAGGCTTGGCTGCCCGGGTGTGGTGATCGGCCGGCTACGGCCCCGATCCACTTACGCTCCGTTGGATCCTTGCCCATTCCACCGGCGTGTTCACATTGACGAAGGATCTCAGTGTGGGGTCATACGCCTGGACCTCGGCGGGCAGAACGGTTCTGACGCGTATGTCCCCGTAGAAGCAGTAGGCCCGACGCTGCCCGGCCGCCATTCGCGCCTCGATTGCTGTGAGGCAGCCTCGCCGATAGAGGGCGTGGAGCGGCTCCCAGCTCAATTCCCCGGTGTCAGGGTGGGGCGTCTGGGGTACAACTGCGTCGAATCCCACTGCCAGCGCGACCAAGTGGCGCACCAACGCCTCATTCACGAACGGCATGTCGGCGGCGAGCGCCAGGAGCAGATCGTGGCGAGCGGCGCTCAGCCCGGCCTGGATGCCGGCTAGCGGCCCTGCCCCCGCGAAGAGGTCGGTGACCACTCGGCTTGGCACTGGCATGGAACGCGCGAATGTCTCAAAGCGTTCGGGCGCGTTGGTGCTAAACAGGAACTCATCGGCCAGCGGCAGTACTCGGCGGACGACGCGCTCGACCAGTGACACGCCTTCCAGTGCCATCCACACCTTGTCCTGCCCCATGCGTCGACTTCGACCACCAGCCAGGATCAATACGGAGAGCTTTTCCACTGTCGCGAACCGCCTCTTGTCGCATCCTGGAGCTTCGCTGCAGCAACTACGCTTGACCGATGACTACCAGGGCCTCACGTCGCAGCGAGAGCCGCACCTCATCCCCCACTTGCAGGCCGAGCGGAACGTAGGTGTAACTGCTGTGCCGCACCTCAATAAGGTGCTGATTGGACAGCAGAACCTGCAGAATGCGGCCGCCCGGATGCGGGTTGCTCCCTACAATCCGGCCGCTGGCGAGGTTGAAACGCACGGCGTCGACCAGGGGCCGATCGGGGTAGAGAATCTTGACATCCTCAGGCCGGACGTAGGCGGTCACGCTGCTGCCTGTTGCGATGTCTTGCGGCGGGACCACGAGCCGGAGGCCATCCCAATCCAACACCAGGCCGTCGCCGTCGGCGCCGGCTACCCGAGCCCGCAACAGGTTGGGGATACCCATGATCTCAGCCACATGCTGGTTGGCCGGATTGCGAAAGACATCCGCCAGGGGCCCGACCTGCTCCACCCGTCCGTCGCGCATCACGGCCAGGCGCTGCCCGACGGCAAAAGCGTCTTCCAGGCGATGGGTGACGTACACCACCGCCAAACCCAGCTCTAGCTGCAACGCCAGCAGTTCGCCCTGCATCCGCTGGCGGGCTGCCGCATCCAGGGCCGAAAAAGGCTCGTCAAGCAGCAGCACCCTCGGTGCCGCCGCCAGCGCGCGGGCCAGCGCGATCCTCTGCTGCTGGCCTCCGGAAAGCTCAAACGGGTAGTGAGCAGCTACGTGCGTCAGATTCATGCGCGCCAGCAACTCGCCGGCGCGCACCCCGCGCTCCGGGCCGCGCAGCGGATACGCCACGTTCTCCAGAGCGGTCAAATGCGGAAACAGAGCATACTGTTGGAATACGTAGCCCACGTGCCGCCGGCGGGCTGGCACATTGACAGCCCGAACGGCGCGGCCCTTGGCAAAGACAGTCTCGCCGTCAAGGGTGATGCCGCCCTCCTCAGGCTCGATAAGCCCCGCGATCGCGCTCAACGTCGTGGTCTTGCCCGAACCCGACGGACCGAATAACACCAGGATCTCGGCCCCCACCTCCAGCCGCACGTGCAAGCAGAAATCGGGCCGGCGCACCGTAAAGTCCGCGGTCAGACGGGGCGTGACGCCACCAAAGGCGGAACCGTTAGCCTGCACGTCACCCCTCCTCGGCGGCGCTGGACAGTGTGCTGAGCCGACGTGGCTGCTCAAACCTGCGCGCGACCCATATACTCAGGAACGCCAGTACGGTCATCAACAGCACCATGCGGTTAGCCTGTGCGTAGTCCCTGTTTTGCACTGCGTCGTAGATAGCTAACGGCAGCGTCTGCGTGCGGCCGGGGATGTTGCCTGCAACCATCAGCGTAGCGCCGAACTCACCCAGCGCCCGCGCAGCGGCCAGCACCAGGCCGGCCAATATGCCGCGCCGCGCCAGGGGCAGCGTGACGCGCCACAGCACTTCAATCTCTGAGGAGCCCAGCGTGCGCGCGGCGTGCTCCAAAGCCGGGTCCACGCCGGCGATAGCCGCACGCGCTGAGAGCACCAGCAGTGGTAGACCCACCACTGCCGCGGCGAGCGTTGCGGCGCCCCAGGTAAAGAGGCTGCGCCAGCCAAACCACTCCGTGATCGGGCCGCCGCGGCCCAGCAGCAACAGCAAGTAGTAGCCGACCACCGTGGGCGGCAAAACCAAGGGGAGGCTGACCAACGCCTCGAGGAACGTGGCGCCCCGGAACTGCCGCCGTGCCAACAGGAGTGCAAGTGGCAGGCCACATGCCAACATGATCGCCGTGGCGACAGCCGTGACCTGGAGCGATAGCAGGATTGGGTGCCAAATCATCGGACGGTCTCCTCCCCAGGCAACACGAAACCATATTTGCGCATGACTGGCCGCCCCTGCGGCCCATTGACGAACGCAGCGAAAGCGCGCGCTTCTGCTTCGTTTTTGCTGCCCTCGACCACCGCCAGCGCCTGCTCGATCGGCCGGTGCAACTCCTGGGGGATCAAAGTCCAACGGCCCGGCTCGCCCCCCTGGGCCGCTGCGGGTACGCTGAGCGACAAGGCCACAATTGCCACGTCCACGTTGCCGGTTTCTGCATACTGAAGCGTCTGCCGTACGTTCTCGCCGAGCACCAGCTTGGCTTGCACGGCCTCCCACACGCCGGCCGTTTGCATGGCTTCACGCGCAGCCATGCCGTAGGGCGCATGGTCGGGGTTGGCGATAGCGATGCGCTGCACCTCGGGGCGGATCAAGTCCTCGATGCGTTCGATGCGCAATGGGCTGTCGGCACGCGTCCAGAGCGTGATGCGGCCGCGGCCATACACCTCTACCGTGTCGGGCTCGATCAACCCCTGCCGCTCTAGCTCCTGGATGTAGCTGATGTTGGCAGCCGCGAACAGATCCACTGGTGCGCCCTGCTCGATCTGTTGGGCCAGTTGGCCGGTAGAGCCGAAGTTGAACCCGACCTTTTTCCCGGTCTCTGCCGCGAACTGCTTGCCGATCTCCTGAAAGGCAAAAGTCAGATCTGCGGCTGCCGACACGGTGATCGGGGATGGTGCCCCATTCGTATCTATCGGACCTTGGCACGCCGAGAGAAGCAGCGCGGACCCGGCGCCAATTATGCCTTTCACCACAAGAAGCACCAGGAACGGCCTTCCAGCTCGGCGGCCTGGCTGATCCCCCGGCGCATGAACTCTGGCAAAGCACATCAGTTGTATTCCCTCCGACCCATGCGCCGGCTGCGGCCGCTAGCCAGGATCAATGCTGAGATTGCCTCTCCGGCTATCATCCCACCTGATAGGTCGGCGCGGGTGTCCGGCATTGTATCACGCGCCACCCCGGACCGGACAAGTCCGGCTTCTTGGTGTATACTGCGCCGCATGAAGATCCGACTTTTGTACTTCGACGGTTGCCCTTCCTGGCAATCCGCTCTGCAAAATATCAAGACCGCCTGTGAGCTTGATGAGCTGCCATGGCCCATCGAACCTGTCGAGGTGCGTGATGACGATCACGCGGCGGCACTCCGGTTTCTGGGCTCACCGTCCATTATAGTTGACGGCGAGGACCTCTGGCCCGAGGCGCGCGAAGCGTATGGCATGAGCTGCCGGATGTACCGGACACCGGAAGGGATGCGAGGTTGGCCGACAGTGGCTATGCTTCGCGAGCGCCTGCGTGCCCTGCGCGGGGAGATCCCGTAATGCGCAGGGTGGTTGATCTCTTACTGGCGTGTTGTTGTATGTCTTTCCTGGTCGCCTGCACGGCGCTTCCGTCGGCAGGCGGGATTCCTACCGTCCGCCTGAGCGACCTCCGCCCCCTGCCCGCGACGCCGCCGGGCGAGGTAGCCCCTTTGCGGGTGGCGGTCGCGGCGGTCATCTCGCCGCGCGGAAACGTAGAGAGCTACACACCGCTCTTGAGCTACCTTGCTGCCAAGCTCAACCGGCCCGTCGAGTTGGTGCAGCGCCGCACTTATGCGGAGGTCAACGATCTGGTGCGTAAGGGCCAGGTGGACGTCGCGTTCGTTTGCACGAGCGCGTATGTGGCGGGCAAGCAGGACTTCGGGATGCAGTTGCTGGTCGCGCCGCAAGTCAACGGTCAGACAACGTATCGCAGCTACCTGATCGTCCCAATCGCTAGCCCCGCTCTCAGCATGGCCGACCTCAGGGGCAAGGTCTTCGCGTTCACTGATCCGATGTCTCTTTCCGGCCGCGCTTACCCTACGAGCCTGGTGCACCGCCTGGGTGCGGAGCCGGAGACCTTCTTCAGTCGCACATTTTTCACGTACAGTCATGATCACGCCATTCGTGCGGTAGCCGACGGCCTGGCCGATGGCGCTGGCGTAGACGGCCTGGTGTACGAATTCGCCTTGGCTCAGAATCCAACCCTGGCCCGCCAGGTCAAGATCATCCACCGCTCCCCACCGTTCGGCATCCCACCCGTCGTCGTCGGGCCGGACGTCCGGCCGCAACTGCGCGCGGCGTTGAATGATCTGCTCCTGAGCTTGCAGGATGCTCCTGAGGGGCGAGCCATCCTCTCGTCCCTGGGTATCGATCGCTTCGTGCCCATCGAGGATACCGCCTACGACAACGCCCGCCACCTGACCGATGGGAACTCTGGGACGTAATGATAAGGTGAGATGGTGATACGATCCGCATCATCGGTCCTGCGCTCCTTCGGTGATGCCCTGTCTCGTAAATCCGCTACCTCGCTTCCCACTCGCGCCTGGGCGCTGGTCAGCGCTGTCAAGCTGCGGATCAAGATCCTGGGCATGGTGTTGGCGCTGGTGCTGATCCTGGGCGGCGGAGTCACGTTGCAGGTGCGCGCCACCCTTTCCCGCACACTGATGGCGCAATTACAGGAGGAGTCGGCCAGCTTGGGTCACGATCTGGCCGCACGCAGCACTGACCCGTTGCTGATCAACGACCTGTACAATATCCTGCAACTGCTGCGCGAGACGCAGACGAACAACCCAGACGTGCGCTACGCGTTCATCCTGGATCATGACGGCCGTGTGGTGGCCCACACCTTCGGCAGCGGCTTTCCGGCCGACCTGGTGAGCGCCAATAGCGTCGCGACGGACGCCCACCACCGTACGACAAGCATCCAGACGGAGGATGGGGTCGTGTGGGACACCGCCGTGCCTATCTTTGACGGCAAGGCGGGCACCGCCCGGGTTGGCGTCGCGGAAGCACGGATGCGCAGCACCGTCGCCTCGATCACCACGCGGCTGCTGCTGACGACGGCCCTGGTCTCACTGGTGGGCATCATCGCCGCGATCTTCCTCACCTGGCTGCTGACCCGGCCCGTGCGGCAACTGGTGGAAGCGACCGAGGCAGTGCGCAGCGGCGACTACAGCCCGCGCGTGCGCCGTTGGGCCGGTGACGAGCTTGGCGAGCTGGCCGACGCGTTTAACTCCATGACCGCCGACCTGGCGCGAGCGGACGCCGAGCGCCAGGAGCGTGAGCAGATGCGCGCCTTCTACCTGCGGAAGATCATCGGCGCGCAGGAAGAAGAGCGGAAGCGCATCGCACGCGAACTACACGACGAGACCGGCCAGGCTCTGGCCTCCGTCATGGTGGGGCTGCGCAACGTCGAAGAGGCACCATCGGCTGAGGAGCTGCACGAGCGGCTGGCCGACCTGCGCGAGGTGGCGGCCGCTACGCTGGAAAACGTTCGTCGCCTGGCGCTGGAGCTGCGTCCTTCGGTCCTCGATGACCTGGGGCTGGCGGCTGCGATGCGACGCTATGCCGCTGACTATATGCATCGCTTCAATACCCAAGTGGATGTGCAGATCGTCGGGTTGGACCGCCAGCGGCTAGCGCCCGAACTGGAGACGGCGGTCTACCGGATCGTGCAGGAAGCGTTGACCAACGTTGCCAAATATGCGCGCGCTACGCGCATTAGCGTGCTGCTGGAGCGGCACGATGGTCAGCTCACTGCGATCGTGGAGGACAACGGCTGCGGCTTCGCGGCCGAGCAACTGCTCAACACCGGCGCGCTCGAAAACCGGCTGGGGCTCTACGGCATGCGCGAGCGCGCCGAACTAATCGGAGGCACACTGGCGATCGAATCGCAAACCGGCTACGGTACAACCGTATTTGTGCGTGTGCCGGTTGGCGAATTTCACGAGATCGTGCCAGACACTACGCGTTTACCTGGCATGTAGGAACAATCCATGAAGAAAACCCGCATCCTGCTTGCCGACGACCACGCAGTCCTGCGCTCTGGGCTGCGGCTGCTGGTCGAGGCGCAGGCCGACATGATGTGCGCGGGCGAGGCCGGCGATGGCGTGGAAACCCTGGCGCAGGCCGAACGGCTCCAGCCGGACCTGGTGCTGCTCGACCTCTCGATGCCGCGGCTGGGCGGTCTTGCCGCGCTGCCGGAAATTCTCCGCAAGG
>Ga0315273_10005747_pt1 | contig 15387 bp, 21 predicted proteins | sample YL17G02_0_MG_FD_205753 | JGI IMG/M metagenome (GOLD analysis project Ga0315273, IMG submission 205753) | Sediment microbial communities from Yellowstone Lake, YNP, Wyoming, USA - YL17G02_0 | ecosystem: Environmental > Aquatic > Freshwater > Lake > Sediment | place: USA: Wyoming | collected...
TCACGGGATTATTCGGAATCTGAGTGTAAGCTAAAAACAGCAGATAAGCGATAGCGGATAGCAGAAGGGGTCAGTTTTTTGCTTCTCGAAGCTATCCGCTAAGCGCTTAAAGTTGGAGCAAAGAAAATGGTTAGATTTTCGTGTGATGTTGACATTCTGAAATATGAGCCGATATTATTTGGCGAACTGCGGCTGCCGGGACAAATACTTTCAGCAGGGACGGGCGGAGTCCTTAATGGAACAAGTTTCACCGCAGCTAATGCAGAGTTTGTAAGTGCGTCGGTTTGTTCGGGCGAAGTTATATATCTGCAATCTGTCGACGGCTTACTTGATGGAGCGTTTGAGATTGTATCTGTCGATTCAGCGACAGAGCTTACGGTATCAGTGGTTCGCAGCGATTCAAGTGATGAGCCGATAGCCCCACCGGCGGCTGCAGACATATCTTACCGAATCTGCACGTTTGGGCCGCAGGCGAGTGAGGTGGGTTTTCAGTTGACGGAATATTACGGTCTGGCGCCCGGGGATGCGGCAAGCGATATTGATGCTGAAGATATTCTGGATAGGGAAGTATTAAAGCGAGCATCGGTATTTGCGGTTATATCGACGGTATATGCAACGCTGGCTGACGGGGTGGAGAGTGAAAATTTCTGGAAGAAAAGTCTTTACTATAAAAAGCTTTTCGAACAGGCACGTGAGCGGTGCCGGCTTAATATCGATATTGGGGGTGACGGCAAAGCTGATGTTACCAGAGCGGGCGGAATAGTCCGACTGGCAAGAGACTGAGGAAATTGATTATCGATTATTGATGATTGATTATTGATTAGCAGAAGATTTCCTATGAGAACTACTTTGGATGAACAAGGGTTATTCGACGAACAGGTACTTACGATTGAAGTCGGCAGTCTGGAGAAGGTGTCGATAGATAAAGCGGTAGCCGGTCTGGATGGCGTGCTCAGTATTGATTTAGGGGGACGCGGCAGGCGTATAATACAGAAAGGTACACTGCGGGCGAACAGCCGAATAAAGATGAATGAGAGAATCGATGTTATATCGGCGTATATGGACGGGCGCACGCACACGCTTGCAACACGCGGTGGAAGAGAGTTTGCCAATCTTAGAATGGATGTTTTTAAGGTTATAAAAACTACGGAATCTGGAATTGGTTTGTGCTGTGAATATGAGATAGTGTACCGGCAGTTAGTTTGAGACAGGGATAAGTGTTATGGCCTTAATCAGCGAGGGGATAGAAAATGTCAGGGCTATAGAAGTGCCAGCCGGGATTTGGAAAGACGGCGGCAGCGTTGCTTTGCCGAGGGTTGTTCTGGTCAGATGGCATTGCGACTGGATTGACAAGTTATATCAGGTTTATGTCAACGGCCAGTATGCGGGGGCGACTGTAGAGCCGGGTCAGCGGGAAATGATTGTTTAGTTGCCGAGTTCCTGCCAGTTACCTGTCAGGATGGAAGTTTTTGCGGTACAAGCCGGTGAAGCGGATATTGATTTCAGCGAAGAGCTTTATTCGGCTATTGCCCAAAGCGGTCGTGTTAAGATTACTCTTTTGCGAAGTCAGGAGCTATCGATTGGTTCGACAGTGCAAATTTATTTTGATAACGGGACAGGTGAGATTGATTACGATAATCCGCTCAATGATATGCCGATACGGGTGTGGCCAGAGCGACAGGACAAGGCTGGGTTTGGCATGAGCAGGTTTGGCTTCAGCGATTTCGGTAGGGACTGGTCGGCGGGGGTTGGATTTGGAAGGGGGAGTTTGGGCAATGGGGAATTTGGGGTTGATGCTGATACATTGGAGTGGATAAGCGAGCCGATGCAGGCGGGGGTTTATAAATTTGCAGTAAAGGTCACCGATGAACGCGGCAATGAGAGCGGTGTAAGTGAAACGGAAGAAGTTGCAGTGATTCTGCCGGCAAAACCAGCGGAACATTTAGATGTTTATTCGTTTGATAAAAATACAAACAATTTGGTGTTGAGCGTTTCATAGATAGTTTCAGGGAGAATGTTATGGCTGAGATGTACCCATCCGATAGTGAATTGTTAAATATCGTATCTGACGGCGAAACCGGCGTTGAGTATATACCGACGGGAAAATCGCCTTATTATCTGGAATTTCGCAAGCTGCTTTATCGGCTTATCCTGGCGGCGAAACGGGCGAACGATTTGCGGGTGTATGACGTGGGCGGGCTGGATATAGGCGTAAAGGCGGGTAAGTTCTGGCTGGGAACAGAACAGGTCAGCTATGCCGGTTCGTCTGGTAATACGCTTGCGGACAATAAGGCAAATATCTATGTGTATCTGAATGCGAGCGGAGTTCCTGTAACAAATGAATACGGCGGTTTTCCGAATATGGCGGCTGTACAGCACATTCGACTGGCAATAGTGACTACTTCGGGTGGTGATATTGTTTCGATAACCGATTACCGACAGGGTCATAATTTTGTAATGCCTTACGGCGCAGGCGGTATAAAACAGACCATCGAATCGCATACAAGCAGCGATACTTTAACTGCGGCGGAATCTGGCAGTATCCATACCAATCTTGGAGCCACGGGGATGGTGACATTGACGCTGCCGGCATCGGCACCTGCGGGAACGGAGTTTACTTTTGCGGTGCAGGCAGGTCAGGAGTTGCGGGTTGATCCAGGGACATCAGCCATAAGAGACGACAGCGGACAAACTGCGGATAAGTACAAAAAGGCCGATACCACGGGGGCGTGCTTGAAGGTTGCGGCTGACGCAAACGGCAACTGGGTTACAGCAGCCAAGTACGGAACCTGGACACAGGAAGCATAAATTGGTTGGTTAGTTTACCGAGGGGGCTTAAATGTCAGCTAAAATCCGGAGTAGTCAGATACATCATTTTGTACAGCAGACGGTCGATGCTGCCGGTAAGGAGGCAGCAGTAAGGGAACAGCTCAAAGAGATTTTCGAATTTGATGTAAAGGTATAACTATGGGATGGGTAAGTCCTACAGGCGGCAGTGGTACAGACTGGACAGATGTCGCGAACGCTTATGACGAAAATGTGTCAAGTTTTGCTTATGTAGCAGCGGCAACTGGTTGGACCAATTATATTGAATTAACTGTTCCGCCTCTACTCTGTGACAAGATTCGTTTCAATGTAAGAGCATGGTACGGTGCGATTTCTGTTGATGTGGATGTTTATTACGAGGATGCTTATCACGATGTTTATCAAGGTACGGATTTTACTGACAATACTTGGAAGGAAAAAGATGTTATTCCAGGTAGTCCAGGCCAAGCCAAGGTTGTTTCAAAAATGCGAGTAAGATTTAATCGTAGTATTAGTACGCTTGTTAAGTTGTATGAGGTAGATTTTAATCAAGCTCAATCTGTGATTCCAAATATGATGAAGCATTATAGGAATATGAGGACAAAATAAAATGCAGTTTTTAAAGCAAGGTACAGCGGTTACGATTCCAGCAGGCCCATTTTTGGATGATGCAGATGGCAAGACGGCAGAAACTGGTTTAAGTATCGTTCAGGCAAATATTCGTTTGTCGAAAAATGGCGGTGATTTTGCCCAGACGCATAATACAGCCGGGGCAACGCATGACGAGAATGGATATTATGATGTACCATTAGATACTTCAGATACCGATACGCTCGGCTGCCTGCGAATAACAATATCGAAATCCGGAGCATTACCGGTATGGGAAGATTTTATGATATTGCCGGCGGCTGTTTATAATGCGGTGTTTGGTTCAGGTTCGATTTTTGTCAAGGCGGCTAAAACACTGGTTAATAAGGCCGTGCAGACAAAGAGTACCGGCGTAATAAATTATTACGATGACGACGGCAGTACAGTCCTGCTTACGCATACGCCGACCGATGCTGAAACGACTATTACAAGGACCCCGAGCTAATGGAAGCTAAGTGGCTGAAAGATTCACTGTTTAACGGCTTCACTTCCAACGGATGGAAACTTGGGCTGGTTTTAGGCCGGAGCTGGTTCTGGTATCGCATTGGAGGTATTACAGTGCTTTATCGCGGCCAGAGTATGGAGCAGATAGATTTTGCGAATATACTGACGTTGGCAGCAAGAGAAGCGGGGCAAATCCAGCCGCCTGTGTATGTCGGGCATGAAAGCGGCTCGACATATTTTTATGTAGTCCGCATGGTCAATAATTGCGGCGATGAGGAGCAAACTATGTCGGCGGCTGTGAAGGTTTCACTGGGTGATGACGGTGAATTGAAACCGCCGAGGTCGAACAGTATTTTTGAACTGACAGCCAAACAAAGTTTGAGCGGGAAGGTTAGGCTGCTATGGTTTTATTATCCGCTCGACCAGAAGTCGGCGCCAAAAAGCTTCAATATATATACCAACAACGGCACGGGAGAAGTCGACTACGAAAACACAATAGGCACTATCGATTATGCGGGCTTGAAGTTTTACGAATATTACAGCATGGAACTTGCGGCAGGTGAATATCTGTTTGCGGTAAGAGCTGTGAACGCGGGCGGCATAGAGGATGAATCATCGGCTCGAATATGCTTTGGGATTGATATTGCGAGTCCGCAGGGGATTGAAATTTTAGGTTCAAAAGCCATCTAAAGAATCAAAGGTTTTTTATGTCCAACAGAATCGACTTTTTCCAGCCGGTAGAAAATACACTTGCGCTGCCTGCGGCGACAGTATCGGTGTTACTTGAGGGTTCGCCTTGTCCGTATCTTGAGCCGATAGAAATTGTATACTCTGAGTATCCTGAATTCGGCTGGGCAAGACTGGCTTATAATCCGGCTGCGTATGCAGGCGACAGCTTAACATCTATTGAAGATATTGAAGCGGAACTTGCCATTGGGAAAAGCATCTGCATCAGGCAGGTTTACAACAATTCAGCGCCGGATGTATCGATTTGCAGCGTACCTATTTTTACAGGCAAAATAGAAAGCGTTGAGACCAGTATCGGAGCCGATGGCGAAAAGGTGGAAGTTACAGCAATGGACTTCAGCACAAGTTTAAAGCGTATTACCGTTTGCGGCAGGCGTGTCAGGGATGAGGATGGTTCAAGTGTTTTTGTAGAGAATCTCGACACGATATTCAACGAGGACGGCGAGGGTAATGCCGCTGTTGAATCGGCAGAGAACCAGGGCAATAGTTACACGGTCTTTGCTGAGGAATCATCGGCGAGAAAGTTGTGGAGTTATGCGGAGGCGACTGAATATCTGCTCTGTGAATATCTGACAGCAGGTGATTTGCAAAGGCCTGCAATAGAGCAATTGCAGCCATTGACGGAAAACCGGATAGTCAGCAATCTTGATGTGACGGAGATGAGTCTGCTTGAGGCATTGCACCGCTGCTGCGAAGAGGCCGGGATAAAGTTCAGGTTCGCTGCGCGGTTTATGCAGGGAGCGGCCGGGGAGGCGATTGTGTTTTATAAAGGCGGTGCGGGCAGGATAGTTGAGTTAAACTGCCAGCGTGCAGGCCAGCGATTCAGCATATCAAGGACAAATGTCTCGAAACTGTCGGTGAGAAAAAGTTTCAATGAGGCGTCTGAGGTAACTGCAACGGTTGATTTGGAGACACCGTACCTGTTTTTTGATTACAGGGTCGGGGACAGGGTGAAATCAGGTATTGATGGCAAAGACCTGTTGGGAACGCGAAGGGACAACAAAGGTATTTGCCGGATAGAACGTGTGCGACTGGATTTTAAGAATCAGTGTACGAATCTAAGAATCGTGAGGCAGAGAAACGTTGGGTTATAAGCGAACAGGGTTGATGGGGATAGAGGCAGCTATGGAAAACGGCAAAGGGTGGTCTTTTAATCGGCAGGTAAATCTTTCGGTACTGATACAGTTGATTTTTCTGGCGTCTTTGATTGTGGGAAGCTGGGTCAATCTGCAGCGTCAATTGGATTTACTGCAGCACGATGTTACGATACTTCTTGAAACACAGAAAAATTCTGAGCAGAAGCTGGAGTCGCTTTCAGCCAAGGCGATTGGGTACGAATACCGCCTGCAGGCACTTGAAAGAAGTTTAACAAAACCGCCGATTGTGGAGTGATATTTAAAAGGGCTAATAATTAAATTGTTTTTTTGCCAGTGGCACAAGCTGCAATAGCATGAGAACTATCAGGAAATACAGTTACATTTTGTGGATTCGCAACAGTTTTTAAAAATGTCACAAACTTCAGTGCTTTCTCTGCAAAGACTTATGGGTACCTTTTTGTTAAAACTGCGAATTACATCGATAAGAAACCTGTAAAACTCAATTCGTTTCGCAGGTGGGTAGCGGAGTTTACCATCAGAAGCACCTTTGACAAGTCCATAGTTACAGAACATGTTTGCGTGTTGGCCATAAGCATTGACAGCGAGTCCGAGATGACCCGGCAGCAGTCTTAACATCCCTATTGTGATGTTCTCAGGTTCAGTGACGGTAAGTGTTTTTTGGATCAGGTCGGAGTATCCGCTCCGCCAGTTTGTGTAAAGTATACCAGGGTCGATACGGAATCTGGTTCGATAGCCGTGGTTTTGACAAGTTTTAGCCGCTTCAATTCTCTGGTTTAACGATGCGGTGCCTTGCTCAAGGCGGGTTATTATTTCCGATGGATTCAGACTCCAGGAAACGACTGTCTGCTGGTTAGGTTTAAGGGCTAACAGATTATTAATATTGCTGCTTTTGGTGAGCAACATCAGATAAGCGTTTGAGAAATCGGAAAAAAAAGGAATAAGCATGGTTGTAAGATTTGTTATATGGTCAAGGGCAAGGCTGTCAAGCATCTCACCCATATTAAAGCAGATTTTGCCGGATGAGTCAGCCAAGACTTTTCGTATCTGCCTAAACATAGTGTCGTAATTAATATTGATTTTGATATACGGAGCATATTTACGATAAATAAAGGCCAGATAGCAGTATGTGCAATAATAGGGACAGCCATTCGAGAGAGGAACCAGCTTGTAGTATGGACGGCATCTTAGATTTGTACCGAGTCGGCCATCAAAATGCCCCACGAATGAGGAGGCTTCGCCTATCATCAGAGTACGTTTGCTTTCCAGCGGCACCTGGCCTGGTGAAGTGTTTGACAAAGGCGGCATTCGCTGATGCTCTATCAACTGAACCTGCGCCGACGGGAATAAATCCAAAATTCGCTGTGCATCGGGACGACTCGCTATTTTCCGCCACAACAATATAGTCCGCGGTTTGAATGTTTTTGCTGTATCCATAAGCAAACTTTTGCAAGATACTGAAATATTTTTTCAGTTCAGGACAGTATTATAACAAAGAATATAAATTTATCTAAAATTAAGGAGAAATGTGATGAAAAAAATTACAGTAACATTAATTCTGGCAGGCGTTTTACTGGCAGGGTGCGAGAGTCTTCGTTTTGCACCGAGCGAATCGCAGAAACAAAATGCGTGGCTTCACAATCGAACCACAATGGCAGCAGCCCAAACGGCAAAGGATGAAAATGCGTCAAAGAAGCTGCAGTCGCTGACGGGTCTGTCGGAATTGCAGAGCAGGCCGTTTGTCGCATATTACGGGATGCCGAAAGAATGTCCGCCTGCTGGGACTGCTGAGCAGATACTTGCTGAATCGAATGTTCAGCTTGCGCAGACGGCGTTGAGCGAATCAGTCCAAAGGCCTGATATATGGCAGGTTGCGGATGAAACATTTGGGCTGGCTATCGGTATCTGCGGCTTATTAGGCGGGGTATATGGTACAAGAGCAATCAGGTTTTTACAGGATGCGCAGACAAAATCGAAGGCGTTAAAGGAGATTATTGAAGGCAATGAGCTTTTTAAGCAGCAGAACGCCGAGGCAGCAGCCAGCTTCAAGCAGGCACAGAAGAATCAGTCAACTGAGACTAAGCAGATAGTTGCAGCGATGAAATGATGACCACCTTTGGCTGGATACCCGATGTCTCTGCGAAATCCGGTAGGTTTTCTATAGAATTCAGGGGAAATGCCCCGTTGCAAAAAAAAGAAAAAAATTTATTGACAACTGCACTCTTTTTTGGTTTGATATATCCATTGGTAATAAAGGGTAGGCCTTTGTCCCTCGAAGGCGTACTCCTGGTAAAAAACGAGGGAAATTAAGTTAATGGTCTATTATAAAGACCTAAGGAGTGCAATAGTGGCTACTGGTACAGTAAAATGGTTTAATGAGAGCAAAGGTTTTGGTTTTATCGTCCCCGATGACGGCACCCCGGATGTGTTTGTTCATCATTCCAATATCGCAGCGGAGGGGTATCGTTCACTCGACGAAGGCCAAAAGGTCGAGTACGAAACAGGTCAAGGCCGAAAAGGCCCTGAAGCTACACAGGTAAAACCCGTTTGATTTGAAAACTGCGGGCTAAAACACAGGCCCCGCCTTTCGGCGGGACCTTTTTTTGTCCTTTTTGTTTCTATTTATTAGAACGGCATTTGTTTTCCTACCCATTTTGTGCCTGTCTTTTATTTCTCCATGCTTGCATAGCCCTCTTTTTAAATTAAACTATTAGTGCATGGATAAAGACCTTAAAAATAAAACGCTCAGCGAGCTTGAGAAATTGGTTATTGACCTCGGACAAAAAAAATACCAGGCCAGGTATATCTTCAGCTTCATCCACGCATTGGACGTCCCTGACATCTCGCAGATAACACCGCTGGCTAAAGATTTCCGAAAACAGCTAACCGATAACGGCTTCTACATTTCAAAGTTGAACACAGTCGAAACTTTCAACGACCCCGATGGCACCGTTAAATACCTTTTTGAATTACCCGACCGCTGCCGCATCGAAACAGTCCTTTTGTTCGATGACCAGAGAAAGACTCTGTGTGTTTCTACTCAGGCCGGCTGTGTGATGAACTGTGTATTTTGTGCCACAGGTAAACTCAAATTTCGCCGCAACCTCACCGCCGCCGAGATTGCCGACCAGGTAAATACCGTTCAATCGAAGGATTCAAAAATCAGCAATGTGGTCTTTATGGGTATGGGCGAGCCGATGGAAAATTATGATTCCGTTATCAAGGCCGTCCGAATACTAAACCACCCGCAGGGTAAAAACATCGGCATAAGACATCTTACCGTCAGCACCTGCGGAATTATCCCCGGCATCCTGAAACTGGCACAGGAAGATATTCACCCGCGATTAGCCATATCCTTAAATGCCCCGACCAATATCCTGCGCTCAAAGCTTATGCCGAGCAATAAAAAATATCCGCTCGAAAAACTGCTCAAGGCGGTGAGCACTTATCAGAATATAACCGAACTCCGCGTTACTTTCGAGTACATACTCATTGACGGCTTGAACGATACCGTCCTCTATGCCCAAATGCTCGCCAGGCTGCTGCGCGGTTACAAGTGCAATATAAATCTGATTGAATACAACCCTCACCGAGCGACTACTTTCGCCGCCAGTGACAGAGCCGCTATGAAGCGATTTGCCGCCGTCCTCGAAAATGCAGGAATTGAAACCACCATTCGCTTAAAAAAAGGTCAGCAGATAAATGCCGCCTGCGGTCAGCTTGGCGCCGACCTGCTCAATATCTAATCCCGCATTTCCCATATTACCGTAGCGCATTTGATATTGATTTGATAGTATACAGCTTACCGATACCGTTTTTGACTTAAAAACGGCGTTTTAAGTCCGTGAAGTGTGCCGACAAATACGGTGGCGGCGGTTTTGTAAATTGTGACTTGTGAATCATATTGTTTATATGTATAATGAACCCTGTTCAAGTTATCATACGGCACTGTATAATTCAGAGGTCAGGCAAAAGGAACGGAAATGAAATTTACCCAATATTTTCTTTATACAAAAAATCGGCCGGATCGCTCGTGTATCAAAGAAGAATGGATTCACAATGCCATAGATAACCCCATAAGAGTAGAAATTCAGAAAGACGACAGAATTCGAAAATGGATATACGTAAAAGAAGTCGATAAATATCTGCGGGTTATTCTGCTTTCGGACGGCGTAACCGTGCATAATGCTTTCTTTGACCGCAATTTTCAGGAGTAATGTTATGAGGATCAAGTACTTTACAGATACGGATACTGCTTTGGTGGAGTTTTCAGACCATCAGGTGGCGCAGACCAAAGAGATAAACGAGAATATATACGTTGATTTGGACGCGGGCGACAATCTGGTAAACATGACCATCGAGCATGCCAGCAAGCAGGCCAATATAGCAGAGGTGGCTTATCAACAGATTGAAAGTAAGAGCACCTGAACAGCCGACAGAAAACAGCGGGTAGCGGACAGCGTTCAGCGGACAAGGATAAGAGGTTTAGCCACAGGGGCGATGATCTCGAATATCACGTTATAGCAACCAACAAATCCGATGAGGGTCAGCAGATAAATGCCGCCTGCGGCCAATTAGGCGCCGACCTGCTCAATATTTAATCCCGCATTTCCCCCCATATTAAAGATACTGCTTTGATAGTATAGAGCTTATGGATGTCATACAAGCCAGGTTTGACACATCTGTGCCCTGACAGACCTTTCAGGGATGTGGATTGATCGTGTTCGCCAACGTATCGAATTCTGCGATGCCGCAGAGCGTCATCCGCTGCAACGATTGATTGGGTGGCTAAACATCTTTAAACTCTCGCTTTGTAAGAAATTTCCGGCGAATAAATTCTGTTAAAGATCCCACGCCAAAAGTAATAACAGCAAGAAATAATGCAGGGAGAAGGGTCCAAAAGAAAACACCACCGATAAAACTTATCGGTTCAGGCAATTCCTCTGTGGTGAATAAAATAGCCGTAATTACAAATCCAAGGCCTGCCCATCCGAGAAAAAAGTACACAACATAATGCCACCATTTCATTTTAATTAGTCTCCCAACAATGATTATACAGTTTTATACGCCTTTTACCCGCCTACGGCGGGCTGGCGTACTGTCTAAAACGGGTCAATGCCCATCGCCGCAGGCGAATCCGTTGCTAAATACTAACGACCAGCGACTAACGACTATCCGTTCCCTTTGCTTGGTCAATCAATATTAAATCATAACTCTGAAATATTAAACACAAAACCCCATCTTTTTACAACTATTTCCGGAGCAATTTTCCTCATCCCAAATCCGCGTCATCCATAAGACTGTTTTTATCCGCCGTAGGCGGATTAATGTTTTGACACAGATTTCACAGATTTACACTGATTTTTTAATTATTTTTTATCTATAGTTTTTTCTTTAATCCGTATCAATCAGTGTTAATCAGTGTCTAATAATATTTTTTTTAATCCGTCTCCATCTGTGCGGTATTATTTTGTTCTTTGGAACAGGGCAAGGGCTAATTGACGGAGGATATCGGCTTTTGCGCCGAAGGATTTAAGGCAAGCAACCGCCTCATCGGCAAGCTTTTCAGATAACTGCATGGATTTTTTCATACCAAATACGGATGGATATGTGGCCTTTCCGGCCTTTATGTCTTTGCCGGCTGTCTTGCCTAAACGTTCACTTGAGCCGGACACATCAAGAATGTCATCAGCTATTTGAAAGCCAAGACCGATTTTCAGGCCGTACTCGCTGAGGCGGTCGAACTGCTTTTTGCTTGCCCGTCCGCAAATTGCGCCCATCGCAGCGGTGGCACGGAACATCTTGGCGGTTTTATTGATGTGAATATATTCGATAAGCTTCTTTGTACCTTTTGTCCTTTCGGCTTTGAGGTCGGCCATCTGACCTGCAACCATGCCGGATGGTCCTGCAGCGAGGGACAATTGCTCAATCAGTTTTACTGCTATCGCAGGGTCGCTGATTTCTTTGGCGAGTATTTCAAATGCGAGCGTCAAAAGCCCGTCGCCTGCGAGAATGGCCGTTGCCTCATCAAACGCCACATGGCAGGCAGGCCTTCCCCTGCGGAGGTCATCATCATCCATCGCGGGCAAATCATCGTGGATGAGCGAATAGGTGTGAACCATTTCAATAGCGGCTGCGGCGATTTGGGCATCACGGCTGATTTTGCCGCTGACAAGTTCGCAGCACCACAAAACAAGGGCAGGCCGAACCCGTTTGCCGGGCGTTTCGAGGGTGTATTGAATCGCCTTTCTCAAATCGCGGTCGATTTCGGTTTGTTCGGCCAAAAGCCGTTGCAGCAGGCCGTTTATGAATTTGGCCTTTTTGTTTAACCGCATTTTGAAGGTATCATTCTGCATTAGATATTTCTTTGACATTGACTACTGCAAATCGACCATTTACTATTAACTATTAAACCAAAGTCAGAAACAAATAGTAAATACTAAACGTTAAATAGTAAATCAAAATTATGATTTTAATCCTTGGCGTTACCGGCTCAGGTAAGGGCAGACTGGCCTTTGAACTGGCTCAGACTATCGGCGGTGAAATAATCAGCATCGACTCGATGAAGGTTTATCGGCGGATGGATATCGGAACCGCAAAGCCGCCAATAGAAAACCGCCGGCTCATAAAATATCATTTGATTGACGTTGTCGAGCCGAGCGAATCGTTCAGCGTCGGGGCATTTCTGGACCTCACTCGAAAAGCAATAGAAGAAATAAAAAGCCGAAATAAACCCGTCGTTGCCGTGGGAGGAACGGCTATGTATATAAAGGCGCTGCTCTATGGCATGTTTGAAGGTCCAGGAACAGATGAGCAGATACGCAGCCAGCTCAAACAGCGTGCACAGACAGAGGGGCTGAACGAACTATACCGGCAATTGCAGAAAATCGACCCTGTTGCTGCACAGCGGATACACTCCAACGATGCAAAGCGGATAATCCGCGCACTGGAGGTTTACGAACTTACCGGCAAACCCATCTCAAGTTTCCAGCAGCAATGGAACCATGCTGCGCAGGAAACCCGAAATTCGAAATCCGAAATTCGAAATGAAGAACGTCCATGGACGATAATCGGGTTGCGAAGGGAAAAAACAGAGGAAAGCAAAAGGATTAACGCCCGCGTAAAAAAAATGATAGATGCCGGCTTAGTCGATGAAGTCAGGTTATTATTGGCGGAAAAAAAACCTTTAAGTAAACAGGCAGCCTGTGCGATTGGCTATGCCGAGATAATCGACTGGCTGGCGGGGAAAATAAGTCTTGAAGATGCGATTGAACTTATAAAAAAAAATACCCGCTACTTAGCCAAACATCAGCGGACATGGTTCAGGTCTTTTGGGAACGTCAATTGGCTTGATGTCGGACAGGACGAGCCGTTTGAATCGGTTTTAAATCGAGCAATAGCGATAATTAGCGGTTCGTAACCGGGCAGCTATAGGAGAAGTGTAAAAATTAACCCAAGTTCCGCAGTTTGAGCAAAAATAAGTTTTTTTGAAAATTTGTATTTAGAGACCTCAGACAGCATAGAAAAAACTGATTCAAATGAAATGGTTTATATTGGGCATCTTTGGGAAAAAAAGTGTAACGAACAGTTTCTAAAAGTTGAAGTTAAAGATGTAAATATTCCTTGTTCATTTTAAGAAACCAGGATACTTCTGGAATGAATTAAAGGTGCTCGGTACATTTTTTGGGGAAATCTCGGGTTACTACTCTGCGAAGTGCCTACTCCGCCGAAGTAGTTTCGGCTACGAAGGCTGGAAACGCTTCGCTACGTAGCACGAGTAAAAAATAAAGAATAAAAATGGTGGGGGGTGTTTTGATTGATTATGGATTATGGATAATTGATGATTGATAATTGACGTTGAGGAAGACAGTTTTGATGGACACCGAGGCAGGCCTCGGTGCTAAACATGCCCCTTGCTCCAAATAATCCTTAAAAATCTCTCTTTTGCTTCTATGGAAATACCCTTATAATGTAAAGGTCGAATTCGTTTTGGAGCAAGTATGGGTTATTTTCGGAAAAATATTGAAAAGGCCAAAGGATATACGCCGGGCTTTCAACCAAAAGAGGCCGGCGTGGTAAAACTCAACACTAATGAAAATCCCTACCCGCCTTCACAGATGGTGCTAAAGGTGTTGGCTGAGATTAAAGGCGAACAGCTTCGCAGGTATCCTGACCCATTGGCAACCGAATTTCGCCAGGCAGCTGGCTCACTTAACGGCGTTCCCGCTGACTGGATTATGTGCTGCAACGGCGGCGATGAGCTGCTTTCAATGGCGGTGCGGGGGTTCTGCGATGAAAAACGGCCGCTTGCATATCCTGTGCCGACATATTCGCTTTATCCGGTACTTGCCGAACTGCAAAACTGCAAAGCGATTGAAATTCCATTCGACGGCGAATTTAATCTGCCTGCCAAATTAGCCAAAGCCGGAGCGGCGTTAACGATTGTCTGCAATCCCAATGCCCCCAGCGGGAGTTTTGTAAATGCCGATGAATTGGCATCGCTGGCTGATGAATTAAAAGGAGTATTGCTTATTGACGAGGCTTATGTTGATTTTGCGGAAAAGAACTGCACACAATTAGTAAAAGATTTCGATAATGTAATTATACTGCGGTCGATGAGTAAAGGGTATTCGCTTGCAGGAGTGCGTTTTGGATATGCAATTGCCCAGCCGAGTTTGATAGAAGGGCTGTTGAAGCTGAAGGATTCCTACAATGCTGATGCCGTTGCTATTGCCGCTGCAGCCGCAGCCGTAAAAGACCAGCAGTATTTTAAGGAAAATGTCGAAAAAATAAAAAGAGAACGCCAAAGATTAACACAGCAGCTGCGTACGCTGGGGTTTAATGTGCCGAATAGTTTCTCTAATTTTGTTTTCGCCGAGAATACTAAACGAAATGCCTGTGAAATTTTTGAAAAGTTAGTCCAGCGAAAAATTTATGTCCGATACTGGAATCAGCCGGGCATAGATAATAAGCTGAGGATTAGCGTAGGCACGCCAGAGCAAAATGATAAACTGCTGTCGGCATTGAAGGAAATTCTGCAAAAATAAGGACCGGCTTATGAAAAAAAGAACCGCCAAAATCAACAGGCAAACAAAAGAAACGAATGTTACCGTCGAGCTTAATCTCGACGGCGTCGGCAAATACCAGATTGATACCGGCATCGGCTTTCTCGACCACATGCTGACGCACCTCAGCAAGCACGGCAAAATCGACCTTGCCGTCAAGGCCAAAGGCGACCTGAATGTCGATACGCATCATACTGTTGAGGATATTGCTATATGCCTTGGCGAGGGATTAGTTAAGGCATTGGGCGATAAGAAAGGCATAGCCAGATACGGCTACAGTTCCGTGCCGATGGAAGATGCGCTGGCCAATGTTTCGATTGATTTGTCGGGGAGACCAAGCTGCGTTTATAACGTTCAGTATCAGACGGAAAAAATCGGCGATTTCGATGTCGAGTGCATCGAGGAGATGCTGCGGAGTTTTTCAAACACCGGCAAGTTTAATCTGCATATAAACGTGCCTTATGGGACAAACAGCCATCATATAGCCGAGGCGATTTTCAAGGCGATGGGGCAATCGCTTGCCGCAGCGGTAAAAATCGTCGGCGACGATATACCAAGCACAA
>Ga0315273_10005749_pt1 | contig 15385 bp, 17 predicted proteins | sample YL17G02_0_MG_FD_205753 | JGI IMG/M metagenome (GOLD analysis project Ga0315273, IMG submission 205753) | Sediment microbial communities from Yellowstone Lake, YNP, Wyoming, USA - YL17G02_0 | ecosystem: Environmental > Aquatic > Freshwater > Lake > Sediment | place: USA: Wyoming | collected...
CGCCGCGCCCGGGCAGGGTCCGCACAGTTGGACGGCGAACAGGCCGCGAAGTCAGCGAAGGGGCCGGCCGGGTAGCGGGCTAGGTGGGCGGGTGTGGCATAACTGCTGTTCGTGGGCTCGGGAGTCAGCTTGTCCCATCCGGTGCGTATGCTCGGTTCGACTGACAGAAGTGTCCCGAGCGTCTTGAAACGAGCAAAGCCATGGGTATTACCCTCGTGCTTGGAGCCGGCGCCGGCCTGGCCAACGGCTTGCACTTCCACAAGTCCAGGCTCAGCACTCGCAACCCGCCGTTGGATACGACGTTCTTCGAGAAGATCCCCGCCATAGCGCATCGCACAGTGGGCATCACTCGCCATCCATGTTGTCAACTATGACAACACATGATCGGCGAGAAGTCCAGACTCCGGAGCGATAGCCCGGCCTCAACCGAGTGCTGATTTCACCGATCGTTCGGTCGAGACAACACCATCAAGAACCGAGGCGACAACCGCCTTCCGTGCGCCTTCACAGGTCGTCGGACATCCGCCGAGACCAGTAGCTTCCGCCCGAGGAGTGAATGTTCCTAGTTGCCGCCATTGATGCTCTTGCCTGGTCGACGATCGCGCTGGCTGTCGCGACGACGCTGCTTGCTCTATTCGCTCTCGGCCAGCTGGTCTCGTCTGTACGGACCGAAGCACGTCGAGCGCTCCCGATCGCGATCGCCAATCAGGTGGGGCCGCGCACCGAATTCGACACGTTCCGAGTGTTCCTCTCGAACGAGGGCACTGGCGCGGCCTTCAACGTTCGATTCGGGGTGAGGCTGGATGATCTCGAATACGTTGCCGGCGAGGAGCGCGGCCACCGGGCGCTCGTGCCCGCAAAGGGCAGGGTGCCCGCGAACGACGCGGAGACAATCGCGATCAAAGTCTCGCTCGCGCCCTATGCGCTGCAGACTGGAGGCCCAGACGTGGATAAGCGCGCTGTGTTCTTCGCTCGGTACGAGGACGCCCGAGGCAAGACTTGGGAGACAGATAACCCTGCCGACCCGACTGCTGATTTCAAGATCGGCCGTGCCCCGCGGCGTTTGCGCCACTACGAGAAGACGCACGCGAGGAAGCGTGAAGAGGCGGACATGACAGCTAACGAACAGATCATCTCGGAGCTCAGCCAACTGCAGTCAGGTACCAACGACGCGCCGAGCGCAGACGACCCGGCGTGAGGGCCTTCGGGACGTAACAATTTCGTTTCTGGCTTGATCTCCCATGGGCGAGGGCTCTGCTGGACAGCCACCGCGATGCTCTGAAGCCCTACGCTTCCGGGGCTATGACGAGCGAGACGATCAGTCTGCCGAGCGGCCTCGTGATTCCCGACGCTCTCGGCCGTTTGCGCTGGTTTTGCCGCGGCGAGTACGCCTACTACGACGGGATCGGATTCACCGACCCCGATCGGATTGAACCCTTGGACGTCCTCGTTACGGTCGCGATGAACTCGTTCGTGAACTCGGCCGCGCGCGTCCACCGAGTGCATCAGGGAATGGCGGCGGCATGCGACCCAATCCTGCCCCAGATCTCGGTCGATGCACACCTTCTCGCACCAGGCGTCGACCTCAGCCTCGTCGAGGCGTTGCTCGACGGCGCGTGCCGGGTTAGCGGGGTCCTCTTGCCCGTTGCGACGAAGGTTTTGCACCGCAAGCGGCGGGCGCTGATACCGATGCTCGACAACGTTGTGCTCGGGCATTACCTTGCACCTCCCGAGCTCGCACCGCTTCGCGGCAAGACCCAGGACGGTCGTCAAGCGGCCTCCGTCGCCACCGTCGTCCTCGACCTGTTCCGTACCGACCTCACCGCTTCGATCGTCACCTTGCAGATGATCGGCGCGGAGCTCGCGCTTGAAGGACCGCATGTCTTGACGCCCGTCCGAATGCTCGAAATTCTGATCTGGATGGAGACCGAGCCGCTCGGCGCCTACCGCCGTGCGGCTCCAGACGCGCGTCGCTCCTGACACGATGGTCCTGTGATCGAAAGCAGCTACCCCGCCTGGCTGAGCAGATCGGTGATCATCGACGAGGAGCTACTTCGAGAGGGCACGCGAGTCGCCGTGAGGAGGGTGACACCTGGCGATGTTGTTTCTTGGGCTTGATCTCGCCTGGGGTGAGGGCTCTGCGAGAAACCAGGCTGCCGAGACCGGTGTCCTCGCCCTTGATGCGACGGGTCGTGTCACGGCTGCTGGTTGGACGCGTGGCTTAGCTGAGACGCTCGCGTGGCTGGACGAGGTTGCTCATCGGGACACTCTGCTGTTTGTCGATGCGCCGCTAGTGGTCGACAACCTCGATGGTCAGCGTCTGTGTGAGAGGCACGTCGGCCAGCGGTATTGGCGCTGGAAGGTTGCCGCGCACTCGACCAATCTCTCCAAGAGCCACCTGGCCGGGGTGACCCTTCTCGGTCTGCTCGTAGACCGAGGCTGGAGCTACGACGACGGCCGCAACGGGCCATCCACAAGTGGGCGCGTCGTCAGCGAATGCTACCCATACACCGCAATCGTCGGAGCCGATGAGCTTGGCTACACGGTTGAACGTCCACGCTATAAACAGAAGAGTCCGAAGGGCATGCGAGCCGCCGAGTGGAAACCGCTCCGCGCCACCACCTGCGATGAACTGATCCGGCGGCTCGGATCGCTCGCAACCGCCGACCCACCCCTTGACCTCCGATCGCATCCGGTGACGCTCGAATTGCTCGACGAGCCTTCCCCACTGGATGCGCGCCGATACAAGCACCGGGAGGACCTGATCGACGCCGCCGTCTGCGCGTGGAGCGCGTCGCTCTGGCACCGCCACGGGTTCTCGCGATCGCAAGTCCTCGGCCTCTCGGGGGCGAGCAAGCCGGGCTACCGACTCCCGACCATCATCGCTCCAACTCGACCCGAACAACGTGAGGGCGCGTGAAGCACCGTTCGCAATACGCTCATAACCTAAGCCCACCGACGCCCAACGGCGGGAATCGTTCGCAAGGGTCGGGCTCCCGATGTTCAGACGCCACCGTGGCCTTAGCCACGGTGGCGTCCAGTCTGCTGTAGTTACACGATGCCCTCGCGACGCAGCCGGACGGTGCCGTGTGGGTTCGTGATGTCCGGCCAGCACCCCGGCCGCGTCGATCGTTCGATCTAAGTGGTATGGAGCCAATCTTCGACAAACAGGGGCGCACGGTCGGGTGGCTCGTCGATGACACTATCCGCGATCTATCGGGACGGCCGGTCGCTTTCATCGCATGGGACAGCCTGTTCGATTACAGCAACCAGTTGCTTGGACGTGCGAGCGATGGATTCTTCCGTGATTTGTGGGGCAACGCCGTTGGGTTCCTGAATCACCACTCGTTCGGCCCGCTGACGCCGCTGACCGCTCTGCCGCCGCTGCCGCCGTTACCCTCTATCGCCCCGATCCATCCGATCCCACCGATCCCACCCTTGGCGCCTCTCCCGACCCTAAGTTGGTCTCCCTGGAGCTGGGAGCAACTGATTCACCGTGAGCGACGATGACGTTCCAGCCCAGTAAGCGGCTGATTGTGCTCGGAGCGGGAGCGACAGTGGGCTCGCAATTCGGTCGCCCAAGCGTTGTCCGCCCACCGTTGAATCGCGACTTCTTCACGCAGCTTCAGAGGATCACCGGGAAGCATCAGAGGCTCCTCAGGTCAGTGGTGTCAGACGTTGTCGAGCTCTTCGGATCAAACTTCAGCCTCACCCTTGAGGACTACTTCACTCAGCTGGAGTTCTTGAGCTCGACCGCCGCCGGTCTGCAATCAACACCATCGGAAGCACGGAGGTTGGCAACCGATCTCGCCGCCAAGCGCGACCGCCTCATGGAGGCTCTCTCGGCAGTGCTGGAGATGTCCACGAACCAAGCGATCCTCGGCCCACGAGCACGTGGCTGCACCTACCACCGTGCTCTCGCTCGGTCGCTCGAACCGGGAGACACTGTGATCAGCTTCAACTACGACTGTGTGATGGACAATGCGCTCCAGTGGGAGTCCCCATCCAAATGGTCCCCCCGATGGGGCTACGGCTTTCCTCCAAAAAGCAAAATCGATGGCGTAGAACACTGGGAGCCGAAGACTGGCCCGGCGGCAACGGGGCCGGCCGAGACCGTGTATTTGCTCAAGCTTCACGGCTCACTGAACTGGCAGATCCCTCTCCGCGACGATGGAACGATCAAGCTCAAACAGCGACTGCACTCGCAGCGAGGGACCCCTCGTTTCACGATCGTCCCCCCCGAATGGAACAAGACGATGCGCGACCAGCGAGTGTTCAACCTGCTCTGGCAACACGCATATCGAGCAATCCAGCGAGCTGAATACATCGCGATCGTCGGCTTCTCGTTTGCGCCCACCGATCTTCACGCCGAGAGTCTGTTCAGGCTGGCGCTAAGGCAATCCAAGCTCAAGACCCTGGTCATCGCGAACCCATCGCAAACGGATCGGGAACGCACCAGGAGTGTGTTTGCAGGGGTCCTGGCAAAGCGCCGTAGCGTCGTTCGTCAGTACCCCGACATTGGAGAGATGACTTCGGATTGGCCGCTCTGCTTCGATGAGTGACGAACTGATCCGAAAGTACACGAGTGTCCGAACCTAGACGCTAAGCGCACGAACGGGGTATCTGTGGAGCCCGCCCACCTAGCCCCCCGGCCGGGTAGCCTCCGCGTCGGAGCGGCATGGGCCCGGTGGCCCAGCCGGTCTTCAAAACCGGTGAGGTCGTGTAACCCACGGCTGGGTAGGTTCGACTCCTGCGCCGCTCCGTTAGGCCAAAAGGACGTCTTAGCCGTTGCCTTAGCGGAGGGCGAATCGGCAAGTTTCGACCGGAAGTTTCGACTGGTCGCCACTAGAGGCTTGATGTGAAACGTGTCGTCTTCTTGCGCTGTAGCGCTGAGTGGCACAGACCATTGGGGCAGAACGCACTCCACGCCTCGGGTACGGTGCCGCATCTCACGAACGAATAGAACGGGGTGAGCTTTGCTATTCGCAACGTCTAAACGATCGCGGCGGAAGTGGATTCGCAGCCTGACGTCCGAGGGCGAACTATCGGAGGCAAGAGCCGCCCAGGTCGCGTGGGCGACGTTTCCCTTCGACGATCGAGTCCGACCTCGGAGCCGCGACTTCGAACAGGCGGTACGTGCAAAGAGCTGGACGTACCTGGAAGGCTCGAAAGGTGTCGGCCTGGATGAGGCGCACCGAATCGCGTACAACACGCTTCGCGAGATGGCGAGACTGGCCGATCACTACGCCGAACCGCACTACGGAAAGCTCTACGCTGGAATCCTCAGCGGGGTTATCCCCGTCGAGTAGCGTCTTCGGGCGGAACGCCGCCGGAGTTCCACATCAAGCCTCTAATAGAGCGCCGGAGTTTCCACCAAGCCTCCGTCCGTGCGTGCACCGTGTCACTCGGCCGACTGCGGCTCCACGATCGCCTCGTCTCGCACGGGAGCGCCCCACAGTCTCTCTTCGAGTTGCTCAGCCTCGTCCCGGAACGTCTCGCCGCTCAGGTCGATGTAGCGTTGCGTGGTCGCGAGGCTCACGTGTCCAGCACGCGCCATCAGTGCGCCAGACGCGATCCCGGCGGCCGCACTGTTAGTGATGCTCGTGTGGCGGCCATCGTGGAACGGCCGCATCGCCGGGTCAACCTTCGCCCTAACACGCGCCGCCTTGAAGGTCACCGAATAGCGGGCCGGATCGAAAGGCGTCCCCCGTGACGGCGAGCAGAACACTCCCTCATCGTCACCCTGGAAGCGCGAGGCGCGTCGATGCTGCCACAACTCCTCGGCCAGCCTCGGGCCGAGCGCAAGCGTCCGCACCGAGCGCTCCGACTTCGGCGTATCGATCCGCCCTCGCACGACCGCCTGCCGTACCCGGAGTGACGCGCCAGCCGGGTCGGCGAGATTCACGTCACGCCACTTGAGGCCGAGTAACTCTCCACGCCGGAGGCCAGTCCCTACTGTGGTCAGAAAGATCACGCGAGCCTGCTCACGCCAGTACCGCTCGTCGCTCATCTCCGCCGCTTCGCTGATCATTTCGACAAACGCGCGCTCGACCCGCCCAATCTCGGTGGGTGAGAGGATCACCCAGTGACGTCGAAGTTCCCGTGGACGATCCACAAGCGGGACAGGGTTTACGCGAGCGAGTTGCCGCTTGACCGCCCCGCCCATAAGCAAGCTCAGCAGGTTCAGATGCCGGTTGACCGTGCCCGAAGCGAGTCCGCTCCGACTCTTGCGAGCGGCGTACTGCTCGACTCTCTCAACATCGATCAGGTCGAGCTTTAGCGAGCCGAACGCGGGAAGTAGGTGCAGGTCGAGGATCTGCCGGTATCCCTCACGCGTCGAGTGCTTCAGCCCGCGCGCGGCCGGGTATGCCTGCCACCACTCTGCCGCGAACGATGCAAATGTGACGGCGGGCAGCTTCCGGCGGCCGTGGCGGTGCACGTCGCTTAGCCTGTCGCGCAACTCAGCGTTGGCCTTCCTGCGCGTCCAACCCTCATCGGCACGGCCGAGTGTCTCGGTGGTCTGACGCCCACCCGCGTCCTTCCACTTGATCCGCCAGACGACGCCTCTCTTGCCGTCGTACCTGATGACACACGCCCCATCAGGCATGACACCCTCCCAAGGGAAGTGCCCTCGGGTCTATAGAGGCGTCTCCACTAGCCCTCATTCTACCCCTCACTGAAACAAAGACCCGGACAGTCTTCACCGGCCTGAGCCATCCAGAAATATGCGCGAGGATCGCTTTCACCTGACTCACCCTCCCCGCTCCTGATCCCCGACCCACGCCAGGACTGAGTCACGCCGGAATCGCACGAGCCGCGATCCAGGGAAGTGAACGCATGGGATCACACCCTCACGCGCCTTCCGCTGCACCCACTTCGTCTTGATACAGAGTAACTCGGCGACTTCAGCCGCCGTGAGAAGCCGGTCGGTCACGCCCTGAGTTCCCGCTGACTGGCCTGCTCCCAAACGCCGTTCGCTTGACTCGCTACCGACTCCTACTAGTCGAGGTAATTCATCAATCAGTTGTGCCGATCTTGCCATTTCAATCCTTCCTTGTCTATTTCTCTATCTTGTCACCCTCCTTTATCGTGAGTATGATCAAGATTCTTTACCGCGGTAATATACCGCATCTTTCTTCGGTATTGTCAAGTGTAATGTTGGCAGTCTTATTTCTTGATCGTTGTGTCGTTCTGATCGCTTGGCGATATCGCCTTCTATGCGTCATCTGACACGGTTGGATACTGGTTGCGGATATTCCGTACGTCCCTCTTATACCTCTCTAACGGTTGCCTGCGGCTCTAGGTTGCGCAGCATGGCCTACCGAATCGCCCGAGTAACCTGGGCCAGCGGTCGGCCGTTTCATGTATATGGACGTGTACTCATCAGACTCGGTTTCAGGCGACTCCGATTCGTTCGTAGCGGCGCTCAAGCGGGGCGCTGAAGACGCCCGACGCCGCTGCGAGGAAGAACTCGCGGCCGATGCCGAGCACTCGATAGCGGACGCTACGCCCCCCGACGATGCAGGTGCCACCTTCGAGCAGTTCGAGGGCGTTCAAGAGTTCCGCTCCTGGTTAGAGGAAGGGGCCGAACGCCCACCCGGGCCGAACCAACTACGGCGGAGCGCGCCTCCTCTGCCTCCCGAACCTCCCCCGGCCGCGTTCGATCCACCCATCGCGGATCGGAAGCTTGAGGACAAGGCGGCAGACAAGGCCGCTAAGGAGCGTTACTGGCGAGAGCGCATGCATCCGACTCCCGAGATAGTCGAGCAAGACGAGCAGGGCACCACCTACAGGCTCAACAAGAACTGGGTTACGCCGTACGTTGACGTTCAGCGTGAGTTCGTTGTCCTAACTCAGTTCTTCTACGACCTAGCTCCATGGGTACTGAGCGACAAAATGTCGACTACTGTATACGTAGATATCAAGAAGTTACTCATAACCTATGATTCTAACAATACTAAGATTCATTATTTGAATAGTAATCTTATAGATCTATACAGTAGTCGACATTCTCTGTCGCTAGCACCACCTTCTAGGATACGGTCAACTCTTGATTGGGAGTCTGTAACCCCTGTGGCTGACTGGCTAACCATTCGCGAGAAGACTAACTGGACTCGTACCCAGGTTAACGAGATTCGCAAGTCAGTCTGGGACTACTCGCACTATGGAACCGCGATACAGGTTGAGCATCTAGCTAACGACTTCTGCAAGGCACTCCGTCTTCCATCTCCTGAGCAACCGAAAGCCGCCATCGATAAGTTGGGCGACAGTATCCGAGTGGACACTCGAAGCAAGAGCGGGCGTCCTAAGGATTGGTACGAACTGCCGCTCGATCCGCCTCAGAAGTCCGTCGCGTACCTCCGCAAGCGGTTCAATGACTGGACATTGTGGATTGCGAACTCGCCGAACTCCGCTCCGAGTACTCGCCCTGACTGTCCTCCAGTGTCCGGTGAGGAAACGCACGAGGGACTATTTGTCGATCCATACTGAACCCTCGAATAGGCTCTAGACGCTCCAGCCTCGGTATGTCGTCTTGTGGTAGAATGCCCCGGAGCATCAAGAGAGGCGATTCACTTTAGGAAGTGGCCTAGATCGCCCCGCAACCTACTCGTAAACGAGCAAGGTGCGAATGCCGCTAGCGATGCGACAGGAGGGAACCGAATCAGAGAACGGCGGCCTCAATCCACGTTGGTCGTGCATGGGTGGTTCATCTACACGGAATCACTGGAGTTCATCGAGAGATATCGCTGGTTCGCCATCAACCCCACGATGGGCTATTTGACCGAGAATCCACTCTCAGCCTTCTCTGCCTTCCAGCTTCTCAGCTACATCGTGGAAGCCGAAGTCCGGGTGGCTCGTGCCAGGACACGAAGACATCTAGGCGTGGTTGTGCCTAGGCCTCCCAGGCGGGAAGAGCGATGACAGTCACAACGCCTCGAAGGAAGCTCGATGCCGACCTTCTGACGACGACTGAAGTCCAGGCCCTTCTCGCAGCGTGTTCTCGTAGAGCGCCGACAGGCCTCAGGAATCGTTGCCTGATCGTGGTGGCGTATCGGTGTGGCCTCAGATGTCAGGAAGCCCTTGATCTGGCCTTGAAGGACATCGACTTCGACAATGGCACGATCACTGTCCAACGTGGCAAGGGTGGAAAGCGACGAGTAGTTGGCCTGGATGCGGGAACGGCTGCCATTGTTCAGCAGTGGCTCCAAGCACGTTCGAAGCTGAAGCTGCTGCGCTCCGCGCCACTCCTCTGCACCCTCCAGGGCGGTCAGATCGGCACGTCATATGTCCGTCACCTGATGAAGCGGCTGGCCAAGAAGGCAGGAGTCGAGAAGAGAGTCCACTACCACCAGTTGAGGCACGTGTACGCCTGCGACCTTGTACGGGAGGGCGCTCCGCTCACGACAGTTCAGGCCCTGCTAGGCCACAGTTCGGCCGCGACGACAAGCTTGTACTTGAGCCGGATGGGTGCAAGTGAGGCAGTGGACTTCGCCCGGTCACGCCAGTGGGCTTGATCGCGATGCTCCCGGCCATTAGCGTGGGAGCACATCGATGACCGGAGGCAGCATTGCGCCTTGGCCATCCCGACAAGAACTGCGGTGAATCGATGCGGGCGATCAGGTGGGCGGCATCGCTGGCGCTTCTTGTCCTGCTTGCAGCAGCGGGTTGTGGCGGCGGTAGCGCAGGGAGTCGGCAGGACAACAGCGGGGCCACGGCTAATTCGTCGGTTGTAACGGTCATTACGCCAGACGGGCCGCAGGTCGTGGCCAACGAATCTGGGCCCGACGTCCTTAGGGATGGGGTGGCGCAGCAAGACCCAGGCTCTTACGAGGCCGCTTACGAGTACTGCTCACGCTGGCCGAGCCAGTTCACTGTGGACGAGCAACGCTCGATAATCGCGCTGGGCCGTGCCTACCTCGCTCAGTACCCCAACGACGGGATCCGACTAACGATTGCCGACAACATTGTCGCTGGTCTTCTAACCGAAATGGATCCAACGTCGAGCTATCACGCAGGTGCCGTCGAAGGCGTCGGATGCTTCGACGCGATAGATCACTACCCTGATCGAACCGGAACCTTGCCTACACCTTCATCTGACGGCCCTGCCGCAGCGCCGACACCCTTGATTACACCCACACCAACGTTCCCGTCAGACCAAGGCACTACGCCCGCTCTGACTACACCAAGTAGTTCGCCCACGGTGCAATCTCCGCCTCCCTCTCATTCGTCGTCCTCCGGCAACAGCGGAGGGACGGGGAACGCCCTGGTGCCAGCAACGACGCCATCGACCCCACCGGCAGCGAAGCCCACTCCTCAACCTGGCACTAGCTCTGGATCGGGAGGCCCTGGTGCCCCTCTCCCATAGATTCGGCGCTAGGGTCATCCTTGTTCCGAAGAGCCGCCACGCTCTGGGTGTCCGGGTTGGAAGACTCACGGTCATTGTCCTGAGCGCGTTTGGGTTCCTCCTCTGCGTGTCGGCGTTCCCTGCCCTAGCCGATCCCGTGCCATTCGCCTCGACGAGTGGGTCATGCAGTCCCACGAACAGTTACTCAGAATTCGTCGTGAGCACCGGCGCACATCCCTTCGTGCTCGCTCGTCTTCAAACCACGGGTGGCGCGGGCATATTGAGTTGGTCGCAACCGGCGGATTTCGAGGGAGCCGACACGATGTGGGTCGTCTGGGGATCTGTCTCGACCGGAACGTCGGGCACAGTGATCTGCCAGTACCCAGGCACACCTCCGTTTTCCTACAGCATCAGCTTCTTCGACTTTCCGTCGCTTCCCGTCTCGTTCTCAGGAGCTTCAACTCCCGGGGGCAGCGTCGATCCGTACCGGCCTGGCTCTACCTCCGAAGTCGCGTTTACTACTAGGGCAACGGAACATTACGTTGCCGACCTGGCGCTCAGCCAAGGCACGGCTGCGCTCGCCCACGATGACGTCGCTACCGCCCAGACATTCGCCTCATCGGGAACCTACGACCTCGGACTCCTACCAGCCGGGCAACACACGCTCAGCGTTATCGCGAAAGGCGGGCCACAGGCAAAGTGGCAACTCGGGATACGCGCACTCCCCGTCACGATCCCGAGCTTCACGCTGAGCCAACCTTTCACGCGCCCCGGTCGTCTCGTCACGGCCACCTACACCGTCTCGGGAGACACAGCCATCTCAGCATCGGTAGTGAACGGAAGCGGCGTTGCCGTCCGAAGTCTCGGCGAAGGCTTTCCGGCTACGCACGGCCAGCACACGCTGACCTGGGACGCGCTCGACAGTGCTGGCAAACCGGTGCCCAACGGCCAATACGACCTAGTTCTGAAGTCGGCCGATCCGTATGGGAACACGACTTCCGCAAAGCGTGCAGTGACCGTTGACACGCAGCCTCCCACGGTCACGTTTCAGTTCGGATCGACCATCAGCCCGATGAGTGGAGTTGTGTTCGCGATCACGGATCGCCTCTCCGGATTCAGGAAGGGGTGGGTGACCATCGACGGCAGATCGAGCGGCTTCCATGTCGCCCGCGCAGGTACAAGCCGGTTCATCGTGACCGCACCCGGTGGATGGAGTCGTGGCAAACACCTCGTAACCGTCACTGCTCAAGACGCAGTCGGGAACCAGGCCCGGACATCCCGCAACTTCCTAGTGCGCTAGCCGAAGACGGTGTTGAGAGGTCTCAGATACGCAGCAGGTTCGACTTCGATCCTAAGACCCATGGCCGTAGCCACAACACTTGGAATGGCTCTCATTCTGAGCATCATGGCTCCCTTCGCCAGCGCGACCGCTCCTACGCCTGGCGGGCAACTGGAGAAGGCGCTCGAAGTAGTCACCGCACACGGCTTCGAGGGCCTGCGCACAGGTGTGACAGGGTTTGATTCCCCAAATAGTCTGAAAGTCATCGTCGCCGTCGAACGAACCGTAGGCGCTAGCCACCCACCGTCTCAAGCATTCTTCTTCTTCAGGAACCGCTACCTCGGGACTGACACCCGCGAGACAAGCGACTCCGTTTCTCTTGCCTCGGCATCTCCTACGACCGTCGCTCTTCGCTACGAACTGTGGCGACCAAGCGATGCCCACTGTTGCCCGACAGGGACAGCAACCGTCAGATTCCACTGGGACGGGAGCGCACTCGTTCGGCTCGACCCGATGCCATCGGACTCAAGTCGATACGCAAGCCCTCCGGCCCCGCCCGTCCCAGACCCAGGTAATCCTCGAAACCTCCCGGTGACTCCCGCGCTTGAGGCTCAACTGCGCGCGGCCTTCTGTTCCACCAATACGTGCCCCAAGAGGCCAGTGCCCAACACGACCTACTACGGAAGTGATGGGCCGCGCGTGTTTGCTTTCACGTCGTTCACAGGCCGAAGATCATCGCCGGAGTCACTCATTCCACAGGTGTTCGAGCGCGTCAACGGCCAATGGTTCTGGAAGGGGCCTTTCGACGGGTATATCTGCGTAACTGTGATTCCACGGTCGCTGCTAGTCGCCTGGCACCTTCACCGCGTCGGCGAGTGCTTCAAGGCCTATCGATAAGGCGGGATGCTACGTGAGTCAGTTCGACTCCCCGCGAACCGAATAGTCCTGCTTTTGTGTGAAACGGTGCCTATATAGCGTCGGTGAGTGGCTCCTGAGGCAAACCGTGACTATTTCGCCGATTGCAGACGTGTTGAATCGTCGAGTGAAAACTTCGGCCCATCGCCCAAGCTACTTCTTGTATCGAAAGGCCTCTCGCGTGTAGCTCACGCGCACGAGCCTTCTCGTCGAGAGTAGTACGAGCGCTTTCGCCGCGACGAACTCGTCCTCTGAGAGACGGCCCTGTTCGCGCAATTCCGCGAGCGTTAGCAACTTCGCGACGGCCCCACCTCCGCCGGTGGGGCCTCGTCGCGTCCCCTAAGCCCAGCGCTTGCCGGGCCGTTGGAAACCAGTGAGCAGTTCGAAGGTCATGCTTCGTTCCGTCGGCCCGCCCATCCCGTTTCAGATGCGGCCGAGCAGCTCGGCCTTCTTCGCTGCGAACTCGTCTTCGGTGAGAGCACCTTGGTCACGGAGCGCTGCGAGCTTTGCGATCTGTTCGGTCGCGTCCGGTTCTGCTGCGGGTGCCGCCCCGGCGAGGTGACGCCGCGACTCGCTTTCTGACCGGATCAGTTGTGACGCTTCCTTCGCAAGCGTTTCGACCACGCCGGGCGGTGGTGGGGGTTTCGGCGCAGGGACAGCAGTCGCGATCTGGCAGTCCTTGAGCAGGATCGCAAGATGCTGGAAGAGCTTGTCCGGTAGTTCAATCAGGGACTGCGTTCCGTCGACCCAGTCAACTCGAACGGTGTGCGGTGCGCCGACCAAATCGGCTGCCGAACCGACCGCGGCTGAGATCGCCTTGCCGACGGCCCCTGGCAGAGCGGCGCGAGCAACCGCTTGACCGACCTTGCTGACGGCACCCGCAGCGCCGCCGCGCGTCTCGGAGATGATCTCCTCCCACGAGGCGACTGCGTCGGCAGTGAGGTGCGGCATTTTCGTTTTCGTGAAGGTCTGGAGGCCGACGCCACGGAGGGCAAGCTCACCCTTCCGATTGGTGTCGATCGTCGCGTTGATGAAATGACCGCCGACTACTTTCCCGTAGTAAGCCATGCGAGCACTGTATCCGTGCACCCTGATCGACCGTAGAGGCGCTGCCAGACGAGACCGGTATCAGCGCGGTCGTGTCGTAACCGTGATCAAGACTCGCCCCAATGCTTTGAAGTTCATCCGCGACCGCGTCGCGGAGTCATAGCGCTTAGAACCGCACGCATGCTGCGATCGGGTTGGACTCGCGGCCGTTAGGGCTCGTGCTGCGTGCCGCTGCCCTCGTTCACTCGCCCTCCCATCTAGTACGGTCGAGCCTAACGCCGCCAGCGACGACGCGCTTGGCCCCGGCTCATCTGATGACTCCTCACGATCTGGGTCGAGGGACGATGGTCACCCGGCTTGCCTGCGCCACGGGCCTCGTGCGAGTGTTGACCCGTTGGCAGCAGAGCAGAAGCCGGGTACTGAACGCGACACACGCCACAACGGACATTCGGTGCTCGTCCTGGGGGCAGGTGCAAGCGTTGCCGAGGCCCTAGCACACCGCCCTCGGCGCGACGGCGATCATCCTCCTCTCGATGGCAACTTTTTCGCCCGCGCTGCGAGGCGAGCGAGACGCGACGGCTCCTCCAGTACGGGCCGAGCTGACCTCCTGCGTCGTATCGTTCTTCGAGCCGAGGAACTAGGGCAGCCGGACATCTCTGGAGCCTCACCGTCGGTCAGTCTGGAAGAACATCTTGGGCGGCTCTTCTACGAATTGAATACGGCTGCGAGCGTTCGGAACATCGAAAGCTACTACGACCTAGTCCGCCTCTACAACAACGAACTCTTAGACACGACAAATTGGATGGTCGGGAGAAGCGGCATGATCAAAAGGCTCATCCAACGCGAACTTACGACGTACGGACGCGTGTCGGTGGTCACCTTCAATCATGACCTGCTCATCGAGAATGCCCTAGCAACAATTCCCAGCTCGCGCTACGGGAACGTGTGGTGCTTTAGACACTGCTACGGCCTTCCGGAAACCATGCGCCGAATCTCCAATGCAACGCCGCGATTCGAGGTTGACTGTCCGGGTGCCCCAGATCGGCATGTTCCGGTGTTCAAGATGCACGGTTCGTGCAACTGGGTGTACCGAACGAGGAACGCGTATCCCTCTTCACAGGTTGCTCGCGGTAACCGCGAACTACTCTTGTGGGACAACAAGGAAATCGCTTCCAGCGCCACTAAGGTCGGGGCAGCGGCCGGACGCCGCCCGTGGTACATGTGGCCATTGATCGTTCCGCCAGTCTACGAGAAGCACAGCTACATACGAGGCGAGCTAAAGCAGGTCTGGGATGGCGCAGCGGCCGCTCTAGAAGATGCAACCCGGGTCGTCTTCTGGGGCTACTCGTTCCCTCGCGCGGATCTACATGCCCGGTACTTCTTCAGGGGTCTGGCGCAGCGAAATCCGGCGCTACGGGCACCGCTCCTGATCAATCCTGACCCCCACGTGCAGGACGAGCTATGGGCCGTATTGCAACCGGCCATGGTCGCCCACTACCGCGACATTAACGCGTTCCTTTCAGTCTGAGCCGTCCGACGCGCCTTTTTGACTGGATCTTCGACTGGTCTAGACGCACCTGCCCGCGTATCGGCTCCCCCAACGGCTGCATGGTTGAGCGAGCCCGTGCCAGAGTGCCCTAGGTTCGCAGACCTTCAAAACCGGTGAGGTCGAGTAACCCACGGCTGGGTAGGTTCGACTCCTGCGCCGCTCCGTCGTTTCAGGTCGAGCGCGATTTCGCGCCTCGGGGCCACGGCCGCGGCCTGATCCCACCTTCCTGTTCAGTGAGCCCGGCCCGTGG
>Ga0315273_10005750_pt1 | contig 15385 bp, 10 predicted proteins | sample YL17G02_0_MG_FD_205753 | JGI IMG/M metagenome (GOLD analysis project Ga0315273, IMG submission 205753) | Sediment microbial communities from Yellowstone Lake, YNP, Wyoming, USA - YL17G02_0 | ecosystem: Environmental > Aquatic > Freshwater > Lake > Sediment | place: USA: Wyoming | collected...
CATGGCCTTCGACGCGGTCTTCCTCGCGCGTGTACTCGGATGACTTCGACGCGTCAGTCGTCTCAGAGGCGTCCGCCGTCGCGAGACGACGGGACGGGACCAAGCCCTCACAGAAGCGGTGGCGAGCGCGGTGGGCGAGCGCCTGCTCTCGAACCGAAGATGGAGTACGTACCGGCGCTCGACGGGCTCCGTGGATTGCTGGTGATGGCGATCTTCTTCTTCCACGTCGGCTACCCGTGGGCGTCGGGCGCGGTGCTCTCGCTCTCGGTCTTCTTCACGCTGTCGGGCTTCTTGATCACGCGCGTGTTGCTCGATCAAGGTCTCGCGACCGGAACGATCGATCTCGCGCGGTTCTACTCGGGCCGTCTCCGGCGACTCCTGCCCGCAGCCCTGCTGTGCGTCGCGTTCATCCTCCTGCTCTCGGCCACCGCGCTGGGTTCGGTACCCCAGAGTGTCCGCGGCGACGCATTGGCCACCCTGGGCTACTTCGCGAACTGGCACTTCCTGTTCACCGGCCACAGCTACGCAACGCTGTTCCAGCATCCCTCACCGTTCCTGCACTTCTGGAGTCTCGCCGTCGAGGAACAGTTCTACTTCGTCTTCCCGCTGCTCGTGCTCTTTGTCGCACGCATGACGCGAGTCCGCCCGCACATACGAATCAACCTCCGCGTCGCGTTGCTCATCGGCGTCGGCATCTCACTCGTCGCAACCTTCTTTGCCGCGGCCGCCGGAAACTACAACTTCGTGTACTACAGCACCATCTCGCGCGCCGGCGAGCTCCTGATCGGCGGCGTGGCGGCTACGTTCGTCGCCGTCGGTCGCCTCGTCAACGCACCACCACGCCGTTGGGCGACCGCACTCGGCGTCGTGGCCCTCCTGGGAATCGCAGCACTGTTCTCCATGACGAGTCCGACATCCATGTGGATCAACTACGGCGGTCTGACCGCGTTCTCGCTCGCCTCGGTCGCGCTCATCATCGGGGTGCTTCCGCGCGGGCCGTTGTCCTCGCTGCTCGCCTTCGAGCCACTTCGCCAGCTCGGACGAATCTCGTACGGCGCGTACCTCTACCACTGGCCGATCATCCTGTGGCTGAGTCCTGAACGCACAGGGCTCGACGGCGATCTCCTCGTGCTCGTCCAAGCCCTGACGACCCTGATACTCGCGACCGCGTCCTTCGTCCTCGTCGAACAGCCAATCCGACGAGGACGGATGCTGCGCCCACGCCAAGCCGGCATCGCCGCGCCGGTGGCCATCGCCGCGCTCGCGATCGCCACGCTGACCGTCACCGCGCTCATGCCGCACTCGTTGACCGCGCTCGAGCTGGCATCCGACCCCAAGGCCCGCGTCCCCGCCGCGGCCGACCTCGCAAAGCTCGCCGACGAGGAACCGGTCCGGGTGCTCGTCGTGGGCGACTCCGTCGCCGCCACGCTCACGCTCGGTCTCTCCGCCACCCAGACCGAGCATGGGCTGGCCATCTGGAACCAGGGGCAGCTCGGTTGCAGCCTCGAGCGAACCGGTGACCCCGTCATCGGCGGACAGCTCCAAGTCGCGAGCTCCCACTGCGCCTGGCAAGACCGCTGGCCCGCGCTCCTCGACGAGATACATCCTGACGTGGTCGTGTCGCTCTTCGGGGCTTGGGATGTGCCCGACTACTCCATCGACGGGCAGTGGCGCCCGTGGGGCTCGGCGGAACGGGACCAGAACATGCTCTCCGAGCTCAACGCAGCGGCAGACCTGCTCACGTCACGCGGCGCGCGGCTCGTGCTGCTCACGGTCCCGTACTTCTCCAGACCCACCGTCGACACCCAGACGGTCTGGACGGAGTTCCAGCCGTGGAGGGTCAACCACCTCAACAGCCTGTATCGGCACTGGGCACGGTCCAACGCCGATCGCGCATCGCTCATCGACCTCAATGGGCACGTCTCGCCCGGCGGTCAGTTCGCCGACACGATCGACGGGATCCTCGTCCGCGATGATGGGGTGCACTTCACCGTCCCCGGGGGCGAGTGGGTCTCCCGGTGGCTCGAGCCGCAGCTACACCGCATCGGAACGGACCAGCGTCGGAACCACCCCGATCCCCCCATCCCTGCGTTGACGAAGAGACGAGCCCATGACTGACCCGACGACAGACTTCGAGCACGACGGCGAGCGACTCGAACTGCTCTACCGCGAGCGATTCTCCGAGAAGGAGCTCGAGTTCAAGCGCGGGATGTGGAAGGTCTTCGTCGACAGCTACTTCCAACGGTTCGTGGGAGCAACCGATGTCGTCGTCGACCTCGGTGCCGGGAGCTGCGAGTTCATCAACGCGGTCCGGTGCGGCGAGAAGATCGCCGTAGACCTCAACCCCGACGTCGAGCGGTACGCCGTGGACGCGAAGGCGATCGTGACGGAGACCCGCGACATGTCGGCGATTCCGACCGGCTCCGTCGACGTCGTGTTCAGCTCGAACTTCTTCGAGCACCTTCCGAACAAGGCCGAGCTCGTGGCGACGCTCGAGGAGTGCCGGCGGATCATCCGGCCCGGTGGGCGCCTCATGGTGCTCATGCCGAACATCCGCTACCTGCCGGGGAGGTACTGGGACTACTTCGACCACCACCTGGCCCTCACGCACCACAGCCTCGTCGAGGCCGTTCGCATGACCGGCTTCGAGCCGACGCTGGTGCGGGCGAAGACGCTGCCGTACACGATCAAGCACACCCGGATGCCTCACTGGATCTGGCTGGTGCGCGCCTACATGCGACTCAAGATCGCGTGGCCGATCATCGGAAAGCAGATGTTCGTCGTGTCGGAGCGAGTTCCCGACTGACCGCAACGGATCCTCGGAAACCCGCGTAGGGCGTGATCAACGATCGGGCGCCGGTCCGCGCCGCCAACGGCGACCGTGCACGAGGTCCGAGACGCCCCATCGCGTGACCAGGAGCATCGCCTCCACCGCGATGCGCAAGGACATCTTCGAGACGCCGCGGACCCGGTCGGTGAACACGATCGGCACCTCGACGACCCGGGCTCCGAGTTGCACGAGTCGGTACGCGAGCTCGATCTGGAACCCGTACCCGTTGGCCATCGTGTGCTCGTAGCCGGCGGAACGCAGAGCTTCGGCACGGAACGCCCGGAAGCCGGACGTGGCGTCGCGCACCGGGATGTGGAGCGCGAGGGCCGCGTAGCGACAGCCCACGCGCGAGATCACCCGCCGTACGAAGGGCCAGTTCGGCGTCGATCCGCCGTTGACGTAGCGCGACCCGATGGCCAAGTCCGCGCCGCCCTCGATCGCGGCGACCAGCGCGGGCAGCATCGCCGGGTCGTGCGAGAGGTCGGCGTCCATCTCGACAAGGATCTCGAAGCCCCGCGCGAGTCCGTAGGTGAAGCCGGCGCGGTAGGCCGCGCCGAGCCCTTCCTTGGCGCCGCGACGGAGCACCGACACTCGACCGAGACGGCGACCACACTCCTCCGCCAGTTCGGCGGTCCCATCGGGACTCGCGTCGTCGACGACGAGCACGTCCGCGTCGGGGAGGGCCGTGCACACCCGAGTGAGAAACTTCTCGACATTCTCGGCCTCACAGTAGGTGGGGCTGACCACGAGTACGCGCGCGCGCCCGGGAGAGGAGGCTGCGCCGGCCGTCATGCGCTGGTGATCGTACCCACATGGTCCCGGCCCGGCCTGCACCGGGAACGCCCGAACGGCCTCCCGTCCTCAGTAGTCTGCGGTACCGATGGCCCGATGACCGAGACCCCGACTCCGGCCGAGCCCGACGCGACGGCCGCGAGCCCAGCGGGCGGTCGCGCCGCTCCCCGCCGTGGAATCGGCGCATGGCTGTTTGACCCGGCGCGCTGCTTCCTCTTCGTCGGCGCGCTTGGAGGGCTCCTCCTCGTTGCGTTGGTCCCGCCGTTCGGCGGCATCGATGAACCCGCCCACTTCGTGCGCGCCTACCAGGTGTCGACGGGTCGGCTCATGCCTCAGACCCCGCCGGGTGCCGACCAAGGGGGTGGCGCCTGCATCCCGAACGACCTGGCACGCGACGTGAGTCGCCTGTTGCGGGACTACTACATCCACGTCAACCGGATCGACGTCACCGGGATAGATGTGCCGACGACGCCGCCCCCGATCGGCATCGCGAGGGGATGCGGCCCGGGCGAGCGATTCGTCGACTTCTCGGCCTTCGGGTGGAACTCACCGATCCTGTATGCGCCACAGGCGGCCGTGCTCGCCGTCGCGCGACCGCTGGGCATCGGGACGACGGGCATGGTGCTCCTCGCCCGCCTCGTCGGGCTCGGCGTGTACCTGGGCTTGGTCGCCGTCGCGATCAAACGCTCCCCCTTCGCCCGGTGGGGTCTCTGCGCGCTCGCGCTCATACCCGTCGCGCTGTTCCAGGCCGGCAGCGGCCGGTCCCCCGACCTGATGACAACGGGCGTTGCGTTCCTAGTGGTCGTCTCGGCGCTGCGCGCGCTACGCGCCGGCACCGACCGCACTCTCGGCAGTCCGATCGTCGAGCGACTCGGTCTGTGCGTGCTCCTCGGCCTCCTGAAGCCCACCTACGCGGTCCTGTCCCTCTGCTTCCTCCTGCCGCTCGCCGCGCCCCGCCGCGACCGCAAGGACCGGGTCGTGCTCCTGGTGGCACCCGTGGTCGTCGCGATCGGTGCCTCGATCCTCTGGCAAGCGTTCTCGGCGCGCTACTTCGTGTGTGACACCGGCTACTCGTACTTCTCGTTCAACCCCGACCCGGCCGCCCAACGGTCCCTCATCCTCGAGAACCCGGTGCGGTACATCGGCGAAGCACTCGCGTCGTTCTGGAGCTACGGCGGGAAATACCTCCGTGAGGCAGCGACCGTCGGTGAAAGCACCGCCAACTGGCACCCGGTCGGCGTCGTCGTCGCGCTGGGGGCGATCGTCTTGGCCGGGACGCGACGCGACCCGAGCGAGCGCTTCTGCTTGGGCTGGGTGCAGCGCGCGCTCCTGGCCGGCATCTCGTTCATCGGCATGCTGCTGCTCATCACAGGTGAGCATGTGTACTGCGCGCCGGTCGGGCTCGACATCGCGTATCCGCCCCACGCCCGACACTTCATCCCGGTGTTGATCCCGCTCGTGATCGCACTGACCCCATCGCGCCGGAGCGACCCGGCGAAGGCCTGGACGACGAGGATCCCGTCAGCCGCCCTCCTGCTCGCGGTGACCCTCGCCTTCGTTTGGAGCGTGGGGCGACAGATGCGCTGAGAACCCGGATGCGGTGCCCCGACCGAGTCGCTGACCGATCCCCCAGCGGGTCACGGACCAGAGCGCCTCGCCGACGATGCCGAGGGACATCTTCGAGGTCCCTCGGACGCGGTCGCGAAAGACGATCGGCACCTCGGTCATCAGATACCCCGCCCGTGCCACCCGGTTCGCGAGCTCGATCTGGAAGCCGTAGCCGGTGGTCGTGGTGTTCACGACGTCGATGCCGCGCAACGCGTCGGCCCGGTAGGCCCGAAAACCCGACGTGGCATCGTTGATGCCGAGGCCGAGCATCCGCGTGGCGTAGCGGTTGCCGAAGCGCGACAGGTTCCGCCGGTACGCGGGCCAGTTCGGAATCGATCCACCGGCGACGTACCGGGAGCCGACCGCGATGTCGGCCCCGGCCGTGACTGCGGCGAGGAGCGAGGGGACCGCAGCCGGGTCGTGTGACAGATCGGCGTCCATCTGGACGATCACGTCGTAACCCTCCTCGAGACCACGCCCGAACCCGGCGCGGTACGCGCTCCCGAGCCCACCCTTGCGCTCTCGCACCAGGACCCGGACGCGGCCGAGCGCGCGTCCCGCTGCTTCGGTGATCTCCGCTGTGCCGTCGGGGCTGTCGTCGTCGACGACGAGGACATCGGCCTCGGGTACCGCGGCGCGCAGGCGTATGAGGAGCTCACCGACGTTCTCGGCCTCCTGGTAGGTAGGGACGACGACGAGCACGCGCACGGCCAGACAATACGGGAGCCGAACGGCCCGAGATGGAAGCCGGGTCCGGGCGCACGTCCGGCGATACGCTCGACGGATGCCCTTGAGGACCGCCGACGAGTACCGCGCGGGCCTGCGCGACGGCCGGACGCTGTGGTACCGAGGGACCCGAATCCCCGACGTCACCGCCGAGCCCGAGCTGCGTGTGGCGGTTGACCACGCCGCCCTCGACTTCGAGGTGGGCCACGACCCGGCGCACCGGGACCTCGCCGTCGCACGGGATCCCGAGACCGGTACCGACTACAGCGCGTACTACCGGATCCCGCGATCAGCGTCGGACCTCCTGGAGCGCTCGGAGTTGATCGAGCTGGTCACCGGGCTCGGCGGCACCATGGTCACACTGGTCAAGGAGATCGGGAGCGACGCGCTGTTCGCCCTGCTCCGTGTGCTCGACGGCGTCGAGCTGGAGCGGGCCGAGGCCTTCTACCGCCACTGCCGCGATGGTGACCTCGCGGTCGCAGTCGCCCAAACTGACGTCAAGGGTGACCGGTCGCTCGCCCCGAGCGCCCAGCCCGATCCCGACCTCTACGTCCGGGTGGTCGAGGAGCGGGCCGACGGCATCGTCGTCCGGGGGGCGAAGTGCCACACCTCGGTGTCCGCCAACTCCGACGAGCTCATCGTGCTCCCCACGCGCACGATGAGCCCCGAAGACGCCGACTATGCGGTGGCGTTCGCCGTTCCCATGGACACGCCGGGTCTGTCGCTCTACGTATCCTCCTACGGCGCCGGCGACCGTGACGAGTTCGAGTTCCCGCTCTCGTCACGCCACAAGATGCTCGAGACGCTGACCGTGTTCGACGACGTCTTCGTGCCGTGGGAGCGCGTGTTCCTGAACCGCCGGCCGGAGCTCACCGGCGCGCTGGCGCTCACCTTCGTCGAGTACCACCGCTTCACGGCCGTCTCGTACAAGCTCCCACTCATGGACGCGCTCGCGGGGGCCGCGGCACTCATCGCCGACATGAACGGGGTCATCCGCGCGGGCCACATCCGCGAGAAGCTCACGCAGCTCATCACCTATGCCGAGACCGTGCGCGGACTCACCGCTCTGGCTGCCATCCGTGCGCGCGAGGGAGCGCGCGGGATCTGGTACCCCGACCCGTTGACGACCAACATCGCGAAGTTCACCTTCGCCAGCCAGTACCACCACGCGCTCGAGATCGTCCAGGACTGCGCCGGCGGTCTCCTCGTCACCGGGCCCGGTGGCGAGGACTGGGCCAACCCCGAGGTTCGGGCGGTCCTCGAGAGGTACTACCGCGGGAAGGCGCCCGCCGAGGACCGACTCCGAGTCCTGCACCTGATCGCGGACCTGACCGCGCGCGACTTCGGTGGGTACCACGCGGTGCTCGCGGTCCACGCCGAGGGCTCGATCGAGGCAGAGAAGATGCAGATCTTCCGGGCGTACGACGCGGCACCGGCTCTCGCCTACGCCCGTCGGCTCGCCGGTCTGACCGACGCCTGAGATCCGGGTGGACTTCTCGTACCCGGAGGCGGCCGAGGCGTTCCGACTCGAGCTGCGCGCCTGGCTCGACGAGCACGTCACCGAGGACGTGCGCGGCCAGGGACCGTCGCTCGGGGCTGAAGCAGGAAGCCCTGAGCTCGAGCGGCTGCTTGCGTGGAACCGTGACCTCGCGGACGCGCGCTACGCCGCGATCGCGTGGCCCGAGGAGTACGGCGGGCGCGGCGCCAGCGTGATGGATCAGGTCGTGTGGGCCGAGGAGATGCACCGGGCCGGAGCACCGGGTCCGATCAACGTGCTCGGCATCCCCAACGTCGCGCCGGCGATCATGACGTACGGAACCGACGAGCAGAAGCGCGAGCTGCTCCTGCCGATGCTGCGCGGCGATGACATCTGGTGCCAAGGCTTCTCCGAGCCCGACGCCGGCTCCGACCTCGCGTCGTTGCGCACGTCGGCCGTGTGCGACGGCGACGTCTGGGTGGTCAACGGCCAGAAGTCCTGGACGTCACTCGGTCATCTCGCCGACTGGTGCGAGCTCCTCGTGCGCACCGACGCCGAGGCACCCAAGCACCAGGGCATTTCGTGTCTGCTGGTCGACATGACGCTGCCGGGGATCACGGTCCGGCCGCTCATCACGATCACCGGCGGCCACGACTTCAACGAGGTGTTCTTCGACGACGTGCGGGTCCCGGTTGCGTCGATGCTCGGGCCCGAGAACGAGGGGTGGCGGGTCGCCATGACGACGCTCTCCCACGAGCGCGCGGGCGTCGCGAAGCTGCACCTGGGGACGCGGGCCAAGGTCGCAAGGTTGCTCGAAGAAGCGAAGGGCACTCCGCTCGGCGACGGACGCACCGCAGCCGAGGAGCCGGCGCTGCGCCAGCGCCTCGCGAGGGTGTACCTCGAGGCCGAGCTGCTGAAGCTGGTATCGGACCGCGCGATCTCGGGTGAGCTGCACGGCCGCGTGCTCGGACCGGAGTCGAGCATCGCCAAGCTGGTCTGGAGCGAGACCGAGCAGCACATCGCGGAGGTCGCGGCCGCAGTGTTCGGACCCATGGCCGGGACGGGGTCATGGGGCACCGATCGGGTGGCGGTGCGCTCACACACCATCGCCGGTGGCACGACCCAGGTGAACAAGAACATCATCGCCAGGAGAGTGCTGGGCCTCCCCCGCTAGGTGCCCTGTGCCTGGTCGGCGGCGACGGCCTCGACACCGTCCGTCGACGTGGCGGCTGTCCTCCACTGGTGATCGACGACGAGATCCGCGCCGAGCAGCAGGATCGCAACCCAACCCATCTCCGGGGCCTCGAACACCTTCGCGGCTAGAAGCGCGAGCGGTGCACCGCCGGTCAGCAGCACGCGTCCGGTCCTGACGCGGGACGCGACGACCGTCGCCAGCCCAACGCCGAGGCCGATCACCGGACGCGAGGCGAGCGCAGCGCCTGCCCCTACGCAGAGTCCCGCGAACACCGCCGAGGTCAGGCTCGGCGCCGCGCCGACGTACCGCAGAGGCGAGGCGAGGAGGGACGACGCTACGAGGCCAGGATCCTCCCGCCGCCTTCGCCGGGTCAGGACCAGGAGGGCCAGGCAGACAACGACGGCTGCCGCCGACAGCCCCAATCCCCACCACACGAACCGCTGCGGCGTCCAGCGCAGTTCGAGACGCAGCGTCCCCGCCGAGCCGGGCTTGACGAGCCACCCGTTCGCGAAACCGTCGACGAGCTGCGGCTCGCCGAGCGAGTGCCCCGATGAGGTCTGGAGTTTCCACCCGTCGCTCAGGCTCTGGCCCAGGACGAGCCAGAACGGCTCGCCGTCGGTGTCGACCTTCAGATCGAACGATGTCGGTCCGGAGTGGACGACACGGACCCGCGCGCCGACGGCCGGGGGCGGCGCGCCGAGGCGGGCTCGAGCGTCCGTCGCAGGACCGCCCCCTGCAGCCGACATCAACACCAGCTGATCGACGTCGAGACCGGTCGCGCTTCCCGGCGCGGCGACGATCTGGTGGCGGCCGGCCGAGAGGGACAACGGGTCCCCGCACGGCACGATGGTGAGGCCGCGCGCCGCGTCGTTCGTCGCACCCCGCACCTCGACCGGGACGGGTTGGCCGTCCACACTGACCAGGTCGTTCCGGCATGGCGACGGTACGGTCGCAGTGCCTCCGGCCGGCGTGATCCCCGGGATCGTCACCTCGGTGAACGCGAGCGGCGCAACCGTGCCGTCCGACGCCACGACGGGGCGCGTCGTCTCCACGACGATCCGCAGGTCGGTCGCCACCATCGGATCGAGCTCGAACGGGACGGTGGCGGTCGCCCCTTCCGTCGTCCCGTCGGGGATCGGGGGCACGTCGACGCTCGCGACGGCTACACCGTCCACCTCGACGCGCAGCCGCGTCGGCACCGAGTGCCGACCATCGGCGACGACCGTCAGCGCGCCGGGCCCGCCCACCGTCGTCGGTGCGTCGAAACGGGCGTCGAGCCACTGGCCTTCCTGAACCCCCAACGGAGCGCTCCAGGCAGTCGCAGCGTCGCCATCGAACGCGCGAGACGCACGCGCGTCCGGAACGCCCGCGAGACGTCCGGACGACGTGAACGTCGTCCCGGCCGCGGTCGTGCCGAGGACGGCATCGACCAACTCATCCGGGCCACCCGCGGCGACGCGCGCCGTTCCGGCGAGCGAGAAACCGCGCGCGCGCGGAAGCCGCAGCGAGCGGACCAGGGTGGCTTCGGCGCTGACCCGGCCGGATTCGGCGACCTGGCGCAGCCGGGTGAGCACGACCGTGAGACGGCGTTCCTGCCCCGCGGCGCCCGCCCGTTCGAGGGTCCGGGCCGAGACGCGCACGACCTCCTGCTCGACGACGGTCCGGTCGGCGTCGGTCATGCCCGGGATCTGGTCGAGGCGCTGGTCGACGGTGTCGTCGCCGAGGGGCCGCTGTCCCGCACGCTCCGTCGCGCCGACATCTCCGCGCAGGACGTCCCAGCGCCGGGCGCGTCGTCGAGCGCTGTCGGTGAGCACGAGATCCGCGTCGCGCTCGATCGCGGACCGAAGCGCCTTGTCGTCCAGCGTGGCCGCGTACTGCACCAGCTCCCGTCCGTCGAGCAACCCCGCGGTAGAGGCGTCGACGATGCCATCACCGTCACCCGAGAGCACCACCGGCCGTCGAGCCGACTTCGCGTCGACGATCGGTTGCGCGTCGAGGACGGGGAACAAGGCGACGGCCGGAGGCCACGGCACTCCGGTCGACCCCAGCTCGAGCGCGTCGAACATCGCCAGCGCGGCCGCGGCCCGGTTCGGCGTGTTCGGGCCCAGCTCGCGGGGCGGTCCGAGGCCGGGGGCCGCCGGTTCCGTCAGCCAGCGCCACAGGAGGCGTGGCCGCGGGGTGTCGTACCTCTCGTACTCGAGGTCGGATCGCAGGGCGATGGTCCCGACGCGGAGGAACCGGGCCAACGGTGCCAGCGCGGCCGAGTCGAGCGTGCCGTCCTGGATACGCCGGTCGAGCGCCGCGAGCAGGTTCACCGACGCGGCGGTGCCGTAGGGCAGGAGCTCGCGGGCGACGTAGGGCCGGTCCATCAGCCCGGGCGTGACCGGCTCGACGGTGTTGCCCCACCGGTAAGCGGCGAACAGGGACCCCGGGATCTCGAGCACGCGGGTGGCGTCGCCCTCGGCATCGAGGGCCGAGGCCGCATCCTGCCAGTACTCCGGCACGTCCTCGGACCGTTGTGCACCGGCGGCGAGGTAGCCGTGGCGCCAGACGGGGGCGAAGCCGACCACGACACATCCGACCACAACGCCGGCGACCACCAGGCGGAGCCTCGGCCGCGCCGCGAGTGCCCCCACGCCCCCGGCCAAGAGGCCCGCCATCCCGAGCACGATGACGGGCACCACGCGTGGCGTGTTTCGCAGTGCGAGCCCGAGCGCCGACCCGTTGGCCAGCGACTTGAAGACCGACCCGACGGCACTCGGGTCGTCGTAGGGCCAGGCACCGACGCCCACGACGACCCCCACCACCACGAGGACGACGAAGTACGCCCGGTGACGCCACCGCAGGCAGGCCGCCGCGACGAACGCGGCCAGGGGCACGGCAAGCGTCACCACGGTGAGCAGCTTCTCGTTGCGGTAGTCGGTGGCCTGTTCGAGCCAGGGCCCGAGTCGGTCGGACCCCGACAGGAACCAGTTGCCGAAGCCGCGCGCAAGGTCGGCCGGGAGCGTCGACCCCGAGACTCGAGCCAGGCTCTCGGTCGCATCGAGGATCGCGAAGCCGTACCGGGACTGCATCACGAGCCCCACCGCCCACCACAACGACACACCGATGGTGAGCAGTGCGATCCGCCCCCCCGTCGCCGCGGCCCCGGCAATCGACGCTCGCCGCTGAACGACCGCGAGCACGAGCCACAGGACCGGCGCGATGCCCACCAGCAGGAGCGCGGTGGCATTGACGCTCCCCGCCGCGAGCGCGACGAGTGCGAACAACGCGGGATCCCGCCAGCCCCGGCGGGCGAGCGCCCGCGCCGTGAGGCCCACGAGCCACGGCAGCGCCGCCCAGGGAAGCAGCAGGACAGAGATCCGCGCGGTGAACGCGATCTGGTACGGAGTGAGCACGTAGACGAGCGCCCCGACCAGTGCACCCGAGCGACGTGTCCCGAGCATCGTGAGCAGCCACAGCGCGCCGACCGCAGCCGCGAACGAGATGCTCCCCATCCAGAGGCGCTGCGCGACCCAGTCGGGCATGCCCAGCTGGTCCATCGCCCAGTAGTAGGGCCCCATCGGGAACAGGTACCCGATCCCTTGGTGCGGGACCGTGCCCGTCCCGAGGTGGTCGCTCCAGAGGTACGCCGAACGGGCGAGCAGGCGACCGGGGTCGAGGTACAGGTACTGCTTGGTGTCCGCGCTCACCTTTCCCGGCGACGACAGGAGAAACGGGACGTACGACAGCAGAGCGAGCCCGGCGAGATCGAGCCGACGGATCCGCGGCGCGGGCCCGATCATCGAGTGCACCCGGTCATCGGGCGGTCATCCGGCGCGGTAGACCGTGAGGCCCTGCGGCTCGAGGATGTCGGCATCGGGAAGCACTCGGATGTCGGCCGGACGAGACCGAGACAGCGCGCCCGCGATCGCCTCGCACTTCCCCGCGACGTTGTTGTACCCGGGCGCGGCAACGAAGTAGATCGTCGAGTCCCCGGCCTTGCGCAGGACCCGCCGGACGAACGCGGCGGGATCCGCGGCGGCGATGCGCTCCCGGTAGTCGACCCAGTCGATGCGCTCGGGGCGGCCGAGGTCCGGGAACGTCACCTGACGCACGTCCTCTCCCTCGAGGAGCCGGCTGGCGTCCGGGCCGATCTGATCGGGGCAGTACACGACGAGGTCGCCCGGTCGGGCCTCCGCCCGGACGATGTTGGCTGACTTCGCGGCCTGTGTCCGGAGCTCCTCGACGTTGCGTGCGGCCCCCCAGAAGCCCAGGAGCACCACCACCACGAGAACGCCGACCCGCACGCGCGGGTCGGCGAACGTCGTGACCCCGAAGGCGACGAGCAGCACGAACAGGGGGAACACGACGGACGCGTACCGGCCCTCGAAAGCCGTGCCGGCCGCCCACGACGCGGTGAGCCCGAAGAGGAGGATGCCGTAGGCGGCCGCGCCCTCCCAGCGGACGGCGGGCCGGGTGTGCAGGTCGAGCTCGATGCGCCGTTCGTCGAGCGCCCGCCCGAACACGGCCAGCAACGGCAGCAGCAGGAACGGGAGCAGCAAGAGGAACGCCTCGGCGTGGTCCTCGCCGCCCACGAACGAGATCAGCGCGCCGGCTGCACCGCTCCAGGGCACCACCGGATCACCCCACGGCGTCCCCGTGTGGGCGAGCTGGTCCAGGAACGTCGGCACCCACGGGAGGAAGGTGAGTCCCCCCACGACCATCGCGGCGATCGTCCGGAGCGCCGGGCGACGGAGGTCGGACGGGCCCCGCCCCGCCGCGACCACCAGCCCGAGGCCAGTCGCTACCAGGACGTACAGGCACCAGTACTGCGTGTACACGAGCAGCGCGGTGACCAGCGCCACCACGGCCAGCCGCCCCAGCGTGGGCGCCTCGAGGGCCCGGCGCAGGGCGAGGTAGCCCCAGAGCACGAGGAGCATGACAAGCGCGTACATCCTCGACTCGGTGGCGTAGCGGATCGCGTAGGGAGACGACACCAGCACCAGCACCGCGGCCCACGCGACCGTGCGTCCGCCGAGACGCCGCCCGGCGAGGTACGCGAGGGGCAGCGTCGCGACAGCCACCACCCCCGAGAGTGCCCGCACGGCTACGTCGCCGGTGCCGAAGATCTCGGTCCAGACGTGCAGCAGCGCGTAGTAGAGCGGCGGTGCCCCGTCCTGGCGCAACGCGTCAGGGAGGTCGGCGAGCGGCAGCCGCGCGATGTTGACCGACAGCGCCTCGTCGAACCAGAGCTCTGAGCGCACGATGAAGCGCAGCGCGACGCCGACGACGATCGCGAGGCCGACGAGCACCACGAGGATCGCCGGGGTTCGGTGGTCCTGCGTTCGGTGTTCCTCGCGCTCGGTCACGCTGTTGTCGGCCCTCACGAGAGGAACACGCTAGGTCGGGTCAGTCCCCCGAGGCGCGCGCCCTGGCCGCCGCGTTCAGCATGAGGCCCGGCACGATCTCCCCGAACGCCTCGATCTTGGGGTTGTCGAGCTTGCCGCTCTTGAACCGGGAGTACTGGCCCTCGAGCACGATCGCCAGCTTGAACCCGGCGAGGATCTCGTAATAGGCGATCTCGTTCGTCGGGCGACCGCTGACCTCGGTGTAGTGCTTGAGCAGCTCGGAGCGCTGCGGCATCCCCTCCATCGGCACGTACCCGGCCCCGCCCATGTCGGCACCCTCTTCGGGCCACCCCTGGATCACCCAACCCAGATCGAGCAGTGGGTCGCCGACGGTGGCCATCTCCCAGTCGACGATCGCGGCCAGTCGGGCGGGCGCGCCGTGCTGGTACATCACGTTCGCGAACTGGTAGTCGCCGTGGATGATGCCGGGCTCGTAGACACTCGGCGTGTTCGCCCGCAGCCAGTCGGCGACGGTGTCGACGCCTTCGAGGTCACGCACCTTGAGGGTCTCGTACTGCGAGATCCAGCGGTCGGCCTGGCGCTCGAGGAACCCGTCAGGCTTGCCGAAGCCTTCGAGGCCGCGCGCCCGCCAATCGACGCGGGCGAGGCGAGCGATGCCGTCGACGAGCTGAATGCCGAGACCATGGCGCGTCTTCAGATCACCGTCGAAGGGCTCGGGCCAGCGATCACCCATCCCCATCGGCGACCATCCATCGACGTGGCCCATCAGGTAGAAGCACGCACCGATCACCCTCTCGTCGTCGCACACCGCGATGGCTTCGGGGTGGGGAACATCCGTGCCGTTGAGTGCCTCGAGCACGCGGTACTCACGCAGCATCGTCTTGTTGCGCCCCTCGGGCACGACCCGCGGGGGGCGACGTAGCGCCACGTGGTGCTCACCGCGCCGAATCTCGAAGATCTCGTTCGACGAGCCGCCGCTGATGAAGATCGCCTCGAGCGGCTCGCCCTTCCCCGGAAGACCGCGTTCGTCCATCCAGCGGGCGAGCGCGTCGACGTCGACGAGCCCCTCGGTGCGCGCCTCCTCGTCGACGTCCTGCCAGGCCGATCTGGCTGCGGATGCCCCGGGTTCGGATGGCTTGGATTCGGACGCTGGGCTCAATGCTGTGCCACTTCGTGCTCCAGGAGATCGGCGAACTTGGCCCGTGCCGCCGCGACACGCGGAGGAAGGTGCGCGCTCGGGAACAGGCCCTCGGAGGGCTTGTACTCCTTGAGCACCTGTCGGGCGATGGTGAGCTTGTGCACCTCGGTCGGGCCGTCGGCGATCCCCATGACCGGCATCATCGCCCACATGCCCATGAGCGGCATCTCGTTCGACGTGCCGAGCGAGCCGTGGATGTGCAGGGCCC
>Ga0315273_10005752_pt1 | contig 15382 bp, 15 predicted proteins | sample YL17G02_0_MG_FD_205753 | JGI IMG/M metagenome (GOLD analysis project Ga0315273, IMG submission 205753) | Sediment microbial communities from Yellowstone Lake, YNP, Wyoming, USA - YL17G02_0 | ecosystem: Environmental > Aquatic > Freshwater > Lake > Sediment | place: USA: Wyoming | collected...
AGTTTTCCGACGACCGCGCTGGTGCCCATGCCAAAGCCGCTTAGCGCCGAGACGTGGAAGAGGCCGGGCACGTCGGGGTCGGGGCCAATCATGTCGGCGTCGACCTGTCCAAGTGGTGTCTGCACACCCGTGACGCGGCCGCCCTCGGTGACCAGATCCTCGACGCGGCAGCTCGTCCGCAGCCGGAATCCAGCCTCGCGCGCCGCGCGCAGATAGCGGGTCAGCAGCGCGGGGATGTCCACGACGCCCTCGGACGCACACCAGAGCGCCACGTCGAATGCCACGCTGGCCGCGACCGGGAACCGCGCGCGCGCGTCGCCAGCCGAGAGCACGTCGACGTCGAGACCGGGCCGCGCGCAGAGGTGCCGCCGGGCCTTTGGATTCTGCCGCCTCGGCGCGGCCGCTCAGCCTCAGGCCGCCGGCGTAGCGCACGAGCGGTTCGGGACCGCGATCGAGGTCGCGAATGTGCCGAGCGATCGCGCGGCGAGGCCGAGGATGCGCGGATCGGATTCGACCAGGTACAAGAGGCCTTCGGCGGGCAGCGTGGCCACAACGACTTCACAGGCCGGACAAAGGCCCTCCCGACGGGGCCCAGCCCATCGCGTGGGGCGCGGCGACGGCCCCAACGGCTGGCGCCTGCGGGCCGGTGGCGCGTGGAGTCAACAGAAGATCCCTTTCTGCGACGCCAGAGCGACGCCAGACCGGGCGCCGCGCAGGCCGAAGCGCTGGCGGCTCCGGCAGACAGGCGCACCTTACCTCAGCCGGGCCTGCGATGCCGGTAGTCTGGAGGCGCCTCCAGGAGTGTGTCAGAAGGGCAGACCCATCAAGAACGTGCAGGTGTGGCGCGTCGCAGCCGAGGGCGGAGAGCCGGAGCGATTGGAACTGACGGTCGACGAGATGTGGTGGCTGCGCGTGCACCCCGACGGCCGCCGCGTGGCGACCGGTGCGATGAAGGGAACGATCGAGGTCTGGGCACTCGAGAACTTCCTGCCGAAGCCGGCCGCCGCGGCCGGGGCGAAGGCGAAGGACTGACCGGGGCGTCGCGCATCATGCTATCCTTCGGCCCGGAGATTCCTGTTGACCCTCGATCCACTCCTGGACCTTCTGCGCACGCGTGTGTCGGGCCTGGTCGCCGTCTACCTGTTCGGGTCCGCCGAAACGGGAGGCACTCACGCGACCAGTGACCTCGACCTGGCGGTACTCGCGTCATCCAGGCTTGATCCGGTGATTCGCTGGGAGCTGCAGGAAGACATCGCCCAGCGCGCGGGCCGCTCAGTGGATCTGGTTGACCTGCGATCGGCCTCCACCGTCATGCAGATGCAGGTCGTTTCCACCGGCCGGCTCCTGCTGTCGATGGACGCGGCGGAGGTGGACCGGTTCGAGATGTACGTCTACGCCGACTATTGCCGGCTCAACGAGGAACGCAGAGCCATTCTCGATGACGTCAAACGGCGGGGACGTATTCATGCCTGACGACGTGCTGCTGAACAAGGTCGCGGCGATTGAACGGGCGGTGGCTCGTGTCCGGGAGGAGTACGGCGGCGATGACGCAACCCTTTTCGACAACCCCACGCGCCAGGACGCGATCCTCCTGAATCTGCAGCGGGCCTGCGAGAGCGCGATCGACCTGGCGATGCACCTTGTCCGAGTCGAACGTCTGGGCGTCCCGCAGGAAAGCCGCGACGCGTTTGGCCTGCTCGCCGGGGGCGGTATCGTCGACGCGGACATGGCGGAACGCCTCCAGAAGATGGTCGGATTCCGGAACATCGCGGTGCACGAGTACGAACGCCTGAATCTCCAGATCGTGCGCTCGATCATCACTGAGCGACTGCACGACTTCGAGCGGTTCTGCAAGCGCGCGCTCCAGCGACTGTAGCTCGCCCGGTCCCGGCCAATTGCTTGCGACGCTGCGGCCAGCCCGGGCGGGCACCTCGAGATGCTGCGGGCCGGAGCCCGCAGGCGCCAGCGGCACGCGGTTCGAACGATGACCGCGTCATGACCGTTTCCTGACAGAACCGGCCGAAACCTCGAAGTCAACGCCAGCGATCCGGGTTACAGTTCCACCGTCACAGACGACCCTCATCCTGGAGCACATGCATCTCGGCAACTGGTTTCGGCCGCCCCTACCTGCTGGCGTTGTTCCTGGCGGTCACGCTCGTGCCCGGCGCAGCCCTCGTCTGGCTCGGGGCACGACTGCTCCAGCAGGACCGCGACCTCGAGCGACAGCAAATCCAGGAGCGCATCGAGCGTGCCGCAGGCGCGATTGCCGCCGGCCTTGAACACGAACTCGGCCGGATCCGCGATCGACTGCCAGCACTGCTGGCGTCTCCTCCAATCGAACTCGCCCGCGACGAAGCGGTGGCCGGGGCGTTCGATGCCGGGGGTGTCTCGCGCCGCGACGAGCCTCTTCTAGCTGTCGAGAACGATCCCGTGCTCCCTGGCGTATCGCTCGGCCCGGGCCAGACTCCACCGATCCGCCCACGCGCCGCAGCTCCAGGGGTCCTCGCCCATGCCGGTGATCGCGTCCAGCACGTAGGGTGAGCCGGTCACCCAGCTTGTGCCGTTCCAGACCTCCGGGTAACAGAACGAACCGGACTCGTCGCGCTGCCGGATCAGTCCACGGCTCTCACTGAACCAGTACCTGAACCCCATCCCCGGCACTCCTCTCGCAAAGAGCTCTTGGGACTAGCGCCCGTAGAGGATCCAGCTCCAGGAGGAGGCCGGAGCCAGGGGGTCTTTCCCCGCGTCTCTTTCCGACACGTAGGTGCGGCCGTTCAACTCCCCGACGGAGAGGACGACGTCGGGGTGCGGCTCGAGCTTGTAGACCAGTATGTTCACGTGTCCGCCCGGCGATCCCGAGGGCACGGGGAGAGTTCCCGCGACGCTCTTCGTCGAGAACACGACGCCGGGCCTCCTGCCGAGCGCACGCTTCACGGCCTCGGCCACCCTCTCGACCTGATCGGTCGCTCGTTCGCTCACGTCGAGCCAGACGACGAGCTTTCCCTTCGTGGAGAGCCGCCGGGCGACCCGCCGGCTGGCCTCTTCCGCGAGTTCCGACAGCGGGACCGCGTCAGACGCCAGCTCTGTCGTGGCGGCACGCTCCCGAGCGGGCTCCGGGGGCAGGGTGATCGGCTTGCCCTGGTGGAAAAGCTCGCGCTTGCCGCCCTCCGCGAGCCGCTGGGCGAGGCGCTCCACCTCGGCCCGGAGGGGCTCGAGCGACCCCGGCGACGCCGAGAAATAGCGGCGCTTGAACTCGCGGCCCCCGGTTTTGACGATGACCTCGGTGGAGACGGCATCCGCACGGCCCGGGTCCTTCTCCTCGGGGAGGCGCCGGTCGAAGACTCCGGTGTCGAGGATCAACTGCGCGACCTTGCGAACCTCGGCCGGCTCGGCCGCCAGTCGGAATCTCTCCGTCAGTCCTTCGCGCTTCGAGGCCGGGTCGAGGAAAGGGCGGGAGAGCTGGATCGTGTCGCGGCCCTCCGCGTCGAGCAGAAGAAGCTGGTCGGATCGATGGTGGGGAGGGGGCAGGCCGCCCCCGACCCAGTACTCGATGGTCAACCCTTCCAGCCGCCCCCGGACGCTCATGCGCTCCAGATCCGGTAGCGGAGCCGGCTTCTCACCCGATGCGCCTTCGACCGGCCTCTCCGGGTCGGCCGAGGAACCGCCGCACGCGGCCGCGACCAGGAGGAGCGCGGAGATGGATGCCGTGCCGAGCATCTGCATCGTGCCTCCTGGGGCCTTCCGGGGCCTTCCTGGGCCTTCCGGTGCCGTCCGATACCAGTGTGCTCCTTGGCTGCAGGAACCCCTCATCCTTGCTGACCGCTCTGACTCGAGGCAGCGCCAGCAGCGCGGCGACGTTGTCGGGTGCGTCACCCGGCGCCAGCGGACGGTCAAAGATCCGCGGGTGCGTGGCCATGCGGACATACGCCATGAGCGTCGGCCAGGCCAGGCAGCACAACTCGGGGTCCGAAGCTCGATCGGCGAGGAACGCCGTGGCAGTCTTGAAGTGCGCGCTGTCGGGGTCGGATGCGTACGGCAGCAGGTTGACGTCGAGCGAGTAGCTCACGCCCTGTCCTCGTCCAGAACCGCGTACAGCGCGTCCTTGTCCGAGAGGTCGACGCGGGCGCCCATCCGTTGCGACGTCCACGTGAACGGGACTGGTGACACCGCGCGCGAACGGTTCGCCAGCGCCTCGGCCAGCAACTCGGACACGACCGCGCCGAGCGACCGGCCCTCCTTCTGGCCGAGGCGCTTGACTTCCCGCAGGACGGGCGTCTCGATGTCGATGGTCGTACGCATGATGAGATGATGGTGGATCTGCACGCATCAGATGTCAATCCAAGAACACCTGCCCGTGCAGGGAGACCCGCTTCGGCCCGCTCCATGTCTCTCGATGCCTCCATCGCTGCCGCCGTCACGTCGATCGACAGCCGATCGAGCGAAGCGTGACCCCGATGCCCTCGACGATGCGGCGAACGCCCATCGCTCGCATCGTCGCGGGTCTTCGCGTCCGTTGGGCCTGGCACGACATCCGTCTGCGCGTTGGGCATGGCGTCGCCATGTCCCGGCAGACCGGCGCACCGGCCTGCCCAGGATCAAAGGTGGACCAGCATGATTGAACCCGCCCCGATGGCCAGGGCCGACAGCATGCCCCGATGGAGCCGCTCATCGAAGACCGCCCACGCGGCGAGCGCGACCAGTATCCCCGTGATCTTCAGCGTGGTCACCACATCGCCGTAGAGCAGGAACGCGGCGAGCGTCGGGATGGCCACCGAGAGCCGGGTCGCGAGGCTGGCGGCCGCGACCCCGTGCGTCCCGGTTGTCCGGCCCATCGCGAAGAGACAGGCCACGAACAGGCTCCCTTGCGCGAGCGAGCAGGGGAACCAGTTCTCGGCGATGAGACCGGCCCGGAAGGCCGGCGCCGCGGCGGCGTTCCAGCCGATCACGACACAGACGGCGTAGTTCGCAACGATCGCGCTCAGCAGGTCGATGCGGAAGCGGGCGAACGCCTTGAACAGCACATGGTGGACGGTGGAGGCCGCAATGGCCAGCACCAGGTATGTCATGGATCACGCCCGCCCGCCCGGACCTGTCTGCGCGCCCCTCACCGCCCGTCCGGCGCGATCTCCTTGCGGTACTTGAAGAACGGGTAGACCACCGGATGGCGCTCCACGCCGCGCGCCCGCAACGCCTGGTCCAGCAGGCCCCAGCCGACGAAGCCGTCCATCGCCTGCGGCTCGAGGTAGTAGAAGGCGCCGTTGGCCATCGGCTGCGCCATGTCGATGAAGAAGGTGCCCGCCGGGAACTCCCGCGTGGTGAGCCCCGAGAAGACGCCTTCGAGCGTGGTCATGTCGTAGCCGCCACGGTTGGTCTTCACGAGACGATCGACGACGAACTGTTCGCCGGCGGCCTTCATCGGTTTCGTCAGCGTCTGCACCGTGATGTTGTGCGTCTGGAGTTTGGTCACCAGCCAGGCGAACTCGGCCGGGATGAGGTAGCCGCGCGGAACCGGCGCGTCCGTGATGCCGACCGACTTGGTGAAGTCCTCGATGCCGCGCACGAGTTCAGGCGGGCCCGTCACCGGCTTGGGGGCTCGCACGCTTGTCCCCGGCAGGTATGCGGACTCGCTTGGGCGATAGCCGAGCACATCGATCTTCCCGCGCGACACGTACTTGCCATCGAGCCAGTTCCTGAGCTGTCCCGACTCGGTTCCCGCGCGCACCTTGGCGATCGTGTCGGCGTCCGCGTCCGCGCAGACCTTCTGCATGTCGCGTCCGTGCGTGTTGGTGTACTCGAGCAACGAGGCGATGTAGGCGTATTGTCCGAAGATCTGCCGCTCGAAGCTGGCGCGGCCTGGCGTCTCGGTGAGAATCGACATGCGGTTGCGCAGGCCGTAGTTGCTGACGACGAACTTCGCTTCGACGCTCCAGATGGTGTTGTCGTGACTGTAGAGCGTCGGCGGCCAGCCTCGGTCGAACATGGCGTGTGTGTAGGTTTCCACACCGAAGTCGCGCCGGACCATGTCGCGCACGGCCGGGAACAGCGTGTCCCAGACGTAGCCACGCGGCCCGGGATGCGCGGCCGGCACCGTGGAGGTGGCATACGCGTTTCCGTACGCGAAGTTGCCCGACCCCATCCGGTGTGCATCGTAGAACAGCACGGGATCCCACCGGTTGAGGATGTTCCGATACAGGCTCACCACCTCGTTGGTTTCGAGCTTGACGCCGTCGCGGTTGAGATCGAAGCCGCCGATATTGGTGCGCGCACCCGCCAGGTGGGGGTTGCCGTCGCGCGTGCTGAGGGTCTCGGTGCCGTCCACGTTGAAGATGGGCACGACGAGCACGATCTGGTTGTCGAGCAGGTGTTTGCGCCTGCCGAACAGGATGTCGCGCATCAGCATCTGCATCGCCTCGGAGCCCTCCGACTCGGGCGGATGGATGTTGCCCACGAGCAACACGACCGGCTTGCCGGACTTCCGGGCCTCCTCGGGCGAGGTCACGCGAGGGTTGGCCAGGACGACGACCGGCGCGACGTGGCCCAGGGCGCTCGTGAAGAGCGCCTGGACGTGGAGGTGCTCGCTGTTCCACTTGAGCACGTCGATGAACTCGTGGAGTTGCAGCACGGAGGTCGTCCGCTTGAAGGCGGTCTTCTCGGGCACGGTCTGAAACGCGGCCGGCCACTTGCCGTTCCAGCCGGCCGGCACCTCGTCGGCCCAGTAGATCGTCTGCGGCTTCTGCTGCGCACCGACGCTGACGGCGAGTGCGGCCGCGACGATGAGCGGCACGAGCAGTCCTGTTCGTTTCATCGATTGCCTCCAGGAACCATGGCGGCCTGCGGTCGCGCAGGCGGGGGGCGGAACCGGACTCCCCGGGTTCACGTCTCTCGCCTCATCGAGGGGCGCGCCGGTGGCGACCTACTGTATCGAATCCATCGGCCTCGTGCCCAGCGGGGAATGCGGCGGCTGCGGCGCGACGAGGCAGGTGGCCAGATCACGTCCTACGGCACGATCCGGAACGCGACCCGCGTCTTCTCCTCGCGCCCCCCGAAGCGGGCCACCACTTCCACCACGTAGTCCCCGAGCGCCAGCGGCGCAAGGGCGATCTCTGCGGTCGCGTACTGCAGCCCGCCGTCTTCGCGATCGGCCACGGTCACCAGAATCGGCAGCGCCTGCCCGCGCCGGTCGAGCAGGCGCGCGGTCACCGAGTCCGGTTTCGCGGGCACCGCCACATCGGCGCGTACGCGCTCGGCTTTCCGGAATCGCACGTCGGCAGTCGGCTGGAACACGGGACCCGTGTACGGCCCGCGGCGGAACAGCACCGCCTGTCCGAGCATCCCCTCGGCGGCCGGCACGACGACCCGCACCGTCTCGGTGACGGGCTGCGAGGATGCCTGCGTGATCACGCGCAGGGAGTACTCGCCAGCACCAACCGGAATCCCGGCGAAGCGAACCACACACGTGCGTGATGTGGCCGACACCGTGGCGCGTTGCGTCGCCAGCGTACGGCCGGCGGCATCCTGGACGGCGACCGACATGGGGATGTCCTCAGGGACAACAGGCTTGCGCGCCATCGCCGCATCGAGTTCGCCGACGAACCAGAGGTGAAGTCGTCCGGGGGCTGGCGCCCCCGGGGCGACAGGCACGCTCCCCGCGGCTCCCGGAGGGGTCACCGTCGCCCCGCTCCACGCGTATCCCCCACGCGCATGGATGACGCGATCCGGGCGCGCGTCGACCAGAGCCGCAAGCGCCGACCGCACCGCGACCGTCTCGGGATCGACCGGCTTCTCCACACTCGCCGCCGCGCGTGCGGTCACTTCCTCCTCGGTCGGCGCCACGTATCCCGGTCGCGCACGCACCGACACGCCCGGCCGCCTCACCCGCACGGTGATCTTCCGGAAGCGGCCGTCGAACTTCGTGTTGGTCGAGTTGTAGCCGAGCAAGTAGTAACTGCTCAAATCCGCGGCAATGCGCTGGAGTCCCCGGCCGATGTCGTTGCTGTCCATGACCGGAATGCCATCGGTCGCCGAGGCCAGCGAACGCAGCGACTCCTGGCTCCTCGAGAAGGACGTCGAGCGGAGGCCGTAGGGGTCAACCGGATAGAACGTCGCGTTGGCACGATTCGCGTCGCCGACCAGCGTGCGGAACTCACGCTCGTGGTCGGCCCGCGCCAGCATCAGACGATCGCGGTCGCAGTCGGCCATGTGCACGTTCTCATGGGGAGCCCCCAAGTCCGGCATTCCTCGGTCCACGCCAATCTTGGGCGAGCCGGGCACCCGGTCGTCCAACGGTCGCGCCAGGCTCTCGTTCGGTACGAAGAGCTCCCAGCCCCAGCTGATGAGCAGGATGGCCTTGCGTTCCTCGCGCAGGTTCCCCAACCGGCGCACCAGATTGCGGAGCGCGTCGAGCACCATGGCCTCGCGGCGCCGCGCGATCATCTCCTTGTAGATGGCGGGTTTATCCAGGTAGCAGACCGTGTACCGACGCTCGATATTATCGACCTCCTGTTCGAGGAAGCGCCGCTGCCACTCGCCACCGCTCAGGAGGAAATCCTCGAACGAGGAGGGCCGGCGCGTGAAGGCGAGGGTGCTCGCCGGCGTCTCCGGCCTCATCACGGCGATGAGATCGTCCGGGCCAATCAGTTGCTGCAGGAACGAGGCGAGCGTGCGCCCCAACCCCGCCATGTCCGGGGCACCGATGGGCATCCCGTAGCCCGAGGTGTGGTACGTGTCGAAGAAGAGGACGAAGAGCCGGTTGCGCGGATTCGCCGCCGCATCGTCGGACTCGCGGGCAGTGGCGGGCTCCGCGCGAGCACTCTCGGCCCCGGCGGGCCGGACGACGACGTGCTCGAAGGTCGCGATGGCCTGGGGCACGCCGTCCTCGAGCACCTCGAAGTCCTGCCTGCCCAGACCGCCAACCGCGCGACCGTTCTGGGTCGGATAGGCATCGACGCGGACGTAGCTGACGCCGGTGCGAAACGTGGGCTGCTGCTGGACGGGAGGCACCTGCGCCACCAGGATTCCGGCGAGCAGGACGGCGATGAGCGTGGCAACCGTCAACCGCATCGGCACGCTCCGAAGGGCGCTGGACGGGGACGCGTGCCTGGCAGGCACTGTGGATGTACCACGCCCCGGCCGACGTGTCAACGCACGGCCGGACGCGCACGGCCGGACGCGGCATGCCCGCGCACACGCGGGATCATTCGGACCGCCACCAGCACGTTGCGATCCGGCGCCTTCGCCGACACCACGATCGCGATCACGTCGTCGCAGTGGCTGGCGGTGAGGCCGCGCGAGCGCGCATCCTTCGTCGCCGCGAACAGCTCGCGAGAGGCCGTCTATTCCGGACTTTCGTCCACCGCGATGGCCGTCGCCGTGGCGGCGTTGTGGATGGCCTGCTTCGTCCCCACCTACACGTTCCCGCTGCTCAACGGCGCGCTCGGCCTGACCACGGCCCTCAGCCACTCGCGCCTCGGCAAGCTCTCGCTCTCTAGAGGTAGGAGAGTGTTGCCGAATCCGAAACAGCCTCCGCCGCCGCCCACGACGAGCGGTCGTTGGACACTCCCGGCAGTTTCAGGGGAGATCTCGCCCCGTAGAGAGAAGTCCTGGGAAGGCAGGCGGACTACTTCGGGATCCAAGGAGCGATCGTCGAACCGCCCGATCGACTGCGTCTTCAACACCCACCATCACGGCGACCACACCGGCGGCAACGGCGTCTTCAAGCCGGCCGCCAGGCGCATCGTGGCGCACGTGAAGGTGCCGGCGCTGCAGAAGGCGACCGCGCGGCCGGGCACGGAGGCCACGCTCGTGCTGGCGGACACGACGACACCAGCAAGTGGACGCTGAAGCTGCGCGAGGAGAAGGTGCAGGCGACCTTCTGCGGGCCGGCGCACACGGGCGGCGATAGCGTGATCGTCTTCGAGAAGGCGAACATCGTGCACATGGGCGATCTCGTGTTCAACCGGCGCCTGCCGGTGACCGATCGCCCGGGCGGGTGCTCGCTTCGCGGCTGGATCGGCGCGCTCGAGCGTATCGCGAAGGCGCACGATGCCGAGACGCGCTACATCTTCGGCCACGCCAGGCCGGGGTTCGAGACGACCGGGAAGCGGGCGGACCTGCTCTACCAGCGCGACTTCCTGTCGGCGCTGCTCGAGCACGTGCGCGAGCTGTTCAAGAAGGGCCGGACGCGCGACGAGATCGTCAAGGCAACGCCGACGCTCAAGGGGTTCGAGGAGCACGGGCCGCTGAGCGAACGGGGGCTGACGGCGGCATTCGATGAACTGACGGAGTGCAAGCAGCCGATTTTCGGAGGCTGAGCACAGGACTGAAGTCCTGTGCCGCGACCGACCGTTCTGCTGCGGCGTAGGGCTTGCTGTCGCGGCGCAGGGCTTGCTGCTGCGGCGCAGGGCTTGCTATCGCGGCGCAGGGCTTCAGCCCTGCGTACTGACCACAGCCCTTCCGGGACTGATCGGCCCCGCATCGATCCAGTCCGGCGTGCGGCCGGAGAGCAGCGTCGCGGCCAGCTCTCCGACGGCCGCACTGGTGCCCATGCCGAAGCCGCCCAGCGCCGAGACGTGGAAGAGGCCGGGCACGTCGGGATCGGGACCAATCACCGGCCGGCGGTCACGCGCGAACGTCCGGAGGCACGCCCACGACCGCCGGACTGGGAGGTCGGCGAACGCGGGCGCCTTCCGGGCCAGCTTCTCGGCCAGCAGTTCCGCGGCCGCCACGTCGGTCGGCGGATCGCACGGGGGCATGGGCGTCTCGTCACACGGCGAGAACAGCAGGCCGTCACCCTCCGGCCGGAAGTAGAACGAGGTTTCCTCGTCCCACACGAACGGCGCGTCGAGCGAGGCTCGCTCCGGCGGGCTCGTCACGAACAGGTGGCGCCTCAACGGCTGCAGCGGCAGCGGCCGCGCGAGGCGGCCAAGCCGCCCCGCCCACGCGCCCGACGCGTCGATGACCATGTCGGCGTCGATTCGCCCAAGCGGTGTCTGCACACCCGTGACGCGGCCGCCTTCGGTGACGATGTTCTCGACGCGACAGTTCGTCTGCAGCCTGAATCCGGCCTCGCGCGCCTCGTGCAGATAGCGCGTCAGCAGCGCGTGGATGTCCACCACGCCTTCGGCCCCACACCAGAGCGCCACGTCGAATCCGACGCCGGCGGCGACCGGGAACCTCGCGCGCGCGTCGCCAGCCGACAGCACGTCGACGTCCAGGCCGAGCCGCGCGCAGAGTTGCCGCCGCGCGTCGAACTCGGCCGCCTCGGCGCGGCCCCCCAGCGTCAGGCCGCCGGTGTGGCGCACGAGCGGTTCGGGGCCGTGATCGAGCTGGCGGATGTGCCCGAGCGATCGCGCCGCGAGAGCAAGGATGAGCGGGTCGGACTCGACCAGGTAGAGCAGCGCCGCGTTCCGCCCGGAGGCGTGGTAGCCGTAGACCGATTCCTGTTCGAGGATCACCCCGGGGCCGAGGCCGGCGCGCGCCAGCGCCCAGGCCGTGGAAGCGCCCGCGAATCCGGCGCCGATGATCACCCAGCCGGTGCGGGAAGGGAGAAGTGCCATGGGACTGGTTGCCCCGGGTCTCGGCACCCCAGCGCGGTTGCCGCGCTGGGGACCCCGCCTGAAGACCCGGGGCCCACATTTGAGGTTGCATTCTACCGCGGGCGGGCACACGGGAACCGCAACCGGCTGGACGGCAGGCGACGCCGGCAGTAGGCTCTTGACCTGTCTACGACTGACAGGTTGACACTGGAATTGGCACATGATGACCGTCTCGATGCTCGCCCGGCGGTGCGGCCTCACGCGGAGCACGCTGCTCTACTACGAGTCGCTCGGGCTGCTCCGCCGCCCGCCGCGCACCGCCGGCAACTACCGCGCGTACACCGAGGACGACCTGCGGCGGCTCGAGCAGATCCGCGTCTACCGCAAGGTGGGCCTCGGCCTGGCGGCCATTCGCCAGGTGCTGCAGCAGCCGCGCGGCGATGCCGCCGCGGTCCTGGAGCGCCGGCTGGTTGAGATCGAGTCCGAGATTGCGACACTCCGCGGTCATCAGGGCGCAATCCTGCGCCTGCTCCAGCGTTCACGCGCGTTGAGGAGAAATGCGATGATCACGAAGGACAAGTGGGTGGCGATCATGAAGTCGGCCGGGTTCGCCGAGGCGGACATGCACCGGTGGCACGTCGAGTTCGAACGGTCCGCTCCGGCCGAGCACCAGGAGTTCCTGGAGTTCCTGCACATCCCCGCCGACGAGATCGCCCGGATCCGGCAGTGGAGCCGGGGGGAAGAATAGGCCTGCTCAGGCCTTGGGCCTTCGGGCGTGTTCGGCGAAGGGCCCGGGGCCTGGGCCCTTCGACCGCAAGGAGGCGTGATGAAAGTCCTGGTCGATGTGTCGGTGGTGCCCATTGGCGTCGGCGTGTCGCTGTCGAAGTACGTGGCGGCGTGCGAGCGCGTGCTCACAGAGGCAGGGCTCAAGACGGCGCTGCACGCCTACGGCACGAACGTCGAGGGCGAGTGGGACGCGGTGTTCGCGGCCATCAAGCGCTGTCACGAGGTCCTCCACGAGATGGGCGTGCCGCGCATCGGCTCGACGCTGCGCGTCGGCACCCGCATCGACCGGGAGCAGACGCTCGAAGACAAGGTCCGGAGCGTGGAAGAGAAGCTGCGGTGAGACGCGGGCCCCGAGGGCTGCCCGCCTTCGTTGCACTACGGCGAGGTCTCGCCGTAGCGCGGCACTGGGGCCACCGCCGCGCGGAGGCGGGAAGTCCCCGGGGCTACGAGCTCATTGGGCCACGCGGCTGGGCTGCCTTCGCGCCAGCCGAGCCGTTTCGAACCCCGGGCGGCCATCATCCGTCCAATCCGGCATGACTCCAACCACGCCCGCGCTCCGGCGGACCGTCCGCCGCCTGCTGGCCGCCCCGCTCTTCACCCTGGTCGCCCTCATCACCCTCGCCGTCGGCATCGGCGCCAACACCGCGATGTTCAGCGTCGTCTACGGCGTCCTGCTGAAACCGCTGCCCTTTCCGGAACCAGAACGGCTGGTTGGGGTCTGGCACCACGCGCCCGGCATGAACATCGGCCTGTTAAACCAGGGGCCGGCCACCTACCTGACCTACCGGGAGGAAGGCCGCGTGTTCGAGGACATCGGGCTGTGGGACAACGGCTCGGTCTCGATCACGGGCCGCGGCGAGCCAGAGAAGGTGCGGGCACTGATGGTCACCGACGGGACGCTGCCGGTCGTCGGCGTGCAGCCGCACATCGGCCGCCGCTTCACGCGCGCCGACGACACGCCCCCAAGCCATGAGACGGTCATGCTCACCTTCGCGTACTGGCAGCGCACGTTCGGCGGCAACCCGTCGGCGCTGGGCCAGACGCTGATGATCGAGGGACGGCCGCGCGAGATCATCGGCGTGCTGTCGCAGGACTTCCGGTTCCTCCTCTCGGACCCCGCGGTGGTGCTCCCGATGCGGTTCAACCGCGCCGAGGTCTTCGTCGGCAACTTCAGCTACCAGGGCGTCGCGCGGCTGAAGCCGGGCGTCACGATCGAGCAGGCCAACCGCGACCAGGCGCGGATGATCCCGCTCGTCATCGAGAAGTTCCCGCTGCCGCCGGGGTTCACGCGGAAGATGTTCGAGGAGATCCGCGTGTCGCCCTGCGTCCGGCCGCTGGCCGACGACGTGATTGGCGATGTCGGGCGGGTGCTGTGGCTGCTGCTCGGGACCGTGGGGCTCGTGCTGCTCATCGCGTGCGCCAACGTCGCAAACCTCTTCCTCGTGCGCGCCGAGGGCCGGCAGCGGGAGCTGGCCATCCGCGCCGCGCTGGGCGCCAGCTGGACGCGGCTGGCGCGCGAGCTGCTGTCGGAGAGCCTGGCGCTCGGCCTCGCCGGCGGCGCGCTGGGCGCCGGCCTGGCGTGGGCGGCGCTGTGCGCCCTGGTGGCCCTGGCGCCGGACGGCCTGCCGCGGCTCCAGGACATCACGATCGACGGGACGGTGCTCGCCTTCACGCTTGGGCTCTCGGTCCTCGCCGGCCTCGTGTTCGGTCTCATCCCCGTCCTGCGCTTCGCGCGGCCGCGCCTGTCCACCGCCCTCAAGGAAGGCGGGCGCGGATCGAGCGACGGACGCGAGCGCCATCGGACACGCAGCGTGCTGGTCGTGTCGGAAATCGCGTTCGCGCTGGTGCTCCTGGTCGGCTCCGGCCTCATGATGCGCACCTTCCAGGCGCTGCGGCAGGTGAACCCCGGCTTCGTGCAACCGGAAGACGTCCTCACCATGCGCGTGTCGATCCCGGACGCGCTCGTGAGCGATGCGACGCAGGTCGCCTCGATGCACAAGGCGATTGCCGACCGTCTGGGCCAGATCCCCGGCGTCGTCTCGGTTGGCGTCGGTTCCTCGATCACGATGGACGGCAACGGCAGCAACGACCCGATCTTCGTCGAGGATTTCCCTGGGCCCGAGGGACGTATGCCCCCCATCCGCCGCTTCAAGAGGCTCGGTGGTGGCTACCTGGAGGCGCTCGGCAACCACCTGATCGCCGGCCGCGCCATCACGTGGGACGACGCGCTGACGCGCCGGCCGGTCGTCATGGTGAGCGAGACCCTCGCGCGGGAGTACTGGAAGCGGCCGGCCGCGGCCATCGGCCGCCGGATCAAGGAAACACCGAAGAGCCCGTGGCGCGAGATCGTAGGCGTCGTGGCCGACGAGCGGGACGACGGCGTGGCGCACCCGGCGACCGCCATTGTCTACTGGCCGGTGCTCATCGCCGACCACTGGGGCGAGGGATTGTGGGTGCAGCGCTCGATGGCGTACGCGATCCGCTCGCCGCGCATGGGATCGCCGACCTTCCTGAAGGAAGTGCAGCAGGCGGTATGGGCGGTGAACCCCAACCTGCCCGTTGCCAACGTGCGGTCGCTCGCCGACATCCGCGCGGTCTCGATGGCGCAGACCTCGTTCGCGCTGATCATGCTCGGCCTGGCGGCCGGCGTCGCGCTGCTGCTCGGCGTGGTGGGCATCTACGGCGTCATCGCGTACATCGCGTCGCAGCGGACGCGGGAGGTGGGCATCCGCGTGGCGCTGGGCGCCCAGCCGGGCGACGTGCGTCGGCTCTTCGTCCGCCACGGGCTGGTCCTCACCGGCATCGGCCTCGTGATCGGCCTTGGCGCGGCCGCCGCGGTCACGCGCGTGATGGCGTCGCTGCTGTTCGGGGTGAACGCCATCGACCCGGTCACCTACGCCGCGGTCACGGGCGGCCTCGGAGCGATTGCGCTCCTGGCCAGCTACCTGCCCGCCCGGCGAGCCGCGAAGGTGGACCCGGTGATCGTGTTGCGGGCTGATGCGTGAAGCGGCGCCGGCGAGCCCTGTCACTCGCGAGCCAGTCGGCGGACCACCAAAGGCTCG
>Ga0315273_10005753_pt1 | contig 15382 bp, 13 predicted proteins | sample YL17G02_0_MG_FD_205753 | JGI IMG/M metagenome (GOLD analysis project Ga0315273, IMG submission 205753) | Sediment microbial communities from Yellowstone Lake, YNP, Wyoming, USA - YL17G02_0 | ecosystem: Environmental > Aquatic > Freshwater > Lake > Sediment | place: USA: Wyoming | collected...
TGGCCGGGCGACGATCTCCGCCAACGGGGTACGCAACAGCCGCGGAACGAATGTAAGAACAACTAGGATAGCCTCTCGCACCCGGCCGGCAAGGGCCAGCACCCCAGCGATAGTCAGAGTCAGGACAGCGGCAACAGGGACGTCTCCCAATACGTTGGCAAAGTCGGCGAAAGGCCCAAAGCCGTTCCAGCCCTGCACCCAGTGAGCCAGCCGCAGGTCAGCGGGGAAGTAGGAGGTCGCCGCCGCAAATCCCGCCATGACCGTGAACAGCAGCGCCCCCAGACACCAGATAAGCCAGAACAGCGTCCTGTGAAACATCAATCGAGACCACATTGCCTTTCCAGACACGTGCGCCGATTATGGCACGGACGACCCTGCCCCTCAATACCCTCGCCGGGTGCGCCGGGGGCATCTAGAACGAGGGAATGACTCAGCGTAGAATTGGAACTGAGAATCGGAGGGGGAGTTTACGGGTATGAGAGAACGAGCCGCCGCTGAAGATGCGCGCCAACAGATTGAAGCCGCCTTGGAGGGCGCTCGCACCATCGCTGTCACCACCACGGCCGGCGACAGCATCCACAGCCGTCTGATGCCCTTCGCTCTCGGGCAGGACCTCGAAGTATATGTCGCCATGGTAAAGGGCGACCCCCGGGCCATGCTCATCGCTTTCAACCCCGCCGTGTCGCTCCTCGCCGTCGATGAGACGCCAAGCGCAGGTGGCCAGAGAGAGGTGGAGGTCTCCGGCAAGGCGTTCCTGGTAAAGGATGCCGATGAGAGACGAGAGGCTTACGATCTGCTCAGCAAGCGGTCGCCCCTTGACAGGCCGGAGGAGGCGCTGGACTTGGTCCGTGTCGTTCCCCAGCGCATCGAGATGCGATCGGCAGAGGGCACTCCCGCGACGGCATTGGAGTTTCCGGAGAACCGACTCGTCGTGAGTGATCTGACCCTCCTGAAGCGAAAGGCCCTGGCATGGCTGATAGCGGTGAGAGCCCCTTTCCTCACTGCCACCCTCGCGCCCATCATTCTCGGCGGCGCCATCGCCTGGGCCACCCGCGATTCCCTCTCTTGGGGCCTCTTCTTTCTAGCCCTGGCGGCAGGGGCCTTCCTCCACATGGGAGCCAACGTGATCAACGACTACTTCGATCACCTCAGCGGCGACGACACGATAAACACCGACTTCATTCGTCCGTTCAGCGGGGGAAGCCGCGTGATTCAGATGGGACTACTGACCCCGCTGGAGACACTCACTCTGGCGATCGTCCTCTTCGCTCTGTCGAGTGGCATCGGCGCCTACCTGGCCTGGGCGAGTGGGCCTCTTGTCCTCGCGTTCGGCGCTATCGGCCTGGTCTCCGCGGTCTTCTACTGCGGCTGGCCGTTCAAGTGGGCGAGCAGAGGTATCGGCGAACTGATGGTCGGGCTAAACTTCGGTACGCTGATGACGCTCGGTTCCTACTACGTTCAGACGGAAAGAGTGGACTGGACACCGGCGATCGCCTCCATACCCGTGGCAGCCCTCATCACCGCAGTGCTCTACATCAACGAGTTCCCCGACTTCATAGCCGACCGCGCTGTCGGCAAGAAGACATGGGTGGTCCGTCTTGGCCGGCAGCGAGCCGCCATCGCTTATGGTTTCCTCATGGCTATACCCTACGTAGCGGTCGCCGCCGCCGTGGGAGCGGACGTCCTGCCCGTACCCACTTTGCTGGTGCTGCTAACGCTCCCGCTGGCAGCTCGGGCCGTTCAATGTGCCTACCGCTATCATTCCCAGCCAGTCGAATTGGCCCCGGCCAACGCTCTGACCATCGTGACCCATCTCGCCACCGGCCTCCTCCTCACCTTGGGCTACGCATGGGACGGCCCCGATGCCGACATCGTCTACGTGGTCGGCCTGGCCATCCTCTTCGCGCTGATGGTCCTCTTCGTCAGCCGCGGCGTCGAGCAGGAGAAGAAGGCATTCCTGGCTGCCCGAGAAGCGATGTGATTGACGCCAAGGGAAGGAGCGAGCAGGGGCAAGGGCAGTCGGGCGAGCCTTCCGGCAAGGCCCGGTATGTGCGGTCCCTATTCGACAGCATCGCCTTTCGCTATGACCTCATCAACCAGATAATAACTCTGGGGCAGATCGGGTTCTGGCGGCGGCGGGTAGCGAGAAAGGTCGGCACCGACAAGCCGAAGTTGATCCTGGACATGGGCACGGGCACTGCTGACCTCGCTTTAGCTATCGCCCGCCGCACCGACCAGGAGAGCCGTGTCTTGGGTTTCGACCTGTCGCCGGAGATGCTACGGCTGGCCCAGACAAAAGCTAAGCGTCACGGCCTTCAGGGACGCATCTCGTTCGTCCTCGCCGACGCCACGGCCCTGCCTCTAAAGGACGGCACCGCCGATTGCCTGGTCAATGCGTTCTTCCTGCGCCACCTGCCAGACCTGCCGGAAGCCTTCGTCGAGTTCCGCCGCGTCCTGCGTGGGGAAGGCCGCATCGCCTTCTTGGAGCTGACTCAGCCCACCCTACCGGTCTTCCGCCACACCGTCGGCTTATGGTTCAAGCGTATTGTGCCACTCCTAGGGGGATGGCTTTCGGGAAACCGCCAGGCCTATGAGTACCTGCCCAACTCGCTGAGGCCGTTCCCCGACCACCACGAGCTGACACGGATGCTCCAGGACTCAGGCTTCACTTCTCTAGAATGCCAACTTATGGGGCTGAGCGCGGTGGCGCTGCACAGCGGCGCCGGCCAAGAGAAGTAGGCCCGACGCCGATCTTTCAGCGCCCTGCAATCGGAATCCCTTTGCTTTAGGCTTTTACTTTGCGGAAGCGGGACGAATCTCGTAGGTGCAGTAACGGTCGCCCCGAACGATGCAGCTGGTAAGATGGACATCAGCTTGGAGCAAGCGGCGCATAAACTCCCCATGCAAAGAGCAAAGGCCGGTATGAGTCACCGCCACGTTGGGGAAGGGACAGGTATAGCGGTGAAAGAAGTAGGTGCCATTGTCATGCGCCGTATCGACCAAGCAGCCTTCCTCTTCAACTATTCGGGCTACTTCCTCTATCCGCGCCGGTAGGTCTTTCCCTTCAACCCTATCCTGGTAGACATCGGCGAAGCGGATGGCGACTCGGCGGAGAAGGCTCTGAAGGCCCCTGCTGCCGATCGTGGCCTTCACCTCCTCAATCAGCATGCTGGACAAAGCGTCGTACTTCTTCGGATAGAGTGAGTCACCCTGGGGAGTTAGGGTATAGACCAGCGCTGGGCGGCCGACGCGCCCCCGTTCCTCGCGCGCTTCGAGGAGGCCATCGCGCTCGAGTATGGTCAGGTGTTGACGGATACCGGTCGAGGTAAGACCAAGCAGTTGACCGAGTTCCTTGACGGAACCGCTTCCGTGGCGGCGGAGGTGATCAAGGATATCCTGTCTGGTTACCTGCATCGCTCCCCCGATGTCCGGCGAGGTTGAAACATAAAACTCAATAACTTCTGCGCAAATATGCTAGCACAAGAAGACCCTCCCAGCAACCGGCTCGCCGTGCTCCGCCTGGACGTGGTTTCCCAAGGGGCACTATAATCGCAGCAGACTCCTCGATGGGAAGTAAGGAGATGGCCCGATCAGGCCAGCCATGAGCAACGACCCTATGACCCGCAAGACACAGGCCGACCAGATTGTTGAGACAGCAGCCCGGCAACTCAACGATCTGCTACACGAGGCCGTCTCCCAACTCGACCCCTTCCCACCTTTCCCCGGTTCGTTCTTCACCTATGGCATCGAAGTCGAGGGGGGAGCGGCGGAGAGCCCGGAGCGGGGCTGCGTCGTCCTGGGCTCCGATGGCGACCTCTACGAACTGGAAATCAGCATAGACTCGTCCCGCCAGATGCTCGACCCGATAGCAGGGCGCGACGAGAAGCTGGTAAAGCTGGACCTTCACCCCCGTGACTACATCCTTTATGCCTACGACGCGCTCACCAAAGTGACCGAGGTGCTGCTCGAGCAGCGAGCCCAGGGACAGGCTTAGAATCCCTCTGCTGGCAGATTCTCCCCTTGACGGCATCAGGTAGCCTTTCGTTACCGAGGCCTCTCTTTCTGCTATCATGATGCCTGGCCGCAGATGCCTGCAGCAAAGCCTGAGGGCACACGCAGCGCCAGATACCCCGGCATTGATGAGGAGGCAACCCGTTGCGGAGTTCTCGTCGCCCGTCCCAGCCCTTGAGCCGCATGCGCGCCCTCATCTTCAGCACCGCGCTGGCGGCGGCCCTGGCTTTGGCGCTCCTCCCCGTGATCCCGCAATCGCTTCAAGTAGATGCGGGCGACATAGCTTCTCGTACCTGGCAGGCGCCGCGGGACTTCTCTTTCGAGAGCGCGGTGCTCACAGAGAAGGAACGAGAGAATGCGGCGCAGGCGGTGCCGGATGTTCTCGTCTTCAGCTCTGAGCTGCGCTCGCAACAGACTGAGAAACTGGACAAGCTCATCGGCGACGCCGGACGAGTGCGCGACTCCACCGACTTGAGCCGCTCTCAGAAGCTCAGCGCCCTGCTCGGTACCGAGAACCTGCTGGCACCCGGCTATGAAGCCTTCATACTCGGCATGACGGCGGACCAGTGGCAGACGGTGACAGGCGAGGCCAAGCGGGTGTTGGGGCAGGTCCTTAGCGAGGCGGTCACCCGGGGCCAGGAAGGCCAGATAGGCGAGCAGGTTCCCCAGATCATCGACTCATCCCTCTCCCCCGACGAGGCGGCGCTGGTGGACATGATGGTGAAGCCGTTCGTCGTCGCCAATCTGGATGTGGACCCTGCGAAGACTGAGGAGAAGAAAGAGGAAGCAAGGGCAGCGGTCGTACCGGTCCTGGTGACCTATGCCAAGAACCAGACGATCGTGCGCAGCGGCGACGTCATCGATAGCACGGCCGTCGAAGCGATGCGTGAAGCGGGGCTCCTCTCCGCCCAACTCGGATGGCGCAACGCGGCGGCGATTCTGCTCGTATCCATCGTTACCGGCGGCCTTCTCGGCGCCTACGTCTACGCCTTCCCATCCGAGGACAGCGTTGACCTCCGGCGTCTTGCCCTTCTATTGCTGGCGACCGCACTTGCTACCTTGGCTGCCAAGCTCTATCTTCCCCTCGTCTTGCCTGATCACGACCGGCATTTCCTGGCCTACGCTCTGCCGCTGGCGGCCGTCCCCATCATGCTGGCAGCCTTCTTAGAGACCCGGGTGGCGATCGTCACCGCCGCCGCGCTGGCAGCCTTGGTGACGTTTATCGTCGTCTACCTGCCCGGCGTCTCAGCGACCATGACCTCGGCTCCCTTGGATACTTTGCGGGCCGTCGGAGTCTACGGCTTCGGAGGCGTAGCAGGTACCCTAGCCGTCCACCGCGCAGAGCGTTTGAACCGCTATCTGCTGGCCGGCATGGTCGCTGCCCTGGTCTCGATGGCAATGCTGACGGCCGCCTGGTTCCTGGACCTCAACCGCGAGATAATCGATCTCCCCTGGATGGGCCTAGCGGCGCTGATCGGCGGCTCTGTATCCGGCATGTTGGCGGCAGGGGCCTTCGTCACACTAGGGTCTCTTTTCGGCATCACCACCCGCGTCCAGCTCATGGAACTGGCCCAGCTCAATCAGCCTCTGCTGCGCCGGCTCCAGGACGAGGCGCCGGGGACGTTCCATCATAGCGTGATTCTGGGCAACCTTGCCGAGCGGGCGGCCGACCTCATCGGCGCTGACTCCCTCCTCGTCCGTGTCGGCTGCTATTTCCACGACGTGGGCAAGCTGAAGCAGCCCGGCTACTACATTGAAAACCAATTGGCGGGAAGCAACCCCCACGACAAGCTAGATTTCCGCCGCAGCGCCCAAATCGTTCTCCGCCACGTAGCCGACGGCCTGGAATTGGCCCGAGAACACGGTCTCCCTCCCCAGGTGCGAGACTTCATCACCCAACATCATGGAACAGGCCAAGCCGCGTATTTCTACCGCAAGGCTACAGAAGCCGGCGAGAAGGTCGATCCTTCGCTGTTCACCTACCCCGGTCCCAAGCCCCAAAGCCGGGAGGTGGCGATAGTCATGCTCGCCGACTCGGTGGAAGCAACGATAAGGGCCGGCGGCGACCGCTCTCCGGAACGAATCGACACAATGGTGGACGAGGTCATCGCCGAGCGTTTGGCTGAGGGACAGCTCGACGAGTCGGACCTCACGCTGCGCGAGATCAAGATAGCAGCCGAGTCCTTCAAGTCCACCCTCCGCGGCGTATATCACCCCCGCCTGGAGTACCCGGCAGCCCCCGAGGGCAGCGCAAAGAAGCCCTCCCGCCGGCTGCGTTTTCCCTCCCCCTCACCCACTACCCCCTCCAAGAAGCGCCGATAGAGACGGGTGGACCGTTCAACAACGGTCACTTCTGGCGCTGCTGCCCCGCCGGAGAATCTTCTAGGACTAACGATCTCACTCATGTATAATTAGGAATGGCCGCTCCTAACAACAGAAAAGGACTTCCCATGCGCTTTGCTGTAGTAGTGTTCCCCGGCACCTGGAGTGACGGGGACTGTCACTACGTCCTGGACACCATCCTCGAACAAGACGTCGACTACGTCTGGCATCGCGAGCGTGACCTCTCGAAGTACGATTGCATCGTCCTGCCGGGCGGCTTCTCCTACGGCGACTATCTCCGCACAGGCGCCATCGCCCGCTTCTCGCCGGTGATGGAGGCGGTAGTGCGACATGCGGAGGCAGGCCGGCTGGTGTTCGGGAGCTGCAACGGTTTTCAGATCTTGTGTGAGTCCGGCCTCCTACCCGGCGCCCTCATGCGCAACGACAGCCTTCAGTTCCGCTGTCAGCCGGCCGATCTCCGCGTCGAGAATGCGGAAACGCCCTTCAGCAGCGCCTGCCGGCCCGGCCAAGTCATCCGCATCCCCATATCGCACGGCGAAGGAAGCTACTATGCGGACACCGACACCCTTGCCCTGCTGGAGGAAAAGGGACAGGTCGTCTTCCGTTACGCGACGCCGGAGGGAGCGATCACGCCCGAGGCCAATCCCAACGGCTCTCTGAACAATATCGCCGGCATCATAAACGAGCGCGGGAACGTGCTGGGGATGATGCCGCACCCGGAGCGGGCCAGCGAGGCGCTGCTGGGCGGCGAGGATGGCCTGTTTATCTGGCGATCAATCCTGAAGAGCGCGGTAGGCGCGCTCTCTAGCTAAAGCGTCGGAGAGAGCTTGTGGCAAGCAGAGTTCTCAAAGGAGGGAGACCATGAGTACCGCTGAGACCACCTATCCCCTGGCTTTCGACGTTGAGTACCCGGAGAGGCTTTCGCGCTGGCTAATATTCGTCAAGTGGCTGCTCGCCATACCTCATCTGATAATCCTGTATGCTCTAATGGCCGTCGCGGAAATAATGACGTTCATCGCCTGGTTCGCCATCCTCTTCACCGGACGCTATCCGAAGGGGATGTTCGATTTTGTTGTCGGCATCTACCGCTGGGATAACAATGTGAATGCGTACATCCTTCTCTTGCGCGATGATTACCCACCGTTCTCCCTATCCGCCGGCCAGTATCCTGTGACTTTCGACATTGAGTACCCGGAGAAGCTATCACGACTGCTCATATTCGTGAAGTGGCTGCTGATTATCCCAAACGTGATCGTCCTGTTATTCGTCGGCATCGCGTACTGGGTAACCCTGATCATTGCCTGGTTCGCGATTCTGTTCACCGGCCGCTACCCTGCGGGCTTGTTCAGGTTCGCAGTGGGATTCAACCGCTGGGCGGCGCGCGTCAATGCGTACGTTCTCCTGCTGCGCGACGAGTATCCGCCGTTCAGTCTGGCCCCGTGAGGCCATGAGCGAGGGAGGAGCTTAGTATGGAGGCAGGCGCTGCCTACCCGCTGACCCTTGCCATCGATTATCCGGAGCGCCAGTCGCGCTGGAAGACGCTCCTGCGCCTCTTCCTACTGATCCCGCTGGTCATTTTCGGCGCGATCCTCTCCTACGGACTCTGGGCGATAATCGCAGTCACCTGGATCGCCGTCCTCGTGCGCGGGCGTATGCCTCGCTGGATGTTTGACGCGCAGGTCGCACTCCACCGGTGGACGATCAGGGCCGTCTCCTACGGCGCGCTGCTAACAGACAACTATCCCCCCTTCGACGGCGAACATCCCGTCCGGTTTGATGTCGAATATCCGGACAGGGTCTCGCGCCGGAAGCTCATAATCTGGAAGTACATCACGTCGATCCCCCATTTCTTCGTGCTCCAGTTCCTCTGGCTTGCCGCGCTGTTCTGCATGGTGATCGGATGGTTTGCGATCCTCATTGTGGGACGCTTCCCCAAGGGGCTGCACGGGTTCGTTGGCGGCGTTCTTCGCTGGCAAACGCGGGTGAACGCCTATGCTGTTTCGCTTCGGGATGAGTTCCCACCGTTCAGCCTTTCTGACCAAGCCGGTCCCGCCGGCCGCGACACCTACGTAGTCTCATCCGTCATCGGCTGCCTCCTGGGAGCGGGTTTTGTCGCCATGATCGTCGCCGCGGCAATTGTTGGCCGGCAGACAGTACGGGTGACCGTCCCCTACGATGACCTAACGGCAGGACGCGTATCCAGCTATGAAACCCTGGTCGAGGCCAGGGGTGTGGATGTCACTCTGACCAACGCCTTGGACCCCGCCGACGACGCCTTCTCTCTCTTGATACCCGAAGAAGACAAGCGGCTCGTCGCCTTCTGGTTCGAGCTAGACAACGAGAGCGGCCATACCCGCAGGGTGTGGGACTCGGAGTTCGCCCTGAAGGACAGCGACGGCAAATGGCACGACCCGCTGCTAGCGGTGGCAGGCGGGCGCCCGACGCCGGTCAAATTCCGTGACGACACGTTGATAGAAGCGGTTGTCCTCTTCGAGATCGGAGACGACACCCAACCCGAGGAACTACGTTACTCACCTCACTTCTTGGAAGGCAAGCGAATAATCTACGAATTCGAGTGAACTATGGCTGTTGATGAACGTGTACTAGAGGAACTCGCGCTCTCTCTGGACGAGTACCGGCTGATCGTCGAGCGGCTGGGGCGGGAGCCGAATGAAGTGGAATTGGGCATGTTCGGTGCCCTATGGAGCGAGCACTGCGGCTATAAGAACAGCAAACCCCTCCTCCGTCTCCTGCCCAATAGCGGCCCCCGCATTCTCACCCGTATGGGCGGCGAGAACGCCGGCGCCGTAGACATCGGCGACGGTTTCTGCATCGTGATGAAGGTGGAGTCGCACAACCACCCCTCGGCCATCGAGCCCTACCAGGGGGCCGCGACCGGCGTCGGCGGCATCGTGCGCGACATCTTCGCCATGGGGGCACGGCCGATCGCCATACTCGACTCCCTGCGCTTCGGCCCTCTCTCCGACCGCCGCAACCGCTATCTTTTCGGCGGCGTCGTGGGTGGCATCGGCGGTTACGGCAACTGCCTGGGCATCCCTACCGTCGCCGGCGAGGTGAGCTTTGCCGACGCTTACTCCGCCAACCCCCTGGTCAACGCCATGTGCGTCGGCGTGGCACGGATCGACGACCTGATGCCCGGATGCGCCAAGGGGCCCGGCAATCTGGTGATGCTGGTGGGCTCCGATACCGGCCGCGACGGCATCGGTGGGGCGAACGTGCTGGCCTCTCGTGTGTTCGACGAATCCAGCGCCGAGTTGCGCCCGACCGTGCAGGTCGGCAACCCCTTCCTGGAAAAGCTGCTCATGGAGGCCTGCCTGGAGATCGCCGAGAAACACCCCGATTGGGTAGTCGGCATCCAGGATTTGGGGGCAGCCGGCCTCACGAGTTCCAGCGTCGAGGCCGCTGAGCGCGGCGGCGCGGGTATCGATATCGACATCGCCTGCGTGCCGCGACGAGAGCGAGGTATGGTCCCGTTCGAGGTCATGCTTTCGGAATCGCAAGAACGGATGCTGATCTTCGTCAAGACAGAGCACGAGGAGGATATCCGGCGGCTTTTCCAGCACTGGGAGATACGCTGCGACATCATCGGCAAGGTGACGGACGACGGCTACACTCACGTGCGGGACGGCGACCAGGAGGTGGTGACGGTCCCCGTAACGGTGTTCACCAACCCACCGGAGTACCGCCGTGACGGCAAGGAACCTACTTATCTGAAGCGATTGCAGTCCTACGATCTGGCTTCTTTGCCCGATCTGACCGACCCCGCCATCGACGGTCTAGTTGAAGCCGGCGTGGGAACGACACGGGCTTCGGCGGCGTTGCTCCGCCTCGTCTCTTCCCCCGAGATCGCCGACAAGCGCTGGGTCTGGCGTCAATATGACCACCAGGTGCTGACTAACACCGTGGTCGGCCCGGGCAGCGACGCCGCGGTCATGCGCGTCAAGGGCACCAAGAAGGGCATCGCCCTGACCAATGACGGCAACGGCCTCTACTGCTACCTCGACCCCTACGCCGGCGGGGCAATCGCTGTGGCGGAGGCGGCGCGCAACGTCGTCTGCGCCGGCGCCGAGCCGATCGCTCTGACCGACTGCCTGAACTTCGGCAATCCCGAAAAACTGGAGGTCTACTACCAGATGGAGCAAGCCATACTGGGCATGGCGGCCGCCTGCGAGAAACTGGCCACGCCGGTCATCTCCGGCAACGTCAGCCTCTACAACGAAACCAACGGCGATGCTGTTCTACCGACGCCCGTGATCGGGATGCTCGGCTTGCTGGAGGACGTCGATCAGCGCTGCCCCATGGCCTTCCAGACGGCGGGGGATGATGTCCTCCTTCTGGGCGCGGAACTGGAAACCCCGGTGGCGACGCTGGCGGGAAGCGAATACCTGCGACAGGTCCACGTCCTGGTGGCCGGCCGGCCGCGGATCGACCTCGACTTCGAGGTCAGAGTGCAACACGCTTGCCTGGAGGCGATCCGGGACGGGCTCCTCCACTCCGCCCATGACTGCTCCCACGGCGGGCTGGCGGTGGCCCTGGCTGAGTGCTGCATCGAGGGTGGCCTGGGACTGGACGGCTCCGGCCTGAGGTTAAGCGGTCGCCTGGATGCGGCGCTGTTCGGCGAGGGGCAGTCGCGGATCGTCGTCTCTTGCCCGCCGGAACGCCGGAATGAGGTGGAAGCTCTAGCCCGTCGCTTCGACGTTCCCCTCACGTATCTAGGGCAAGCCGGCGGAGAGCGGCTGGTGATCGGCGATGCTGTGAGCGTGCCCATTGCTGACCTGGCTCGCGGCTATCGAGAGGGGCTGCCGCGGGCCATTCAGGGCCGCTAGTCCCCTTGCTCTCCCGCCTTGACAAGAATATTCGTTCTAGTTACGCTAATAGCGTGACCGGTACCGCGAGATACGGGCCCGAGTTTTGTGCTTGGGTATGTGGAAAGATTTCGCAAGGCAGTTTACCGATTCTTGGTTGACGGAGTGCCTGCCAATAATATGATGGGGACGGTGGTATCGCCTCTCCCCAAAACGTGAATCCTGGAGGAGTTTCTGTGAAGGTTGTTTTTCTGAAAGACGTCGAAGGCTCAGGCAAGGTGGGCGAGATCAAGAATGTCGCCGACGGGTTCGCTCGCAACTTCCTCTTGCCCCGAGGGCTAGCCGCGCCCGCCACGGCTACCGCCATCAAGAAGGGTGAGGCGGCTGCGGCCGCCGAAGCCCGCCGCCAGGCTCAACTCGATGAGCAGGCCCAGACGCTGGCTGACAAGCTGGCCGCCGGTGTCACTATCACCGCAAAGGCAGGTCGCAAGGGGCGGCTCTTTGGTTCCGTGACCCAGGCGGACATCGCCCAAGAGATCGCGAACATCCTGGGGCAGGAGATCGACCGGCACCAAGTGCTGCTGGCGGAGCCGATCAAGGAGGTCGGGATACATGAAGTCGCCCTCCAACTGACGCGCAACGTCCGGCCCAACGTGCTGGTGGAGGTCGTCTCCGAGGGCGGAGCCGTCGAGGAAGAAGCAGAACCAGAGACAGCGGAAACGGAAGAGCCGGCAGTCGACAAGGAGTAGGAGCCGGCTTCTCGCAGCTACCTCGCCGCTCCAGCGATAAGTGGGGCAGCCTCAGATGGCGGTAACAGGAGGCCGCCATGGCAACACCGCAGGAATACGAAACCGCTCTACGGGAATCTGAAAAGGAACTGGCGCAGGCTCAGACAGCCGACGATATCCGCAAGATCTGGCGGAAGTACTATCTGACCCTCGGCCATCGCTCGCTGGGCAGAATTCTCACAGGGCGACCAGCGACGGACTTGATCGCCCGCCGCCATGCCAAGCGCGATGAAGAAACCTAAGGCGAGACCCATCCATCTTTCTTATTCACGCCAAGGATAACGATGCAGTCCGAGAGGCTCCCTCCCCATGACATAGAAGCGGAAGAGGCGGTCATCGCCTCCATCCTCGTCGACGACGAGGCCATCCATAAGGTGGCGCCAATCCTCCGGCCCGACGATTTCTTCCGCGAGAAGAACGCCTGGACATATGAGGTCTGCCTCTCCCTGTGGGACCGCAACGAGGCCATCAACGAGGTCACTGTCGGTCACGAGCTGGCCCGCCGCGAGCGCCTGGAGCAGGTAGGCGGGCTTGCTTACCTGAGCCGTCTGGTTACCGAACTCCCTACACCCATCGGTGTCGAGCATTACGCCCGGATCGTCAAACGGGACGCCACTTACCGCCGTCTCATCGAGGTTGCAAGCAAGATCAATCAGATGGCCTACATAGGCGGCGCCGACCTGGAGAGCGCCCTCGCCCGCTCCGAGAACATGATCCTCTCGATTTCATCCGACCAGCGCCTCCGTGACTTCGTCCACATCAAGGATGTCCTGGACGGGTTCTGGGAAGGCCCAGGAATGGAGGCTTTCAAGGGTGGGCTGCAGGGGAACATCCGCACCGGTTTCATGGACCTCGATACCCTTTTGGGCGGTCTAAAGCGTTCCGACCTCGTCATACTGGCGGCGCGACCCAGCCTCGGCAAGACGAGCCTCGCTCTGAATATCGCCCGCAATTCAGCGGTCGGCCAAAACGCCAAGGTCGCGATATTCAGCCTGGAGATGGCCGCCGAGCAGTTGGTGCAGCGGCTTCTTTCCAGCGAGTCAGGGGTAGACTCCACCCGCCTGCGCCTGGGTCTGCACACGGAGGCTGAGGAACGGCGGGTCATGAATGCCCTGGGTATCCTGTCCGGCGTTGACATCTATGTCGACGACAGCGCCGTCCAGCGAGTAACGGAGATACGCAGTAAGGCCCTGCGTCTACACCGCGAAAAGGGACTGGATCTGATAATCGTCGACTATCTCCAGCTCATCGCCGGCACCGAGCGGGGAGACAACAGGGTTCAAGAGATTAGCTACATCTCACGCGCGCTAAAGGGGTTGGCGCGTGAGTTGGATGTTCCCGTTATTGCCGTATCCCAGCTCTCACGCGCGCCTGAGATGCGCTCTCCCCACATACCAATGTTGAGTGACCTGCGGGAGAGCGGCAGCATTGAGCAGGACGCCGACGTCGTCGTATTCATCTACCGGGAGGACGTATACGTCCGCAAGGAAGACTGGGATATGACACATCCGGACGGGAGCCCCTATCCCGCCGGCGACGCTCAGATCATCATCGCCAAGCACAGGAACGGGCCGACGGGGACCCTCCACCTACGCTTCCGGCAGAAGCTCGCCCGCTTCGAGGACCTGCTCCTCCGCGACGAAGAGCAAGAGCCGGCCAGCGCTGTTGGATTGGAGGCCTGATGGGCATCGAAAAGACACGATCAAACCGTGTGACGACATGGCCGAGAAAATAGACGATATCCTGAGAAGGTTATACCCAAGCCGGGGTGTATCACCTAGCGAGAGTCAGGCGGGTGCGGCGACATCATCGGAGGCGCCTGCAGAGCCGCCGCCGGACGAATCAGATAGCAGCGTCTGCCCTCTGTGCGGAGGGGCCGGCTTCGTGCGCCGGAACGTCCCCCTGGGCCATCCCGACTTCGGCAAGGCCTTTCCCTGCGATTGCGTGATCCACGAGCGAGAAGAAGAGCGCCTGACCCGCCTCCAGCGATACAGCAACCTCGGCCCTCTCACCCGCCTCACGTTCGCCAATCTGAGCAGCCGGGGACGCAGCAGCAACCCCCGCGACCAGGAGCGGTTCCAGCGCTGCGTTGAAGACGCGCAGGCCTTCGCGGAGGCTCCCGAAGGGTGGCTTGTCCTCTCCGGCCCCAGCGGCTGCGGCAAGACGCACTTGGCGGCCGCGATCACCAACCGCTGCCTGGAGCTGGGTTCGGCGGCCCTCTTCGTCATCGTGCCCGACCTGCTGGACAGCCTTCGCGCCGGTTATCATCCTGACAGCCAGGAGAGCTACGATCAGACCTTCGACCACGTGCGCAACGCACCGGTGCTCATTCTCGATGACTTCGGCGCCCACAGCTCCACCGCCTGGGCGCAGGAGAAGCTTTTCCAGATCATCAACCACCGCTTCAATGCCCGCCTGCCCACTGTGATCACGACCAATCAGTCGCTCCAGAAGCTGGACGACCGCCTCTACACGCGCCTCAGCGACCCCTCTCTCAGCCGAGTCTATGAGCTGGAGTCAACCTCCAGCGCGCGAGCGGGGCGGCGCAGGCTGGACATGTTCGAGCAGCCACGCTTCCGCGCGATGACGTTCGAGAGCTTCGACACGCAGGGTCTCCACCTGCCGACGGGAGAACGAAGAAAACTCGCGGATGCCTACCGCTTTGCCTTAGATTTCGCCCAGAAGCCGGAGGGTTGGCTGATGCTGACGGGGCCCCATGGCAGCGGAAAGACCCACCTAGCCGTGGCGATAACCAACTACCGCCGCCAAGCGGGAGAGATCCCCTACCTAGTGGGAGTGACAGAGCTTCTGCACTTTTTGCGCCAGAGTAGAGAGACCGGGAGCCCGCTCGTTCTCCACCAGGAGCTGGAGGAGATACGGGAGATCCCCCTGCTTGTCCTGGACAACCTTGACCTCCGCCGGCGCAACCCCTATTGGGATGAGCTCTACGAGATCCTAAGCCATCGCTATGACCGCCGCCTGCCGACAGTTGTCACCACCTCGCGAACGCTGGCCAACCTCTCTCTGGACGAAACAGGAGAGCGGCTGGCGTCGCTGCTCGGTGATCCGGCCTTCTGTTCGGAGGTACACCTGCCGGAATCCGTCCCCTCGCGGGAAGGCCCTCCGATTCGCAGGAGCGAGCCTTCAGACGAAGAGCCACCGCGTCGCTCCCGAAAGAGAGCACTCTAAGCAGTCTGCAGCGATTGTCTCATCGTCCGCCTTCCGTCACCAGTGAAAAGCGAACTGACCGTCATAATTGACCCAATTTTCCCAGATTAGCGCTTCTATAGTTGATCTACACCGATCACTCACCTATACTCTCGCCCGTGGCCTGGTCTTGCCTACTCTTCCTGTAGGTGTATCGCCGCGACCGACTACCAGCCAAGAGGAGGATCCTAAGGTGGCACTTCAGGA
>Ga0315273_10005754_pt1 | contig 15381 bp, 17 predicted proteins | sample YL17G02_0_MG_FD_205753 | JGI IMG/M metagenome (GOLD analysis project Ga0315273, IMG submission 205753) | Sediment microbial communities from Yellowstone Lake, YNP, Wyoming, USA - YL17G02_0 | ecosystem: Environmental > Aquatic > Freshwater > Lake > Sediment | place: USA: Wyoming | collected...
CCCAGCGTCACAGCCAGAACCAGCGCACTTGCAAGCAGGTGAGAAAGATTACGGGTCCTCATTTGCAACCTCCGCTTTGAATTGGGATGGGCAACCAAACGTTCAACGACGAATCAACCAGCGAACAAGATGCTGAAAGCATATATTGACGCTTTGGCAGGGGAGATCTCAGGGTTCCTGCCAGTCCGCCCGGCTGCTCCTTGTCCGACCGTCGGACACCTCTATAAACAGCTGTGCGTGGGATATATTCCCACAATTGTTCAGTATATGCAAGCGTCATAATAACGCACAGGATGACCAGCTTCGGTCAGCTCTGCCTGGGCTGTCTTCGCGGACGCGTCGTGCACGGTCCGGGCGGGGGGTAATGGAATCGTTCGGACCGTAGTTGTGCTTTGCCAGACGAGCGGCGAAGAAATATAAGAAGTAATTGAATATATGTATAAATATGATGTTGATCACGACAGCGATCGCGCCACCTAACCGGTGCCTGACGCAGGAATTCGCGGTGATCGTCCGGAAATGCCGAATGATGAAAGATTGAAGCACACAACCCTGGGCATTGCGGGTTGGGTCGGGCGGGTCGAGGCGGTCCCTCATGCGGACCGCTGGACGTCCATCTGGCCGAGAGCCGTTGAGCGCCCCCGCGGGCTCGTCTTGCCGGCAGTTGTGCCCGCCGCCGCCGACCCTCGCAGCGGCCGTCACCTGTTCGCCGGCATATCCCGGAGGGGTCCGTCGGCGGCACGTTCGCCAGCCGGTTGCCGCCAACGACCGACATTCGGCCCCGCCCGGCGCAACCCCCGGATGCGCGGGGTCGCGTCGCTGAATCGTCGTCGCTGCGAAAAGGCGCGCGCCGCTGCTATGCGCCGCGCCTATCCGGTTACGCGGTGGCGAGGAACGCCGCGCCCGCCGCGGCCACGCACAGCCCGGAGAATCGGAGCAGGCGGACGTTGAGCATGCGGCCAACGGCGCAGCCGGTCGCGATCAGCGCCGCGGTGGCGAGCAGGAATCCGGCTGCATAGGCGAACGGCGAACCCATGGCCGGCAACTCGGCACCGTGCGCGTAGCCATGGACGAGCGCGAAGGCGCCGGAAAGCGCAACGCCTGCGAGGAGCGGCAGCCGCACCGCCAGCGCGACGATGAGCCCCAGCACCAGCACGGATGCGGCAATACCGGCTTCGACGTGCGGCAATGCGAAGCCGCCGAGCGCAAGCACGCTGCCTGCCGCCATCGCGGCCACGAACGACACCGCAATGGCCCACGCGGGGCGGACGTCGCCCTGTGCCGACCACATGCCGATCGCGATCATCGCGAGCAGGTGATCGAGCCCGGTGAACGGATGCGCGGCCCCCGCGGCGAAGCCACCGGCGTGCTCGCCGAATACGTGTGCCTCGGCGCCCGATGCGAGCAGCAAGGCGACAACGGCCGCGCTTGCGGCCGTGCTGCGATTCAATCTCATGGTGGACTCTCCATAGTTGGCATCCGTGCATCTGCCACCACCTGCGTTACAGGCCGGCCGCGCGGCACGAACGTACCCGCACAAGCTACTGCGCGACGCGCGCCCAATTGTTGACGCACATCAAACGCCGCTGCAGTCATCGCGACTTAAATGGCACCGTTGCGGACCGTATTCGCGTTTTCCCGTGCGCGGTCGCGCGTCGGCGAAATCTTCGGCAGGGGAGAGACACCATGATCGAAACGTATTACGAACTGATGCGGCGCCAGGGCATTTCCCGCCGGAGCTTCATCAAGTTCTGCAGCCTCACCGCGGCCTCGATGGGTCTGGGCGATGCGGGCGCGCAGCAGATCGCCCAGGCGATGCAGACGAAACCGCGCACGCCGGTGATCTGGCTGCACGGCCTCGAGTGCACGTGCTGCAGCGAATCGTTCATCCGCTCGGCGCACCCGCTCGCCAAGGACGTCGTGCTGTCGATGATCTCGCTCGACTACGACGACACGCTGATGGCGGCGGCCGGCTACCAGGCAGAGGAAGCGCTCGAGGAGACGATCAAGAAGTACAAGGGCAACTACATCCTCGCGGTCGAGGGCAATCCGCCGCTCGCCGACGACGGCATCTACTGCATCCCGGGCGGCCGCCCGTTCGTCGACAAGCTGCGCCACGTGGCAAAGGACGCCAAGGCGATCGTGTCGTGGGGCAGCTGCGCGTCGTGGGGCTGCGTGCAGGCCGCGAAGCCGAACCCGACGCAGGCGACACCGGTGCACAAGGTGATTACCGACAAGCCGATCATCAAGGTGCCGGGGTGCCCGCCGATCGCCGAAGTGATGACCGGCGTGATCACCTACATTCTTACCTTCGACCGGCTGCCCGATCTCGATGCGCAGGGACGCCCGAAGATGTTCTACAGCCAGCGCGTGCATGACAAATGCTATCGCCGGCCGCATTTCGACGCGGGACAGTTCGTCGAGAACTTCGACGATGCCGGCGCGCGGATGGGCTACTGCCTCTACAAGGTCGGCTGCAAGGGTCCGGTCACGTACAACGCCTGCTCGGCAATCGGCTGGAACGAGGGGCTGTCGTTCCCGATCAAGTCCGGTCACGGCTGCATCGGCTGCTCCGAGGACGCGTTCTGGGACAAGGGGTCGTTCTACGAGCACCTGACGACGATCAGGGCGCCGGGCGGTCTCGGCATCGAAGGCACCGCGGACCGCATCGGCCTCACCGCCGTCGCCGCCGCGGGCGCAGCCATCGCGGTCCACGCCGCGGTCAGCGCGATCAAACAGGCGCGCAGCAAGACCTCCAACGACAAGCTGTCCGAAGTGGAGAAGTGATCATGGCCATCATCCAGACCCAGGGCTTCACGCTCGACAACAGCGGCAAGCGCATCGTCGTCGACCCGATCACCCGCATCGAGGGACACCTGCGCATCGAGGTCAACGTCGACAAGGACAACGTGATCCGCAACGCGGTGTCCACGGGAACCATGTGGCGCGGGCTCGAGGTCATCCTGAAGGGCCGCGATCCGCGCGACGCGTGGGCATTCGTCGAGCGCATCTGCGGCGTCTGCACCGGCGTGCATGCGCTCGCGTCGGTCCGCTCGGTCGAGGACGCACTCGGCATCAAGATCCCGAAGAACGCGAACATCATCCGCAACCTGATGCATGCGACGCTGTACGCGCAGGACCACCTGGTGCACTTCTACCACCTGCATGCGCTCGACTGGGTCGACATCGTGTCGGCGCTCAAGGCGGACCCGAAGAAGACGTCCGAGCTGGCGCAGAGCATCTCGCCGTGGCCGAATTCGTCGCCCGGCTACTTCCGCGAAGTGCAGAGCCGGTTGAAGAAGTTCGTCGAGAGCGGCCAGCTCGGCATTTTCGCCAAAGGCTACTGGGGGAGCGCCGCTTACAAGCTGCCGCCGGAAGCGAACCTGATGGCGACGACGCACTACCTCGAGGCGCTCGACTTCCAGAAGGAAATCGTCAAGATCCAGACGATCTTCGGCGGCAAGAACCCGCACCCCAACTGGCTTGTCGGCGGCGTGCCGTGCTCGATCAACGTCGACGGCACCGGTGCGGTCGGCGCGGTGAACATGGTCTATCTCAACATGATCGGCGACATCGTCAATCGCACGATCGAGTTCATCGACCAGGTCTACATTCCCGATCTGCTCGCGATCGCCTCGTTCTACAAGGATTGGGCGAAGTGGGGCGGCGGTCTCTCGGGTCAGAACGTGCTGGCGTACGGAGAATTCCCCGACATCGCCAACGATTACTCGAACAAGAGCATGCTGCTGCCCTCGGGCGTGATCCTCGGCGGCGATCTGAAGAAGGTCCACGAAGTCGATCTCAAGGCCGCGGACCAGGTGCAGGAATGGGTGACGCACTCCTGGTACAAGCAGGGCGACGAATCCAAGGGGCTGCACCCGTTCGACGGCGTCACGGATCCGAATTTCGTGCTGGGTCCGGGCACCAAGGGCACGCGCACCAACATCGAGAACCTGGACGAAAGCGCCAAGTACTCGTGGGTGAAATCACCGCGCTGGAAGGGCAATGCCGTCGAGGTCGGCCCGCTCGCGCGCTACATCGTCGCCTACGCCAGCGGCAACAAGGAGATCCAGGAGCAGGTCAACGGCGCGCTGAAGGCGCTGGACGTGCCGATCGGCGCGCTGTTCTCGACGCTCGGCCGCACGGCGGCACGTGGCCTGGAATGCCAGTGGGCGGCGCACAAGATGAAGTATTTCTACGATCAGCTGATGGCCAACATCAAGGCCGGCGATCTCAACACGGCGAACATCGAGAAGTGGGAGCCGTCGTCATGGCCCGCCGAAGCGAAAGGTGTCGCGCCCTGCGAGGCGCCGCGCGGCGCGCTCGCGCACTGGGTGAAGATCAAGAACACGCGGATCGACTCCTACCAGTGCGTCGTGCCGACCACGTGGAATGCCGGTCCGCGCGACCAGAAGGGCCAGATCGGCGCCTACGAGGCCGCGCTGCTCAACACGCCGATGGTGAATCCGGCGCAGCCGCTCGAGATCCTGCGCACGATCCACAGCTTCGACCCGTGCCTCGCGTGCGCCACGCACGTGATGAGCCCGGAGGGCGAGGAGCTGGTCTCGGTCAAGGTGTGCTGACCCGCTGAGGAGAGTGCCATGAGAATCAATCCCGTGTCGGGGCAGGTACTCGAGGGTCCGCTCGAGCCCATCTACGTCTACGAGGCACCGGTCCGCCTGTGGCACTGGGTGATGATGGTCGCCATGTTCGTGCTCGGGGCCACCGGCTATCTGATCGGCAGCCCGCCGCCGGCGATCGGCGGCGAGGCGGCGTTCAGCTATTTCTTCGGCTACATCCGGATGACCCACTTCATCGCCGCGATGGTTTTTGCCGTGTCCTTCCTCGTCCGCGTGTACTGGGCGCTCGTCGGCAACCACTCGTCGCGGGCGATCTTCGTCCCGCCCGTGTGGAATGCAGGCTGGTGGAAGGGACTGTTCCGCCAGATAGGCTATTACCTTTTCCTGCGCAAGGAATCGGATCTCTGGGTGGGCCACAACCCGCTGGCGCAGGTCGCGATGTTCGCGATGTACACGCTCGGCACGATCTTCATGATCACGACCGGATTCGCGCTGTACGCCGAGCAGTGGGGCTGGGGCACGTGGCCGATGAACGCGATGGGCTGGGTGTTCGTGCTGTTCGGGGATCCGCAGATGGTGCGTACGCTGCATCACCTCGGCATGTGGTACCTCGTGCTGTTTGCGGTCATCCACATGTACATGGTGGTCCGCGAGGACATCATCAGCGGCGAATCCGTGATCGGCACCATGGTCAACGGCATCCGCATGTGGAAGCGCGAGCCCCGGGCCTAGGCGACGGGGACGGGCGAGGTCCGGGTCCGGGCGCGAGGCGAGGGTCGGCAACGGTGCTGGCAAGGAACGAAAGCATGCGGTGGAAGGACCCCGGCCGGAAGCGGCCGGCGCGGCTGTCGCTCTCGTCGCGCAAGCCACCGCATCCGGGCGAGTTCCTCGAGACTCGCTTCCTGAAGCCGCTTCACATCAGCCAGACCGAGCTGGCCAGGGCCCTGGGCGTTTCACGTCGGCGGGTCAACGAGCTGATCAACGGCCGCCGTGCGATCACGCCGGACACCGCGGTGCGTCTCGGCGTGTACTTCGACAACGACGCCGCGTTCTGGATGCACCTGCAGGTCGCGTGGGACATGCACGCCGCGATGCGCTATGTCGTCGCGCCGCGGCCGCGCCGGCGCGTCGCCTGACGCGTGACGCGTGAGCGGGATCGGCGCTCCGGTCCTGCGTTCCGTTTGACCTAGCGCAAAACATCCGCTGCGCGCGAGGGTACGCTCTTCGCTGTTACATATCGTGTAACAAGAGGGGTGATGGATATCCGCTGCGAAGCACTGGTGCTCGGAATCGGCAACGTGCTGTGGGCCGACGAGGGCTTCGGCGTGCGCGCGGTCGAGGCGCTGCACGCAGCGTACGTGTTCCCGCCGCAAGTCACGCTGCGGGATGGCGGAACACTGGGCCTCAGCCTGTACGAAGAGATCGCCTCGGCGCGGCGGGTGCTGGTGTTCGATGCGATCGACTTCAAGCTCGCGCCCGGCACCCTCAAGGTCCTGCGCGATGCCGAGGTCCCGGCGTGGGGCCGCACCCGGCTCTCGCCGCACCAGAACGGCTTCAACGACGTTCTCGCGCTCGCACAACTCAATGGACGCACGCCGGAGCGGATCGTCGCGATCGGCGTGCAGCCGGTCGAGCTTGCCGATTTCGGCGGAAGCCTGCGCGACGCCGTCAGGGCACGCCTGCCCGAGGTCGTGGCACTCGCGGCGCAGGAACTGTCGGCGTGGGGATTCGCCGGCACGCCGCGACCTCCAAACGCCGTCTTCGAACCTTTGAACGCGGCATCGCTGGCGCTCGAGAACTACGAATCCGGGCGCCCGTCGACAGCCGAGGCCTGCCGCATCGGCGACCCGCGCGTGCTCGCCCGCGCCTTCGCCGCCGGGAGGGACTGATCGTGTGCATCGGCATTCCCATGCGCATCGAGAGCGTCGATGGCGTGATGGCCATCTGCGAGAGCCGCGGATTGCGTCAGCGCGTCAGTCTCGCGCTCGTCGACGATCCGCCGATGGGCACGTGGATCCTCGCGTATCAGGGGACGGCCGTGCGCACGATGACGCCGGAGGAAGCCGCGGAGACCGCGGCCGCGCTCGACGCGCTGGCCGCGGTGATGGCCGGCGAGCACGACGTAGACTCGTTCTTCGCCGACCTCGTCGACCGCGAGCCGCAGCTGCCTTCCCATCTCAAAGGAAACCGGTCATGACCCTTCCCATGCCGGTCGCGGCCGGCGCCGACGCGCGGTCGTTCCCGCTGATCGCGCAGCTGTTCGCGAAGCACGGGTTTACCGAGGTGCGCGCGGAGAATTTCGCCGCCTTCACGGAAGCCGCGGGGCACACGCTGCTGCTCTTCACCGAAGACCCGATCCGGATCAAGGAAACCCTCGATGTCGCGGTGATCGTGCCCGAGATCGTGCGTGCGTTTCCGGGCCGGTTCGCCGTCGGCGTGCTGCTGCCGGAGGCGGCGCGCGCGTTCCAGCCGCGCTACGGGTTCCGGCGCTGGCCCGCGTTCGTGATGCTGAAGGACGGCCAGTACGTCGGCGCCGTGGACGGGTTGCGCAACTGGGCCGAGTACATCGAGGACGTCGCGCGGCTGCTCGCGGCGGCGCCGACGCGTGCACCGACGGTGGGCATCGCCGTCAAGGGCGCCGGTGACGCCAACAGCGTTTGCAGTCTTTGACCAGGGACAACGAGCGAAGGCCGACTTCATGAAAGCGTTCCCGATTCCTGTACGCGTCACCGGGCCGGGCTCGCAGCCGGTGGAAGACGACGAACTGCAATACCTCGCGATGCCGCGCGAGATGACCACGTTCCGGATGCCGATCGTGCCGGAGCAGGTCGATGCGCTGCCGCTGACGGAAGCGCGCGACGCGCTCGCGTCGTTGTTGCGGGACATGCAGCGCTGGAACCCGGCGGACGGCGCGCACGGGCCGCGTCTGGATCTCGCCGGCATGAGCCCCGCGGCGCTGGTGATCACGAACCAGATGCTGGGCGAGGGCGAGGTCAGCATCCGCGTCGACGGCGAGTACACGTTTCGCATCCAGGAGAGCGTGTTCACGGGCCTCTGGCGCGTCTGCGCGCACGATCGCGATGGCGTGCTCGCGAGCGACTGGATCGAGGCGGCCGCGATGCCGCGCATCGTCGGCGAGACGGCGAGGCAGGCCGCGGCGGCGCGGATAAGTGATGTCGCAATACCGCCGGGCACGATGAATTCGCCGGCGCTGATCGCCGAGATCGCGGCCCAGTTGCGGGTGCGGCGTCCCGGCGGCGCGGCCCACGTGATCAACCTGACGCTGTTTCCGATGACTCCCGATGATCATGTGGTGCTCGAAGGCGCGCTGCCGGTCGGACCGGTCGCGATCATGTCGCGCGGCTTCGGCAATTGCCGCGTCACGTCGACCGGAACGCGCGACGTGTGGCGCGTCCAGTACTTCAACAACATGAACACGCTGATTCTCAACACGATCGAGATCGTCGACATTCCGGAGGTGGCGCTTGCCGCCGCCGAGGATCTCGAGGACACGCGCGTCCGTCTGTCCGAACTCATCGACTGGATGAGCGAATCCTGCGCGCCGTGACCGGAATCCGCGCGCGAGGGTAAACAGGATGACGATGCAGAACGACACGGGCGGCGCCCGCCGCATCGGACCCGGCACCCGGATGGAGTGCAAGGTGTGCTGGTACGTGTACGAACCGGTCACGGGTGACGAGACCTGGCAGATTCCGGCGGATACGCCGTGGAGCGAGCTGCCGGCGCACTGGAGTTGCCCGAACTGCTCGACGACCCAGGACCAGTTCCTGGCCTTGCCCGATGAGTGAAGCAACGCGCCTTCTGCCCGATCCCTCGCCGCGGCTCGCGATGGCCTTTCGTGCCGTCGCCGCGCGCATGCAGGGACTGTCGTTCGTGAATCCGGCGGTCGAAGTCGAGGCCGTCGGCTTCGCCCCGTGGGAATCGCATTGGCTGGGGGTCATGGTGACCCCGTGGTTCATCAACCTCACGTTGCTGCCGTACGATCCCGCGGCGTGGCAGCCGCTCGCACCGGGCGCGAAGCGCCGCTATGCGTTCCCCGCCGGCATCTACGAATTCGTCGGCGCGAATGACGCGGTCATCGGCGACTACCAGGTCTGTTCGCTGTTCTCACCGCTGCAGGAATTCGACGACCACGCGTCGGCGCGGCTGGTCGCCAGGCTCGCGCGCGAGGCGCTGTTCGATCCCGCGAATGCCGAGGTGCCCGGGATGCCCGTGGCCGAGCTTTCGCCCGCCGTAACGGAAGTTTCGCCAACCGGCCCGCTCGCCCAATTGCAGGAGCACCTCGATGCCCGGCTGTCGAAGCGCGACTTCCTGCGCGGGCGTCTCAACGGGAGCGAGAGTGCCGATCGAGGGTGAATTGACCGTGCGCCTCGACTGGAACGGCGAACGCGTCACCGGCGTCGATGTGCGATCGACGCGTCCGTTTGCGGCGACCCGCATTCTCGCCGGCAAGACGCCGGTGGTTGCCGCCGCGACGGTGCCGAAGCTGTTTGCGATCTGCGGCGGTGCCCAGGGGGCGGCGGCCGTCGGTGCGCTCGTCGCCGCAGGCGCGACCGGCGTCGAGGCCGACCGCGTGCGCAACGCGCATGGCGTGGCGCTCGAAGCGACGCAGGAGTATTTCTGGCGCCTGCTGATCGACTGGCCGCAGGTGATGGGCGACCTGCCGGATCCGACGCCGGTGGCCAGTGCACGACACCGCGTCGCGGCGGCGGTGCGCACGGCGGACGGCCGCAACACGCTCGGCGATCCCGCGGCGATGCATGCACTGGGGGCCGAGTTGTCGCGGCTCGCGGCGCATTCGATCTATGGCATGCCGCCTGCCGGCTGGCTCGATCTCGGCGGGATGCCGGCGCTCCAATCGTGGATTGCGCGCGGGGCCACGACGTGCGCGAAGCTGCTCGGGCGGATGTTAGCGGAACTGCCCACGCTCGGCCGCGCCGATGTCCGCTTGATGCCTGCACCGCGGAGCGACACGCTGATGACCGTTGTGGTGCCCGCCCTCGACCGCGATCCGGATTACGCGCGCGCCCCGACCTGGGAGGGCCTGCCCGCCGAGACCGGAGCCCTTGCGCGCGTGCGCGAGCATCCGCTGGTGGCAGGCCTCGCGGCAAGTGCGGGGCACACGGCGGCGACACGCTTCGTCGCGCGTCTCGTCGATCTTGCGTTGCTGCTGGGCGAGCTTGCCGGGGCGCCGCGTCCGGTGGACGCGCTCCCGTGGGTGCAGGCGTTCGTGGTCGGCGAGGCGGACGGCCTTGCCGCGGTACAGACGGCGCGCGGTCTCCTGCTCCATCGCGTGCGCATCGCCGAGGGCCGCGTCGCCGACTACCGGATCGTCGCGCCGACCGAGTGGAACTTTCACCCGGAAGGGGCGCTGGCGCAAGGTCTTGCCGGCATGACGGCGGAGAACCAAATCGCGTTGAAGTGGCAGGCGCGGCTGGCGGTGCAGGCGCTCGATCCTTGCGTTCCCTGCCGCGTCGAGATCGTCAATGCATGAAATGGCCATCGCCGAGAGCATGCTGGAGATCGTCGAGGCCACCGCGCGTCGCAACGCGGCGGCGCGCGTTGCGACGGTGTGGCTCGAGCTTGGCGCGTTGTCGCATGTCGAGGCCCGCGCGCTTGTCTTCTGCTTCGATGCGGTGACACGCGGCAGTCTCGCCGAGGGTGCGACGCTCGAGATCGTCACGTTGCCGGGCGAGGCTTGGTGCATGCCGTGCGGGGATCGGGTTCCGCTGCAACGACGCGGGGATCCCTGTCCGCGCTGCGGCAGCTATCAGCTCGAGGTCGTGCGCGGAGAGGAGATGCGGGTAAAGGAAATCGCGATCGCGTGACGGCTCCGGCGCGTCACCGATCGCCCGAAACGAAGGAGAACAGGCATGTGTACGACCTGCGGCTGCGGTCACGGCGAAGTGCGAATCGAGGGTGTTCCAAGCGATGGACACGACGATGTCCACCGGCATTCGGACGGCACCGTCCATGCCCATGCCCACGGCCACGGGGGTGGCGCCCACTGGCACCGCGTTGACGACGGGGCCCGGCACGGGACTGTCCATGATCAGGGACACACGCCCTTCCGCACGCTGACCGGCGGACTCGGCGCCGTTCACGCGCACGGCGTGCCATTGGCACGAATCGTCGCGATCGAGCGCGACATCCTGGCGAAGAACAACGCGTTTGCCGCCACCAACCGGCAGCTGTTCGCGGACCGCGGGACGTTCGTGCTGAATCTCGTGTCGAGCCCCGGCTCCGGCAAGACGACCTTGCTCGTGCGCACCGTCGCCGCGCTCGACGGCCGGGTTCCCGTCGCGGTGATCGAAGGCGACCAGCAGACGACGCGCGACGCGGACCGGATTCGCGCAACGGGGGTTCCCGCCGTCCAGATCAACACCGGAAAGGGCTGCCATCTCGACGCGCAGATGGTCGGCGATGCCATCGCGGCGCTGCCGACGGACAGCGGCGGCCTGCTCTTCATCGAGAACGTCGGCAACCTCGTCTGCCCGGCGGCCTTCGACCTGGGCGAGGCGCACAAGGTCGTGATCCTGTCCGTCACCGAGGGCGAGGACAAGCCGCTCAAGTATCCCGACATGTTCCACGCCGCAGACCTTCTGCTCGTCAACAAGGTCGACCTGGCGCCCTATGTCGATTTCGACGTCGATGCCGCGATCGGGTACGCGCGGCGGGTGCGGCCGGGCTTGCCGGCGATGTGCGTCTCGGCGACGACCGGCGAAGGGCTCGATGCCTGGATCGAGTGGCTGCTTCATGGCGCGGCAACGGCGAAGGCAGCCCGCGACCAGAGTGTCGAGGCGTTGCGTCGCCGGGTGGGCGAACTGGAGTCGGAACTCGCGCGGCGCGCACCCGGTGCGCCGGGGGCCTGACCACTGCGATCAGATAGTCATGGGAAAGATGGAACTGCCGCTTCCGCCGCCGGCCGTCGCGCGCCGGCGCATCGAGGTGCGCGGGATCGTGCAGGGCGTTGGCTTCCGTCCGTTCGTATACCGGGTGGCCGTGGAACTTGGCCTCGACGGCTGGGTCAGGAACGATGCCTCCGGCGTCACGATCGAGGTCGAGGGCGAGCCGGCCCGCGTGGAGCGCATGGTGGCCCGAGTGCGCGCCGAAGCGCCGCGGCGCGCTCGCATCGACGACATCGCGCAAACGGAATGCGCGCCCGTGGTACCGGGTCCCGGCTTCCTGATTCTGGACAGCGGCGGCGGGCATGCGGCGACGGCGATTGGTCCCGACAGCGCCGTTTGCGCGGACTGCCGCAGCGAACTCTTCGATCCGGGTGACCGCCGCTACCGCTACGCGTTCACCAATTGCACGAATTGCGGCCCGCGCTACACGATCACGCAGAGGCTGCCCTACGACCGCGCGACGACCAGCATGGCCGCGTTCGCGCAATGTCCGGCGTGCCGGGTCGAATACACGTCGCCGCGCGACCGGCGGTTCCACGCGGAACCCAATGCGTGTCCCGAGTGCGGGCCGCGGCTGCAATTCCTCGATTCCACCGGCGAACACGTCGCGGGCATCGATCCCGTCGCCGCGACGGTCGCGCGCCTCGCGCGCGGCGAGATTGTCGCGATCAAGGGTCTGGGCGGATTCCATCTCGCCTGCAATGCGCGCGACGCGACGGCGGTCGCGCGCCTGCGCGCGCGCAAGGCGCGCGAGGAAAAGCCGTTCGCCGTGATGGTCGCCAACGTCGCGTCGGTGTTGCGTTGGGCGGAGGCCAGGCCCCGCGAATGGGCACTCCTCGATTCGCCCGAGCGGCCCGTGGTGCTGCTGCGGAAGCTCGATGACGCCGACCTCCATCTTCCCGGCGTCGCGCCGGGGCTCGCGTGGCTCGGCGCGATGCTGCCGTACACGCCGCTGCATTACCTGCTGTTCCACGAAGCGGCCGGGCGACCCCCGGGGACGGACTGGCTCGCCGATCCGCAGGATCTCGTGCTCGTGATGACGAGCGCAAATCCGGGCGGCGAACCTCTGGTAACGGGGAACGACGAAGCGCTGGCGCGGCTCGGCGGCATTGCCGACGCGTTCCTCGTCCATGATCGCCGGATCGTGATCCGCTGCGACGACAGCGTCGTGCGTGCCGCTGCCGCCGGCCCCCAGTTCATCCGGCGGGCGCGCGGTTACACGCCGTTGGCGGTCAAGCTTGCGGCGCCCGGGCCTTCGGTCGCCGCGGTGGGTGGCTGGTACAAGAACACGGTCTGCGTGACGCGCGGCGACGAGGCCTTCGTCTCGCAGCACATCGGCGACATGGACAATGCCCCGACCTGCGCTGCATTCGAGGAAGCGCTCGAGCATCTCGTCGCGATCCTCGACGTCCGGCCGGACATCGTCGCGCACGACCTGCACCCGGATTTTTTCAGCACGCGCCATGCGGTGGCGCTTGGCCGCCGCTGGGGCGTTCCGCAGGTCGGCGTCCAGCATCATCACGCGCACATCGCTGCCGTTCTTGCCGAACACAAAGTGACCACGCCGGTTCTCGGTCTCGCTCTCGACGGCGTCGGCCTCGGCAACGATGGAAGCGCCTGGGGCGGCGAGCTGCTGCGCGTCGATGGCGGGCGCTGCGAGCGGCTGGGCCGCCTGCGGCCGCTGTGTCTGCCCGGCGGCGACCGCGCCGCGCGCGAGCCGTGGCGGATGGCGGCCGCGGCGCTCGCGCTCGCGGGCAGTCACGCCGAAATCGCGGCGCGTTTCGCCGGCGAGCCGGCGGCGTTTACGGTGGCGGAGATGCTGGCGCGCAACGTCAACGCGCCGCAGACGAGCAGCATGGGCCGCTGGTTCGACGCGGCGGCGGGCCTGCTCGAGGTCAGGCGACGCAGCGCGTTCGAGGGGCAGGCCGCGATGCTGCTCGAGGGCCTCGCCGAGCGGCACGGAGCGGTTGCCGCCGATCCGTTGCTCTTTGCCCTTACGGCGGCGAACGAACTGGATCTCGTGCCGCTCGCGGCTCGTCTCGCCCTGGAGCGTGACGCGGCATTCGGCGCGGCGCTGTTCCACGCCACGGTCATCGCGGGACTCGCCGCATGGGTGGCGCGGGCGTCGCGCAAGCACGGAATCACCACCGTGGCCTGCGGCGGCGGCTGTTTCCTCAACGCGATCCTCGCGCGCGGCCTCTCCGAAGCCTTGTTGGCGGCGGGCATCGCGATGCTCGAAGCGCACGCGGTGCCGCCGAATGACGGGGGCTTGAGCCTCGGCCAGGCCTGGGTCGCGCGCGAAACCGGCAACGAAAGGACCTGACGATGTGCCTCGCCATCCCCGCCCGGGTCGTCGCGCTCGTCGCGCCGGACAACGCGCTGATCGACATCGGCGGCGTGCAGAAAGTAGTCTCGCTCGCGCTGGTCGACGATGTCGCCGCTGGCGATTACGTGATCGTTCACGTCGGCTATGCGCTGACCAGGCTCGATCCCGGCGAGGCCGAGCGGACGCTGCGCGTCTTTGCCGAGGCCGGCCTCGCGGCCGAAGCGCCGTCATGAAATACATCGACGAATTCCGCGACGGCGATCTCGCGCGCGGCCTGGCGGCGGCAATCCGGCGCGAGGCGCGGCCGGGCCGCAACTACCACCTGATGGAGTTCTGCGGCGGGCACACGCACGCCATTTCGCGCTACGGCATCAAGGATCTGCTGCCCGACAACGTCCGGATGGTGCACGGGCCGGGTTGCCCGGTATGCGTGCTGCCGATCGGCCGCATCGACAACGCGATCGAGCTCGCCGCGCGGCCCGGCCTCGTCCTGTGCACCTATGCCGACACGATGCGCGTGCCGGCGTCGCAGGGGGTGTCGCTGCTGAAGGCGAAGGCGCGCGGCGCCGACATCCGCATGGTCTATTCCAGCGTCGACGCGCTGCGGATCGCGCGCGAGCATCCCGGCCGCGACGTCGTCTTCTTCGCCATCGGCTTCGAGACGACGACGCCGCCGACGGCCGTCGCGATCCGGCAGGCGGAGGCCGAGCGGCTCGGCAACTTCAGCGTCTTCTGCAACCACGTGCTGACGCCGGCGGCGATCGCCAACATTCTCGAGTCGCCGGAGGTCCGCGATCTCGGCACGGTGCCGCTCGACGGCTTCGTCGGCCCGGCGCATGTCTCCACGGTGATCGGAAGCCAGCCCTACGAGTACTTCGCCGAGGAGTACCAGCGGCCCGTCGTCATCGCCGGCTTCGAGCCCCTCGACGTGATGCAGGCGATCCTGATGCTGGTGCGGCAACTGAACGACGGCCGCGCCGAGGTCGAGAACGAATTCACGCGCGCCGTCACGCGCGACGGCAACCTCAAGGCGAAGGCGCTGGTCGCCGACGTGTTCGAGCTGCGCCGCACGTTCGAATGGCGGGGCTTGGGCGAAGTACCGTACAGCGCGCTCAGGATCAAGGAACGCTATCGCGCGTTCGACGCCGAGGCGCGTTACGGCATCACCTACCGCAGCGTGCCCGACAACAAGGCCTGCGAGTGCGGCGCCATCCTGCGCGGCGTGAAGAAGCCGGCCGACTGCAAGGTGTTCGGCACCGTCTGCACGCCCGAGAATCCGATCGGGTCGTGCATGGTTTCGTCGGAAGGCGCCTGCGCCGCGCATTACACGTACGGCCGCTTCAGGGATGTCGCCGCGGTCGCGGCGGCGTCGGCCCAGGCGCCCGCCCTGTGAGCACCGTGCGCAGCGACTACGTCCGTCCCGTCGATTTCAGGCACGGGCGCGTGGACATGTCGCACGGCGGCGGCGGGCGCGCGATGGCGCAACTCATCGATGAACTGTTCCTGCGCGCGTTCGACAACGACTGGCTGCGGCAGGGCAACGACG
>Ga0315273_10005755_pt1 | contig 15381 bp, 11 predicted proteins | sample YL17G02_0_MG_FD_205753 | JGI IMG/M metagenome (GOLD analysis project Ga0315273, IMG submission 205753) | Sediment microbial communities from Yellowstone Lake, YNP, Wyoming, USA - YL17G02_0 | ecosystem: Environmental > Aquatic > Freshwater > Lake > Sediment | place: USA: Wyoming | collected...
TCCCATGCTTCGGGCGCGGAACCGCTCGAGGAGATCGTAGCCGTGCATCGGCGCCTCCGCCAGCAGCCCGAGCACCACGACCTCGACCTTGGGCACCATCGCGCGCACTCCTCCCACTAGTCTGTTTCGGACTAGTAGGAGTCTAGCCCAACTTGCGCGATCGGCTCAGGAGACCGAGGCCGAGACGATCGACGACCAGGCCGAGTTCGCCCCGTTCGAGATCCGCTCGCCCCGCGCCCGGAACCCGTAGGTGCCGCCCGTCCCCACGATGAACTGCCGCACCCCGGACGCCAGGTCGGCCGTCAGGCCGATGACTTAGGCCGTTCGCGCCGCAACGTAGGCCGAAAGTCTGCTTGCGCCAACAGGCATAGGGGGGTCATGCTGTAGGCCGTTCAGCCTCAGGCTGATGCCGATGTTCTCGACTGTCCGTAGGAGGACCTAGGTGCTAGGACGTACACGTTGGGTGGCGATCGTCGCTTTCGTCGCCCTCTCATCTCTAGGAGTGGTGCCCCCCTCGATCCCGGCCACGGCGGCGCCGATGACCGGCGCGTGCGGGCCCCTCTCGGGGGTCCCGCTCCAGCCGATCAAGCACATCGTGATCATCATGGACGAGAACGTCAGCTACAACGCGATCATCGGGCCCAAGGGGTCTGCCGTCTACAACCAGGCCCCCAACATCAACGACCTCGCGACCGAATGCGGCCTGGCAACCGACTTCCACGCCATCACGCACCCGAGCCACTCCGACTACATCGCGACGGTGGCCGGCGATACGTACGTCCCATCCACCTGTAAGGACTGGACCTGCGTGTCGGTCCCGCTCAACCAGCCCAGCATCTTCGGGCAGATCGCGTCGGCGGGCCTGAGCTGGCGCACCTACGCCGAGGACATGACCACGAACTGCCAGACGAGCGCGCAGAACAGGTACAGCGCCGGGCACAACCCGCCCGTGTGGTTCACGCCGATCGCGGCCGACTGCAAGAAGTGGGCGGTGCCGTTCCCGCAGTTCAACACCGACGTCGCGAACAACAACCTCCCGACGTATTCGTGGATCGTCCCGAACAAGTGCAACGACATGCACGACTGCGCCACGGGCACGAACAAGATCACCGCGGGCGACACGTTCGTCCGCGATCAGATGACCAAGATCATGGCGACCCCGGACTACCAGAACGGCTCGACCGTGGTCTTCGTGACATGGGACGAGGGCGTCGAGGGCGGACGGCCCTTCAACGAGGACTGCCTCGCCCCGGCGAACCTGAGTGACGAGAGCTGCCACATCGCCACGATCGTCGCGTCACGCTGGGTCACACCGGGCACCAAGAGCAGCACGTTCTTCACCCTCTACGGGCTGCTGAAGACCACCGAGAAGCTGATGGGCCTCCCGTACCTGCGGCACGCCGGTGACGCGGGTGTGAACGACATGGTGTCGGCCTTCAACCTGGGGGTCGCAGCGCCGACGCCCGACAACGAGGACCCCTCGGCGCCAGCGGACCTGACCGCGACCGCATCGGGTTCGACGTCGATCCACCTCAATTGGACGCCCTCGATGGACAACATCGGGGTGCATCACTACGCGATCTATCGCGACGGCGCCGTGACGCCCACCGCGACCTCGCCGACGGCATCCTTCGACGACGCGAGCCTCAATCCCTCGACGGGCTACTCGTACCAGGTCTCCGCGGTCGACGCGGCCGGCAACGAGTCGACCCTCAGCCCGCCGGCGTCGGCGACCACCACGTCTGGGCCGGCGGCGATCTTCTCCGACTCGTTCGAGTCCGGGAACCTCACCGCGTGGAACTCGGTCAGCGGGCTGACCGCGCAGCAGACGGAGCACTTCGCCGGCTCATGGGGCGCCCTGGGCACCAGCACCGCGAACGGCGGGCGGTCAGCGTACAGGACCCTCAGCCCGCGACTGAACGACGTCTGGGTGACCATGCAGGTGAAGATCCTCTCGCAGGGGACGACGAACCTCGACCTGTTCAAGCTGAAGAACGGCAGTGCGTCGCTCTACTCCCTGAGCGTGACGTCCGCCCAGCGGATCATCTCCCGCAACTCCGCCACGAACATCTCGCACAAGAGCGCCACCGCGATCTCGAAGGGTGCCTGGCACCAGCTCCGCGTGCACGTGACGATCAACGGTGCCTCAGGCGCCGTTGAGGTCTGGCTCGACGGCGTGCGGCTCAACGACGTGAGCCTCAGCGAGAACCTCGGGACGACGGGGACGGATCGATTCCAGCTGGGCGACGCGAACTCGAGCCGGACCTTCTCCGTGGCGTTCGACGACGTATCGCTCACCTCGTGATGGGGTGGACCAGATGAAGGAGCGCATCATCCAGAACCGACGCGAGCAGCTCACCCGGGGCGCGCGAGCGGGCCTACCGATCGTGCTCGCGGCGGCGATGGTGGTCGCCGGGATGCCGGTCGGCGCCTCGGCGGCCGTGATCGCGCCCGAGACCCCGGACGCCACCTGGCAGACGGGGGGGGCGTCAGCCTCCGACTTCGCGGGGTCCAGGGTGAATTCGATCGCCGTGACCTCGGACCGCTACTACCTCGGCGGGAACTTCACCAACGTGCGGCCTCCCGGCGGGGCCTTCGGAAGCGGGAACGTGGCGAGGAACCGCCTCGCCGCATTCGACGGCTCCGGAGCTCTGGTGACCTCGTGGAACCCGAACGCGAACGGGGTGGTCAACGCCGTGGCGGTGGATCCGGCCTCGGGCACGGTGTTCGTCGGGGGCACCTTCACGAGGATCGGCAGCGCCACGCGGAACCGACTCGCGGCGATCAACCCCACGACCGGTCAACCGACCTCGTGGAATCCGGCACCGAACGGGGAGGTCAAGGACCTCCTGGTCGCGAACAGCCGGCTCTACGTGGTCGGCCGTTTCACGACTATCGCGGGCACGTCCAGGACCAGACTTGCGGCGTTCGACCTCCCCGGTCTCGGGCTCAACAGCGCGTGGAAACCCATCGCCGACAATACGGTCTCGGCCGTTGAGGCCGCGGTCGGCTCGAACACGATCTTGGTCGGCGGGTTCTTCACGTCGATCAGCGGCAACGCGGCGGAGCAGCACCTGTCGGCACTCGATGCAACCAATGGCACCGTGCGGCCGATGGCGAGCCACCCGCCGTACTACATCGAGGGCATCACGCCGACCGCAACGCAGGTCTTCGTCGCCGAAGGGGGTCCGGGTGGAAAGGTGCAGGCCTTCTCGTGGCCCGCGGGCTCCCTGCAGTGGACCGCGCAGTTCGACGGCGACATGCAGGCGTTGGTGCAACGTGATGGTGTCGTGTACGCCGGCGGACACCAGCTCGCGTACTGCGTGGGCGGGACGGGGGCGGGCGCGCCGTTCGTGTGCGATCGGCCCACCATTCGCCACAAGTTCGCCGCGCTCGATGGCGCGACGGGGGCGCTCGCGTCCTGGAACCCGGACTCGAACGGCCCCCTCGGCGTCTTCGCTATGGAGGCGACCCCGACCGGCCTGGTGGCCGGCGGTGAGTTCTCGATCGTCCACACCCAGCGTCAGCAGGGGTTCGCCCGGTTCACCATCGGCGCCTCGACCGATCAGCTCCCCTCGACACCGGCGAACCTCTCGGGGTTCGTCGACCCCGACGGCACGACCGTGCACCTGACATGGGACCCCTCGACCGACGACCACGGCGTCGACCACTACGCCGTCTATCGGACCGACGTCTCCTCGAGCACGCCCCTGGGCACCTCGCTCACCCCGAACTACGCCGACGTGGGGCTCGCTGCCGGGACCACGTACGAGTACCGGGTCCGGGCCGTCGACACGATCGGACAGCTGTCCGCGCCGAGCGCCCCGTTCCCGTTGACCACGCCGGGCGTCGGCCCGCCTCCGGGCTTCGCCGACGACTTCGAGAGCGGGACGCTCTTGGCATGGAACAGCTCCGCGGGGGTCATCGCGGTCGAGTCAGCGACCGGGTTCGGCGGCTCGAACGGCGCGCGAGCGCACCCGAGCGGAGCGGTCGCGTACCTGCAGAAGCAACTCGGCGCCGCATCTTCGAGCGTGACCTTCGAGGACCACACCCGCATCGCCAGCCAGGGAGCGAACTGGATCGACCTGGTCAAGTTCAGGTCGAGCGGGGGGGTCATCGCGACCCTATCCGTCGACCGCACGGATCAGCTACTCCTCCGGATCGCGTCGACGAGTACCACCTTCACCAGCTCCACGGTCGCATCGATCGGCACGTGGCACGACATCGTGCTCAAGATGACGATCGCCGGCGCCTCGGGCACGTCGGAGGTCTGGCTGGACGGGGTGAAGGTGCCGGAGCTCAGTCTGACGACGAACTTCGGTACCGCCCAGATCGCCTCGGTGCAGCTCGGGGACTCGTCTTCGAGGACGTACGACATCACCTACGATGACGTGATGGTCACGAGCTGACGACTCGATCCGTCGAGGCCACCCGCTCGCCGGAGCTCAGGCCGGGAAGATCCGGAGCAGCCAATCGAGGAAACGGACCACCTGTCCGTACGCGCCGCTCGCCGCGTCGAGACCCTGGTCGGGTCTGAGCTCGCGTCCGGATGCGTCCGAACCTGAGGGCTGACTCTGCTGGAGGGTCGCCACGACATCTCGTGTGTCCATGGGTCCACCGTTTCGGGGGGAGGGGGGGTGTTTCGCCCCCTGTATACCCCATCCCATCGAGTTTGCCTAGACCTGGGGCCGGTTCTGGCGGCTGGCGCGGATGCACCCGAGCACAAGTGGTGCTAGCGTCCGAGGTCCCGGCGGGGACGAAGGCCCCCCGCGTATCCGCACGGGAGGGAAACATCATGCGAAAGATCCTGGCCGCGCTCGCGGCCGCAGCGACCGTCGGCGCGCTCGCAGCGCCCGCGACGGCGCTCAGCGGGAGCGCGACGGTCGGCAGCGCCGACGATCGCGTCACCCGGCATACGTACGTCCGCCACGACGGCGGCACCGACGCGGCGATCGAGATCTGCAACTCGGCCGCCCCGGCCGACTACGGGAACCGCACGGTCAACAACGAGCCGTTCTCCGTGGTCGACCCGAACAACCCGAACCTGATCGTCGCGGGCTGGAACGACTACTGCTCGGACTGGATGGGCCTCGGCTTCTCCACCGACGGTGGCCAGACCTGGACGAACTCCCTGGTCCCCGGCTACCCGGCCGACACCTCGACCGAGGGGATGCAGTCGCCCGAGTACATCCGGACGAACAACGCCAGCGACCCGCTGGGGGCGTTCGACGGGCACGGCCACTTCTACTTCGGGGCGATCTCTTACAACGGGTTCGCAGGACCGAAGACGAACGCCGACGTGTGGGTGGCGAAGTACGACGTGGTGGATCCGGTGTCGAATCACGGCTATCCCCTCGACTACCTCGGGACGACCCAGGTCGGCAAGGGCACCCCGAGCGCGAACTTCCTGGGCAAGTTCCTGGACAAGCCGATGCTCGAGGCCGACCGCACGGGCGGCGCGACCGACGGCAACGTGTACATGTGCTTCACGAAGTTCCCGGGCAACGGCCGCGGGACGATCTACTTCGCGGCCTCGAAGGACGGCGGCGCCTCGTTCTCCCAGCCGATCGCGATCAGCGGGTCACTCGCCTCCCAGGGCTGCGACATCGCGATAGAACACGACGGCAGCGTCCACGTCTCGTGGCGCACCTTCGACACCAGCTCGTCCAAGAAGAACTTCGGCGTGGCGGCGGTCAACTCGACGAACGCCGGCGCCACCTTCTCGAAGCCGGTGATCGTGGCGGAGCTCCCCGGGTACAACCCCTTCGACGGCGCTCGTGACTGCGGCGACGGCGCCGACGCGTGCCCGTCCGGCTTCGTGTTCGCACGGGTGCCGCTCGAGCCGCGCCTGACCGCCGACCCGACCGGGCGGCTGCCGGGCATCTACTCGATCGTGCAGGCGGCGGACCCGTCCACGATCGAGCCGAGCACGTCGTCGTACTCGTCGGTCGGGGCGCCGAGCGCGAGCAGCCTCGTAGGCCAGGGCGCGATCTACGTCATGCGCTCGCTGGACCACGGCAAGACGTGGAGCGCCCCGTATCGGGTGAACACGTCGTCCGTCGGCCACCAGTTCTTCCCCGATGCCGACGCGCTCGACGGCCGGCTCGTGGTCGTGTGGCAGGACAGCCGCGTCGACTCCGCATACAGCGTCCAGCGCCCGATCGGGAACACCGTGGCGGCCACGTCGTCGGGTAAGGCGGTCGTGAACACCTACGCGGCCGTCTCGACGAACGGCACGACCTTCGGCGCCACGAAGAAGGTCTCGACGGTCGGGCAGCAGCCCCAGTACGAGATGTTCGACGCCGCCAGCGTGCCCTTCCTCGGCGACTACAACTGGATCCAGCTGGTGAAGAGGACCGACGGCTCGCTGTTCGGGTACATGACCTGGACCGACAACCGCGACGTGGTGCCCGGCACCGACCCGCGGGAGACGACCCAGGACGGGTTCGACGTGGAGTCGGGTTGGGCGAAGCAGCCCGACGGCTCGTACACACGCCAGTTCAACCTGGGCGGCTACGACCAGAACATCTACGGGAACACTATCTCGATCCCGTAGATGCTTCGAACGCACGACTCGAACGCCCCGGCGGCTCAGGGCCCCGGGGCGTTCGCGTGTCTCTAGGCCGGTTCGGGCTCGGCGCTCGTCGCCGCTCCCTCGGAGCCGCGCGCCTCGCGCCGGCGCACCCGCCATGCCAGCACGATCCCCGCCGCGATCATCCCGAGGCCGATGTACTGCGCCCCCGTGAGCCCGGCGACGCGCTCGTCGTAGGCGCGAAGGAGGTCGGTCAGGAACCGCTGGATCCCGTACCAGAGGAGGAACGTCGCGGTCATCGCGCCGACGGCGGCCTCGCGTCGCGCCATCCAGAACAGCAACGCCGCGAGCGGCGCCAACAGGATGAACTCGTACAGGGCGGTGTTGTGGATCACCGTGCCGACCACGATCGGCCCCTCGCGGGTCTCGCCCCCCAGGTACTTCACACCCAGGAAGAAGTTGGTGGCGTTCCCGAAGTGCTCGCCTACGGCGTAGCAGCCGATCCGCCCGATCATGAGCCCGGGCACGAGGCCGAGCACGATGCCGTCGGTGAGCGTAAGGGTATCCACCTCGCGGTGGGACCGCTGCCACCACACGATCACGATGATCGAGATCAGGAACGCCCCCGAGAACTGCAGCCCCCCCTCCCACAGCGCGAACACCGAGAGCGGCCGATCCGTGAAATCCGAGAGGTGCGTCAGCACGAACAAGAGCCGCGACCCGATGATGCCGAGCAGGATCACCCGCCATGCGAGCGACGTGAGCGCCTCGGGGTCCATGCCTCGCTGCCGGGCGAACCGCAGGAACACCCACGAACCCAGCAGTATCCCGATCGCCACGAACACGCCGAACACGCGGATCGGGATCGGGCCGAGGTGCAGGACCGGGAAGGTGCGGTAGGGGATCGAGGCGAGCACGGGGTCAATCCTACGCGCCGCTATGCTCATCGATGGAGGCGTCAGGGTTCCTGGTGGGCCCCTCGGTCTTCAACACCGATGTGGGGGCGCAAGCTCCCAGGCGGGTTCGATTCCCGTCCGCCTCCGCGATGACGGTGCCGTCCCGGCCCCTCCTGCCGGCCCACTGCGATGCCTGCGTGGGCGCGTACACGGCACACCTGGAGACCGACGTCGTCGTCCTGAGGGACGGCAGCCCCGAGCGGATCCGTCCCACGCCGGCCGTTCTCATCGCGCGGCGGCGGGCTAGGCTGTGCGCATGGCCGCCCCCTATGCCCCGCCCAGCCACCGTCGACTCGATCGCCACCGGCTCCACGAGATCGCCGAGCGAGCCGAGATGACGGTGGACGAGCTCGCCGAGTTCCTCGACTCGCCCACCGGACGGCGGCTCCGGGGGGTGCTCGCCACCGGACTGATCGTCTCGGTCCCGCTCGTGATGAGGATCCCCGGGCTACGGCGCTCCCCGATCGGCCGGCTGATCGAGGTCACGGGTGGTGCCGCGATCGTGATGGCGATCGCCGAAGGGATCCGCGACTGGGAACGCAGCGAGAAGGCGCGGCGTCGCCGGGCCACGAGTGTGATCGAGGTTCCGCCCGTCGAGCCCTAGTCGCCCGGGATCTCGGGGAGCTGCGGCTCATCCATCTCTTCCTCGTCGTCCAGCGTCAGCTCTTCGTCGATCTCATCGGGCGCGAGCGTGCCCACGGACCCCCGTCTGATCGCGCGTGCGTACAGCAGGAGCGCCGGCGCGCGGAGGAGCCCGGACACGACCAGCGCCGCCGGCACCGACACCACGCTTGCGATCGCGCCGAGCGGGGGGCCGCCGGCGGTCTGCCCGATCGCGTCCGACTGCGTGCCCATCGAGTTGACGGTCGCGCGGGTCGCGGGATCCAGTCCCTGGTTCACCCACGCGGTGAAGACGGGGTCGCGCACGCTCCGCAGCGCACCCACCAGCCAGAAGGCGAGCACTGCCGCCCAGAAGGCGCCGACCATGCCGAAGGCGACCACCCCGATGATCAGCAGCACGTCGATCACCGCGAGGATCCGCGCGACGGCCGCGTGCCCGCGCAGGTGCGAGCGACGCTTCACGATCGAGAGTGCACCCAGCCCGAGCACCATGCCCACCCCGTCCAGGATGCCGAACCACACCACTCGGTTCAGCCCGCCGATCGCCGGCAGCCCGATGTCCTTCAACAGGTGGAAGTCCGCGAGTCGGTCGAAGCCCTCCGTCGACGCGCCGTGCACCGCGGCGGTGCCGAGGATCAGCCATAGGACCGGATGTCCGCGCACCTCCCGCACCCCGTCCTTCAGGGTGCCGGCGAGTGACCGGTGGATGCGCTCGCCCGGTACCCGCTCTCGCCTGGTGAACCCCTCCTCCCGCATCGCGAGTGCGAGGAACGCACCCAGCGCGAGGAACCCAACGCCCGACAGGATCACGGGCAGCCGAAGATCGATCGAGGCGAGCGCCACGCTGGCCGCGATCGCGACGAGCGCCCCCACGTGGTACCACTGCTCCGCGCGCAGGTAGAGCGGGCGCGCGGCGTCCTCCCCGATCTCGTCGGTGAGCCACGCGACATCGGCGCCGCTCGTGAAGGTGGCGAAGATCCCGAACAGCACCTGGGACACGATCGCCATCGCGTACGTGGCCGCGAGCCCGAGCACGAGGAACGCCACGCCGGTGCCGAGCACGCCGATCACGACCGAGACGCGGCGACCGAACGTATCGGCGACGACCCCCGTCGGCAGTTCGAACACGAGGTAGGTGCCCTCCAGGACCGTCCCGAGCATCAGCAGCTGGAACGGCGTCGGGTTCAGGCGCACCACGATGAAGACGGTGTAGACGGTGGCCATCAGGCGGAACATGAAGCCGCCGGTCGTCTCGTAGATCAGGTAGACGGTGGCGGGGCGTAAGCGTCGCACGTCGCATCATCCTCACGGGTCGGGCTTGCGGCGGGCGAGCGCCCGGCCGAGGCACGCCGGAACGGGGCGACGTCGCGCCCCGTACGGTCAGAAGGTGTCGGCTAGGCGGTTGGCACTACCGGCCCAGGATTGCCCAGACCGCAAGCCATGTCAACGCGCGCGCGCAGCCGTCGGGCGACCCGCTCGACGTTCCACGTCCGTTCACCCGCCGGCTCGTCTGCGGCCTCTCCGGTGTGCGAGCATGAAGGGGTGAGCTGGGCTCCGCATCCCGCCCCCGACGACCGGCCGTTCGCCGTGGTCGACATCGGCTCGAACTCGGGGCGGATGATCGTCTTCCGGCTCCGCGAGGGGGAACACCTCGACGTGCTCGAGGATGCACGCGCCCCGCTGCGGCTGGCCCGCGACCTGCGCGACTCCGACGAGCTGGGCTCCGACGCGATCGAGCGCACGGTCGAGGCCCTCCGGGACTTCCTGGCGGTGGCCAAGGGCGCCGGGGCCGAGCGGATCATCGCGGTGGCGACCTCGGCCGTCCGGGATGCGACCGACGGCCAGGAGCTCGTCGCGCGGGCGAACCGGCTCGGCATCCCGCTCCAGACGATCGACGGTGACCACGAGGCGCGACTCGGATTCCTCGGGGCCGTGCATGACCTGCCGGTGCGGAGCGGCTTCACGATGGACATCGGGGGCGGGAGCGTCGAGCTCTCGCGGTTCCACGAGCGCCACCTCGTACGGTCCTGGTCGCTCCCCCTCGGCTCGCTCCGCGTCAGCGATCGGTTCCTGGAGACCGACCCGCCCTCGGAGAAGGAGCTCCGTTCCTTGAAGAAGGCGGTGGCCGACGCGCTCGACCACGCCGGCATCACCGAACTCGCCCGCGGTGAGGAGCTCGTGGGGATCGGCGGCACGGTCCGCAACCTCGCGAAGATCGACCTGAAGCGCACCGACTACCCGATGCCGCTGCTGCACGGCTACCGGCTCCCCGAGGAACGACTCGCGACGCTGATCGACGACCTCGCGGATCGCACGATGAAGCGCCGCGCGCAGATGCCGGGGCTGAACCCCGACCGCGCCGACACGATCGTGGGTGGTGCGCTCGTCGCCGATGGGATCGCGCGGCACGTGGGATCGAGCGAGATCGTGGTCTCGAGTCGCGGCCTCCGCGAGGGGCTCGCGCTGCTCACGGGTACGGGAGACGGGATCCCGCCGGCCGGCTGGGTCCGCACGATCTCGGTCGCGACCCTCGCCGCGCGCTTCACGACCTGGGAGGCGGCGATCGCCGAGCGCCGCGCCGGCCTCGCGCTCCACCTGCACGGCACGCTGGACCCCGGAGCGCCCGCATCGGTGCGCGAGATGCTCGAGCACGCCGCGACGATCCTCGACGTCGGCCGGGCGATCGACTACTACGACCGCTTCGAGCATGCGGCGATGATCGTGATGGCGGCCGACCTCGCGGGGTTCTCGCACGCCGACCTCGGTGCCCTCACCGGGATCCTCCGCCAGGCTGACGACGACACGCGGCTGGGGTCGTACGGCCGCCTGGTGGAGGAAGAGGACCGAAGCGCCGTGCTGCGTGCCGCGACGACGCTCGCCCTCGCCGATGAGCTCAACCGCCGGATCCCTCCGGGCGCGGCCGCCCCGCTCAGCTGCAACTGGCTCCGTGGGGGTTTCGAGGTCGTGACGCCCGTGCCGTCGGGGTGGAAGCCGCGCGGCGTCGCCGACCGGTTCCATAGGGTCTTCGGCAAGCCGCTCCTGGTCGTCGCGAACGAAAGCGTCGCGGCGCCGGCTCCGGCCCCCGGCGCCGACTAGCATCCCCGCCCAGCCGTATGCGACATGACGCTCAGCGTCTTCATCTCGCTCGTTGCACCGACAGGAACCTGCCGCGGCGGCTAGGGGTCGTTCGTGACCGCCCGGACGTGGGCGGCCGTGGCGGCTGCGAGCTCGGGCGTGAAGGACACCGTCTCCACGACGCTCGGCCACAGGCCCTCCCGCTCGCAGTAGCCGGGGAGCTCCAACAGCAGCCGCGTGAAGAGCTCGTCGTCGATCCCCAGGTTCGAGAGCCGGGCGTCTACGCCGGTCGCACGCACGATCCGGGCCGCGCGGTCGGGGTCGTTCCCCTGCACGAACGACATAGCCAGGACGCTGCACGAGATCAGTTCGCCGTGCACGCGATGTTCGTTCGTGAGCCACTCGAAGCAGTACGCGAGGAAGTGCTCGCTCCCTTCCTCGAAGCGCGCCCCGAACGCCACGCACCCGGCCCCCACCGCTCGATGGGTCTCGGCCAGGAACAGAACGCCCTCGTCCGAGACGGCGGCGATGTCGGCGGCCGCCGCCTCGAGCCCGTCCAGGACCGCACGCCCGAGCGTGGCCGCCTCGTCGTTCCAGGGGATGTCGCCCCGGCCGGCGTCGACGGCCAGGCGCCAGTCGAACATCCCCGTGTGGCAGCTCAGGAGGTCGCCGACCCCCGCGCGGTTCAGGCCCGGCGGTGCCAGCCTGATCAGCGCGGGATCCGCGATCACCTCGACCGGCCGCAGCTCCCCCGCGTAACGCACCCTGGATCCATCGCGGTATCCGTAGGGCGCGGTGAATGCCGCGTCGACCGAGATGATCGAGGGGATCTGCACCAGCGGAAGGCCGGTTGCCTCGGCCACGTACTTCGCGGTGTCGAGGGCGGAGCCGCCGCCCAGACCCACGACGACCTCGCCCCCGGCCGGCACCCCGGCGGCGGCGGTACGGAGATCCGCGAGCTCGACGCTCGTCGCCTCGATCAGGTGGTGCGGGGCCGGCACCTCCGCCGACACGAGCGCCCAGGGCTCGGCCATCGTGCACACGATCGCCCCGCCGCCGAGCTCCCGCAGCCGGGCGAGCGCCGCGCCGTTCGCGACGGTGAGCGGGAACGGGTCGAGTCCGGCCGCGGGCATCGGTACGGCGCTCATCGCTCGCGACCGCTCCGATAGGCATCCTCCACGACGCGCATCACCACGCGCCCGTCCTCACCGCTCGGGCGGGGCTGGCGGCCCTCGGCGACCGCGTCGAGGAACTCGGACACCTGCGCGGAGTACATCGGCTGGGTGCAGTGCTCGTAATCCTCGGAGGGCTCCTCGGCCGGCCAGATCCGGGCGTAGCCCTTCGTGCCGTACACCTCTGTGTCGGCCTCGAGTCCGCCCAGGTGCGGCTGCCACCATCCGGACTCGACCAGGCTGTTCGTGCCGTTCGCCCAGCCGATCAACAGGATCCCGTCGTCGTCGACCGTGTAACGACCCTCCGCGTAGCGCGTACCGATCGTGGCGCACACCGACGCCGGATCGGGATCGCCCAGCAGGAACCGCGCGGTATCGATCGCGTGCACGCCCATGTCGACCAGCGCGCCGCCTCCCGCGAGCTCCGGATCGGTGAACCACCCGCTCGGTCCCCAGCCTGCATGGACGCCGTAGCCCCGTGTCTTCACCACGTCGCCGAGCTCCCCGGCGACGATCCGATCCCGGAGCGCGATCACCTCGTCGCGGAAGCGCCAGCAATGCGCGACCATCAGGGAGGCCCCCGTCGCGTGCGAGGCCTCGATCATGGCGTCGCACTCGGCGACGGTCGTCGCCATCGGCTTCTCGACCATCACGTGGGTGCCGGTCCGAAGGAGCGCGATCGTCTGAGGCGCGTGCAGCGCGTTGGGCGTGGCCACGATCGCAGCGTCCAGCGTGGGATCCGCGGCGAGCGCCTCCCAGTCGGTCACGACGTGCTCGATCCCGTAGCGCTCGGCGAACGCGTGGGCGGTCTCCTCCCGGTGGTTGGCCACGGCGATCAGCTCATCCCCATGCGCGAGGACCCCCCGGGCATGGAAGTCCTGGATCCATCCGCATCCGAACAGCGCCACCCTCATCGTTCGCTCCCCTCGATCGGCACACCGTTGGCGCGCACCACGTCGCGCAGGAACCACCCGGAGTCCTTCACCGTGCGATCCTGGGTGTCGAAGTCCACCCGCACGATCCCGAACCGCTTCGCGAAGCCCTCCGCCCACTCGAAGTTGTCGAGCAGCGACCACACGAAGTACCCCTTCAGCGGGACGCCGTCGGCGATCGCCCTCGCCGCCGCCTCGAAGTGGCCGCGCAGATATGCCACGCGACGCTCGTCGTGCACCGCCCCGTCGGGGGTGACGACGTCGGTGAAGGCAGCGCCGTTCTCGGTGACGTACACCGCGCCCGGCGCGTGATCGCGCTGCACGCGCGTGAGCAGGTCGTACAACCCCTCCGGATGGACGAGCCATCCCGTGTCGGTGTACTCCCCGGCCTCGTACACGTCCGCCGCGCCGAACGGCTCGTGGGCAGCGTCGGCGCGCACGAGGGCTCGCGAGTAGTAGTTGAGGCCCAGGAAGTCGATCGGCGCCGCGATCGCCGCCATGTCGCCTTCGCCGACGGCCGGGGCCCACCCCAGGCGGTCGTAGATCGCCAAGATGTCGGCCGGGTATCCCTTGCCGTACAGCGGGTCCAGGTACCAGCCGGCCTCGGCCGCGTACCGGCGTTCGGCCGCCGCGAGATCTTCGGGTGCGTCCGTGGCCGGCGTCTGCGGCCACACGTTGATCGTGATGCCCACCTCGCGGGCGCCGTTCGCCCGCAGCACCGGCACGGCGAGCCCGTGCGAGACGAGCAGGTGATGGGCCACCTGCAGCCCGAGCGCCTGATCGGTGAGGCCCGGCGCGTGCTCACCGACCACGTGGCCATCCACGGCCACCACGCCCGGCTCATTGTGCGTGATCCACATCGGGACGCGATCGGCGAGCCGCGACGACACCGCGTCGGCGTACCCGACGAACGCGTCGATCGTCGACCTCGAGGCCCACCCTCCCCGGTCCTGCAGCGCCTGCGGCAGATCCCAGTGGTTCAGGGTCAGCGCCGGCACGATCCCCGCCTCCAGGAGCGCGTCGGTCAGCCGGTCGTAGAAGTCGAGCCCGCGTCCGTTCACCCCGCCGGTCCCCTCGGGGAGCACCCGAGGCCACGACACGCTGAACCGGTAGGCCCGCAGGCCCAGGTCGCGCATCAGGCCCACGTCGTCGCCGAACCGGTAGTAGTGGTCGCACGCGACGTCGCCGGTGTCGCCGTCCCTGACCTTGCCGGGCGTGTGGCTGAACGTGTCCCAGATCGACGGCCCCTTGCCATCCTCGTCCCACGCGCCCTCGATCTGATACGCGGCGGTCGCCGCGCCCCACAGGAACCCGTCGGGGAACGCCGCCCTCGGCATCAGTCCTCCTCGCCGGACATCGCCTCGGCCAAGAGGCGCAGCCGGCGGATCAGCCGCTCGTGAGGCTCGGCATCGTCGAGGGCACCCGCGGCGCGCGCGAGCGCCATCTCGCGCTGCGCGCGGGCCCAGGCCGCCTCCGGGTCGGCCATCACCTGGTCACCGAGCCGCTCTGCCATCAGTTCGCGGAACCGGTCGAACCGCTCGAGGTACGCGGCGACCGGCTCCCCGACGAACAGCGAGTCGGTCCGGCCGGCGCCGTCGACATCGATGAACTGGATGAAGTCGCCTTCGGCTTCCCACGGTGCGATCTCCCCGTTCCACAGCAGCCGCCACACGGGGCGTCCGTCGACGGGGACGCGGAACACCCCTTCGGTCGAGGCCACCAGCTGCAGGGAGTCGCCGTACCGGCCGACCGCGCCCAGTCGACCCGAGAACCACAGATCGCCGACGTGCGCACGGCCGCCGAGTAGCGCGGACCAGGCACGGCCGTCTGGCCCGAGGTGCACGGCCGAGAGCGCGGGGGCGTCCAGCGCGAACCCAACCTCCCCTCCTTCACGCCAGCGAGCGGTCCCCTCCCGGCGGGAGCGTCCACGGTTCAGCAGGCTCAGGTACACGTCGCCATCGGCCCCCAACCGCGCCGTCACGTCAACCTCGTCGGCGTCGGTCCACGCCACCCGCAGCGTGTCGTCGTCGGGGACCGCGTCGCCGGGGGCCAGCACGTGCCGGTACCCCGACCGCCACCCGGGAGCGGGCGGG
>Ga0315273_10005756_pt1 | contig 15380 bp, 21 predicted proteins | sample YL17G02_0_MG_FD_205753 | JGI IMG/M metagenome (GOLD analysis project Ga0315273, IMG submission 205753) | Sediment microbial communities from Yellowstone Lake, YNP, Wyoming, USA - YL17G02_0 | ecosystem: Environmental > Aquatic > Freshwater > Lake > Sediment | place: USA: Wyoming | collected...
CAATTGCATAGAAACCAAAATATTTAAACTTCCTTTCTTTAAGAAATTTAAAAACAAGTTTTATCGAGATAATTCCGAAGATAAAAGAAGTTATCAGGCCGACGAGATAATAAGGAATGTCTATTGAACCTGCTGACCCATGCTTCATAAACTGCAAAAGACTGGCGCCTAAAATGGCGGGGATCGAAAGCAAAAAGGAAAATTCCGCCACTTCCTTTTTGTCGATTCCCAGGGCAACGCCCGTAAAAATGGTTGCCCCCGAACGCGATATCCCCGGAATAATGGCGATTGCCTGGGCAATTCCGACCAAGAATGATTTTTTAAAAGTCAGCTGATTCTTTTTTAAAGGAAACCTATCGACCAGCAAATTCAAAACACCGGTAATAATAAGTTCGATCGCCACCCACTTAACATTACTGAAAGAGGCTTCGAGCCACGACTCGAAAAAGTAGCCAAAGAGAGCGGCCGGAACCGTTCCGATAAGTATAAGAAGCAAATAATTTATTTTTAATCTCAAGATTATTTTCCAGAAATAATAAAGAATGGCGAAGAGTGTTCCGAAATGAAGGAGGACGTCAAATAAAACTCCCGGTTGTTTAAAGCCGGGCATAAGACTTTGGGCTAAAACCAAGTGACCGGATGAAGAAATCGGCAAAAATTCGGTTAATCCCTGGACTATCCCCAAGACCCCCGAGTCAACGATATTCATAGCTTAACTATTATACTAATTTTGAAATAAATCATCTTGCAAGTATAATTACGTGTTTGAAGAATTCTGCCTACCTTAGGTAAAATTACTAAATAAGATAAATTCCGGATAAGCCCAATTGCGGGCCCATATTTGGAATATGTTCTTTAACAAAGTTGCACAAAATTTCTCCAGTGGTGGCGGCGAGCCCCCAAGACCTAAAGGGGTTGGCCGCCCCACTGGAGAGAACTGTCCCTGACATATGGAGGATTCAGGAGAATGAGCTTAGAACTGTCTCTCAACGCGACAAGGCTCTTAGGTCGGCTGAAACAGTCCGACTGCGGTCTGACCGATGAGCAGCTCGATTCCTGGGCGCAAGAAGAAGGTGTCGACTTTCCGAGAGTGACTTTTCGCTCTTTGGAAGCCGCGGGGGTGGCCAGAGTTCAACAGCCGAACCCCGGAAGCGATCGTCCAAAACGATACAAAGCAACCAAGCAAGCCTGGGAAATTCAGTAGCTCTCTCCAATTCCTCTCCAGTGGGGTTATCCAAAACAATTCGACCCGGAGGTTGAAATGACTTCAGATGTTCCTCACGACCTCGCCCGTTTGTGGTTATCCAGCAAAAACATCCAGGCTGTCCTTGAACTAATCCACAGGCGCGGAGAAATCGACAGTGACGAACTGCACACTCTTGCGAAACAGGAAGGAATCTGGGGATCTCACTACGCGGTCAAATACCTCCTAAGACTCGGGAAAATTCACCAGCGACTCTGTCCGGGTAAGGGTTCGAAGAAAAAGCTCGTTTTCGGCCCGCTGCCCAAATCCTGAAACAAAGGAGAAAACACCATGTGCATGGGGATGTTGTGGATGGACGACTCGGAAAGACCCTTTGACGAAAAAGTCAAAGGAGCAATGAAGTACTTCCGGGAAAAGTACGGGCGGGACGCATCGACCTGCTACGTTAGTCCCGAAACGCTGGCTCTTGAAGGGGTCTCTGCCTTACCCAACATTCAAGGAATCAACCTGACCTTTCGGAACGTTCTCATCGGCCACCTGCAACTGGAGTGCGGGTAGAGTTCAGTGCAACTTGATCGAAGGGGGCGGAAAGTCCGTTTTGCGGTGTAATTCACACCAATAAACCACTTTTCGCTCCCTTCCAGTTTTTTTAAAAAAAGAAGGGGGCTACTTTCAAACCTTGTTAGGTCGATTTTGCCCCCTAGGCGACAGCTTCGAAATGTTTTAGCTCGTCTTCTCGACAAGCACGGATAGTACTTTATTGGCGTAGCGCCAGCATTCATCCGGGTTAACCCAACGGGTCGTATTAGGTCCGCAGTAATAGGCAGCAAAGCCACCCCTTATCGAACCCATCTGGCCGATGTAACTATTGAGAATTTCGGCTCCCTTCCCGATGTTAACCCCAAGGTCCCTTGCATTTTCTCCTTCCTTGAAGTGAAATGGCATGACCTGAGCAGGACCGATTGCTCCGGCGCTTGACGTACAAGAGGCTGTGCATGGTCCATCCGGACAGCGAATATAGCCTGCCGGATTTTCCGGGTTGAACCAACTCTCAACGAATACAACCGCAGCCATTAAGTTAGGGTCAAGACCCCATCTCGTAGTCGCGGTGATTATGTATTCGCTAAGACCCTGAATTTCTGACGGCCAACCGCTTTCGATGGCTGCTGAGCCGACGGCAGAGGACTCAGCAACCGGCGGTGTCGGAAACCCTACTGGGGTAGCGGTGTTTCCTCGAAAGGGAGGCGGTTTCTTCCAACCACTCCGACGATCAAGGTCACTTGCTCTCCACTGGCTAGTGTCACCCCAAGGTTGGCGATTGTGGTCAGGGACGGATCTCTGGACCAACACCGCGGAAGTTCGATAGCCGTTCGGCCGTCGACTTCAATCCCCTGTTCCCTTCCCACAATGGCACGGGCAATATAGATCATATCCCCGTCCTGGGTTGTACCGTACTCCTCCGAAATCGTTTCATAGATGGCCGGAGCCGGTCCACAAGAGCCTTCCGCGAAAGTCGGAATCGCCCAGGTAAGAAACAGCCCAACCACAATAACGACTACCAGTACAATCAGTACTGATTTCCTGCTGATCTTCTTAAACATGATGCGTCTCCTTCCTTTTTGGATTTTTTCTTTCTTTCGAAGCTGTCAAGGTTCACCCAAACCAAAGCGCGTTTGCCCTAGTTTAAGCTCAAGAAGTATACTATTGAATCCCATAATTATCAAACTGTGAGCAGCCTATCTGGCTACGAAGTAAGTAAAAACAAAATAGAGAGCGGATATGTGTAATATCTGGTCAATTCCTAAAGAAACTGCAAAAAAGTAGGTTCCCGGTTCGATTTTAAAAATCGTCGTCGTCTCTTTCCTTATGGCATCAATGAGAATATGGATGACAAAAATTACCAATGCTCCGATAAACGTCTTGCCGGCCGGAAAATTGATCAGAGGAAGAAAAAAGGCCAAAGCCATTGTCCCCGCGTGGGCCAGCATATAGCGGTTAAAACCTCGTTTTTTATTCGCCAAACCTCCCTGAAAAATAAAATCGGCGACAAAATGGGCGATAACCAATAAATAGAGGGTCGTTACCATGCCTTTATTATGACATACTTTCCACTCTCACGAGTAGGTTTTCCTCTTAAAAAGTATGACATATAACCTAGCGCAAGCTCTCAAAACGAGCTTGTTGGGCGAGTTTTGATACAGGTTCTATATATGCTAGATTTAAAGAGTGAAACTAAATCTCAAATTACCTTCCTTAACTATTCCCAAATTTTTCTCTTTTAAGGTGGCTGCTTTGGTTTTTGCCGGTCTATTTTTGGTGGCAACCTCCGTTTTGGGTTATCAATCCTTTGCTTTAGGTAAAAAGATATCCGGCTTGGAAAAGGAAAAGACCTCTTTTTCTAACGAACTAGCAAAAACGTCGGGTGAGTTAAATGAATTAAAAAGCCAGGACCAGATAAAAATAAACTTGGGACTAAAAGAGAGTATAAATAATGTCCAATCGACTTTTTCCTCGGCCGTTGGTTCCTACGAAAATCTTTTGGAACTTAAAGAAAAATCAAAAGATACAGCTAAACTGGACGGGTTATTTACTAAGATTCTGATTCTTCTTTCAAAGCAAGATTACTCCGCAGCTACTAATAATTTGTCCGATTTAAATAAACAAATCGCCGACGCCGAACAAAAAATAGCTTCAACTTTTACCATTCCGCAAAACATCCCGGTCAACAATGCCCCACCCGGTTCCGGTTACTCAAGACAGCAGGTTTCAACCGATGCCGGAACTTTTATGGTTTCGTTGGTCGCGGGAGACCTTGGTTCAACTAAAGTAATTGTCGATACGGCTTCCGGCGGAACTTGCGGTGACAATTGTCCCGTCCTTCCATTGGCTACTTATGTAGCAAGGTCGGGCGCCTATGCCGGCGTAAACGGCAGCTATTTCTGTCCGGCAACTTATCCCTCCTGCGCTGGTAAAACCAACTCTTTTGATTTGTTAGTTATGAATAAGGATAAAGTTTATTTTAATTCCGACAACAATGTTTACAGTAATAATCCGGGAGTAATCTTCGGAGGAGGCTACATCCGCTTTGTTTCGGCCGTCTCCCAATGGGGGCGCGATACGGGGATAGACAGCATGCTTTCCAATTATCCTTTGTTGGTCTCGGGCGGAAATCTCTCTTTCGGCGGTAACGACGACCCAAAACAAGGCAGCAAAGGCAGCCGCAGCTTTGTCGCCAACAAAGGTAATACTATTTATATCGGCGTTGTCCACAGTGCGACCGTCGCCGAAGTCGCCAGAGTGATGAAGGCAATGGGAATGGAAAATGCGCTAAATTTGGATAACGGCGGCTCAACCGCCCTATGGAGCGGCGGCTACAAAGTCGGCCCCGGACGGGACCTACCTAATGTGATTTTGTTTGTCAGGAAGTAAAAGTAATGGTTTATAATACGAAAGCGCAGTCAGTCTATGAAAAAAATTATTATCGCAACAATTGTCGCAATTGTATTATTGGCTATCGGATTGTTCGTCTGGAAAAGCCGTCAAAAATCCGCTGAACCGGCACCCGTTAAAACCCTGGCCATTGAAACAACTACTTTTACCCTTGACGATGTAGCCAAACACGCAAGCCAAAACGACTGCTGGATGGCTATTGAGGGAAATGTCTATAATGTTACCGATTTTGTCTCGACGCATCCGGGCGGTGAAGCAATTCTTCAGGGCTGTGGCAAGGATGCAACCGGTATATTCAATACCCGCCCCAATGACGGTTCGTCCCACTCAGGCCGCGCCCGTACCATGCTGGAAAAATATCTCGTCGGCTCCCTTACTCCCTGACTCTTAAAATAGAATCAGACCTATCCACCAAAGCCCGCTTAAAAGGGCCGAATACAAGGTTAAATTCTTTATGTATTGAAATATTATATTTGAACCCGCCAAAACGGCCAGGTTTTCAACATAAATTATTTCGCATGCCCCCATTCCGTTATCACCTCTGATTGTCGAAGTTTTACGGGTAAATATTTGTTGGCCGTCTTGAGATACGCCGTAATCGACCAAATAACCTTTAATGTGTATCTGATCGCCAATCGCCACTTTTCTGATTTGTGAGGCAACAATCTCGTCTTTGGGTATGAGGTGGTTATTGGATAAATAGTCGCCGTAAAACTCGGGGGCGCTGCCCTTCCAGGAATAATAGCATACGTATTCCCCACTTTTATAATGGACATTTCGATAGGCTTCACTGGTAATGTTTTTTCCCCAGACAACACAGATATCCTGAATATTGCCCGGGTCCTTTTTATGGGTGATGTCCAACCAATCGTTCGTATTGTAGCCGGAAACGACCAGCCCCCAGATTTCATAAGAGTCTCGAATAGTTAATTTGTAATCAAAACCGTCAATTTTGATAACCTCTTCTTTTTTGGGTAAGGTCTTTTGAGAAGGCTCGTTATTGATAATTTCTTTTAAAATCCCATCCTTTGACGGCAAAGGAGGCCGGAAAAAAGACAAAAAGACAAAAGCGGCGAGCGAAGCAATCAGGATCACTTTCAATAAATTCTTGATACGCCCTCTCGGGTCGTGAAACTTCTCGGAAGCCTGGGAATAGCGCAGCCGGTGTTTATTTACATATTGCATCATCTAAAATGGGCCCAAATTCATTGTAAAAATATTTTTCCCAAACGAATAGGGTCAACAAAAATACTACGAAGTTTTTAAAAAGGAAGATAGCCTTAATTACCACTCGCAAGACTGTATCCGGCGGCTTCTACTATAGTTTTTATTTTTTGCCGGTCAACCGATTCAACCTCAAGCGTTTCTTTTACATAATCACATTTTGCCGTAATGCCCACTTCTTCCAAATCAAGCTCCAACATTTTGGCACAACTCGCACATTCCATACCTTTTACTTTATAAACTTTTTTTATATCTTCTGGCATTTTTGTAATCTTTAATTTACGACCGTAAATTGCCCACTATACATTCCCATCGAACAGGTATATGTCAGCCTGCCCAATTTGGTCGGCGTAAACTCAAGCGTTTCACTCCCTGTTGAGGGAAGAATCTTGGAAATATTATATGCCGGTATCGTAAAGGCCCTGGCACAACCTTGGGTATTGTTGGTAGAAAGTTTAAGAACAACCGGAACATTTACTTTAAGTGTAGACGTCGATGATTTATAACCGTTATTTAGAACCTCTATCACTACCTCCTGTTTCCCTTCAGTGTCGGTACCGGCCAAGACTTCTTTCTGCGCTCCGGATGTGGTAATGACCCGCCAATAATTCTGCAAAGTGTGCGCCGAACCCCTCAAATTTTGTCCGGAATTTAGCGAAACAATTCCCAAAACAGCAATTGCCAGACCTGCCGCCAGATTAAACCATTTCTTTTTTAAAAGCTCCAATGCCGCATAGCCGAGTGCAAAAAAGACCGGCGACGTTCCCAGGATAAAGGCGAACATTATGCCCGCCCCGAAAAAAGGATTGGCCGAGGCGACCGCCAGAGCCATCATGGCTTGGGTTACACCGCAGGGAATAAGAACGGTTAATAAGCCCATTAAAAACGGAGCGAAAAATGACTTATTCCGAGACTCTTCTCTTAGAAATCTTAGGGCAAACTTGGGTGGTTGAATTTGGGCGTATCTAAAGATCGGATGAAGATTTAAAAGCCTGGCCGCCGTGGCCAACATAAAAAGCCCGGCCGCAATCTGCATCCATCCCAAAACACCGGCCGTTAATATTAATTTTGAGCCCAAAAGACCAAGGAAGAAGCCAAGTAATGTATAGGCAATAAGTTTGGCGAAAAGAAACAGGCCTATTTTCAAATACTTTTTCTTTTTTGCTAATTCCTCCTCGTCATTAGTTACAAGGGATGAAGTAAGAAGACCCCCCTGGACAGCCAAACAAGAAATCCCGCCCGAGGTTAAGCCCGTAATAAAAGCCAGCCAAATATTGTTCATCGTATTGACAGATTATTCTACATCATATAATATTTGTCAATCCCCCATATGGGGATTAATAATATGCCAAAAGGAATTCCGAGAGATAAATCAATTAATAGAAAAATCGTTCACCTGCAAAAAATCGCCCGGGGGCATTTGAACAAAGTAATTCAAATGACCGAAAACGGCGAATATTGTATTGATGTTATTCATCAATCCCTCGCCGTCCAAGCCGCTTTAAGAAAGGTCGACCACATGATTATGAAAAACCATATGGAAACTTGTCTGTCTTCCTCGATTAAAAAAGGCGACGATAAAGAAGTAATTGCTGAGGTTATGAAAGTGCTTGCCAAATTATGACTTGGGATAAAATCCTCGTTACCTTTCTTGGAGCTTTATTAGTCGGAATAATTATTCTTTTCTTCTTTGGGAAAAAATGACGGCAATAAATTCCACAATCAGGAAAAGTTTTCCGATCATCGGGATGCACTGCGCCAGCTGCGCCAAGCTTATTGAACGCAAGCTACTTAAAGTTCCGGGGGTTATTTCCGGCAGTGTCAATTACGGCAGCGAAACGGCAACCGTCGAAGTAAATGATAAAGTCGAAGACAAAGACTTAAGCCGCGCCGTCGAAAGCGCCGGCTATAAAGCCATTCTAAAATTAGGCCAAAAGCAGGGCCAAAGTGATGAGTCGGTCAAAGAGGAAGCCAAAAAGAAAGAACTTCTGGATTTAAAAACAAAAGTAATCGTTTCTTCTGTCTTAAGCCTTATTATTTTTATTGGCAGTTTCCCCGAATGGTTTGGCTTTTTGCCAAAGATTATTTTTGAGCCGGTTATCCTTCTTGTTCTTACTCTGCCTGTCCAATTTTGGGCGGGCCGGAAATTCTACCAAGCTACCTGGTCGGGTCTAAAAAACCGAACAGCCAGTATGGATACTCTAATAGTTATCGGAACTACAGCGGCTTTCGGCTATTCCTTGTACTCTCTAATTTTCGGCGGACATATGTATTTTGATACCGCCGCGGTAATCATCTCCCTTATCCTCTTGGGCAGATACCTGGAGGCGAAAGCCAAATCGCACACCTCGGATGCTATAAAAAAACTGCTCGGTTTAAGCGCCAAAACAGCCAGAATTATAAAAGGAAACACGGAGGTCGATGTCCCGATTGATGAAGTTGTAGCGGGTGATTTGATACGGGTTCGACCAGGAGAAAAAATCCCCGTCGACGGAGTAATTATTGAAGGGGCCAGCGCGGTTGATGAGTCGATGATTACCGGTGAATCCATACCGGTTGATAAAATTATCGGCTCAAACGTTATCGGAGCAACGATTAATAAATCGGGCACTTTTATCTTTAAAGCCACCAATGTTGGCAAGGATTCGATGCTGGCCCAAATTATCCAAATGGTCTCCGATGCCCAAGGTTCAAAAGCTCCAATACAACGACTGGCCGATGCGGTTTCCGCTTATTTTGTCCCCGTAGTTTTAATAATTGCCGTCGCTACTTTTGTTGGCTGGTACGATTTGGGTATGCCTGTCCAGGCTTTTACCAATATGGTCGCCGTATTGATTATTGCTTGTCCTTGTGCCATGGGCTTGGCAACCCCAACGGCTATTATGGTCGCAACCGGCCGGGGTGCCGAAATAGGTATTCTGATTAAAGACGCCCAAGCCCTGGAAATTGCCCATAAAGTAAAAACAATTGTTTTTGATAAAACCGGAACACTTACCGAGGGCGATCCCAAAGTAATCGATGTTTTGGGTGATGAAAAGTTATTGGCAATTGCGGCCGGTTTGGAGCTTGGTTCCGAACACGCCCTGGGCGAAGCAATTGTTAAGGCCGCCGAGGAAAAGAAACTTAATCTTCCGAAGGTTTCTAATTTCAAAGCTCTCCACGGATTGGGTATCGAAGGCTCGATCGGAAATCAAAAGTACTTTTTAGGAAATCAAAAACTAATGGATAAAATCGGAGTAAAATTTGACCGCCGGATCGACGATTTGGCCAAACAAGGTAAAACGGTTGTCATGTTGGCCGAAAATAAAAAACTCTTGGGCATAATTGCCATTGCCGATACACTAAAGACGGGCGTGGCCGATACGGTCAAGGTGCTTACGAAAAAAGGCATTAGCATCTGGCTTATAACCGGCGATAACGTCAGTACCGCCCAAGCCATCGCCCGTGAGGCCAACATCAAAAATGTGATCGCCGATGTAATGCCTAAAGATAAAGCGGACAAAGTGAAGGCACTAAAAGCGAAAAATAACGAAGCGGTCGCCTTTGTCGGCGACGGGATAAACGATGCTCCGGCTCTGGCTGTCAGCGACGTAGGGATTGCGATGGGAACGGGAACGGATGTGGCCATTGAGTCGGCCGGAATTACACTAATGAATAAAAACATTAAGAGCGTCCTGACCGCTTTAAATCTCAGCCGCTCGACATTAAAAATTATAAAGCAAAATTTATTCTGGGCTTTTGCCTACAATATTGTTTTAATCCCCGTCGCGATGGGCGCTATTTATCCCTTATTTGGTCTTTTCCTAAATCCGGCTTTGGCGGCGTTTGCAATGGCTTTTTCGTCTTTCTCAGTCGTCGGAAACTCCCTGCGTCTAAAATCGGTTAAAATCTAAATCCGCTTTTTAAATACATTTCAGCCTCGATTTATGGTAAAATTCAAACGCATTGCCCGGTGGTGTAATGGTAGCACGCGTCCCTCTGGAGGATGAGATCGGGGTTCGAATCCCTGCTGGGCAGCAAGACTGGACACCGGACGACCGTTAAGCTGCAGTGGTGAGTAAAATCGAGCCACCCCAAAAAAAACCGATTTTACTCGCCTCGTGTCATTTTTCTTTTGGAGGCCTCGGGCGCTGCCCTTGTTATTTGTGCCTTTATCTAAAATTTACGACTGTCATATGCCCAATGTAAAAGTGCCTGTCTTTGTTTTGGCCTACAACTTAAATCTCCTTTTTTACAGTTATTTTTGACTTGAGAAATATGGCGCTTTATCGCAATCCATCTTTTAATCTGCCTATCGTCTTCCATCCCGAGTCTTCTGCCCATAAAATAACGGCAGTACCACTGAAACCAGCCTCTGGGGTCGTCTTTATAAAGCCAACCTTTTTTGCGCCAAACAGAAAGCGGTTGACTTGCATTAACTTTAAAAAAATTTAATTTGGGGTCATGCTTTGTTGAACAGAGCTTTGCCTTCGCATACCAATCGGGTGGAAATTCATCTTTACAGTCGGTCATGTATTTCCCACCAAAAACGCCAAGATATAGCATTTGCTTAGGTGTCAGTTCCGGTTTAAAGCGTGGGTCAAAATTTTTCCCAATGGGTTCTGTTAAGGAGTAAGCAAAATTCTTTTGTATTTTGTCATCAACCAGAATGTTTTTTGCTTTCATGCGTTTTTGGGGGTAAAGGAATAAAGATACTTGTTCTTTTTTTATACTCTTCCCAATCGGGTCTGCCTGCGTATTTTTTCTCAAGAAGCGGAATACCCGAAACAAAAAGAATTAGTATTGTGATAGTTAGCGGTCCGATAATCGTGAGGAATGAGCCGGGTATAGAAAGTGCCAGGATAAATATCCCCCACCACTGGGTTACCTCTCCGAAATAATTCGGGTGACGTGAGTACTGCCACAGTCCTTTGTCCATTAATTTACCTTTATTTGCAGGGTTTGCGATAAACTCTTTAAGCTGTTTGTCTCCCATACTTTCAAAATAGAAACCAAAAACCCAAACAAGAAGCCCAATAACTCCCCAAATGTTAAAACCATTTGAAATTGATTGATTAACAAACATAACGGGAAGGGAGATCAAAAAAAGAAATATTCCCTGAAGCAAGAAAACCTGTAAATAACTTCTCAAATAGAAATTCTTCCAGGCCCTTCTCCATTCTAAGTACCGCGAATCTTCAGGCCTATTTTTATTGCGATTGTAAATATGCCAGGCGAGCCTTAATCCCCAAACGGTGACCAAACTGTTGACCAAAAGTGCTTTGAAAGAATAACCGCTTAGGAAAAATGATAACCAAACCATAAGCACAAAGCCCAATCCCCAGGCTATGTCGGCAATATCATTTCTTTTTTTAATGACGGACAGAATAAACCAGAAAGTCATATAACCCAATAGAATTAGGGCAAGCAGAAGGTAATAGTTCATAGCCCGAATTTATGAGCTATAAAGTAGGTAATTACCGAGACGGATGCGGAAAGGACCATTCCCCAAATCAAATCGACAATCGTAACAATAAGCGGCCAATCTTTTACGGTTGCCAGGTTAGTTAAGTCATAGGTGGCATAAGTAACAAGGCCGAAGAAGGCACCTGCCAAAAGGGCGTGTGTCCACAACCTTTTATCAAGAGCCGGGGTAATGACAAAAACGATCAGCCCCGCAATAAAAATGAGGTAAAAAATAAAAGCAGCTATGAGGTTTGGATTTTTGGCCATCAGATAACCAATTTGTTTAGCGTAAAAATTCTTGGCAACCAAGGTGAGCCAGACCATATCGATGGCCAGAAACACCGGTAGGGCAATAAAATAAAGTTTTATGAACATGCTATTAATGTATTTTTGAAATTAATTGATTTATCCGCGATATTCACTCTACAGTGTATAACAGTATAAAATAGTTAAGAACTGGTAAAATTGTTACGAATATTGTCTCTGGCTCCATAAATAAGGTCGGATGCGTCGGACGAAGTCGGGACGATCAATATGTCTTTTTTTCTTTACATCCTCCGCACGAGTGCCGATACTTTATATATAGGCCAAACAAATAACCTGGAAAAGAGACTTAAAGAACACAAAAGCAAATCATCCAAATCCGCCAGATACATTCGTTATTTTCAATCTTTCGAATTAGTATATTCAGAAAAATACCCAACCAGGCAAGAAGCAATGAAACGAGAAGTCCAATTAAAAAGATGGCCAAAAGCGAAAAAGGAAACTTTAGTTAGAGGCACGCTGGATTTGCAAACATCCGGTGTTAAACAAAGAAGATAAGAATAAGTTCTTAAAGGCTAAATATTTGCTAAGATGTATCAGAATGACAAATCCCCAACTGGAAGAAGTAAAGAACCTTGTAAAAGAAAAAACACGTAAGATGAAGGATCCCCAACATGGCTTTCTACACGTTCAACGAATCGCAATCCTTGCTGAAAAAATTGTTAAAACATTGGGGCTTGAAAACAAAACCGACCTTAACTTACTTCTGGCCGCCTGCTTTCTTCACGATATAAACCATACATATTTCCCTCCGGGATTTCTCAACTATTTTCTTGAAAAAAGAAGGCTCAAAAAAGTGTTGCCGAGAGTTCTTGCCGAGTTAACTATTAATGCGGATGAGAAAAAAATAATAGAAAAGGCAATTTACGCCCATCCATTTTCCTTTCCGTTCAAAAGGCTGAATCCAAATGGAGACTTATACACGAAAGTCCTTCAAGATGCGGATACTTTGGACTTTTTTTCCGAGGAGAGGGAGATTAGCTTTAAAAAAGCCGCAAAAGATTTTAGTTTTTATTCCTTTTTGGGGTTGTTATCCAATTGGGCGCTAAAGTATGGTCGGAACAACCTTAGTCGTTATTTAAACTTTCCCCAACTGGCAGAGGAACCGTATGTATAAAAAAGTACCCTGTGTAGGAGGGCCCTGTTTTTATTTGGAGTATGGCCATCGAAATAAAGACGTGATTCTGCTTCTGCATGGCTACTCCGACTCGGCAAAAACCTTCGAACCGCTGGAAGAATACTTGAGTGAAAAATACCGGGTAATCATCCCTGATTTACCCATGATCAGAAGAAAAGGAGCAAGTTATGACTTAAAGGGTTTATCCGCATTTGTCAACGAAGTGGTTGTCAATGTTGGTCTATCAAGGTTCATATTATGCGGCTTTTCATTTGGAGGTTTGGTGGCCGCAGATTATGCATACTGGTATCCGAAGAAGGTTAAAAAATTATATCTGTTAAATAGCGTCCCCCGGTTTTTGGCTCCGGAAATGGTCGATAAACTTCTTGTTAGATTGGAACCGAATAAAGTACCCCGCTTTGTTTACTCCTTATTTGCATTATTTAAAGCCAGCCGTTTAGGTAGAGCGGTTGTACCCAAAACAGACAGACTAAAAGAGTCTATCAAGAACATCCGTCTCAAACCTTTTGCCGTACTCGGGACATTTTATGAAGTCGTGTGGCACAACATAATTGGCGGTACCTGGAGCGAAAGGGTAAAGAAATTTTTATTAATGCCCATGCCGAAAGTGGTCGTGCTTTTCAAGGACGATGAATTAATCCCTTATGAAAAATACGCCACCAAACTGAGAAGATCGGGCGTGGACGTGATAAGTTTTGAAAAAGGCGGACACGGAACAACACAAGAATATTGGGAAAATATAAAGACATTATTTTAATTACCAAACGTTGTTGACAATCCGTATACGATTATTCTGATTTGGAGAATATCTTCAGGGTTAGAGCGCCAAGTCCCAGCCAAAGAACTACCAGCCCGGCCAGAAATCCGATGAAAGGAATCTGTTTGATAACATAAAATGCCGCAAGCCCCAGAGCCAAGCTTCCAAAGTTTGACATTGTCCAATTATATTTCTGTTTAGCCCAATTTCCGAAGGCCGAAGCGACGACAATTTTTGCCAAGTATGAAAAGATAAGAAGCGTTAATAATGCTAGCCCGGCCAAAGGAATTCCGATAACGGTAATCAGTAAAATAATCAGGCCAGGAACAGCCGCAATTGTTACCAAAAATCCCACGCCCAGAACTTTCCAGAACGACTTGGATACCAAATCCGAAGTTTGCGCCAGATGCTGGCCGAACAGTTTCATATAAAGAAGCCCGACGATTAATGCCCCGGCTAAAGAAATAATACCGGTCATTACCTTAGCACCATTAATAAAGGGTGAAGTTTGCTTTTTTGCCGCCTTCATATCGGCGCTCTTTTGCGCCGTTATTGTTTCGGACTTATAAACAGACCCGGCAATTTTTGCCTTCTCGGAAATATTGACCTGCCCCTGGTTGCCCTCCGCATAGTACAAATCTTTGCCGATAACCGTATCGCTACCGATTTGCAAACTACCCGTTCCCGCATAAACACTTCGCTTTACCTGTGAGTTAATTGAAAGCGTACCCGCCCCGGCAAGAATCGAGCCGCCGACCGACGAATTTTTGTCAATACTAACCGATGCCGCACCAACCAGAAGAGACCCGCCGATTGAAGAACCATTGACCAGGATATTTTGGGCTCCGGCGTAAACATTTCCTTTTACCACTCCGTCCAAATCCAAAGTATTGGCACCGACATGCAAACTGCCGTTAATTATTCCGCTCACTTTTACGCTTTGGGCGCCGATAAAGACATCTCCGTTAACCGTCCCGTCGATTTGGACCGTCTGGGCTCCGATAAAGAGGTCGTCATTAATGATCTCGGTTTTCCCGATATTCACATTCCCGTTTTCATTGGTAATTGTTTTTGCCGATACCTTTGTCACGGATAAAGTTAAAAAGGTAAATGCGAAAATAAGGAGCGCTGTCAAAATCTTACGCATACTTTACTTTTTATATACCTCTATGGAAATAATTTCAATATCCATTTTCTCCCGATTAACGATACGGGATCGTCAACACAATTCCTCCACAAATTAAAATTCGTGGTATCCTTGGAACTGCTATGGAAAAACTTCCAACCTCAGACAAAATATATTTAGGCCTTTCAAGAATTCCTAATGCCGGCCGCGGTGTTTTTGCCATACGCAAGATAAAAAAGAACGAAACTATTGAAATTTGCCCGACGATTGAAGTTCCCAAACACGACGTATCCAACATAAGGGAAAGCATTTTGATTACTTATTTTTTCTATTTCGGCAAAAATAAAGAGCGCCCGATAATCGCTCTCGGGTTCGGGTCAATTTATAACCATAGTGATAAACCGAACGCCAAATACAAGTTAAGACCTACCGAAAAAACACTTGATTTTATTGCCTTAAAAGACATTAAAAAGGATGAGGAAATAACGGTTAATTACAACCCAAACCCAAAAGACAAGAGTCCATTGTGGTTTGAGGTAGATCCGACGCCTAAATAAAAACTATTGAGAATTTTGGGGACGTAACTACCCCATAATAAATTGACTTCTCAAAGACTTTATGTTATTATTATCCTTGTATTAGCAGATTGAAAGAATAAATCTGCTTAAATTTAACTATATTTTGAGTTTCGTTAGATAAAAGATACCCCAAG
>Ga0315273_10005758_pt1 | contig 15378 bp, 13 predicted proteins | sample YL17G02_0_MG_FD_205753 | JGI IMG/M metagenome (GOLD analysis project Ga0315273, IMG submission 205753) | Sediment microbial communities from Yellowstone Lake, YNP, Wyoming, USA - YL17G02_0 | ecosystem: Environmental > Aquatic > Freshwater > Lake > Sediment | place: USA: Wyoming | collected...
ATCACGTGCCCGCCCGCCGAGGCGATCGAGCGCAGGCCGGTCACGGCGAGCTCACGCCCGATGATCACCACCACCATCCAGGTGGCCCAGGCGGGGATGCGCGCAATGCCGTAGTCCTCGTGGCCCGGGACGATCGGGTACGGGCTCACGAGCAGCACGACGAGCGCGGTCGCGACCAGCAGCTTGTCGGCGAGCGGGTCGAGGAGCTTCCCGATGTGCGTGACCTGCTGCCCGCGCCGGGCGAGCCAGCCGTCGAGCAGGTCGGTGAGCGCGGCAACGATGAACGCCCAGGCGATCGCGAGGCTCGCGAAGTGGCTGTGGCCCAGGATCGGGAGCAGCAGCAGCACCGGCACGGCGCCCGTGCGCAGCACCGTAATCGTGTTGGGGAGGTTCCAGAAGCGCTCGCGCTGCACCCCGACTCCCCGGCCCGGAGCTTCCGGCCGCCCTGCCCCGCTCGTGCCAACCGTGCCAACCGTGCTGACCGTGCTGACCGTGCTGACTGGGCCGAGGCCGGACTCCCGGGACGCCCCGCTTCTGTCACGGAGCGAAATCTCCATGATAGTGGCGATAGTAGGTCAGAACCCGCCGCACGTAAGCCTGGGTCTCGGGATAAGGAGGGACGCCTCCGAAGCGATCCACGGCGGCCGGGCCCGCGTTGTAGGCGGCCACCGCGCGCTCGACGTCGCCGTAGCGGTCGAGCATGCTGCGCAGGTAGCGCGTGCCGGCCCGCACGTTGCCGTCGGGCTCGAACGGGTCCTCGAGGCCGAGGCCCGTCGCGGTGACCGGCATCAGCTGCATCAGGCCCTGGGCGCCCCGGCGCGAGACGGCATCGGGGTCGAAGTTCGACTCCGCGGCGATCACCGCCTTCACGAGCGCGGGCTCTACCTCGTGCTGCCGAGCCGTGAGCCCTATCAGCCCGTCGAACTCCCAGCGCTGCGGCGGCGGCAGGGACCTCCGGCGCTCGAGCTTCGGCTCGGGGATCCGCTTGTAGCGGCGGTCCCGGGGCGTATCGGTGAAGTGGATGACCCCGTCCGGCCCGATGAAGCTGTAGATCGGCCCCCCGGCCCGGGCGGGCGGCGGCGGGAGCAGCCCGACCCAGAGCGCGGCGAGCAGCGCAGCCCAAGGGATCCGCGCGCGGCGCTGCGGAGGGGCGATTCGGGTCCTGGTGCTTCGCATCCTCGGATTCCCCGGGGGAGCGTTGCCCCCCCGGGCGCCCCGTGAGTAGAATTCGGAAGGTTCACAGTCGCCCCTCTCAATCGGCTCCTCGGGGACCGCTCCTTAGCCCCCCCAACGACCGCGGGAGACCCCCTTGGCGGAGCAGCCCGAGTTCGACTTCCTGGTGCTCGGGAGCGGCATCGCGGGGCTCTTCTACGCCCTGCGCGTGGCCGAGCACGGCAACGTCGCCGTCGTCACGAAAAAACGCGCCGCGGATTCCGCCACGAACTGGGCGCAGGGCGGCATCGCGGCCGTGATGGATCCGGAGGACTCGTTCGCCGACCACGTCCGGGACACGCTCGAGGCCGGCGCCGGGCTCTGCCATCCGGAGGTGGTGCAGCGCGTGGTGGAGCGCGGCCCCGCGATGATCGAGGCCCTCACGAAGCTCGGCGCCTGCTTCGACCCCGAGGCCGCCCACCCGGACGGCCGCTTCGACCTCGGCCGCGAAGGCGGACACTCGCGCCGGCGCATCCTGCATCACCGCGACGCCACCGGTCGCGAGATCGAGCGCGTGCTGCTCGCCCGCGCGCGCGCGCACCCGCGCATCGACATCTTCGAGGACCACTGCGGCGTGGACCTCGTCACCGCGCGCAAGGCCGGGCGCAGCGGGCCCGACCGCGTGCTCGGCGCCTACGTGCTCGACCGGACGCGCGGCTGCGTCGAGCGCTTCGGGGCCCGCATCACGTTGCTCGCGACGGGCGGCGCGGGCAAGGTCTACCTCTACACGACCAACCCCGACATCGCCTCGGGCGACGGGATGGCGATGGCGTACCGGGCTGGCGCGACGCTCGCGAACATGGAGTTCATGCAGTTCCACCCGACCTGCCTCTACCACCCGCAGGCGAAGTCCTTCCTGATCAGCGAGGCGGTGCGCGGCGAGGGCGGGATCCTGCGCACGCGGGCGGGCGATCCGTTCATGGCGCGCTACCACCGGATGGCGGACCTCGCGCCGCGCGACGTCGTGGCGCGCGCGATCGACACGGAGCTCAAGAAGTCGGGCGACCCGTGGGTGCTGCTCGACATCACCCACCGCGAGGCGGCGTACCTGCGCGAGCGCTTCCCGACCATCCATGCGCGCTGCCTCGAGTACGGGATCGACGTCACGCGCGACCCGATCCCGGTGGTGCCGGCGGCGCACTACTCGTGCGGCGGCGTACGCACCGACCTCTCCGGCGCGACGGATCTCCCGAACCTCTTCGGCGCCGGCGAGGTCGCCTGCACCGGCCTGCACGGCGCGAACCGGCTCGCATCGAACTCGCTGCTCGAGGCGCTCGTCTTCGCCGATGCCGCCGCGACCGCGGGCATCGCGCGCCTCGCGGAGCTGCGCAGCGACGCCGGCCCCGTGCCGCCCTGGGAGGAGGGCCTCGCCACGGAGAGCGGCGAGGCGGTGGTGATCACCCAGAACTGGGACGAGATCCGCCGCTTCATGTGGAACTACGTCGGGATCGTGCGCAGCGACAAGCGGCTGGAGCGCGCCCGCCACCGCATCGAGCTGCTCCAGGACGAGATCACGGAGTACTACTGGAACTTCCGCCTCACGCCGGATCTCGTCGAGCTGCGCAATCTCGCGACGGTGGCGGCGCTCGTGATCGAGTGCGCGCAGCGCCGCCGCGAGAGCCGCGGCCTGCACTGGAACGAGGACCATCCGGAGCGCGACGACGTGCGCTTCGCGACCGACACGCTCGTACGCCGCGCTTGACGGGGCCCCCCGCGCGGGGCACATGATGCGCGCGATGCGCCGCGCCGCCCTGGCCCTGCTCGGCTGCCTGCTCGTGGCGGCTCCGGCCGCGGCCGCGCCGCCGGCGCCTCCGCCCCACGCCAGCGAACGCAGCCTGCGGCGGAGCCTCGAGGACGCGCGCGCGCTGGTGCGCGAGGGCAGGCTCGAGCACGCCGAGCTGGCGCTCCGGCGCGGCCTCGAGGTCGACCCGCGCCACGCGCGGCTGCACCGCACGCTCGCCGACGTCCTCGACGCGCTCGGGCGCACGCAGGAGGCGGCCCAGGAGCGCGAGCGGGCCGACGCGCTCGAGCCCCCCGCGGCGCCGCTCCCGGAGGGGCCGACCGGGCTCCCCACCGAGGGCCTGCTCGTCGTCGTCGTCCCGCCCGAGCCCGACGCCTCGCACCTCGAGAGCCTCTTGAACCGCTGGCCCGACGGCCCGGAGCTCGCGGCGCTCGAGCAGCGCCTCGGCGTGCGGCTGCCGGGCGCGCGCGTGCTGCGCGCGGACGTCGAGAGCGTCCTCGCCGCGCAGGCCTGGCTCGCGGAGCGCGGCGCCCGCGGCGTGCTCACGCTGCGCATCGATCGCGCCTTCTGCGGCGACTCGATCAAGGACGGCCGCTTCGCGGTGGGCCAGCTGCGCGCCGCCGCGGCCCCCGCCGGCGCCGCCGCGGCCGCGACGGAGCTCGTGCGCGAGACCGTCTTCGATCCGGGTCCGGGCTGCGAAGCCCTGGCGCTCGCCCGGGCGCTCGAGCGCGTGCTCGCCTCGGCCGCGCTGCGCAGCGCGCTCGCCGCGCCGCCGGACGCGCGCGGGCCCTTCCGCGGGCCGGTCGTGCGCGAGCTCTTCCCGGGCCTCGACCGCCGCATCGAGGCGCAGCTGCGCTCGGGCGAGGCGCTGCTCGCGGCGGGCGAGGTCGAAGCCGCGACTGCGGCCTTCCGCCGCGCCGCGGCCATCGACGCCGAGGATCCCGCAACGCGCGCCTACCTCCACGAGGCCGAGGCGACGCTCGCGATGGCTCGCGAGCTCTCGAAGCGCCAAGGCGGGACCGGCGGCGACTCGCGCCTCGACCCTCGCCTCTCCCCGGAGCAGCTCGCCGCCGCCGAGGCCCACCTGCGCGACGAGCAGCACCGCCGCCAGCAGCTGCTTGCCGCCCTCGCGGTGCTCGACGAGGACGTGCGCGCGCCGGAGCCCACGCTGCTCGCCGAGCTCCAGGCATCGGAGATCCCCGACGCGAGCGCCTTCGGGCCGAGCCTGGCGCGCCGGCGCGCGGGGGGCGAGGTCGAGGCACGCGCGGCCTTCGCTCCCGACGGTGCGCTACTCGCCCGCTACTACTTCCCGGTGGGGAGCGACCAGCCCGTGCTGCGCGAGGACGACAGCAACGGGGATCACCACCCCGACCGCTGGATCGCCTACGACGGCCTCGCGCGGAGCGAGGTCTGGGAGGCGCCGGGCGGCGATCGCCCGACGCTGCGCATCGTCTTCACCGACGCCGGTGCCCACGTCGCGCGCGTCGAGGTGGACGACGATGCCGACGGCCGGCCGAGCCGCATCCTCCACTACCAGGCAGGGGAGCTCGTCGCCGAGTCGCGCGACGCCGACGGCGACGGCCGCCTCGACACCTTCGACCGCCTCGACACCGAGGGCCGGGTGGCCGTGCGCGAGGAGGATCTCGACGGTGACGGCACGGTCGACGTCCGCAGCACTTACCGCGAGGGGCGCCTGGTCCGCCGCGAGGAGGGTCTTGGTCATTGACTCCGCAGAGGAGCGTCTCCTTATTTACTCCGACGCCTTCGGCGTGCTGCGCGCTCCGCTTGCAAAGAGCTCGTCCAAAGAGGTTCGGGGTGTGCGGCGTCCGTTCTTCGGGGACGGCGCCGGGTGGCCATTCGGGGCAAACCACCTGCCCCCGTCCCGAAGAACGGACCCCGCATTCCCCGTGGGTTCTGCTTCACGCGCTCTTCGCAAGCGCGCAAAGCGCGCGCGCAGCGAGCCGCAGGCGAGCGGAGTCAATCAAACCGGCGTCGTGTACGCGGCGGTGATCCCGCCGTCCACCATGAACGTCGTCCCGGTCACGTAGGACGACTCGTCGGAGGCGAGGAAGAGCGCCGCCTTGGCCACCTCCGAGGCGCCCGCGAGGCGCCCGATCGGGATGTGCACCATGCGCCGCGCGCGCGCCGCCGGATCGGCCAGCAGCTCCTGGAGCAGCGGCGTGTCGACGGGGCCGGGGCAGAGCGCGTTGGCGCGGATCCCGCGCCGGGCGTACTCGACGGCGATCTCGCGCGTCATCGCGAGCACGCCGCCCTTGCTCGCCGTGTAGGCGATCTGCGAGGTGGCGGCCCCGAGCACCGCGACGAAGGAGGCCGTGTTGATGATCGAGCCGCCCCCGGCGCGGAGCAGCGCGGGGATGCCGTACTTGCAGCCGAGGAAGACGCCCTTCAGGTTCACGGCCAGGACCTGGTCCCAGACGTCCTCGTCGGTGTCCACCGGCGAGCCGTCGCGCGCCGGAAAGATCCCGGCGTTGTGGAAGAGCACGTGCAGCGCGCCGAAGCGGTGCTCGCCCTCCGCGACCGCGGCCTCGACGTCGCGGGCCCGGGAGACGTCGCCGGCGACGAAGGCCGCGCGGCCGCCCGCGGCGGCGATCGCGGCCGCGGCGGCCTCGCCCGCCCGGACGTCGCGGTCGACCACGACGACCGCGGCCCCCTCGCGCGCGAAGAGCAGCGCCGACTCGCGGCCGATGCCGCTACCGCCGCCCGTCACCAGCGCCGTGCGCCCCGCGAGGCGCGCCGAGGATTGCTCCGCCACGGCCGGGAAGGTATCGGAACTCAGAGCAGGACGAGCCCGGCGTCGATGAGCGCGTCGAGCGCTCCCAGGATCAGGGGGTCCGGCTCCGGGATCACGTCCAGCATGCGCCGCACGGGGAAGCCGGCCTGGACGAGGTCGAGCACCGCGCGCTCGAGCTTCCCGAGGTCGGCGCCGGCGCTCGGGGCCGCCGCGGGCGCGAGCCGCGGCACCGCGTCCGGCCCGGGGAGCCTTCGGCCCGGCCGGCCCAGCTCGTCGTGCATCAGCGTCGCGTCGAGGATCGCGCCCTCGAGCGGGAGCGGCGCCTCGGAGGCCTGCGACGGCTCGAGCCGCGCGTGGAACTCGAAGCGGCCGTCGCGCCAGCCGAGCAGGCGGACCAGGGCCTTCATGCCGGTGGCCGATCCCGCGTGGACGTAGCGGAGCATCCCGCGCTCGAAGCCGATCACCGCCTCCTCCGCGCCGCGCCGTAGGCTGAGCGTCCCGGCGGTCGCCGTGCTGCCGAGCATCTGGACCAGCTGCGGCACGCCGAGCTCTGCCAGGTCGCCCGAGATCCCGCCGAGGCTGCGCGCGTGCTCGGCGCTCTGCACGCCGTCGACGAAGCTCTCGACGTCCCCGCGCCTCGACGCCGACGGGTCGAAGCGGATCGCGACCGCGTCGACACGGCTCTCCTCCCCGATCTCGCGCACCACGGTGCCGTCGACGTCCATCGCGTGGCCGGTCGTCGGATGGGTGAGCGTGATCTTCACCCGCTCGCCCACCGGGATGCCGTGGCCGGGCACCGAGACCAGCACGCCCGTGTGGCTCAGGTTGCGCGTCCGCCCCGCGACGGGCTCGGCGGCCCCCTTGATGCGGGCCGGCACCCGCGCCGCCGCGCGCGGGGCGCGCGCGTTCTGGCCGGGCGCCAGCGCGTCCACCGGCAGCTCGGCGGCGCCCTCGAGCAGCGGCGCGAGGCGTTGGCGGATCTTCGCCGCGGGCTCCTCGAAGGAGATCGCGACGCCCTGCGGGCTCCTGCCGAGCGCCGCCATCTCGGCGGTCACCTGGTGGACGATCTCGCCGCCGATCTCGAGCCGCTGCTGGCAGAAGCCGAGGACGAGCCGGACGCGCACCTTCTCGCGCAGCTCGAAGGGCTCGTCGGTCGCGATGAAGACGCCCCCGTTGGCGAGGTTCGCCTCGTACTCGTGGCGGAGGGCCTCGGGCCGCGCGAAGGCCAGCTCGAGGATTCGCAACGCGCCGGTCAAGAGCATCCTCCCCGGGGAAGTTCCGCGGGCGGGCCGTTCCATGGGTCGTATCGGCGGCCCCCGCCGGCCGCTCAACCGGCTCAACCGCTCAACCGGGTCCGGCGGGGCCTGCGCGCTGCGCTGGCCCTAGAAGCCTCGGGTCACCGCTCGCGTGGGACCGAAGCTGTGCAGTCCGAGCGCATGCAGGCTCCCCAGGCCCCCGCAGACGATCACGAGCACGTCCTCGGGCCGCTCGACCAGGGCCACGCGGCCGTCCGCCGCGACGCGCCCCCGCTCGCGCAGCCAGCGGCGCTGCGGGGGCGGGAACCAGTCCTCAGGGAGCGCGGCGTGCTGCCACAGCTGCGCCTGCACGGCCTCGACGTCCGGGAGCTCAGCGGCGATGCGGTCGGCCCAGGCCGGGGCGATCGCCACCATCACCTCGGCGCCGAAGCCGCTGAGAAACGCGTTCGTCCCCGGGTAGGCGAGCGACTTGCCGATCACCTCGAGCAGCTGCGCGCCACTCTCGGCGGCGATGTCGGCGATGTCCTGCGTTCCGATGCAGCCGTGCACCGTCACGGCATTGCCCGCGAGGCCGCGGCGCGCGGCGAGCGGCGGCCAGGGCGAGCGCTCCTCCCACTCGCCGACGACGATCCCCGTGACCCGCCCGGGCTGGCCGAAGACACTCTTCGAGGTGCCGCCTACCACCTGCCCGGCGACGTTGCGCATCACGAGGCGCAGGGCGCGGCCGATCGCCGGGCCGGGCCCCGCCTCGCCCCCGAAGCAGCCCGCCTCGCAGGGCAGGCGCAGCGCGCGGCGCGCCAGCCCGTTCACGAAGAGGCCCGGCACGACGCAGCTCGTGGTCGTGTTGAGCGCGAAAAGATCCAGCGCCGGGTCGGCGCAAGCCTCGACGGCGGCGCAGAGCAGCGGCATCGCCTCGGCCGGGGCGCCCGCCATCACCGCGTTGATCGCGAGCTTCTCGACCGTGCAGCGGCCCTCGCGCGGCGGGAGCACGGCGAGGAGTCGATCCGGCGGCTGGCCGGAGGCCTCGATCCAGGCGCGCACCCGCACCTCGCTGGGCGGAACCAGCGGCAGCCCGTCGCCGAAGCCCGCATCGGTGGCGAGCTTCGCGAAGGCCAGCGGATCGTCGTCGACCTCGAGCGTCGCGCTCGCGAGCGCGCTAATCGCGCACGCCGAGGGTCCGCAGGAGGAGTCCGCTGTGGGCTCGGGCAATCTCGCGCACCTCCCGCTCCGGCAGGGTATCGAGCGGATAGGGGAGAGCCAGCACGCGGAGGCCGGAGCGCCCCGCGTTGGCGGCCATGCTGCGGGCCAGCCCCTCGAACTCGCGCGTCACGACGGCGACCGCCGTCTTGCCCCGGGCCGCGACCACGACGGCGTCGTGGACCGTCCACGAGGTGCACGAGCCTCAGTTGCCGAGCCCGACCACCGCGGCGTCGATGCGCAGGGCGAAGCTCTCGAGCTCCGCCCGCACGCGCACACCGGCCGCGCCGGTGCGATTGCCATCGCCCGCGCACCAGGCGTCGGTCGCGGCGCCGGCCGCCGCGACCGTCCGTGACCACTCGTCCGTCACCCACAGGAACGAGCGCCAGGTGAGATCGGTGCGGAAGCCCACGCGCCGACCGGAGAGCGGCCCGAGGTCGGGCCCCGGGTCCGGATCCACGCGCGGGGGCGGTGCCGTCGGGTCCAGGATCGCGATGCGTGCCACGCTGCTCCTCCTCGGTGCAGGAGTGTACCCGGGCCGGGTCAGACGACGCCCGCCTGCGAGAGGCGCGCAAGCTCGTCCGGGCCGATCCCGAGCCACTCGCCGTAGACCTCCGCGTTGTGGGCGCCGAGCGCCGGACCCGTCGAGCGGATCCGGCCCGGCGTCTCCGAGAGCCGCGGCACGGGTGCCACCATCGCGAGCTCGCCGAGCGCGGGATCGCGCACGCGCACCACGCTGCCGCGCGCCGCGACGTGCGGGTCGGCGAGCAGCGCGGCGAAATCGTTCACCGGCGCGGCCGGGAGCCGCAGGGCCACGCAGGCGGCGAGCGCGGCGTCGGCATCGCGGGCGGCGACCCAGCTGGCCACGAGCGCGTCGAGCTCGTCCGCGTGCGCGAGCCGCGCGGGCGAGGTGCCGAAGCGCTCGCGCGCCTCGGGCGTGTCGCGCCCGAGGAGCCGCAGCACGCGCGCCACCTGCGCGTCGGTGGTGGCCGAGAGCGCGATCCAGCGCCCGTCGCGCGCGCGGTAGGTGTTGCGCGGCACGCCGCCCGCCACGCGGCTGCCCATGCGCCCCGGCGGCGGCTCGAGCGGGTCCCAGGCGACGAGCGAGGTCGCGAGCAGCTGGAGCACCGGCTCGTACAGGCTGACGTCGACATGCTGCCCGCGGCCGGACGCGCTCGGCCCGGCGTCGCGCGCGTAGCAGGCCGCGAGCGCGCCCACGACGCCCGCCACGGCCGCGAGGGTATCGCCGATCGGAACCGAGGTGAGGAGCGGCGGACCCCCGGCCTCGCCGGTCAGGTGGGTGAGCCCGGCGAAGGCCTCCGCCACGCTGCCGGCGCCCGGCCGGTCGGCATGCGGGCCGCTGCGCCCGTAGCAGCTCACGCTCACGACGACGAGCCGCGGGTTGCGCCGGGCGAGCGCCGGGTAGTCGCAGCCCCAGCGCTCGAGCAGCGCCGTCGGCAGGTTCTCGACCAGCACGTCGGCGCGCTCGACGAGCCGCCCGAAGAGCTCGCGCCCCTCCGCGCGACCGAGGTCGAGCGTCACGGCGCGCTTGCCGCGCGCGACCAGCGCCCAGGGCAGCGAGCGGCCCTCGCGCGCCGCGCCGATCCGCCGCAGCGGGTCGCCCTCGGGCGGCTCGATCTTCACCGCGTCCGCGCCGAGGTCGGCGAGCATCGCCGCGACCTGGGGCGCGGAGAGGAGCGTCGTCAGATCGAGGACGCGCAGGCCCGTCAGGGCTCCGTTCGACATCGGCGCGCCTAGCCTAGAATGCGGGCCGGAGGGATGCGAGCGTGTCGCGCCCGCTCGGCATCGTCGACCTCGCCGTCGGCACCGGACACGGCGCCTGCTGGGGCGAGGACCCGATCGAGCTGCTCCCGTGGGCGGACCTGGCGCAGCTGCGCCAGGTGCGTCCGGGCGTGGGTCGGGGACTTCAGACCCGCTCGAAGTAGCGCGCGCGCTCGGTGTCGCTGACGCGCGACTCGAGGCCGGCCGCCTCGCTGCGCGCGAAGTGGAGCAAGTGCGCGACCACGGCCTCGCCGAAGGCCTGGTGCGCGAGAGCGCTGCGCTCGAACTCCGCGGCGGCCTCGCCGAGCGAGCGCGGCACCTGCGGCAGGTCGGCGGCGGCGTAGACGTCGCCCCGGAAGGCCGGCCCGGGCTCGAGCCGCGCCTCGACGCCCGCGAGACCCGCCGCGAGCAGCGCCGCGATCGCGAGGTACGGGTTCGCGTCGGCACCCGGGATGCGGCACTCGACGCGCAGCGACGGGCCCCGCCCCACCACGCGGAACCCGGCCGTGCGGTTGTCGTAGCTCCACGCGATCCCGGTCGGCGCGAAGGTGCCACGCCGGTAGCGCTTGTAGGAGTTCGGGTTCGGCGCGAAGCAGAGCGAGAGTTCGCGCGCGTGGGCGAGCAGGCCGCCGAGGAAGTGCCGGAAGGTGTCGGACGAGCGCACGGGCGCCCCGCGCAGCTCGGCGTCGCCCGGGAAGAGCGGGGCGCCCTTCGCGTCGGCGAGGCTCAGGTGCAGGTGCAGGCTGCTCCCGGCGAGATCCTCCTGGAACTTCGCCATGAAGGTCAACGAGAAGCCCTGGGCGGCGGCGATCTCCTTCGCGGCGAGCTTGTAGACCACGTGCCGGTCGGCCATCTCGAGCGCCGGCGCGTAGCGCAGGTTGATCTCGTGCTGGCCGGGCGCCCACTCGCCCTTGCTGAACTCGACGGGGATCCCCGAGGCGTCGACCTGCCTGCGGATCGCGCCGATCACCGGCTCGACGAAGCTGCTCGAAAGGACGTGGTAGTCCTCGACGTAGTGGTGCCCGTGCACGAGCCCGCGCCACTGCTTCGCCCGCGCCGAGGCGTAGTCCTCGCGGAAGAGGAAGAACTCGAGCTCGCTCCCGATCAGGGGGTGGAAGCCGCGCGCCGCGGCCCGCTCGAGCTGGCGCCGGAGCACGCTGCGAGGCGCCACCGCGACCAGCCCCTCACCCTCGCGCGCGACATCGCAGAGCACGATCGCCGTGCGCTCGAGCCAGGCGGCGCGGCGCAGCGTCGCGAGGTCCGGCGCAGCGTGCAGGTCGCCGTAGCCCGTCGCCCAGCTCGCGAAGGCGTAGCCGGGCGTCGGCTCCATCTCCATGTCGCAGGCGAGCAGGTAGTCGCAGACGTACATCCCGTGGCCCAGCACCTCCGAGAGGAAGTACGGGGCGTGGATGCGCTTGCCCACGAGCCGGCCGTAGAGGTCGGGGATCGCGGTCACGACGGTGTCGATGCGGCCCTCGGCCACCTCGCGCGCGAGCGCCGCGCGGTCGAGCATCCCGGCGGGCCCTGTCATGCGGCTCAGGCCTCCTCGTCCTCGACCATCTGGAACAGCGAGAGCTGGGGCTGCGTCTCGTCGGAGTCCACCGGCACCGGGTACTCGTTCGAGAAGCAGGCGTCGCAGAAGCCCCGCTTCAGCGACTGCGCCACCTGGCGCAGCACGGGGAGCGAGAGGTAGCCGAGCGAGTCGGCATCGATGATCTGGCGGATCTCGTCGACGCTGTGCTCGTGAGCCACGAGCTCCTCGCGCGTGGGCGTGTCGATGCCGTAGAAGCAGGGCCCGATCGTCGGGGGCGAGGAGATGCGCACGTGCACCTCGCGCGCACCGGCGCTGCGCAGCATGGTGACGAGCTTGGTGAGCGTCGTGCCGCGCACGATCGAGTCGTCGATCAGCGCGACGCGCTTGCCGGCGAGCACGTGCGCCACCGCGTTGTGCTTCACCTTCACGCCGAAGTGCCGGATCGCCTGGGCCGGCTCGATGAAGGTGCGCCGCACGTAGTGGTTGCGGATCATCGCCTGCTCGTAGGGAATGCCCGATTCCTCCGCGAAGCCGAGGGCGGCCGTATTCCCGGAGTCGAGCACGGGCACCACGAGGTCCGCGGCCACCGGGTGCTCGCGCGCGAGGGCGCGCCCGAGCTCCTTGCGGAAGGCGTAGACGTTCTGGCCGTTCAGGTTCGAGTCGGGCCGCGCGAAGTAGATGTACTCGAAGATGCAGAAGCTCTCGCGCGGCGCCGGGTGAAAGGGCCGCAGCGTGCGCAGCCGGCCGCGCCGGATCACGATCACCTCGCCCGGGTCGAGGTCGCGCTCGTAGGTGGCACCGATCAGGTCGAGCGCGCAGGTCTCGCTCGCCACCACCCAGCCGCCGTCGAGGCGCCCCACGGTGAGCGGCCGGAAGCCCTGCGGGTCGCGCGCGGCGATCAGCGAGTCGGCCGTCATCATCACGAGGCTGAAGGCGCCCTTCACGCGCGAGAGCGCGTCGATCAGGCGCTCCTCGAGCGTGCGCTCGCGCGAGCGCGCGAGCAGCTGCACGATCACCTCGGAGTCGACCGTGGTGCTGAAGATCGCGCCGCGACCCTCGAGCTCGCGCCGGATCGCGCGCGCGTTGGTGACGTTGCCGTTGTGCGCGAGCGCCACCGCGCCGCCGTCGGTGGTGGCGCAGAAGGGCTGCGCGTTGCGCAGCTCGGAGCCGCCCGCCGTCGAGTAGCGCACGTGCCCGATTGCATGCCGGCCCGGGAGCTTCGCCAGCGTGCCCTCGCTGAAGATGTCGGCGACGAGGCCCATGGAGCGGTGCACGAACTGCTCACGCCCGGTCGAGGAGGCGATGCCCGCGGACTCCTGGCCCCGGTGCTGGAGCGCGTAGAGGCCGAGGTAGGCGATCTTCGAGGCCTCGGGGTGGCCGTGGATTCCGAAGACCCCGCACTCGTCGTGGAAGTGGTCGCCGTGGTCGTCCATCGCGCCTCCGGGCACCCGCTCCAGTGCCCCGTTCAACGCCCTTCCAATCGCCGCGGGATGGCGTCCGCCCAGATCGCGTGGAGCCTCGCGAGCTCCGCGTCGATCCAGGCAGGGCCGCCCGGGGGGCCGATCACGAGGCGATCGCCGCCTGTGCGTCCGATCGCCCGCGCTGGCACCCCAGCCTCCCGCGCGCGCCGCAGCACCTCCGCGGGTGCGCCGGTGGCCAGGATCACCCGGCCGGGCGCCTCCCCGAAGAGCAGGGCATCTGGACGAATGGTATCGGTCAGCTCGACCCGCGTCCCGATCCTGCGGGGACCGGCCAGGGCCGCCTCCGCCAGGGCCACCGCGAGGCCCCCGTCCGAGACGTCGTGGGCGGTCGGCGCGAGCCCCTCGGCCACCAGGGCGGCGAGCAGGGCGTGCAGGCGCCGTTCGTGCGCGAGGTCGACCGCCGGGGGGTAGCCGGCCTCGAGGCCCCTGCGCAGCGCCAGCCACTCGCTCCCGGCGAGATCCTCACGGTTCTCCCCGAGCAGCACCAGCGTCCGGCCCTCCTCGCCGAAGTGGGACACGGCGTGCCGCTCCCAGTCGTCGAGGAGCCCCACCATCGCGACGGTCGGCGTCGGATAGATCGCGCGGCCCGAGGTCTCGTTGTAGAGCGAGACATTGCCGGAGACCACGGGCGTCCCGAGCTCGCGGGCGGCGTCGCCGAGGCCGCGGATCGCCTCGACGAGCTCCCACATGATCTCGGGCTTCTCGGGATTGCCGAAGTTCAGGCAGTTCGTGAGCGCCAGCGGCCGCGCCCCGGTGCAGGCGACGTTGCGCGCGGCCTCGGCCACCGCCGCGACCGTCCCTCGATAGGGATCGAGCCAGCACCAGCGCGGGTTGCAGTCGACGGCGAGCGCGAGGCCCAGGCGCGTGGCCGTCCCGTCGGGACGCTTCACGCGCACCACAGCGGCGTCGCCGCCGGGACCGACGGCGGTGTTGCCCTGCACGAGCGAGTCGTACTGCCGCGCGATCCAGGCCTTCGAGCCGAGGTTCGGCGAGTCGAGGAGCGCCTCGAGCGCGGCGGTGGGATCCGACTCGGGCGCTACCGAGGCGAGGTCGAGCTTCTGGCGCTCGCGCAGGTCCGCCGGCTCGCGCGCCGGGCGGTCGTACTCCGGCGAGCTCTTCGCCACCGGGTCGACGGGGATGTCGACCACCGTCTCGCCGTGCCAGCGCACGCGCATGCGGCCGCCCTCGGTCACGCGCCCGACCACGACCGCATCGAGGTCCCAGCGCCGGAAGACCTCGAGCACCTCCTCCTCGCGCCCCGCCTGCGTGACGAGCAGCATCCGCTCCTGGCTCTCGGAGAGCAGTAGCTCGTAGGGCGTCATCCCCGTCTCGCGCTGCGGCACGAGATCGAGGTCGAGCTCGATCCCGGTGCCGCCGGCGCTCGCCATCTCGAACGACGTGCAGGTGAGCCCGGCCGCGCCCATGTCCTGGATCCCCACCAGCGCGTCCCCGGACATCACCTCGAGGCAGGCCTCGATCAGGCACTTCTCGCTGAAGGGATCGCCCACCTGCACCGTCGGGCGCTTCGCCTCGCTCGCCTCGTCGAACTCGGCCGAGGCGAGCAGCGAGGCGCCGTGGATCCCGTCGCGGCCAGTCTTCGAGCCGGCGTAGATCACGGGATTCCCGACGCCGGTCGCCCGGGCCAGGAAGACGCGTTCGGTCTCGGCGATTCCGAGGTTGAAGACGTTCACCAGGATGTTGGCGCGGTAGCAGGGGTGGAAGGTCGTCTCTCCCCCCACCGTGGCGACGCCGACGGAGTTGCCGTAGCCCCCGACGCCCTCGACGACGCCGCCGAGGAGGTAGCGGTGCCTCGGATCCTCGAGCGGCCCGAAGCGCAGGCTGTCGAGCGACGCCACCGGCCGCGCGCCCATCGTGAAGACGTCGCGCAGGATGCCGCCGACGCCCGTCGCGGCGCCCTGGCGCGGCTCGATGAAGGACGGGTGGTTGTGGCTCTCGATCTTGAAGACCGCGGCGAGCCCCTCGCCGATCGCAACCACGCCCGCGTTCTCGCCCGGGCCCTGGAGCACGCAGGGCCCGCGGGTCGGGAGCCCGCGCAGGTGCTTCTTGCTCGACTTGTAGGAGCAGTGCTCCGACCACATCACCGAGAAGATCCCGAGCTCCGGGAAGCTCGGCACGCGGCCAAGGATCTCGAGGATGCGGGCGTACTCGGCGTCCGAGAGCCCGTGCTCACGAGCGAGCGCCGGATCGACGCGCGGCTCGGATCGGGCGCTCACCGGGCGGACCCCACCACGTCGACGAGCGGCTCGGATCGGGCGCTCACCGGGCGGACCCCACCACGTCGACGAGCGGCTCGGATCGGGCGCTCACCGGGCGGACCCCACCGCGTCGATCAGCGAGCCCAGGATCGCCCGCCCGTCGCAGCCTCCGATCGCGGCCTCGACGGCGTGCTCCGGGTGGGGCAT
>Ga0315273_10005759_pt1 | contig 15377 bp, 17 predicted proteins | sample YL17G02_0_MG_FD_205753 | JGI IMG/M metagenome (GOLD analysis project Ga0315273, IMG submission 205753) | Sediment microbial communities from Yellowstone Lake, YNP, Wyoming, USA - YL17G02_0 | ecosystem: Environmental > Aquatic > Freshwater > Lake > Sediment | place: USA: Wyoming | collected...
GATATGGGCGTGCATGTGCCCTTCTAGCACTATCAATACTTCGACGAGCTTCTGGATGCTGTCGTGCAGGAATGGAACCATCTGCTGCGCGAAGCCTGGATCCTGCTGGGCAAACGATGGATTCCCTATCCGTTCCAAAGCAATATTCACCGGTTGTCGCGCGAAGACCAGAAGCGTTGCCTTCAGGGCCTGGCGCAGCGCAGCCGTCAGATGCCGACGAATTTCCAGCAGTGGATCGATTTCAATTTCGGTCAAGGCATCGCCGACCTTTTTTTGAACCCCTACAACCTGACGAGCATCTGATCGGCTCACTCCCGCTGGATCTGCTGCTGGGGATGCCGGACGAAAAAGGTCGATGCGGAAAATTCCCTCTGGCCGGTTCGCTCCAGCCTGCACATCGTCGGTCTCGGAATTGAAGGGGAGCCTCCGGAATCCATATTCTCTCACGCTTCCACCGTCGGATCGAGCACGCCTATCCCACTCCATACCTCGGGCGCGATGCCTTCCTGGACCGCGTTCAACCCGAACTGGCGGCGCGCGGAATCCTGAGCCGCGAGCGCTTCGGCGGATGGAAATACGAGGCGGGAAACCAGGAATCATGCCGTCGCCTTGATGCTGAAGGAAGTGGCCGCAAGATATCCGCTGCCGGATACGGAAGGGATTGCGTGAAGCATCGGTTTATCGGCCCCAGGAACGTGGATCGCCTGTATGAACACCTCTCGGCCATGTCCCCGCAGGAGTGCTCGGAGAGGGTCAGGCGGGGACATGAAAAGGCGGTTCGCACGCTGACGCTGGAAAATATCTATGAATATATCGCCCGGTTGATCACCACATACGCCTCTCTCTTCAAGTACTCTGTCAAGAGCGAGGACTACCGCGTGGTGATCTCCCGGTGCGGCGAGGATATTTCCTGGAGCGACGGATACCCCAGGATGATCTATAACAAAGGGGAAAGGATCGCCGGCCTCGTCGACGAGGAACAGGTTATGCTTCCGAATGTGGGCAGGGAGGCTCACACCTACCTGACTTACATCATCGACTGCTACGAGCACCTGCCGGATTATGTAATGTTCTGCCAGGGCAACTTCAAGGATCAGGCGGGAGATTTCCCAATCGAGAGTTTCGTCAATCCGGATTATGATTTTGTCGCCGCCCGGTTCTGCAACCAACGGACCTGGGATCCCACCACCGGCCGCCTTCTGCACGTGGGATCGGCCCTCGACCTGCTCAAGCAGGGCAGGATGCGTCCCGCACGGCTGACCTGCCTCGAATGGTTCCAGAAGGTGCTGGACGTGCGCGTGGGCGACAGTGCGGTCTTCAGCCCGGGGTCGATCTTTTGTGTGTCCGCCAGCAAGATTCGCGCCCGGCCGGTCCAGTTTTACGAGAAGCTGCGCAGTTTTGTCAGCGATCACCCCGAGCCCGAAGAAGCGCACTACCTCGAGCGCAGCTGGCTGTATATCTTTTCCGACAAGAATATGAAAGTCCTCGATCTCAGCTGAAGCGCGCGCCTTCTACCAACCACCCGATCTCGAATTCAGGCGCACGGCAGGCAGCAGAAACTGAACAGTAAGCAGTGTGCAGTGCGCAGTAATATCCGGTCTCTGATCGCATTTCCTGGTGATGGCCGATTGCTACTGCCCACTGCTCACTGCTCACTGCCTGTGAACCTAGCGCTGTCTTTCTGGTAGAATCAAGGCTCTAGTTTAAGGAGGCAGGTTGGAGGCGCATCGAAGGCTCAAAAAAAAGCTGCTTCATGGCGTCGGGGAGGCGATCTCGGACTTCGCCATGATCGAAAGCGGCGACCGAGTAATGGTGTGTCTCAGCGGGGGCAAAGACAGCTACACGCTTCTGACCATGCTGCACTCGCTGCAGCAGCGGGCCCCGATCCCTTTTGACCTGCTTGCGGTGAATCTGGACCAGAAACAGCCCGGATTTCCCGAGCACGTCCTGCCCGAATACCTGGCAACTCTCGGGATTCCCTTTCGTATCGTGCAGAAGGATACCTACTCCATCGTGAAGGAGAAGATACCCGAAGGGAACACTACCTGCTCGCTTTGCTCCCGGCTCCGGCGGGGAATTCTTTACAACGTGGCGGTGGAAGAGGGGTGTTCGAAGATCGCCCTCGGACACCATGCGGACGATATCCTGCAAACCTTTCTGCTCAATCTGTTCTTCAACGGCAGCATCAAATCCATGCCGCCCGTTCTGCAAAGCGAGGATGGGCGCAACACGGTCATCAGACCGCTGGCCTACTGCTGGGAATCGGACATCGAGATCTTCGCGGCTGGGGAGAAGTATCCCGTTATTCCCTGCAACCTGTGCGGGTCCCAGGAAAACCTCCGGCGCAAACGGGTCAAACTTCTGATGGAAGATCTGGAACGGGAGATCCCCAACCTTCGGTCATCCATGCTTGCGGCCCTGGGGAGAGTCGTCCCATCGCACCTCATGGACAAAAACCTTTTCAATTTCTCCACTTTCGGGCCGCGAAAAGGCGATGTTCCCGGCGAACTCGATGCGGCCATCGGCCTATAGATCAGTTGGCAGAGGGCAGAGGGCAGAGGGCAGTTCACGGTAGATTGTGGATTAAGCTCGGCCTGATATCCCGGGAGATACCGTCCCGGACCCAGGGATGTGGTCCCAATTCCACCCAAGTCGGCTTACGCTGTGAACTGCCCACTGTCTTCTAGTGCTTCTTCCGGGGGCGATCGATCACCAGGTCCGGGAACTGATTGCGAAAGCTGGCGGCGATATGGCAGTCCCAACAGACGGGTTGGTGAGTGGACATCACCTCGGGCAGCGTCTCGGCGCGGAACTGGGACCACAGCTCAGTCTTGCGGTCGGGGCCGAGCAGTCCGGGTTTGTGTTCAAGCCAATCGATTTTGCCGATGGCTTTGCCGCAGAGTGCGCACTGCCTGCCTTCATACCACTTTGTGACAATCGTGCGGACCAAGCAGTCTTCCGGGGCAGCTTCGATCTCCTGGAGGCATTCCTGGCCGCAGTCTGCCCTTTCAGGCCAGCGCGAGCATTCCTTCAATCGCAGTTTTTGGGCGGCGCTGTCCAAAAATGCGACCTGAAACGCGTCCGCCTCCACAGCCGCGGGCTTTTTCGTCTCGGGGCAGGTGACCAGGCGCGTCCCCCGGTAGCGCAGATACGACCGCAAGATTGGCGTGATTACGATGAAAAGGGCCAAAACGGCTACCACGATGGAAACCAGAGCTAGAGCCGACATGTTTGTTTCTCCTGGATTTGCCCATTATTCTGATAAACTCCACCCATAAGTTGCAAGTGAAACTGATGTCTCCAGATAAATGAGCTCCGGCGATGTTCCGGCCGGAGCGTGGAGGAATGCTGCTTCAAGGCGGAAATCTGCAACTATGCTGCGTTACCTCTTGTGTGATCTCGACAACACCCTTTACCCCCCGGACAACGGTCTCTGGCACGCAATCGGCCGGCGCATCGACCTCTACATGATCGAGCGTCTCGGATATCATCCGGATGAGGTCAGCCGGAAGCGGGACGACTACCTGAACGCCTTCGGCACCACGCTGAACGCGCTGCGCCATCATTACGGCATCGAGCCCTCGGAATTCCTTGCGTATGTTCACGAACTGCCGCTCCAGGACTACCTGGGCTCCTCGCCGGAACTGGAGCGAATGCTCGGCCGGCTGCCGCTGCGCAAGGTCATTTTTACCAACGCGGACGCTCTGCATGCCGAACGCGTTCTCGGATACCTCGGCATCGCGCATCACTTTGAACGGATCTTCGACATCCATGCGCTCGGTTTTCAGAACAAGCCCGACAAAACCGCCTATCTGAAAGTGTTGAGGTCTCTGTCCGCTCAACCGCAAGAGTGTTTGTTCGTGGATGACTCGCCGGCCAATCTGGCCCCGGCCCGGGCGATGGGAATGATCACAATTCTGGTCGGTGACGGAGAACCTCATCGGGGCGTTGACTATCAGATTCGCCGCATTACCGACCTCGAAGACCTGCTCGACACTCAGTTTATCGTCCCCCGCAACTCCTGATCATTTTGTGCGGAGATAACGCCGGAATTCGGGAGGGGGGTCTGTCTTGAAATGCATGGGAGTTCCCAGCCTGGGGTGCGCGAATCCCAGTTCGAAGGCATGCAGCCCCATCCGTCCCAGAGGGTCCGTCGTGCTCCCGTAGGCCTGGTCGCCGACAATCGGGTGGCCCATCTCGGAAAGATGCACTCGAATCTGATTCTTTCTGCCGGTCTCCAGGGTAATTTCCAGGCAGGTCAGACCCGGCAGGCACCGCAGGACTCGATAGTGAGTGACCGCATGTTTTCCGGCTTCGGCGTCCTCGGTCGAGTGCATCCGCATGCTGCGGTCCTGCGCGATCCGGCTTCGGATCGTCCCGCGCTCATTTTCCACTCGCCCTTCGACGATGGCCCAATACCTGCGCTGGATGTGGTGCTTTGCGAACAGCGCCTGCAGCCCGGCTTTGACTGCCTCCGATTTTGCGAACACGAGGAGGCCGCTGACAAACTTGTCCAGGCGGTGAACGATGAACAGCTTCTGTTTTTTTGGCGACTCCTGCAGATATTCGCGCAGATAGGCGTAGGCCGTGCGCTCGCGTTCATGCTGGGTGGCGACGGTAAGGAGGCCTGCCGGCTTATGGATGACCAGGAGGTGTTCGTCTTCGAACACGATGTCGAGACCATGGATCCGGCTCGAGCAAGCCCCACGCCCACCGATCTCGACAACATCGCCCGCGCCGGCCTGAGTGGAGGCCAGCTTGCAGATCGCGCCGTTCAGGTGCACCCTGCCCTGTGCCAGCATCTGGCGCAGGGTGCGGTTGGACGCACCCGGAACCAGCGTCTGAAGCGCTTCCAGGAGTGAACAATCGGTCGTGAGTGAGGTTTTCAACTAGCTATGATTGCAAACCAGTGTTCGTGTGGAGTCGGCGAAGCGCACCACGATCCGGTTCGGGGGTGTGAAGGACTGAACGCAACCCAATCCGAAGGTGCGGTGTTCAATCCAGTCCCCTTCGCCGAAGCTGCCGGACATGAGGTAGGGCTTTTTCGGCTTGCTGGTGGCCTGCTGCATGATCTCATCCCAGCTCTGCCGCACTCGCCTGGTTGTGGATTTGGCTTTTCCGGATTTCTTGGCCGCGGTCTTGGGTTCGGGTTTGCTGGGCCGGTAGTTGTGTGTCCCGTCGCAGGTGTTGCATTTGACGCGGCGCGCTTTCTGGCCCTGCATGGCCACTATCGTGTGGGCCAGCACGATCTTGCACTTCGTGCAATAAGCTTCGATGTCCGAACCCACGGCAAGTTTATTCATCGGCATACCTCTTCCTCAATTATGAAATTAGAAACAGCATTTTAGCATAGTCATTCGCCTATGGTGCGTCCAATATGGGGGTAATCGCGGGAATGCACCACCCGGACACCCAGATGATGAAGATTGACAAAAGGGGTGGGGCGCCATATCCTTGAAGTAAAGAGTAAAGATGTAAGGCGTAAAGAGGCAACATGTTAGCCAGCAAAGTATCCAGCAAAGGGCAGGTGACGCTTCCGAAAAAGGTTCGGGATAAGATCGGCCTCAATGCCGGAGATATGGTTCTGTACGAGATCAAGGGCAAATCCGCGACGATACGGCGCATAGATCCGTTTGATGCCGCTTTCCACGCAGCGCTCTCCACGACACTTGACGAATGGTCGAGCAAAGAAGACGAGGGGGCTTTCCGTGATTTGTGACCAATGGGATGTTGTCGTGGTGCCGTTTCCCTTCACCGAAAGGCCCGGCGCCAAAAGGCGGCCCGCACTGGTCCTCAGCAAAGCGGTGTTCAATCGCGGAGGATTTTCCATCCTTGCGATGGTTACATCCGCCGCGCACCTTCCATGGCCGGGTGACGTGGCAATCTCACAATGGCAGAAAGTCGGCTTGAGCACTCCGTGCATTGTGCGACTGAAGCTTTTCACCCTGGACAACCGCCTCATTCTCAAGATTGCCGGTCGCCTAGCCGAACCGGATCGTGCATCACTCGCCTCGTCCATCCACTCCCACCTCCTCTAAACAGGGCCAAGCAGAAATCCCCTGCGCCGCAGGTTGTGCTCATGGCCAGCGTCCGGCCTTGCGCATACCCCTGAGTGTTGCCGTCAAAGCGGGCAAAGGGCACATCCTGAACGCTCAGGGTTGCCAATGCCAGGATTTTCTCGCAGGCCGGCAATGGTGGCAGCTGGTAGGGCTTGCCCTCAGTCTGGCTGAGCACAAACCAGTGGGGGCGGTACACAAAACGCGTGCACGTCGCTTTGCTCTCAGGTACGGTGCTCTCCGCTTGCTGGTCGGGCTCTGGAGCGTTTTCAGAAAATCCGGTATACCCCATCGGATTTTGTAAAGGCAGTCTTCAATGGAATGACCGACCCCCGTAAATCCCTCGAGGTCGGGAGAGTAAAAGGCAAAGAATTCAGGATCCCGGGTCGCTTCAATGACAATGGAGTAACCGATATCGATCATGATTCCTCCCCTCTCTTCAGCCCAGCTGCCTTCAGGATCGCATGACAAGTCCCTGTCGGAACTTCCTTGGCGCCATGATAATCAATCCGAATCAAGCGCTGGCGCCCAGGTTTTGCATAATATCGGATCGATCCCTTCTCACGAACAACCTGAAATTCGCACTGCTCCAAAAGTCGTACCGGCTCGCTGAATTCATTAGGATTTGGCGGTGACGCGGGTGATGTACTCGCGGATCTCCTGCAAACTGTCGCGGATTGAACGAATGTCCATTTCGAGGCGTTCGCCCGGTGAGGGTTCCGCCGCAGGCGACGGGAGCCGGCTGAGCCCGCTCTCGACCTCCTGGATCTGGATCCAGATCTTGCTCGCCTCGCTGCGCAGGTCGGAGACATCCTGCTGGAGACCGGAAATCCTTTCCAGCGAGAACCTGAGCTCGGCCAGTTCATCGCCCAGGGACTGCATGCGATTCTGAACGTCCGGACTCGCGCTCGGAACTCCCGGCCCAAACCGCGCGGAGATCAGGGAAGCGACTTTGACCTCCAGATCCGTCAGACGGGCCTCGATTCTTCCCAATATCTCCGTCGTCAAGGATTCCTTGGGCGGGACGAAATCCTGCTCCAGCCGCAGCAGCTTTTCTTCGATCTCCCCGAGCCGCCTGGCGAGCGGGTCGATGTTGGCCTCGACAAGTTCTTTCTGCACCTCGGCAAGACGCTCACCATCCGGGATGGGCGGGGGCGCTTGCGGGGTGCTCAAGAGCTTCTCCAGTTCAGCGAGGCGAAGCGACAGTTGGTCGGAACTGGTTTGGAACTTCTTGTCCAGGACCTTGAGCTCGCCTTTGATCTGGCCCCGTTCGACCCGTTCAAACTCAACCTCGCTGAAGCGGCGGCTGATATCCCTTATGCTCTGGCGAAGTTCCTGAATTTCGATGGATCCCCCGTTTTCGCCCTGCAGGTGGGCAGGCGCTGCCTCGGTTTGCAGGGCCAGGTATTTGCTGAATACCACACCGCACTTCCGGCAATCCAGCCGCTCTTCCTGTTCGAAGCCGCATTTTGGACAGTTCACAGTCGTCACCTCCATCTGCGGAATCCCGCTTACAGCCGGGTCATTCCGGCGAATTCCAGGGGGAGTCATTCACTGAATCGACCGAAAAGCTTAATCACTTCACATTTAACTTTTTCAGGTACCAGAGTATCCCGAGGATGGTTTTGCCGTCGGCAATTTCGCCGGTTTCCATCTTGCTCAGGCATTCGTCCAGTGTGAGCGCTTCCACGGTGATGTGTTCACCTTCCTGCAGCGACTGCGCGACAGGAGAAAGACCGCGGGCGATGAAGAAGTGTATGATTTCGTTGCTGATGCCGGGGGAGGTGTAGAAGGAGCACTGGTAATCGATGGCCGCGGCGCGAAAGCCGCATTCCTCCTCGATTTCGAGAGCGATAGTGTCCTGCGGAGAAAGGCCGTGATCCAACTTGCCTGCCGGCAGCTCCAGGATGTATTTCCGGAGCGGGTAACGGAATTGGCGGATGAGAAGCACGCGCCCATCTTCCAGGACGGGAACAGCGACAACGCCGCCGGGATGGAGCATCACCTCGCGGATTGCCTTATTGCCCGAGGGCAATTGGATGGTATCCACGTGAAGCCTGGCGATGATGCCGTTGTAGATCTCTTTGTGGTCGAGGACCACGTTTTCGGGATTCTTGATTTCCATGGGAACCGCTGTCGAAAGCATAGGTGAAGCCCATCGGGGTTGCAACTCTTAACAATTGCGGATTGCGGATTTCGGATTGCGGATTGAAATGCACTGGCCAATTTACCTTCCGATATAACATGCTGCAATTCCACAAGAGATCCGCAGGGATCGCCAAATTATTACGAGGCGAGGGCTTCGGGTTGAGGGACGGCCTCTTCCGGATGCTTTTAATTCCGCAATCCGCAATCCGCAATCCGCAATCGTGAAATCCGCAATCCGCAATTCTCCCGTGACACCAGGACACAAAGGCACAATCAGGTGATAGACTGTGGAGACACAAATAGCCAGAGGATATCGACGTGAGCCGCAAACGCCTGTTTCTGATCGACGGAATGTCTCACATATACCGGGCTTTCTACGCCATAAGAAACCTGAGCAATTCCAGGGGCCTTCCCACGAACGCCGTCTTCGGCTTTACCACCATGCTGCGCAAACTGATCCAGGACGAGAAACCCGATTACATTGGAGTAGCCATCGACCTGGAAGGGCCGACTATACGCCATCAGAAATTCGAATCTTACAAAGCGACACGCAAACCGATGCCCGAAGAGCTGGTTCAGCAACTGCCCTACATTCGCCGGGTGTGCGAGGCCTTTCGGGTTCCGGTGATCGGCCACCAGGGCTATGAGGCCGACGATGTGATCGGAACCCTCGCGCGCAAGGCGATGGCCCAGGATCTCCTTACAGTCATCGTGACCGGCGATAAGGACATGCTTCAGCTGGTCTCGGATCAAATTCTGGTCATGGATTCAGCGAGGGACAACCTCCTCATGGATGCCGGCAGGGTTGTGGAGAAAATGGGTGTGAAACCCGAACAGGTTCCCGATCTGCTCGGGCTGTGGGGTGACGCCTCCGACAATATCCCGGGCGCCCCTGGCATCGGCGAAAAGGGCGGCAAGGAGCTGATTCAAACCTACGGCAGCCTGGAGAACTGTCTCAAGAACTGGGACAAGGTCAAGCGCAAGACCTACCAGGAAAGCCTGCGCGACAATGCGGAACTGATCCGGATGAGTCTCGAGTTGGCCATTATCAGCCAGGATCTGCCCATTGAGTTGAACCTCGATGCCCTGATACTGTCCGAACCCGACCGGAAAGCCGCGTTCGACCTGTTCGCAGAGCTGGAATTCAAGGGCCTCATGCTGGAGTTTATCGAGGAACGATCCGTCCAGCCCGTGAAAGGCGAATGGTTGGCCGGCGCAGATGCGGCTGGTTTTTTAGGGAATCTGGTTTCCTCTCCCAGGTTCTGGTTCACACTCCATTTTCAGGATGGGATGCTCGGGCGCAAGACGGCGCTGGCCGCCTGCGTTCAGGGCGAATCCGGCCCGCCGGCGGCAGTCGACCTTCGGGATGCCGCCGTTGCGCAGGCATGGGCTCGCCTCATGCAGAGCCCCGATCCGGTCAAGGTGTGCTGGGATGCCAAACTCTGCCGTCTTGCCCAGGAATCACGCCAGATCCGGATGCAGGGTCCGATCGAAGATGTGATGCTGATGGCTTTCCTCACCGCTCCGCATATCGGTGACTATTCGCTTCGAAGGTGGGCACTCGAGCAGTTGCATCTTTCCTTGCCGGCGGAGAAGGGGGAACGAACCCCTCTGGAGGCATTGTCGCAGGAAGCGATGGCCGCGGGGCTTTTTCAGGATCTGGATGCAATTCGCCGTCTATTCGAGATTCTGCGGCCCCGCGTCGACGAATACGGCCTGCGTCCGCTCTACCAGGATATTGAATTGCCTCTCATACCGGTGCTGGCCGACATGGAGCGCACCGGAATCAAGGTCGATCCCGGGACACTCAAGGTACTCTCCCGCGAAATGGAGAAACAACTGGCGGACCTGACTTCGCGGATCTTCCAGGTCGCAGGCACCGAGTTCAACATTAATTCGCCCAAGCAGTTGGGGGAGATTCTGTTCGAAAAGCTCAACCTTCCTTCGGGCAGGAAAACCCGGAAAACCGGCGGCTTCAGCACCGACCAGGCTGTCCTGGAAGAGCTGGCGAATTCCTACGAAATTCCGAAGCTGATTCTCGACTATCGGCAGTTTTCCAAGCTCAAATCGACCTATGTGGATGCCCTTCCGGCGCTCATCAATCCATCGACAGGAAGGGTGCACACGTCCTTCAACCAGACCGGGGCTGCCACCGGCCGTCTGTCGAGCTCGGATCCCAACCTCCAGAATATTCCCATCCGCACGAATCTCGGCCGTGAAATTCGCCGTGCCTTTATTCCCGAGGAGGGCAACCTCCTGGTGGCGGCCGACTATTCCCAGGTGGAGCTGAGGGTCCTGGCCCACTTATCTGAAGACCAGGTGCTGACCGATGCCTTCCTGCAGGACCAGGACATTCACGAGCGCACGGCTTTGGAGGTATTTGGAGAGGCGGCGCGTGCCAATCGCGCGGAGTATCGCCGGCGCGCCAAGGTGATCAATTTCGGCATCGTTTATGGCCTGTCTGCTTTCGGCCTGGCACAGAGGCTGGGGATCGGCAGGGAAGAGGCGCAAGCTTTCATCGACGCCTATTTCGAACGTTATAAAGGAGTTAGGGCTTGGCTTGACAAAACGGTCGAGGAGGCGCGGAAGACAGGAAGGGTGCAAACGATGTTCGGAAGGATAAGGCCTATCCCGGACATTCACAGCAAGGAATTCAATACCCGGCAGTTCGCCGAACGCACCGCGATCAATACTCCCATTCAGGGAACGGCGGCGGACATAATCAAAATTGCCATGATCCGGGTCCACCGTGGATTGCAGGAGGGCAATTTCTCCGCTAAAATCCTGCTACAAGTACACGATGAGCTGGTGCTCGAATCACCGCAACCGGAAGTGGCAAAGATCCGGGATTTGGTTCGTCGAGAAATGGAAAATGCGGCGTCGCTCCGAGTGCCGCTTCGTGTTGATCTGAACACCGCAAGTAACTGGAAAGAAATGAAATAATTTTTGGAACCCGGGAATCGTCAACGCGTGTAATCCAATGGCGTTCTGGAGATCTGGAAAGAGAGCTTTAATGACAGAGGTCCGCGGGCGAGCCTTGGGACTCGACAGCTACGAAATCGGTGCGCAGCAGGTTCCGGCCAACGCCGACAATCTGCTGGTGCGCGAGTTTATCGACGGCAACGACGACGCCTTCACGCACCTCGTCACGAAATACAAGGATTCCCTGACCAATTATCTCAACATGATGGTCGGGGACCATGACATTGCGGTCGATCTCTGCCAGGAGACCTTCCTGCGCGTTTATAAAAACATCAACCGCTACAGCAACATCTACCAGTTCTCCACCTGGATCTACCGGATTGCGACCAACCTTGCCATCGATGAGCTGCGCTACCGAAAGCGGCGCGGGCAGGTGTTTTATCGCAACGTTCTCGGCACTCGCGCGGCCGGCGAGGAGGATGGGAGGGAGTTCGAAATCTCCGACGCCCGGATGAATCCCAGCGAAGAGATCCTCCGCAAGGAAAGCAGCAGGGTGCTGGAGGATGCCATCCGATCTCTTCCGGAAAAGTATCGAATTGCATTCATCATGAAAGAAGTCCAGGAGCTGCCCTACGAGGTGATTGCCAAGGTGCTGAATACTTCACCCGGGACCATCAAATCCCGGCTGCACAGGGCGCGGCAGCTCCTTCAGCGCAAGCTTGAACACTACGTCGACAGCTAAAAGACCATGGATTGCCGCACCTTTGACAGGAAATTGGAGGATTACCTCGAGGGAGGGCTCGATTTTCCCGGGCGCTTCGGAATGGAGCGCCACGCCCAGCAGTGCTTCGCTTGCGGAAAGACGGTTGCGGACGCCCAGAAGATCACCCGCATGGTGCGTTCCCTGAATCGCGTAGCGGCGCCGGATGATTTTGAAGCGGCGGTGCTGGCGAAGATCCAGAAGGGGGGATTTGCCCGCCGCAGGACCGGCTGGCTGTCGCGGTTGCCCATTTTCTGGGACGATAAATGGGCCTGGCGCCCTGTTGCTCTGGGCGCTCTGATCGTCGCAGTCCTGAGTATGGGAGGCGTCCTCCTCACGCAGTGGATCAATATCGAGCCCGACGGCAGTGTTCGCTGGATGCACAAAAACTCCGTAAGTCCGTCGCCGGTTCAACCGGGGCCGGAGCTCGCTTCGGGGACGGTCCCCATGGAATCGACGGACACGGAAGAGGCTCCGGGGCAAGCGAAGCCGCTCCAGAGCAATGCGGTCCTGTTTCCGCAGGGAAGCGGCCTGGCGATCGATGCGGAGCCGGTCGCCGGCACGGATTACGTCGAATACCTGGTTCCTGGCCCGGGTGACCGCCAACTTATCATGCGGCTGCCCAAGACGATCCGGATGCGGTATGGTCAGCCCTCGGAGGAGTATTACATCCGGAATGTGAGCCATTGAAGCCAGCCATGTCTGCAATTGTCAGCGATCTCTCGCCCTCTTCGATTCCGAAAATCGGGCGTCCAGCCATTGATCGGATCTTCGTTGGAATTTTGACGCTGCTTGTTTTCCTCGGCGTGGCTGCCGGCCGGAGCGCAGCCCAGGAACGGGCAAAAAAGCAGGCGACTCGCGACGAGGATCTCTCCCTGGTTCGGGTCAATATCACAACGGAAACACGCGGCCCGGCCGAGCCGCTGGTGATCAACGGCAAGCGTATTCCCAATTATCAGCCCAAAATCATTCACGTTTTCCCGTCCACCGGTGTGGTGATGGACGACAGTGGCCATGTGCTCACTTTTCTGGGTTATCGCTGGGTCGACCTGCAGCAGCCGGATCCCAGGGTCGACATCATCACCGGCAAGGGAGATCAGTTCAAAGGCAAGCTGGTGGGAATCGATCATGTCCTTGGAGTCGCGGTCGTTAACGCCCTGGGCGGAAAACTGCGGAGGACGATGATCTGCCGGGGCTGCGAGATTCGGGGCGGGGATACGGTGGTCGCGCCGGTCTTTGAATCGGCGGGGGAATCCCAGTTGTTGAGCGCGCAGATTCTTTCCGTCGGCCAGGAAATGGCCGCCAGCGCGTCCGGCTCGTGGGATATCACTATCAATCGCAGGCTCCCCGGCATCGGTGACGCATTGCTCGATTCCCAGCGCCGGGTTCTGGGCTTTGTCGCCAGCCAGCAGCCTTCCCGCGAGGATCCGATGGGGATGCGCACTGTCGCCTACCCGATCGCCGAGCTGCTTGCTTCTGCGGAAAAGATCATCCGGACGGGCGGAAACATCCGGAACGGATGGCTGGGAGTTTATCTGGACGACTCGCCCGTACCGGGCGGAATCGGCGTCAGGATCAAAAGCATCAAGGAAGACAGCCCTGCGCAAAAGGCCGGCCTTCGCCAGCAGGATACCGTCCTCAAATTGAACGGCGAAGAGGTCCACGACGAGCGGCAGTTTATACGGCTGGTTCAGGAGTCACCGGTCGGGTCCAAGGTTTCGCTGGACGTCCAGAGGGGCGGCAAGCCGTTGAGCCTCCAGGCCTCGATCCAGTCGCGCCAGATGACGGAAGGACCGGGAAAGTTCGTGATCAGTTTCCCAAATCAGATGCAGCAGGCCGATTCGGAGGAGGGATTCGCGCCCGTGCTCCAGAATTTCGAACAGGCGGATTGGGCTGGTATCTATATCGCGCCCCTTACTCCCCAGCTGGCTGATTTTTTCCAAATCCCCGGACAGAGTGGAGTTCTGGTGCTGAACGTCGATTCCCGGATGCCCTTCAGCCGCGCCGGAGTGCAGGCAGGAGATGTCATCCTCACGGTAAACGGCCAGGTAGTCGACAGCCCTCAGACGTTTTTCTCCCGCCTCAAAGCGTACAGCCACAACACCCAGCGGGTGATGGTCAAAATACTCCGCAAGGGAGTGGAACGCGTCATGACCATACAGTCGCCTCTCACCCCCTCTCATCCTTCCAAGCCGTAGCAATTCACACCTGTTTTCCCCGTCGGGGGTGGCAGAACCCCCTCGCGTTCAGGCGAAAGGTAGGGCGGCGAAGTCGATGCCGTCGACGAGCTTGTGTGATTGATGAGGGGCCTCTTCCGGTGCTTCCTCACGGTCGCGGCTCTGTCGGACATGCCAAAACAGAGCCGCGCGCGTCAGCAAGCGGCGGGAAGCGATGCTCCGTTGACACTGACGTTCACGATGAACCTGTCATCCGGTCGGGTTTCTGCCACAATATTGTCGGGGATTCAATCATTCCACAGGAGTGCAGAGATGAATCATTGGCTGCTACTGGCGGATCCGAAGACTTACGGGTTCGGTGATCTGATGAAAGAGGGGAAAGCCGTGTGGGACGGTATTTCGGGAAACCTGGCGCAGAAACACATGCGGCAGTTTAAAAAGGGCGACCGGGCTCTCATTTATCATACGGCACCCGATAAGGCAGTGGTCGGCTCCGCTCGGATCAGCTCCAATCCTTACCCGGATTCCAACGATGCGGCTGGCAAGCTCGTGGTCGTGGGCCTGCGCCCGGAATCGAAGCTCGCCAACGCGGTGCCTCTCGAGGCTTTGAGAAACAATCCCGGACTTTCGGGCATGACCTTTCTCAAAATCCAGCGCATCGCCGTCTCGCCGGTCAGCAAAGCGGAGTATGACGAGATCCTTCGCATGGCCGGGAAATAGGCCAACATGCCCGCACGCCCCCAAAGCCCTTTTGGAGGGCGGCGGCCCGCCGCCGCTTTCTTTTGAGCGGAAGAGTAAGGGCTGCCCTGAAAGGTGCACAGAACGCTACGTAGTCTCTGCTCTTGTACCAAAAGCGGTGCCATGGCCTGCTCCTTACACGCATTTCCTAACGCATAGACATACGCCCGGGTCCTGTTGCTGAAAAGAATCATCGGACACGGATTCACACGGATCGACGCGGATTAGCGCCTGCTGTCAGCTCGGAAGAGCTTTTGTCGCCACCACAGGGACCAGCGCTGCGCGCTGCAACGTCCTTGCCCGAGTCCCGTGGGAAAACGCATCTCGCCCCTTCTCCCATTTCGCCCTTGTCTTGGCGCGCTTTTCCACGGGACTCGGGCAAGGACGTTTGCCGAAGGCAGTCCCTGCGGTGGTGATAAAAGCTCTTCCGATCCGTGTCCATCGGTGTGAATCCGGTCGAGTAGGCCGGAGCCTCCTGCTGGTGCAGGCCGAGGTTTGTGTTCGCCGTTTCCGCCTGGTTTCCCGGCGGTGCCACAGTATTTCAACCATCCAGCAGTTGTGCCCGGCCCCTCACGG
>Ga0315273_10005760_pt1 | contig 15374 bp, 10 predicted proteins | sample YL17G02_0_MG_FD_205753 | JGI IMG/M metagenome (GOLD analysis project Ga0315273, IMG submission 205753) | Sediment microbial communities from Yellowstone Lake, YNP, Wyoming, USA - YL17G02_0 | ecosystem: Environmental > Aquatic > Freshwater > Lake > Sediment | place: USA: Wyoming | collected...
TGAGCGGAGTCGAAGGGTGCCCGCGCTGAGATCGGGCAACCACAGGGGGTTGCCCCTACTCATTCAAGACCGAATCTTGTAGGGGCGGGTCCCCGTCTGCCCTGAGCGGAGTCGAAGGGTGCCCGCCCGACCGTCAGAACACGACGTTCCTTCGGATGACGGTCTGGTCGCCCGACTGGATGGTCATCAGATCCGCGGGCCGCGGGGTGAACACCTTGCCCGCGATCGCCGGCCACCCCATGCTGCGGTCAAGCACCGCCAGCGACACGCGATCCGTGCCCTTGAGCATCAGCGCGACGGTGATGCCTGACGCCGGGGCGTTCCCATAGTCCAGCGTCCACTGGTTGTCGCGCGACTGGACGGGCGATGCGCCGAGGCCGAGATCGTGGCCGTTCACGTGCGCCTCGAGTACGCTCGCCCCGCTTAGCCAGATCGAGAGCGTATGGCCCTCTGCCGCGGGCGTGACGCGCATCATCAGCAATCGCCCACGCTCCGACGTTTCGCCGCCCGGGATCAATGTGGCCGCCGGCGCCCCCAGATTGACGAGGTCGGCGCGCTGATGAACATAGCCGGGCGTTCCCTCCCGCGGTGCCCACTGCGGCAGGAGCACGGCGGGGCGGCCGGGGGCAGGCGCGTCCCCAAAGAACTGGCGCAGCCACGGGTTCGTGTCCGGCGCGCGCGCCACCCAGTACGCCTCGTCGGTGTCCGCGTCGAGCGCGTAGACGACATTGATCGCCAGCGGTTGCGTATCCGAGAACGTCATCGTCGTCATTCCGTGGCCGACGCTGACCAGTGTCACAACCAGCGCCGCTGAAGCCGGCCACAGGCGGGTCCCGTCCGCCAGCGCGTCGATCTGCGGCGCCATGGTGAACAGCGCGAGAACGGTCAGAAGCCCAACGGCGGCGCCGCCGACCGGCGTCAGGCCCAGCGACTGGAGCAGCATCGAGGCCAGCGGCCACAGGATGAGGGTGGATGGCAGGCCCAGCGCACAAATGATGACGGTGCGCGCCACCCCGACCGTCGCGCGCCGGTCGATCGCGGAGGGCAGCAGCGTGACCGCCAGCAGGCTGCCAACAAGCGGCCACAACAGCACGTAGCTGCCGCCGGGGACGACCCACGACGCCGCCGACGTCGCGAGCAGGCACAGGAACAGCCCGGAGAGCGCGAGTGTCTGCGCGGCGAACTTTCGCCGCAGCACCGCGTAGAAGCACACGCCTGCGGTGACGATGGTCATCACCAGCGCGAGGCCGTAAGGTCCGCTCATTGTCAGGTTGCCGGGACTCAGCCAGCGGGCATGAACCCATCCAATCAACCGGCTGAAGTAGAAGCCCCACAGTCCCGCGAGACCGGCCAGCACCAGCCACACCACCAGTCCCAGCAGCAACCCGCCGATGCTCGTGTTCAACCGGCGCCACGCCGACACGGTGACCCACACGAACAGGATGATGGCCAGGACCGCCAGCGGCAGCACCCACGCCGTCGAGTAACGCACGACGCGGCGCAGCACGGGCACGGAGAAGAAGACGGCGTCCCGTTCCTTGATGCCGGCCAGGTCCATCGCGCCAAACCGCTGCGTCAACCCGAGCGCCGCGGCCCCGTGATGCTGCAGGCTTCCTGGATCAAGGTTGGCGGTCGAGTCGATGGGCGTGTGATACCCGCGCCAGTTGTCGATGAAGGCGAAGTTCAGCCCGGCAATCCCGAGCCGGCGGAAGACCGAGAAATCCGTGTCGTTCGGCAGTCGCTTGTAGACCTCGTAGGTCAGCGACGATCCCGCAGGCCGGGGCACCACCGACGCCCACTCGCGTACGACCGCACCGTTGTTCGCGCCAGTCTCGAACATCAGCGACGGGCCGCTCGTGCCGCGCGCCTCGAAATTGAGCACGGTCCGGACGTCCTTGGCCCACGGATGCTCGACGACAAACGCTTCGGCCCCGAGCAGGCCCAACTCCTCCGCGTCGGTGAACAGCAGGATGACATCGTTGCGCAACGGCGGTGAGGCCCTGAGCGCGCGCAACGCCTCGAGCATGGCCGCCACGCCAGACCCGTCGTCTGCCGCACCCGACGCCGCGGGCACCGAGTCGTAGTGCGAGGCAAGCAGGATGGCGCCGGTGCTTGCTGTGCCTTTCACGCGAACCAGCAGGTTCTCAACGCTCGCGGCGTAGGCGCCGCCGGCCTCACTTCGTGTGGCCGTAGTCTTCTGGCGCTCGACCTTCAGCCCCATCCCTCCGATGGTTGTCGCCAGGTAGTCGCGCACCCGCGCGTGGTCGGCCGACCCGACCGGGTGCGGCCGCTGCGCGATCTCGGCAACATGCGCCATTGCGCGGAAGGCGGAAAACTCCGTGGCCGGAGCCGTCGCCGGCGCGGCCTCTGGCGGGCCACCCAGCATCAGCCCGGCTAGCGTGAAGCCGACCAGCAGGATCAGGGCGACAATCGACGGGAGCCCGGGCCCCCGACGCGGCACCCGCGGTGGGGTGGAAAGCCGGGGCCCCCGACGCGGCACCCGCGGTGGGGTGGAAAGCCCGGGTCGCGAGAACGCCATGGACACCCCCTGCCGCAACACGCGGGTCAACTGGAGGTCAGCGCGTGCCGACTACTCGCTTGAGCTTTCCGGACACGTACGGCTTGAACCCTTCCGGCGACCCGGGCGGTGCGATGTCGAAGTCGAGCACGTGCTCGTCTGCCGACTGAATCCGGTACGTCATCCTGAAGCGCGGAGCCGCGGGACTGGCGTCGCTCACGAACGTCAGTGTCCTGCCGTCGGCCGACCATGTGGCGGTGTACTGGATCACGTGGTCCTCGTTGTCCACATAGAGCGCACGCGCCTCGCCAGGTTTCGACCCCGCATAGATCACCAGGAGATCCTCGTGCGCGCTGGCGGGCCGACCGGCCGACGCCGCGACATCGGCGCGATTGCGACGGACGATCGCGCGTTCGCCCACCTCGAAGCGATAGGAGGTTCGGCCGGTCGCACTTCCTGGCTGTCCTCCCCCGTCACCGGTCCAGTCACCGATGAGCACGCGCCACTGCGGACCAAACGCCGGCGCCGGCGCGCCCGGCGTGGAGCCCTGACGTGCCGCGACCCCGGGCTGTGCGGCCACAACCACCAGGGCGACCACGAATACAAACCGCACTGATGTCGCGCGCATGTGTGAACCTCGGGAGAAGCCACGGAAGCGGGTCAGATGCGGGGAGTATAGCAGGCAGGCGCCAACCATATTCGCGGCGGTGGGGGGCGGCGTGTGTGAGCGGGGACGCGGAAGGAAACTTCCTCCCGCTGTTGGTCGACGGGGCGCTCGCCATCACGCCGAGGGCACAACGTAGAACAACACGGCCACGAAGTGGCAGACGCTGCCGCCAAGGACAAACAGGTGCCACAACGCGTGATTGTATCGCATGCGATCCAACGCGAAGAAGACGACGCCGCCGGTGTACGCCAGACCGCCGGCCACGAGCCATGCAATGCCGGCTGGCGCGACGTGCAACAGCATCGGCTTGATCGCCACCACTGCCGTCCAACCCATCGCGATGTACAGGACCGTCGACACCATGGGCCAGCGAGGGCCGAACACCGCTTTCGCGGTGACGCCAGCCGCGGCCAGGACCCAGACGATGACAAGAAGACTCCACCCCCATGGGCCGCGCAGGTTGACCAGCGCGAATGGGGTGTAGCTACCGGCGATCAGCAGGTAGATCGCCGAGTGGTCGATGATCTGGAACACATGCCGCGCGCGGGTCGCGGCAAGGGAGTGATAGAGCGTCGACGCGGCATAGAGCAGCACGAGGGTGGACGCATAGATCGCGCAACTGGTGATGATCCACGCATCACCACGCCGGGCGGCCGCCGCCACGAGTACCACCAGGCCTGCGATGCTGGCGACCAGGCCCGCGCCGTGCGTCACGCTGTTGGCGATCTCTTCGCCAATCGACAGGCGTCGATCCTTCTTCGTTACGCGCGCCACGTTCCGATTCTATCCGGCATTGGCGGTCGGCGTCCGGTTCCGGTGATTCGCCGTTGGTGGCGCATGAAATGCCCGGAGCCCGCAGTGAGGCGAAATGTCCGGTCGGTGACGGACGGAGCATTGCCGGGGGACCACGAGGCGGCCGTGTCCAGAACCCGACGGAGAATAGACGCAATCGGCGGAGGTTTTGCTGATTATTCGTGTAGTCATACTTGCTGTTGTTGGCGGCGAATAACAATTATTCGTCATTGATTTAATAACAAACATGGGTTTATTAATGTTAATCTCTTGTGTTCTTAGTCTTGGCGTTCACAGCACAGGAGACACACATGGACCAGGCGCCGCTGCGCGACTTCCTCGAAATCCCTTACGACAAGCTTGAAGAACTGAATCTCCAGGCGAAGCAACAACGCCTCGATCGGGTGCCTGCGGGGCGGATCCAGGAAGAACGTGTCAAGTACCTGACCGACGAGAAGCGGATCAAGGCGGTCACCGTGTGCTTCACCGACCTCGAGGGCCGGTTGCACATGCTCGACTACGACAAGAAGTTCCTGCTGAAGTCGGCCGACAACCTCACGTTTGACGGCTCGTCGATCCGCGGCTTCTCGCAGCAGGCCGAATCCGACTTGCGCCTCGCGGTGGACTGGCCGGCGTTCTACTGGCTGCCGTCTGATATTTTCGGGCCGGGCAAAGTGCTTGTGTTCGGTGAGGTCAGGGAGCGCGACGGGGCGCCCTACCCGGCCGACATGCGCAGCCGGCTCAAGAGGTACGCCTCGGCGCTCTTCAAGAAAGACGGCACGATTGCCAACGCCTCCAACGAGATCGAGGGCTTCCTCTTCAAGGGACGCGATGCCGAGCGTCAGCACTACCTCACTGGCACGTTTGAGTTTATCTCGACGGGGGGCTACTACCACTCGCTGCCTGGCGACGCGCTGCGGCGCTTCATCGACAGCGCGGCGGAAGCGCAGCGGGCGCTGGGGTTCGCCAACGAGAAGGACCACCCCGAGGTGGCGCCGTCGCAGTTCGAGATGAACTACTCGTACACCGAGGCCTGCGTTGCGGCCGACCAAGTGCAACTCTACAAGCTCGTCTGCCGCCAGGTCGCCCAGCAGATGGACATGACGGCGTGCTTCCTCCCCAAGCCGCTCACGGGCGTCAACGGCAGCGGCATGCACACGAACCTGTCATTCACGCGCGGTGGGAAGAACGTCTTTCACGACGCTGCGGGAGAGGAAGGCCTGTCGGCGGCCGGCTGGAACTTTATTGATCGCGTGCTGGCCAACGCCAACGACATCTGCCTGATTCTCAATACGAGCGTCAACTCATACCGCCGTCTCGATCCGCACTTCGAGGCGCCGAACCAGATCAAGGCGTCGGCCATCAATCGCGGCGCGATGATCCGCATCCCGCTCGGCAACGAGCAGACGACCCGCATCGAGATCCGCTCTATCGGTCCGGACGCCAACGCGTACCTCGCGATCTACGCGCTGCTGCGGACGGGCCTCGAAGGCGGGCTGCCGGAGGATGCCGAAAACGAGATCCGCCGCTCGCGCACGCGCTTTTTGCCCGACAACATCTACGACGCCATCCGGCTGTTCAAGGCCAGCGAGTTCGCCCGGGAGTTGCTCGGCGAAGACGTCCACGGCAAGTACGCCGAAGTGAAGCAAGCGTCGGCCGATCGGTGCCCGAAGGCGCTTGGCGCGCTCATCAAGACGGCCGAGGTGCAGTTTCATCACGAGGTGACCAACCAGCACCTGTGGAGCAAGTTCTAACACCGGGGCTGCGAAGCTCGCCCATGCCAGGGGGTCGCGCCGGCGGCGGCTCCTGTTCTCTTAGTGCGGCAGGCCAAAGACGAAGTAGGTCAGGCAGAGCAGCGCCAGGACCACGGCGCCCCAGTTGAGTTCGCGCGCCCGTCCAGCCGCGATCTTGGCGAGCGGATACACGACCAGCCCCGCCGTCAGGCCATTGGCGATGTTGTAGGTGAACACCATCAGCGTGATGCAGGCAAATGCCGGCAAGGCTTCGGTGAGGTCGTCGAAATCGATCTTCCGCATCGAGCCGACCATTAACATGCCGACGGCAATCAGAGCCGGCCCGTACGCATAGCGCGACTGCTGCAACGGTGCGACGAGCGGCAGGAAGAAGAGCGCGGCCAGAAAGAGCAACGCGGTGACGATGGCCGCCAGCCCTGTTCGCGCGCCCTCGCGAATCCCGGTTGCCGATTCGATGTACGCGCCGCTCGTGGAGGTGCCGACCAGCGACGCGAACACGCACGACAGCGCGTCCACCATCATCGGCCGCTCCACCTGCGGAAAATTGCCGTCCTTGTCAAGCATCCCGCCGGCCGCGCCCACTCCCACCAGCGTCCCCAGCGTGTCGAGAAACGACATCAGGACGAGTGTCAGCAGCACGGGCAGAAAACTCACCTGCAGGACGCCCGCGATATCGAGGTGCAGGGCGATAGGCGCCAGCGTGTAGTCGCCGGTAAATGGCATGGCCGTCACGCCTGGGGGTGCCGTGGCGAATCCGCAGGCAAAACCGGCGACCGCCGTCGCGGCGATGCCAATCAGGATGGCACCCGGCACGCGACGCATCAGCAGCAGGGCGATCAGCAGAAAACCGGCAATCGCCAGCAACACGTGCGGATCGTGAAACGCGCCGATCTTCACCGGTACGTCAGGCGCACGCAGCAGCAGTTGCCCAGGCGAGAGCAACGCCGCGGGCGGCAGTCCCGACGCTCCGCTGGTCACAATGCCCGTTTCGTACAGTCCGATGTACGCGAGAAAAAGCCCGATGCCCGTCGCGAAGCTGTGCTTCAGACTGGGCGAAATGGCGTTGGCCAGCTTCGACCGCACCTGGAAGATAGTGAGCACCACGAAGATGACACCAGCGACAAAGACCGAACCAAGACGCTGTTCCCATGTGGCGCCGAGGGCGGCCAGGCCAAAGGCGATAAACGCGTTTTCGCCCATGTAGGGCGCGACCGCGATCGGCCGGTTGGCGTAGAACCCCATCAGCAGGCAGCCGAACGCCGCCGTCAGGATCGTCGCCACGGTGCTCGGTCCGATCGGGATTCCGGCCGCACTCAGAATGGCCGGATTCACGACGATGATGTACGCCATCGTCACGAAGGTGGTCACCCCGCCGAGAATCTCGCGCCGCAGCGTCGAGCCGCGCTCAGCGATCCGGAAGTAGTCGTCCGCCATCCTCAGATCTCGCCGCGGCGGATCCGTTCGATTTTCGCGTCGCGGTCCGACACGAAGCGTTCGCGATCGCGCCGGTAGTCGTCCTCGAGGGTCTTGAGGGCTTCCGGATCCGGTGTCCGCCGGACGGTGGACTGGTGAAGCACTTCGCGCTCGGCGAGCTTGGCTTCGCAGAAATTCCTGGCCTCGGCGATGGCTGCCTTCTGCGTGTGGGTCAGCGGGATGTTCTCGATACCCGCGTCGGCGTCCTTCTTGCGGAGCCGTTCCATCGCGATCTCGTACGCGCTTCTGGGCGATCCGTCTTCCATGGTGGCGATGATACTCCAGATGCCGGGGCGTGCCGCCCGCCGGTCAGGCCTGCGCGGGGTCAGGCCTGCGCGAGCAGGTGCCGGTACTTGCGGAGCAGTTCGTACAGCACGACGCCGCCGGCCGTGGCCACGTTGATCGACTGCTTGAGACCGAGCGTCGGAATGCGCACGTGCACGTCGCAGCGGTCGAGGACAGGCGTCGAGATGCCGTCCACTTCGTGCCCGAAGACGACGCAGACCGGGAAGCTCGGCTGCCAGTCGAACAGGTCAACGGCTTGAAGGGACGTCTCGATGGCCGCCAGGAGAAAGCCTCGCGCGCGGAGTTGGTCGACGGTGGCGAGGGCATCGACGCTCTTTTCCCAACCGATCGAGGCTTCCGCCCCAAGCGCCGTCTTGGCGATGCGGGGATCCGACGGGGTGGGTGTGATACCGGCCAGGTAGATCCGATCGGCCCGGACGGCATCGGCCGTCCGGAAGAACGACCCGACGTTGTAGAGGCTTCGGACGTTGTCCAGCAGAATGCCAACCGGAAGTCGTCCGATACCCGCGTAGGCGGCGCCGATCGTCGTGGCCTGGTAGGCGGGCGGTTCGTCCATGTCAGACGATCGTAGCCTGATCGCCATGGGAATTGCGCCGGCCGCAGCCGACGAGGTGAGATAGCGACAGGGCGAGACCGGTGACTCTCTTCGCCCCGGCGGAGGTCGGGGTCAATGCACACACGGGCCGCAACTGAGTGGCTGGCGCGTCAGCCCTGGAGCCCGGCGGCGCCAGCGAGACAAATCGCCGCGACACGGATATGATCGGCCGCGCAGGCGTTTTCTGCACTGGAGTGCCATATGAAACGAGCAGTCGTCGCCGGTGTCCTGCTAGTCGCCGGAATCTCCACCCTTTCGGCGCGCACGCCGGGGCAGCAGCCGGAGGGGTATCCGGCCGTCGGCGCACCCGCCATCGTCAAGTTGATCTCCGCGGGTGCGGCGCCAAGGTCGGCGCTGCGCTACTCGGTGCCCGCCGACGCCAAGGAACACATGGACATGACCATGAATATGAGCATGTCCATGGACATGGGCGGCATGTCCATGCCGGCGATGGCCGTGCCCGGCATGAAGATCGGCGCCGATCTCGCCGTGACCGCCATCTCTCCGGCCGGCGACCTGACGTATACGATGGGATTCACCGGCGTGATTGTGGAGGCCGGCGCCGATCCGGCGATCGCGGCGCAGTTGCAGGGGATGAGCGACTTCATGAAGACAGTCACGGGCTCGGTGACGCTCAGCAATCGCGGCGTCGTGCGCACCGCCAACCTTGATCTCGGCAAGCTCGCCAACTCGGAGTTCGCACAGATCCTGGGGTCGACGTCGGAAACGCTGAAGAACGTGACGCCGCCGTTTCCGGAGGAAGAAGTCGGCGTCGGCGCACGCTGGGAAGTGCGTCAGGCGCTGGACTCCGGTGGCGTGAAGATGTATCAGAAGACCGAATTCGAATTGGTCGCTATTGACGGCAAGACTGCGACGCTCAAGACCACGGTCGAGCAGACGGCGCCCCCGCAGTCGGTTTCGAATCCCGCGATGCCTTCAGGCGCAGGGATTCAGCTCCAGAAGATGACGGGCACCGGCTCGGGAACCCTGACGGTGCGGTTGAACGGGCTGGTGCCCACGAGCAACGCCAACATGGAAAGTACGATGGTGATGCAGATCGACGTCGCCGGAGAAACGCGGCAGATGTCGGCCACCACCTCGATGAAGATGTCCGTCGCACCAGGCAAGTAGACCGCAGCAGCCACGCCTCCGGCCATCGCGGCCCTCAGCGCCGGCGAGCGAGTTGACATCAGATAGCGCCCGCAGCGGGGAGCAGACGAGCGGGGTTCTCCCTTCGGCCTGATCGATCCACACACGTTGAGGATGGCCGCGCGGTTCTTCCGCGGTCGTCGCCATCGCCTCCGGGCGGCGCGCTACCTCACGTTGACGAGTTCGCTCTTCACCTTGAACCCGCGGTACTCGAACTGCAGCGGCTCGCCGGGCGGCACGTCGTAGAGAAGCGTGAAACGCCGGGAACTGCCGGCCGGCACGACGTTGCGTGCCATGCGACACGGCGCGCGCGCGCTGTCAGGCGACGGCGTGTACCGTTTGCCGTCGGGTCCGACGAGGCGGAACTGCTGATCGGGCTGCAGGTCAATCTCCGCGCCGGACCGGATGTTCTCGACGACCAGGTCGAGGGCGACCCGCTCGCTGCCCGACCGCGCCGGCGGCGCCCAGGGTGGCACCGCAATGCCGGGCAGCTTCAGTACGCGCAGCACGTCGCCGTCCGTGATCGTCACATCTGGTGAGGGCCACGCTGGCTTGAGGGTGCCCAACACGGCGAGGTCGATCGGACCGCCCTGCTGGAGTCGCACGAGCAGCGCCGCCGCCTTCGTGTCCGCCGGAACGACGAACGCGAGCTCGCCTTCGCTCGGCACGAACGGCAGAAACCGGCCGAGTGGTGCGAGTTGCCGGGTCAGGCCCATCGCTTTCGGATCCGGCTCGGTGAGGCAGCCGTGCTCGGTCTGCAGGAACGCGTACTGGCCGAACGGCACGTAGACGATGGCGCTCTGCCGGCTGATGCCCCGGAGCCCGACGATGAGCGTGCGCATCCCGGTCGCAGACACTGGCGCGTCCGACCAGGACGAGCCGGTCAGCGCCAGATCCACGAGCGTATTCGCCGCGCGGCCGGATCCGCCGAGGCTGTTGGCCAGCACCGGCGGTGCGCCCTTGATGGTCACCAGCAGGTGCCCGTTGATCGCGTCAAGAAACAGCAGCGACAGCGCCTGGGCGCTTGCCGGCGCTTCGAAGGCGACGCCGCCGCTGACCACTTGCTCGAAGCCCGGGATCGTCAGTGTGCCGGTTGGCAGGTGTCCTTCGACCTCCAGCGTCGCGTTTACGGCAATCGCCTCGGCGTACCGACCGTCCGCGATGAGCCATAGGTGCTTGGTCAACGGGCCGACAGCGAACGGCACCTGCTCGAGCGTTGTGTTCGCCTCATCCGCGGCCTTGTCCTTTGCGGTGGCGCCGCCGCCGAAGCCGAGGCCGCCCATGCCGGCCGTGCGGTCCGACGCTTTCTTCCGGTTCACCTTCTGAGGCGGGATCAGGCTCTTCCACGACGTGTCGACGATGACGAACGCCCGGCCCGCGGAGGCTGACTGGCGGCCGATCGACGCGGCCGTACGGTGGTTGGTCACGCGCACCTCGATCGCCTTGTTCGCGATTGGCTGCCCGACCGGGGCGATGGCGACCAGACCGGGGGGAATCGGCGTGGCAGCGGCTGTCTGGGCGGGATCGCTCATGGCGGCTGCCGGTGCAGCGTTGCTCGTCGTGGCAGCGGGCGCAGCATCGCTTGCGGCCGAAGCGGGCGCGCCAGTGGCCGGGGTCGAACTGTTTGCGACGGCGTCGCCTGGGGCTGGTTGGGCCGACGTCGCGTCGCTGGCTGCAGGAGCGGGCGTGCCGGCGGCCGTGCCAGCGGGCGAGTGTGAGTTGTTCGCGGCGACATCACCGGGCGAGGATGCGCTTGCTGTCGCGACGTTCGCCGGCGACTCCCCGGGCGTCGTGGTCCCGGTGAGTTGATCAAGCAGGCCGAGCCGGTACGCGGCGACGCCAGCGAGAACGGCAAGGCATAGAACGGCGAAGATGAACTTCTTCATGGGTCAAGCCACTCCTGTCACGGGTTCACGCCGATCGGAAGTCGAATACGAACTTGTCGTCCACGATGATGACCCGTCCAGCCCTGCGTGACCATCGTGCCGGCCTGCGAGCAGCATCGGCGCTTGCGGCAGTCAAGGCGCGAACGAGGCCGGGCCGCGCGCCGATGATTGGTCCACGCGTCGTACTTCAATCCTCGATGATGAAGCCGGTGGGCGTGAGGCGGATCTTCCCGACCGGCACGCCGAGCAGCGTCTGGATATTCTGGCGCGCAAGTTCGCGGAACACCTCGGCCTGCTTCGGATCCTTCTTTTCGGCCGCGTCGCCGAGGCCTGTGAGCGGCAGTGAGCCGAGGATGACGAGCGTCTCGTAGAGCCGCTGGCGCTCGCGGTCGGTCGTCTGCTGGAAGCTGGCGTTCTCGGCGAGACCGGCACGGAACTTCGCCTGCGCGCCGTCCGCCTGCTGGTCGGTCGGCTCGCGGCCCGATGCGACGGCGTAGTTCATGATCACGAAATAGGCGGCCGCACGGCCGACGTCGTACGACGGCTCGCGGTCCTTCTTTGCCTGCTCGTCGAACGCCTGCAGGTACTGCTCGAAAAGGGTGACGAACTGGCCACGGGCTGCCGCGTCCTTCGTCACCGACGCGGCAAGTTCGCGCACCATGAGGCTGGTGGCCACCGGCCGGAACGTGGTCCGGGCCGGCGCGGCCGCACGGGCCCGCGCGGACGGCGCGGTCGCATCGGGCGGCGCCTCCCGCCTGGCCGCATCCGCGATCGCGCGGTTCGCAATCATCGTCCCGATGAGCGCCGAGCCCGGGTTGTTGAAGCTGCCGCCGAGGGAACTGGTGAACTGCGCGAAGGCGAGGGCGGGTATGAGCGCAGCGAGGGCCACGATCGCGACGCGGCCCGACCAGGGGCCTAGTTGTCGTGACCTCGGCCGTGCCGGGCTGGCCGAAGCGGCTGGCTGCTGGTCAGCGGTCATCGTCTATCGCCTTGATTTGTGCGCCAGGAGCACGACGATCAAGGCGCCGTCTGCCGATGGTATACAAACGACGGCATTCTCGCGCGACGACAACGGCAGCATGGGCAATCCGTCTACGATGTCTTGGCCATTCCATTGGCAATAGGTCGCCCCTTGATCCACGCCGTGTTTGACTCTCGTAGCTAGCGCACCAGTTTGGGGTGATAGGCCCGGAATTTCTGCACTTCAAGAGCCATGCCCATCAACTCCCAAAACAGCCCGTTGATAAACAGAACCGTGGCCAGATACGCGTCTCCCGCAAGCGTCGCAAAGATCGCTGGCATTCCGAACACCGCGCCAGCGATACAGAACAGCGCACCGACGTCTCGTTCTTCGGCAATCTCCTTTGGAGTCCCGTGCGGCGCCGGAATCAATGCCGCGAACATACAGAATCCGAGGAGTACCACTTTGACACCAAACTGAAATACGACGTTGTGCATCAGTTCTTTGAGTGCTGTGAGGAACGAGTACTCGGTCGTTGCTGACCCCCAACCCCTCGTGCCTACTCCCAAGGTTTCCCCGCTGACAGGATCCACTCGCCACCAGGCCGCATCCCCTCCGGCCTCCCTCGGTGCAACTATCAGGAGCCCGCTTTCCAGGTCCGCAGCCATACGTGCCCGCACATCATCGGGAACACTCAACGTGGGAAGCTGATTCTTGGAGTCGATGCGCACCCAAACGGCCCCGGATCTCAGCGAAGCCTCGTACGCCGCGGCCGCACCGGAGACCCCCTTTGCCCATTGCCCACAGCATGCGGTCGCCTCCAGCGTGAACGCCTCTGCGTTGGTGTCGTAGACGCCCTGGCGCAAGCGAACAGTAAACGGGTCAAGGCTGGGTGCATCAAGAACCGATACGCGGTTGGCTACAATGTCGAATGCCTGGTACACGCCAACACTTCCCGTACCGTCTCGGCTGAGGCCGGCGTGAGAGGAGAAAATGTTCGGTTCAGCGAGGTACGAATCGCCTCCGGTCGGGTTCAAGGTGTGGCGCATTACCGCCAGATCGTACAAGGGTCCAGGAATCGGGCTTGCCTTGGTGAGAACCTCTACTGCGTTGCCTAGGCGGTCCTTCTGCTCTAGAAAGGTCTTGAAGATGGGCGCGTTGGCAAGAAGCGCCTTCGCCTTGAGCCAGAACACGTATGAGGAAGGCAGGTGGCAAACGATGGGCAGTATCTCCGTATAGCTCAAAAGGGAAATGGCTCGATCGCGTACTTCGGATTCGGCAAGTGGATGGCGCTGGGGGTTGGCGTCGGCCCGACTGCCGGGGCCTATCTCATCGAACAACTCCCTTCGCACTGTCCTGGCCTGTTGCCCGGGCACGTGAATCTCGTAATCAATCCATTCCGCCGACAACTGCCCCTCTCCGTCCCCGCCCGTTTGACGGTCCTCTGCCCCACCCAACAGACCGACCACTTCGCCGACAGGATTCGGAAGCAGAGGCCCCCCCCTCTTGACCGCTGTGTTCAACGGCTCAATGCTGCCGTGAACGGAAAACGCTTTGTCCGTGTAGAACTCCGCTCCAACCTGCAGGACAGGAACCCACTCCTTCTCCGCCTCGGCGGCCCGAATCAAACCCTCCAAAGGATCCTTCTCTGGGTTCAAACGCCTGGGCATTGCCGAGGTCAAAGGCAAGTTGGAAATGGATACTGGCACGCCGAACAACTCCGACGGGCGAATTGTCCGGGCGAGAACGACGCGTTCTTGCCTCTTGGTCGGCGTGGTCTGCTCGATTACAACTTTGATTCGGACTTCATGGTAGAGACTCGGAGGCAACTTGTTGCCAGCGAGCGTTTCGGCTGCAGGCAGCACACGATCGCCGAGCGAGCCTGCGGGCAGCGCCGGATCAAGGTCCAGCCAATCGGCTCCGTCCTGCAACTGAGCCCACCAGTGGTCGCTAGCAGCCTGCTCATCATTCGACCGAGTTCGAGCCGAGGCGGAAACGGCGGCAGCCACTGACCTGCTCTGCTCGTCTGTCCTATTCACGGTGGCCCGCCGAACCTCAGCGGCCGCGGCTTGCACGACGCCGTACCGCGACAAGAGGTCTGCGCTGGGCAGCCCGAGTGTCTTGCTGTAGGCGTCAATGACTGGTTTCACCACTTCGACGGGATTCCTCGCGGCCTGTCGACGGGCAACCGCGATCGAGGACCACCGCCGCAACAGTTCACTAGTTTGTCCGCTGGAGAGCTTGGCGTGCGCTAACCGCGCCTTGCTCCCGCTGGCCTGGAGGAGTGAGACCAACAGCAAGGACCGGTCGAGGCTGTTCCCAACCTTGTCCATCAGTACTCCCGTCGGCCCTCGCAGCACGCCCGAGTACGGTACCAGTTGCGTATTGTCCCGTACCCACTGGAAGAGGCCCTTCGCATCCCTGCCGACCTGGGCAATCACCGCAGCCGGATCGTAGCTGGTTCGATCAAGCCTATTCACCGTCTCTTGCACGGCCATCGTAAGGGCTGTCCATCGTCGATCGAACTCCGGTTTGGTGAGTGGCGATGATTGCGCGGTGATACCCAGCAGCCCGGCAATCTCGGCGCGTTGCCGTTCAGCCAATTCTGCCAGGCCCGCTAGTGAAACAGTGGAGACAGGTTCCTGGTGCTGGCGTGGCAGGAGGATGACGTTTGAAAGCGCCATGACGAGCGCCATCACCAGCGCCGTCGTCTGATGGACGAGCAGGCGCACCGGCTCCTTGCGGCGTAGCGTCTCGGCGAACCGCGTGATCTGCGCGAGGATCGCGAGCGGCAAGAGGCCGAGCGCGCCGACGAAGGTCCCCTGCAGCCAGTTCGGCAGGCGCTGCCATACCGCCCCACCCTGGAACAGCGATGCGAAGGTCGCCTGGTCCCTGATGGCCATGCCCAGCGCCGCCAGCGCGTAGATCGCCAGGAGGATGACGACGCCCCGGGCGACAAGCCGTGCGGTCTTGGGGAGGAAGCCGAGCCCGCGCACGAGCACATACGCCGCGAGCAGGACGGCCAGCGCGATCGCAGCCGTCAACACCGTGGACGTCGGCTGCAGCGCCATCCGCACGCCGTTGACCTGCCCCTCCGGCAGCCACGCGGTCACCGCCAGCAGCACGAGCAGGCCGGCGACCGACCACTGCGCCGCGCCGGGCCAGCCCCACCGCTTTGCCAACGTGCCGCCCGGCCGCCAGAACCACACGCTCTGCGCCACGAACACGAGCACGGACCCCGTGACCCACCAGCGAATGGTTGAACCGCTTCGG
>Ga0315273_10005761_pt1 | contig 15373 bp, 17 predicted proteins | sample YL17G02_0_MG_FD_205753 | JGI IMG/M metagenome (GOLD analysis project Ga0315273, IMG submission 205753) | Sediment microbial communities from Yellowstone Lake, YNP, Wyoming, USA - YL17G02_0 | ecosystem: Environmental > Aquatic > Freshwater > Lake > Sediment | place: USA: Wyoming | collected...
TCTTTAATAATCGGTCCTCCGCTTTCTGGCAAGAAGCATTTGCTTTACAGGTTTATGTTTGAGAGTTTGAAGAATAAGGAACCAGTTTTGTTCATGACTACTGATAATTCTTCTGAAACAATAAAACGGGAGTTGGTTGCTAACAAGTTATTTTATGGTCATTATTCTGGAATTTTGAGGTTTGTTGATTCGTATTCTCAGCGTGAAGGAAATAATGTGGAACCAGCGTCTGATACAAAAAGTATTTCTGGTCCTTTGGCTTTGAATGAGATTAGTGTTGTGATTTCTCAGTTTGAAGCAGAGTTTTTCAAGAAATGTTCAACACACACAATCTTGTTTGATTCTTTGTCTACCTTGTTGATGTATTCTAATGCTCAAATGATTGGAAGATTCTTACAAGTCCTAATAGCAAGAGTAAAGAATGCTGGTGGCTCAATAATTTTTACAATGGAGGAAGGCATGCATGATCAAAAAGATATGATAACTATAGAGCATTTCATGGATGCGCTAGTTTATGTTAAGAAAGATAAGGAAACTGTTCTTTTTAAGGTTCAAAGCGCTAAGTGTTCGATAGACTGGTGCGAATTAGATACAGCTATATAATAAGGAGGTCTTTCTTGCTAAATCTAAGCGTTTAAACCTTAAATCCTCTATTTTCTGGTTTATGTCGCCCAACAAAACAGAAACCTTTATAAATGACTTCGAAATCCCTGATGTTCATGCCGCTAAAGTGTTCTATAGTCTAAAGAAGCTCGTATTGTTGCTTGTTATAGCTATGGGGTGCGTTTTTGTGGTTTTTGGGTTTATGCCCTGGTAGTGTAGTGGCCTAGCATGGAAGCCTGTCGCGCTTCCGACCCGGGTTCAAAAGTCAGAGACTGAGCCTCAGTTTCAACCTGAAAGTCCCGGCCAGGGCGTATTTATGGGCCGGTAGCTCAGCCTGGTAGAGCGTCTCACTTTTAATGAGAAGGTCGCGAGTCCGAATCTCGTCCGGCCCGCTTATATTCATCGATGAGGGGGAGTAATGGTTAAGAAGATAATCATAGGAAAGCATGACTTGATTCCTAAACACGTTAAGCTTAGTGATAAGGAAAAGAAGGAGTTGCTTGAGCGGTACAATATTTCTATGAAAGAGCTTCCTAAGATTTACAAGAATGATCCTGCTTTGCAGTCTTTGAATATCAAGGTTGGTGATGTTGTGAAGATTGTTAGGAAGAGTGCTACTTGTGGTGAGAGTGTTTATTATAGGGGTGTGGTTAATGTCTGATTCTGGCAGGGTTCTTATAAAAAAATATTTTGAGGAGCAGAATTTGGTAGAAGCTGATATTGCTTCTTTCAATAATCTTATTGATAATACTTTGCAGGAAATTATTGAGGAAAATAAAGAGATTGTTCCTACTATCATTCCTCATGATATTGATGAGTTCAAGATCAGGATGGATAAGATTTGGGTTACTAAGCCTGAGATTACTGAGGCTGATGGTTCTAAGAGGAACATTTATCCTTCAGAAGCAAGATTGAGACATTTGACTTATGCTGCTCCTATTTATATTGAGGTTAGCGCTCACATCAATGGTGTTCAAAGGGAATCTTTCACTACTCAGGCTGGTAATTTGCCTGTCATGTTGAGGTCAAAGATTTGTCATCTTCACAAGTTACCTAGGGAAGAGTTGATTGAGCATGGTGAGGATCCTGATGATCCAGGTGGATATTTTATTATTAATGGAACAGAAAAAGTCCTAATCGATATTGAGGATTTGGCTTCTAATAAGTTGTTGATTGAGGAAGCTCAGTCTGGTGTTTCGGAGTTTGTTGGAAAGATTTTTTCAGAGCAAGGTTCTTTCAAGATTCCGCACACTATAGAAAAGATGAAGGATGGTATTTTTTATTTCTCTTTCACAAGAGTTAAGAGAATTCCAATTATTGTTATCATCAAAGCTTTGGGTTTGCTGAAAGATGAAGAGATCATGCAGTCTGTTTCTAAAGATAGGCAGTTTGATGATTTGTACGTGAATCTTTTGGAGTTTGTTGACATTAAGAATGAGGAAGAAGCTATTGATTATATTGCTAAAAAGATTGGAATTACGCAAGCAAAAGATGTGAGAATAGAAAGGATGAGAGAGATACTAGACAAGTATTTGCTTCCTCATCTGGGTATTGATTCTAAGAATAGGTTGTACAAGGCTTTGAATCTTTGCAAGGTTTTGAAGAAGTTTATCATGGTTTCTAGAGGAGAGCTTGAGGGTGATGATAAGGATAATTATACTAATAAAAGGATTAAATTATCAGGCGACTTGCTAGCTGATTTGATAAGAGTTAATTTGAAAGTCTTAATAGGTGATTTGTTGTACAACTTCCAGAGGATTGTTAAGAGAGGTAAGTTCCCGTCAATTAAAGTTATTATCAGAGAAAAGTTGTTAACTTCAAGAATTTATTCTTCTATGGCTACTGGTAACTGGGTTGGTGGTAGGAAAGGTATTTCTCAGAGAATTCAGAGATTGAATTTCCTTGAAACTCTTTCACATCTTCAGAGGATTGTTTCTCCATTATCAGCTTCGCAGGAAAATTTTGAGGCTAGAGAATTGCATTCTACTCATTTTGGTAGGTTGTGTCCTATCGAGACTCCTGAAGGTACTAATATTGGTTTGAGAAAGAATCTTTCAATGCTTTGTAAAATCTCTGAGGAGTCTGATGAGGATAGTATAATCAAGCAGTTGAAGAGTCTTGGATTGAATGGGGTTGTATGATGACTGAAGTTTATCTTAATTCAAAGTTTGTTGGAACTGTTGAGAGTGCTCTTGATTATGTTGAGCAGTTCAAGAGAGAGAGAAGAAAGGGAGCAATAACTTCTAATGCTAATATATTTTTTGATGATAAGGCTGATGAGATCCAGATTACTTCTTGCAAAGGCAGAGCAGTTAGGCCTTTGATTGTTGTAAAGGATGGTTCTCCTTTGTTGAATGATTCTCATATCAAACAGTTAGAGAAGGGTGAGCTTTCTTGGAGTGATCTTATTTCTCAGGGTGTTGTAGAATATCTTGACACTGCTGAGGAAGATAATGCTTTGGTTGCTATGACTGATAAGGATCTTACTCCTGAGCACACTCATATGGAGGTCTCTCCAATTTCTATGCTTGGATTAATTACCTCTCTAGTTCCTTATGGTAATTTTAACCAGTCTACTAGGTTGAATGCAGGTTCAAAAAATCAGAAGCAAGCTATTGGTTTGTATGCTGCAAATTATCCTGTCAGGATGGATACTGATGTTAATCTTTTATATTATCCTCAAAAGAGTGTTGTCAACACTATGATGCATGAGATTTCTAATTATGATAATCATCCTGTCGGTCAGAACATGACTGTTGCTGTTTTGAGCTTTGAGGGTTATAATATGGAGGATTCTGTTGTTTTGAACAAGAGTTCTGTTGAGAGAGGTCTTGCTAGATCTTCTTATTATAGGCCTAGCACTGCTGAGGAGTTGAGGTATGCTGGTGGTCTTATTGATGAGATTTGCATTCCTGATAAGGAAGTTAAGGGTTACAAGAGTGAGAGGGATTATCGTTTCTTAGAAAAGGATGGAATCATCTATCCTGAAGCAACTATTGATGAGGGTGATGTTATTATTGGTAAGACTTCACCACCAAGATTCCTAAGCTCTTTGGATGAATACAATCTTGCTTCTTCTACTAGAAGGGAATCTTCTGTTTCAGTCAGGCATGGTGAGAAGGGTGTTGTTGATTTTGTTTTGCTTACTGAGAATGAGGAAGGTAATAAATTGATTCAGGTAAGGGTTAGGGAAGAGAGGATTCCTGAGATTGGTGATAAGTTTACTTCAAGGCATGGTCAGAAAGGAGTTATTGGTCTTATAGTTCCACAAGCAGACATGCCTTTCACTGCTTCAGGTGTTATTCCCGATCTTTTATTTTCTCCTCACGGTATTCCTTCAAGAATGACAATCTCTCACTTAATTGAATTGGTTGGTGGTAAAGTGGGTGCGTTGCATGCTAGGACTATTGATGGTACTACTTTTGATGCTGAGCCTGAAGATGCTTTGAGAAAAGAATTATTGTCATTAGGTTTCAAAGAGAATGGTACTGAAACAATGTATAATGGTAAGACTGGTGAGAAGTTCAAGGCAAAGATTTTCATCGGTAACATGTATTATCTGAAGTTGAAGCACATGGTTGCTAACAAGTTACATTCAAGAGCTAGAGGTCCTATCCAATTGTTGACAAGACAGCCTACTGAGGGTAGAGCTAAAGAGGGTGGATTAAGATTGGGAGAGATGGAAAAGGATACTTTTGTAGCTCATGGTGCATCTCTATTGTTAAAAGAAAGGTTTGATTCTGACAAGACTACTGTTCCTGTTTGCGAGCAGTGTGGACTGATAGCAATTCATGATGAGTTCAAGAACAGGTCTTATTGTCCTATCTGTGGTGACACTGTGGAGATAACAAATGTTGAGATGGCTTATGCTTTTAAGTTGATTCTTGACGAGTTCAAGTCTTTGTGTGTTTATCCAAAGCTGCAGTTGAAGAATAAGTATTAAGGTGAAATGAATGACAGAATTTCCTCAAGATTTTGTTTACAAAAAGGTTGACAACATTGTTTTTGGAGTTTTGTCTCCGAAGATGATCAAGCAGATGTCTTCTGCTAAGATTGTGACTCCAGAGTTGTATGACAAAGAGGGTTATCCTGTTGATGGTGGCTTGATGGATATCAGGCTTGGAGTTATTGATCCTGGTTTGAAGTGCAGGGTTTGTGGTTCTAAGCTTAAGGAGTGTCCTGGTCATTTTGGTTATATTGAATTAGCAAGACCAGTCATCCACATTGCATTTGTTGATGTTGTTTCAAATCTTTTGAAATGCACTTGTAGGGAGTGTGGCAGGATTCTTATTCCAAAGAACAAGATTGATTCTTTCAGTCAGGATTTTGATGCTGTTGAGAAAGAGCTTGGTTCTGAGGCTAGAAGGAAAGTTATTAGGGAAGCAGTTTCTTCACTAAAGACTATTAACAAGTGTCCTCATTGCAAGGCTAAGCAGCAAAAAGTTACTTTGGACAAGCCAACTACTTTTTTGGAGAATGAGAAAAGAATTTCTCCTATTGAGATAAGGACTAGGCTTGAGAAAGTTAGTGATGATGATTGCTTAGTTTTTGGTGTTAATCCTAAAGTTGTCAGGCCTGAATGGATGGTCTTGACTATTCTTCCTATTCCTCCAGTAACCATGAGACCTTCTATCACTTTAGAGTCTGGTGAAAGATCTGAGGATGATTTGACTCATAAGATGGGTGATATTGTAAGGATTAACCAGAGATTGTTCGAAAACATCAATGCTGGTGCTCCTGAAATTATTATAGAAGATTTGTGGGACTTGCTTCAATATCATATTACAACTTTCTTCGATAACGAAGTTGCTCAGTTACCTCCTGCTAGACACAGAAGTGGTCAACCTTTAAAGACTATTAGTGAAAGAATCAGAAGCAAGGAAGGAAGAATCAGACACAATTTGGCTGGTAAGAGAACTAATTTTTGTGCAAGAACAGTTATCAGTCCTGATCCTATGATTAAGCTTAATGAGGTTGGTGTTCCTAAAGAGGTTGCTACAAAGCTTACTGTTCCTGAGAGGGTAACTTCTTGGAATATGGCATACCTAAAAGGTTTTGTTGAAAGAGGTCATAAGAATTATCCTGGTTCTAACTACATAATAAGGCCTGATGGAAAGAAGAAAAAGATTACTGATGAGACTAGGGAGCAATTGCTTGAAGAGTTGCAGCCTGGTTATGTTGTTGAGAGGCATTTGATGGATGGTGACATTGCTATTTTTAACAGACAGCCTTCTTTGCACAGGATGAGTATGATGTGTCATAAGGTTAGGGTTTTGCCTTACAAGACTTTCAGGTTGAATCCAGCTGTTTGTACTCCTTACAACGCTGATTTTGATGGTGACGAGATGAACTTGCACATTCCTCAGACTGAGGAGGCTAGGGCTGAAGCTGAAGTTTTGATGATGGTCCAGACTCAGTTGATCTCTCCAAGGTATGGTTTGTCTGTCATTGGTTGTGTTCAGGATTCTATCTCTGGTAATTATGTTCTTACAAAGTTTATGGAGATGTCTAGGCCTGAGGCTATTGATTTGTTGTGTTCTGTTGGTGTTGATTCTTTCTCCAAGCTTTCAAGGAAAGAGACTTTGAGCGGGAAAGATATTTTTAGTTGTTTGTTGCCTGATGATTTTAATTTTATTGGTAAATCAAAGGATGGTTCTCAGGTAATTATTGAGAATGGCAAGCTTATTGAAGGTATTATGGATTCTGCAAATCTTGGTAGTGGTAAAGGTTTGTTGTTGAGGACTTTGCACAAGAATTATGGTGCTGAGAAGACTCTTGATATTCTTGAGAAAATTTTCAAGCTTGGTGTAAAATCTTGCTTGAAGTATGGTATTTCAGTTGCTATTTCAGACAGTGATTTGCCTGAGGATGCTAAGGTTAGGATTAAGGAGATCATGGATGTTGCTTATCAGGAAGTTGATAATTTTATTGAGAGATTTAATAGAGGAGAGCTTGAGACCTTCCCTGGAAAGACTTTGAAGGAGACTTTGGAATTGAAGATTTTGGAGTTGTTGAATAAGGCTAGAAACCAGTCTGGTATGGTCGTGAACAAGCACGTTCCTGAGGGAACTGCTACTTTGATCATGACTCGTTCTGGTGCAAGAGGTAATCCGCTTAACCTTGCTCAGATGGCCGCGTGTGTTGGTCAGCAGGCTATGAGGGGTAAGAGGATTGAGAAGGGTTATTCTGGTAGGACTTTGTCTCATTTTAGGAAGGATGATTTGAGTCCTGCAGCTCATGGTTTTATCCGTGGTGGTTTCAAGGATGGTTTGAAGCCTCATGAGTTTTTCTTTATGGGAATGACTGGTAGGGATTCATTGATGGACACTGCATTAAGGACTCCTAAATCTGGTTATCTTTATAGAAGGCTTGCTAACGCGATGCAGGACTTGAAGGTTGAGTATGATTTTACTGTCAGAGATTCTAGCGGAAAGATCATCCAGTTCGAGTATGGTGAGGATGGTGTTGATGTTTCAAAATCTGAAGGTGGAGTTATTAATGTTCAAAGAGTTATTGAAGAGACTAAGTGAGGGTGTTGAAGAATGACTGATATTCCTAAAGAAATTTCGGACGCATTGCCTAAGAGTTTGTTGGAAGATTTGAAGGAGAAGGCTAAATCTTTGTCTCAGGCTAGGGCTAAGAGAGTTGTTGATGCAGTTTTTAATGAGTACAATAAAGCTAAGGTCGAGCCTGGTGAGTGTGTTGGATTGGTTGCTGCTGAATCTATTGGTGAGCCTGGAACTCAGATGACACTTAATACTTTCCACTTTGCTGGTGTTGCAGAGATGAACGTCACTATGGGTCTTCCTAGGATTATTGAGATTCTTGATGGGAGAAAAGAGTTGAAGACTCCTATGATGGAGATTTTTTTGAAAAAGCCTTTCAACAAGGGCAAGGACATCAAGAGTATCGCTCTTGAGGTTAAGGAGACTGTCCTTAATGATATTGTTACTGAGTTCGTGATTAATATTGCTGATTTTGTTATTGAGGCTAAGCTTAACAAGGAGAAGATGAAAGAGTTGGGAATAAGGGATGCTGCTTTGTTGAATGTTTTGTCTAAAGAAGTCAAAGGCGGTAATGTTAAGAGGAAGGATGATAGTTTGTTGATCAAGGCAAAAGCTAAGTCTGAATCCCTTAACGAGATTTACAAGCTTAAGGAGAAGATTAAATCAACTTATGTTAAAGGTATTAAGGGAATTTCTCAGGTATTGCCTGTTAAGAGAGGGGAGGAATTTATCATCATTACTGCAGGTTCTAACATGAGGGATGTTTTGAGGATGCCTGAGGTTGATAGTGCTAGGACTAGGACTAATGATATTTTTGAGATTTCAGAAGTTTTAGGTGTTGAAGCAGCAAGACAGGCTATCATCGACGAGGTTTTCAAGGTCATCGAATCTCAGGGTTTGAATGTTGACATCAGGCATATAATGCTTGTTGCTGACACGATGTGCGTTGAGGGTATTGTTAAGGGAATCACTAGGTATGGTGTTGTTAGTGAGAAAGCTAGCGTTCTTGCAAGGGCTAGTTTCGAGACTCCTATCCAGCACATAATTAATGCTTCACTTGTTGGTGAAGTTGACAGATTAACATCCGTCGTTGAGAACGTTATGATTAATCAGCCAGTTCCTGTAGGTACTGGTTTGCCTAGTCTTATTACTAAGGTTAAGTAAGGTGAAATTTTATGGCTAAACAAAAAGTTGTGAGTTCAAATGTTGAAGAGATCAGGAAGTTGTTAGGTTCTAAGAGTTTAATAGTTGGTACAGAATTGACTCTTAAGAATTTGAAGATAGGAAAAATTTTGAAAGTGTTTGTATCTTCTAACTGCGCTGAGGCTGTTAGGAAGGATATTGATTATTATGCTGGACTGTCCAGTGCTAAAGTTATTGTTTTGGAAGAGCCTAATGACGAGCTTGGTGTTATCTGCAAGAAGCCTTTTTCTATTTCTGTCTTGTCTGTGCTCACAGGTTGATTTTTTTGGTGAAGATAAAGTATGATATTAACTTGATGAAGTTCATGTCTTTGTTTGAGTCTTTGACTCGCGCTAAGCTTAAGGATTGTTTTGAGTTGAACACTCAGCTTGTTTTTGTTGTTGATCAGGGTGAGATTGGCAAGGCTATTGGCAAGAAGGCTGTCAATGTTAAAAAATTTGAGGCAATGATTAATAAGAAGATCAGGATTGTTGAGTTCAATCCTGTTTTGTTGGAGTTCATTAAGTGTGTTGTTTATCCTTTGCAGTTGAATAAGATAGATGAGGAAGAGGGTGTTATCACAATGACTGCTATGGATAGTAACACTCGTGGTTTGTTGATTGGTAGGAGCGCTCAGAACTTGAGATTTTTCGAGTCGATAATAAAGCGCTTTTTTGACATTAAAGAATTGAGGGTTTCCTGATTATTTAGAATAGTAATCTTTATAAATAGGCTGAAATCTCTCACTGGTTAAAATGGGTAAGAAACCGACTGGATTGAATGCTGGAAACAAATTGAGGAAGAGACGTGCTAAGAGTAGATGGCACAATAAGTGGTATGTTAAGAGAGTTCTTAATCTTAAAGAGAAGTCTGATCCTTTAGAGGGTTCTTCTCAGGCTAAAGGTCTTGTTTTGGAGAAGGTTCAGCTTGAAGCTAAACAGCCTAACTCTGCTATGAGAAAGTGTTGCAGGGTTCAGTTGATAAAGAATGGCAAGCAAGTTACAGCTTTTATGCCTGGTGATGGCGCTCAAAAGCTTATTGATGAGCACGACGAGGTTGTTGTTGAGTGTATCGGTGGCCGTATGGGCAGGTCTAAGGGTGACATTCCTGGTGTCAGGTGGCAAGTCATTAAGGTTAATGATCAGAGTTTGGATGCTTTGTTAAGGGGCAGGATCGAGAAAGCTAGAAAATAAAGTTGATGATATGGTTGAATTTAAGGTTTTTAACAGGTGGAGCGTGGATGGCATCAAGGTAGATGATGCTGGTCTTGTTGATTATATTACTTTGGATCCTAAGATTGTTCCTAAGACTGGCGCTAGGTATGCTGGTAATAAGTTTTACAAGTCTAAAGTTTTTATTGTTGAAAGATTCTTGAATAAGTTGATGTGTAGTGGTCATAGGAGTAAGAAGCATTTCAAGAGTTCTTACACTCTTACTGGCAAAGCTAATACTGCTATGAAGATAATGTATAAGACTTTGGAGCTGGTTGAGAATAAGACTAAACAAAATCCTATTAAGGTTTTGGTTAAGGCGATTGAGAATGCTGCTCCTAGGGAAGAGATTATTGCTATAGAATATGGTGGTGCTCGTTATCCTAAAGCTGTTGAGTGCGCTCCTCAGCGAAGGGTTGATGTTGCTATGAGGATTATGACTCAGGGTGCTTACCACAAGAGGTTCAACACCAGGAAATCTATGGTTTCTTCTTTGTCTGATGAGATAATTTCTGCTTTTAATTTGAGCGCGAATTCTTCTGCTATAGCTAAAAAGCTAGAATTGGAAAGACAAGCTGATGCTTCTAGGTAAATGATTGATTTTTCTTTATTATTAGTTTCAAAACATTTTTAAACATTTAATGTTTTTTGTTCTTTATGAAGCACTCTGCTAAGGTTGGTTTAAGTTTTGGTTTGACTTCTGCTATCATTACAACTACTGGTTTGATGGTGGGTTTGAGTTCTAGTACTAATTCTAAGTTTGTTGTTTTGGGCGGTATATTGACTATTGCTGTTGCTGATGCTTTTAGCGATTCTTTGGGCATTCACATTTCTGAGGAGAGTGAGAATAAGCATTCTAAGAAAGAGATTTGGACTTCTACGATTGCTACTTTTCTTGCTAAATTCTTTTTTGCCTTGACTTTTGTTGTTCCTATCTTGTTGTTTAGTCTTTCAACTGCTATTGTTGTGAATGTTATTTGGGGTTTGTCTTTGCTTGGAGTTTTCAGTTATAGGTTGGCTAAGAGTGAGAAATTAAGTCCTTGGAGCGTTGTTGGAGAGCACTTAGGTATCGCTATTGTTGTTATAATCATTACCCATTATGTTGGTCACTTTGTTTCTTTGTTTTTTAGTGTCTAGAATTATTTTAGTGTCTTGACTATTTTTTCGTGTTTTGTCTCTTCTAGTATTAGTTGGTTCAGCACCTTCAGTGCTTTTGCTTCTTTTGTTTTCTTGAATTCGTACTTGTATATCTCTTTTAGTCCTGTTTCTTCTTTTAGTGCTTTGTCTCTTGTTTTCTTGTCTAGTTTTCCTTTTGCATTTTTTTGCAGTTCCATTATTTCTGCAGTTATCATTCCTGCATGTTCTAGTGAGTCAAATATCAGATTGCTTATTTTTTTCTTGTTCTTTGAATAGTTTAGTTTTTCAAGGTTGGTTACATAGAATATTATTATTTCTTGTTCAGAATTAAGGTTTCTTTTCATCACTCTTAAAAGTTCTTTTTTTGAATACATCTTATCACCTCTGTGAGAATAGATGTGTCGTCTGTTTTTAAGCTTTTAGCTTGTTTGTGGTGATATTACCAGCACTATTTCTCCTTTCACGTTCTTGTCTTTTAGTTTCTCATACACTTCTGTTGTTGTTCCTCTTACAAATTCCTCAAACTTTTTTGTCATCTCTCTACAGACAACTAGTTGGTGTTTTGGTATTGTTTCTTTCATTGTTTGCAGTGTTTTTTGTATTCTGTGTGGTGACTCGTATACTATTGTTGTCATGTTTATGCTTTCAAACAGTTCTTTTTTCTTTTTTTCTTTTTTGCTGAGAAATCCATAAAAGCAGAACTTGTCTGTTGGTAATGCGCTGCAGACTATTGCATTTATTGCTGCATTTGCTCCTGGCACTCCGCTTACAAGTATTCCTTCTCTAACACATTCTCTTATTAAATAGAATCCTGGGTCTGATATTCCTGGTGTTCCAGAGTCAGATACCAAAGCGACATTTTTTTCTCTTATTATTTCAATGACTTCTCTTGTTCTTTTTTCTTGGTTGTGTTCGTTAAAGCTGAGCATCTTGTTTTTTATCTCGTACTTCTGCAATAATATTCCTGTTCTTCTTGTGTCTTCTGCCAGTATGAGTTCTGCTTCTTTAAGCGTTCTCAAAGCTCTTAATGTTATATCTTCCATGTTTCCTATTGGTGTTGATATTATGTTTAGCATTTTATTATAGTCCGAATGTTTTTTCGAATTCTTTCATCTCTTTTAGTTTTTGTACTAATTCGTATCCTTTGTCTGTTATTATTATGTAGTCTCTATGGTTTTTTTCTACTTTTTTTATGAATTCTTTTGTCAGCAGTTCTTCCAGGTATGTTTGCATTTGTCCGTGTGACAGGTTTGATTTGTACATCAAGTGTGTTGGCTTGATGTTCCCTCCTTTGTTCACTATGGATGACAGCATGTCACCTATAATATCAATTTTTGTTCTTTTTCCTACCATGCTTTAGCACCATGATGAATGTTGTGAGCACTCCTAGATATCCTGCTAGTTGCGTGAATTCTGCTATTACATAGAGCTGTGTGCTGAAGTATACTAGCATGAAGAATATTTGGCTTAATCCTATAAGTGCAATGCTTACAACAAATATTTTTGTTGTAATGTTTTTCTTGTCAAGGTATTTTTTTGAGTATGCTATTGCTATTAGCGTTAATAATATTGCTAGTGTTAGGTGGAATATGTAATATGCCGACTGGCTGAAATAGGTTAATACTATTATCAAATATAATATTAGTATATGTGTTAGTTTTGGTTGTTCTTGGTATAAGGAGTATAATATGTAAAATCCTATTATTGTTAATATCCGGTATATTAAGAATCCTATTATGAATGTATTGTCTACGACTTCGATTGTGTTGTATGTTATTGTTAAGAACCCTATTTTTTGTGTTTCGATTTCGTGATAGTAGATTTTGAAATTCATTATTATCTTGAACAAGAATGATAGTGATATTAAGAAAAATGAAAGTGCTAAGTAAAGGTAGTTCTTGTTTTTCTTTATATTGTAATACTTGATGCTGAAGAATCCTATTAGTGCTAGGACAATTATACTTACTACGTCTATTGCTATGTCTTTTCCGTAGAACCAGTTTGGGCTGTAGATTAAGTGAATCATACTCGGAAATTGTGTTGTTTGGTTTATAAAACTTATGGAACTTAGTTCTGGTTGTTTCCTTCATACTGTTTAAAAGAAAGATTGTTTTATGTTATTAGTAAATATTTGATGGAGGTGATTGATTATGAACATTGCATCGTTAAAACTTTTCAAGGAGGTGATAAATGGAAGGAACTTAATCCCTAATTCTAGGTGCCCCTTTTTGGGGCTTTTTTCTTTTTTTAAAATAAAAACATTTTAATACTAACATTTTTTACTGTTGTCTGGGATGGTTATTTTTTTAGTTAAGGATGTAAAGAAGGATGAGTCTTCTGTTAGGAAGGAAGAGCTTGCTAGTGATAAAGTTGTTAAGGATTCTGTTGAGAAAAAACCTGTTTCTATTGATGACATAATAAAGAAGCACATGGTTAAGGGTAAGGTTGAGGGGCCTAAGAAAGAGGTTAAGGGAGATTTGGTTAAGATTGTTCAGCCTTACAAGCCAATTCCTTTGACTGCAAGTAGTTATTTTGTTTTCATGAAGCAGTTGGATTATAATAGGCTTTATTCTTATCTTGGCAAGACTAAGGCTTCAACTCTTGTTTCTGATGAGGACATTCCTGATCAGGTAAAACAGGCAGTTAAGAGTTCTAATGATGTTTTTACTTATTCTGAGATATCTGATTACTTGAAAAAGTTTACTGTTAATAATTTGATTGGCACTAGGATGAATAATTTTTCTGTCAAGGAACGGGAAAGTTTCAATAATTATGCTTTTTTTAACAGGCAGCAGATTGTTCTTGGTATGATGAATTTGGGTATTAGCCAGACTGATATTCCTACTCCTTCTAAGTCTAAGATTTATGTGACTGTGAAGCCTAGACAAAGCAGGAATCATAGCATTGTCCAGACTGACTATTCTTCCATTATTAAACCTCAGTTTTATGTCAGTGCAAAGGCTGAAAAAGCGTAACATTTAAATACTGATTGCGTCTTACACAGCTTAAAGCCTTTATATGAGGATTTCTAAAAAGGGTGAATTATAAGATGAGTGAAGAATTAAAAACTGGTACTACAACTATAGGGATTGTTTGTAAGGATGGCCTTGTTTTGGCTGCTGATAAGAGAGCTACCTCTGGCAACATGATTGTTGATAAGAAGTGTAAGAAGATTCACCAGATAGCTGATGATATTATTATTACTATGGCTGGTACTGTTTCTGATGCTCAGCTTTTGACTAAGCTTGTAAAAGCTGAAATCAAGCTTAAGGAGATCAGGACTGGTAAAAATATTAGTGTTAAGGAAGCTGCTAACTTGCTTGCTGGCATGGTTTATGAGAATATTAGAAAGTTTTCTTTTATTCCTGGAATATCTCATTTCTTGCTTGGCGGAAAAGATACTCACGGTTTTCACTTGTATGATGTTTACGCTGATGGTTCTTTGACTTTGTGCGATGATTATTTATCTTCTGGTTCTGGAAGCGTTTTTGCTTTAGGTGTCATGGAGACTTTGTACAAGAAAGATATCAGCGTTGATGAAGCTATCAAGCTTGTTGTTAAGGCTGTGAATGCTGCTTTGCAGAGGGATTCTGCCAGTGGTAATGGTATCAACATCTTCACTGTCACAAGTGATGGTGTTAAAGAGTTTGTTGAGAAAGAAGTTAGTGCTAGGATAGAATTGTGATGAGGTTTTGTTTTTTAGCATATTCTTGAAATTTGGGGTATTATTTTATGGGAGATATTATTAAAGAGATTTTGAAAAAATTTCCTGAGTCAAAAATCAGCCTTGCTGCTTTTGAGGGAGCTAACATTGTCTTGTATACTAAGGATGAAGAGTTTTTCTTAGATAATGGTGGAATCATCAAGTCTATTGTTGATGAGTTCAAGAAGAGAGTTGAGTTAAGGCCTGATCCTGCTATCTGTATGGATATGGAGAAGGCTGAGATTGAGATAAAAAAATTGATTCCTGAAGAGGCTGGTGTTGATAAGATCATTTTTGATCCTCAGAGGAGTATAGTTATCATTGAGGTTGACAAGCCTGGTGTTGCTATTGGCAAGCAGGGTTCTTTGTTGAGGGATGTTCGTGCTAAGACTATGTGGGTTCCTTTGATTAGGAGAAGGCCTGCTATCAGGTCTGAGCTTATTGAGAACATTCGTACTGTTTTGTATCAGCATTCTGATTATAGGAAGAAGTTTTTGGACAAGGTTGGTCACAGGATTTATGATGGTTGGATTAGGGGAAAAAAGAATGAGTGGGTTAGGGTGACTTATCTTGGTGGTGCTAGGCAAGTTGGCAGGTCTTGTTTGTTGTTGCAGACTCCTGAATCACGAGTTTTGTTGGATTGTGGTATTGATCCTTCTATGCCTATGGATAGTTCTGATGCTTATCCTTATTTGGAGTGTCCTGAGTTTAAGGTTGATGATTTGGATGCTGTGATTATTACTCACTCTCATCTTGATCATTCTGGTTTGTTGCCTTACTTATTCAAGTTTGGTTATCGTGGTCCTGTTTATTGTACTGCTCCTACTAGGGATGTCATGTCTTTGTTGCAGTTGGATATGGTTAAGATTATGAAGAATGAGGGCAAGGATCCTATCTATACTTCTGAGGAAGTTAGGGAGATGGTCAAGCACACTATCACTTTGGAGTATGAGGAAGTTACAGATGTTACTCCTGATATAAGGGTTACTTTGTACAATGCTGGTCACATTCTTGGTTCTGCTATGGTTCAC
>Ga0315273_10005762_pt1 | contig 15373 bp, 16 predicted proteins | sample YL17G02_0_MG_FD_205753 | JGI IMG/M metagenome (GOLD analysis project Ga0315273, IMG submission 205753) | Sediment microbial communities from Yellowstone Lake, YNP, Wyoming, USA - YL17G02_0 | ecosystem: Environmental > Aquatic > Freshwater > Lake > Sediment | place: USA: Wyoming | collected...
CCATTGCCAAGAGCTTTGTCAAAACATCTTCATCACTTCCCATCCGAGCTATTTTCAATCGGCGACACTTTTTCAACAGAGGTAGGTCATATTCACTAAATAATGTATACGTCAAATTCAATATGGGAACCACTGACAACTGCGGAAGGCTCTGAGATGAGATCTGACTGAACGCCAACCCTAATCGTCTGAACGGCCTGACCGGTCTGTTGGCAAATATTCGATCCGTAATTCTGTCTGAGCCGTTTAAAATAAAATTTGTTAAAACTGTATTCGCGTCAAACAGTTCGATGACGGCGTTGTCTGTGATCCCGCGACATCCGCTGATATCTAAAGTTTGACATTCAGTCAGATATGACAAACACTCTCCGGTAACATTCGTATTGTCAATTAGGAGTGTCGGACACCGCCCTAAGAATCGAACAGATGAATTTGTCACATACTTACAAAAAGATAATTTCAAATACACACAATGTGTAAATAACTTAACCGAGTCATCTGTCACAGTGCTCATTGTGAGATCAATATGACGGCATTGAGCAAGCATCCAAGCCAATTGATTCGGAATCTGGACAGAATTAATTGTTAGAGACCGACAATTACTCAGGAATTGAATTCCTTGGTCGCTGATACGACTAGAGCCACCGATCTTGACGATAGGGACGTTTGAAAGCCCAGCAAGCCCGGCATCCGTTACGCACGTATGACGCAAATCCAATGACAAACATTTCGTCAGGTACGCAAGACATCTGTCCGTGATGTTTGTTCGCCGTAAATCCAACGTTTTGCAATTTCCGAGCGGTATGACTCCTTCATCGGTTACGTTCGTCAAATGCGATAGATAAACGAAGTCGATCCTGCCTAATAATTTGACTGATTGATTCGTGATATTCGGACAGTCTGAGAGATTGATTGATCGGCAAAAGCCAGCTGATGCAATTTGCTCGACGATGTGATCGATGACAGATGTTTTGCTCAGGTTTAATGTATGACATCGGATTAGACAAGGGAGTTGATGATATATAATCGTATTTACAGATCGAATATTCAGTTCGACGCATTGAGCAAATGAGACAAGTTGATCGAGATTCATATTCGTTCGCTTGATTGTGAGACTTGATGAATGCAGTAGTTTAGATAATGAATCTGGTGTGATGGGATATTTCACACAAATATTCCCAAATAATCTGCGTGGATTATCAAAGATTCTGTTTTGAAATGATTCGGAAGTGATTTTGATTTTACAATTGGGCCAAGGATTTTGTCGAATGATCTGACAAAATATTTTTGATACGGGTTCTAAATGGATTAGAGCAAAAACATCAGTTATTTGATTAAGAATAGAAAAAGTGATATCAGTGTTCATTCAAAATATATCGTGTTATATATTTTGAATAAACTTATTTGAATGGAATGACCGCCGCATGATAACGGAATTAATAATAGATAGACTCGATGACATGTTCTGCTCCAGTTACGATATTAATGCAGTGTGTGCCGTTAATAAATCTGATTCGCTCTTTTTTTCCATTAAAATCGGTTGCGTGAAACTCGGCTTTCGTGTCAGGTTTACAAAGTTGAACGATGATGTCTGTTATCAAAAATCTTGATACGTAAGTATCCGCGTACAAATTTCTTAATATAGGAGTCCCGCATTCCACAAAAAAGTTTTCTACGGAATCTTTTGCGATCGGATCCGTGATTCTGAATGCGATCTTGGCCGTTGGTGGTTCAGGAGTCCTTACATAAATAATATCGTCGAAGTCTTTAATTATTGGAATAAACGTATTATCGCCATCAAAATCCGGAACAAATAATTTTGGAACATAAATACGAGATTCTGATTCCTTTGCATCTGTAACTTTTTTTGTTTTCTCTTTACACATCGAACAAAAACTACATGTTCCGTCACCGCAATTTTCTTTTCGGTCAGAATCAGATGATTTGGGGTCTACTGCATTGCCTGATACGTGGTGAGAAATATCTGTTAACAGATCGAAATAGCCAACACAGCTGAATTCATCCCTAGGTCTCTTGAATAAGTTCCAATTGTCTCCGAGAGGTTGTGGAATGTACTTTCTAATCGGAGTCAAAATGCCATTATGAGGATTGGAGTATGGGATGATCCACGGAATATTATTTTTCGTCAAGAGATCACACAAACCGGTCGTCATGAGTTCAACAGCATTTTCGCAATATTTGTGTAGCATCTCACCATGGGTTGTGCATAATCCCGCATACGTACACATTCCATTGTCAGAATAAGATGGATGGCCTAGAAGAACATTAAAACCGGGTCTAGGTCTCCCTGTTTTTATAGGTCTCCCTGTTTTTAATTGTTTTATGCATATGTCAACCGCGGTTTTCTTATCATATGCGCTTAATTTGCCGGGAAGAGCTGTCAGTTCGTAATAATCGTCAGGATTTAATGGTTCATTTGCATCTGTCACAAGTTTAAATTCCCATCCTTTTTCGGTAAATTGATAAACCCATGTATGTGTGCGTGATCCCACACCCTTCTGATATCCAATTGATTTCGGTTCTTCTTGCATTGAGAGATTGATGATAAAGGTCAATGAAAACCTAATCCTATGGCATTTCAATTTTCAATTTTTTTTGTTCGGATTGATAATTCGGATAAAAACTAATGATATGCGGATCCGAGCGTACATGCCAATCCAGTTTTTATACATATACATTTGGTTCCACTAGGAAATTTAATTCGATCTTTTTTACCAAGAGTTTCAATAATATGAAATTCTCCTTTGATATTATTGGTAAATAATTCGATCATTAGATTTGTTCCTAAAGTAACAGGAATATATTTATTATCATACAAATATTTTTGAACAATACACCCCCTTTCGACAAAATATTCTTGAATAAAGGACATATGTATTTCGTCAGATTTTCTAAATGTAATTTTTGCGACCGGAGGTTTTGGAACAGATTCATAAATGAATCCGTTAGAATCTACAATACAATTTAGTCCAGAATTGGATTTGGAGATCTTTAACTTTGTCCCAGAACCTGATCCAGAACCTGATCCAGAACCTGATCCAGAACCTGATCCAGAACCTGATCCAGAACCTGATCCAGAACCTGATCCAGAATCTGATCCAGAATCTGATCCAGAATTTTCTGTCGTAGATTCCGATTCAGAATTGTCCATTTGGCTCGTTTCTTCTGTGGAAGTATCAGAACTCGATTCAGAACTAGACTCATCGGCCGATTCTGAATCAGATCGGTTTGGTGGTCGACCCGATACTGGATCATCTACCATTGTAAAATAACGTAATGGATGTACTAGACTAAATACACTTATGCTAGAAGATACGGTTGTGTGGTAAGACATTTGAGCTAATAGTTCGACGTAATCGACGTGAAATTTCATATGCGGATTAGATATGCCAGACACAATCCATTTTTTTTTATTTTCTGACAGAGTGTACGACCTGATTGGAGTGATAGCACCATTGGCCATTTCATTATTAATCCCCATACATGGAATATTATTCTTTTTTAAGAAATCACATAGACCATGAGTCATAATATCTGACCTACTCAATTCACACATGAGTTCACTATGTGACTTGATTACCCCATCAAAATTCCATTTCTCGGTCATTGGGTCGAATGTGTACCCAGAAGCGATGCCAAATGCCTTACCAGATCGAAATGACACAGTCAGTCCTGATGATTCCATCGTAGCGCTAGGAATCATTCCCTTAATTACTTGATAAACTTGTCCGACACAAATGTCTTTGATGTGATTTTTATCATAGGCAGAAAAATTATTTTCGAAGAAGTTCGAATCGTCTGTCAAATGCTTTATCAATTTGATGCTTAACACATCTTTCGAGAAAGTCGCAAGACCAGCGTCATCAGGATCTGCTACAGACCATCCATTTTCTCCAAATTTGTACCACGAGTCCGTCGTCGCTAAAGCTCCTAGTACAGGGCTTACAGCCGAATCAGTCGGTGGGTGAAATCTGAAAGGAACGACAGTATTCGTGTTCATTCGTTTCTGGCAGAGTAATGCCGTAAAATGATTTCGATTTGTCTTTCTGGCGGTTCTGATTTCAATTTTTTATCCTGACATATGATAATAATATGAGCATATTATTAGCATTGATTTATGTGCCAAGCAATATCAGCTGGATCCGATTTCTTTATTAGGTCCAAAGTTGTGTTGGCTAAATCTAATTCCAACTGCGTGAGTTGAGCCAATTTCTGATCTAAGAGCCGGACAGCAGCCTGTGTGAGCGCCGCAGACACATCGACACGGACGGCTTCCTCGGAAAAGAAATCTGTGAGCATTGACTCTAAGTTAAATGAGTGGGATTGATTTGATTTGATTAGATCGTGGAGTTCAGTCGTTCCGGTTCGTATGGCCGAATCAATTCTTGTCTTAAATGTGTCTTGAGTCTCGTTGATCAGCCTGATAATCTGATTGGGTTGCATGACCCGATCGAATAGTCTGGTAACGGCATATGTTACTTGAGTTTTATTCTGGATAGATACGACGTATGGGCGTGATTTTCCTACGGCCAAAATATTTTTCATGACATAAGAATTGGACAGTGCAAACAGACTCGATTGATCTAAGTTCGGAGCCAATACGCATATGATGTCTATTTCGTGGTAATTACTGAAGAGTTGGAAAGCATTAATAAATTGATGAGCTAAGTCATTCCGCTTTGATATGTGTACCACATTATATATATATAGCGTACCATTACAGTCGGATTCGAATTTTCGTTTGAAATTATTTTTCGCTACGAATGTCGGGCCGCTATGACCGACGACGATGAGGCCGATGCTCCGAATTATTTGTGGAACTTTTTTATGAGGAATTTTGTCGCGGGAGTGCCATCGGTCAACAATTTCAGTCGTTTCGCCAAATGATTTGTATGCAGCATATGATTTTTTCCATTTGGAATCTGACTTGCAAATGAATTTAACGATGATCTTGTAATTGAGAAAGTCCGTGTGATTGGGCTCTAATTGAATAATCATGTTGACCGCATCTTCCAATCGAATCTCTGGGATGTCAAATCGCAAATCGCAACACAGGACGTTCGGACCAGCCGTTAAGATAAGCTTATCGGTCCCAATGTATTTGACTATGCCTCGGATTTTTATATCCGTGTGTAAAAATTTATCGACCGACTTGTTGATTTTCTTTGTGTCTCGTAACATGCATTAAGATTAGTAGGACAAATATGCATTTATGTTTGTAAAGGGGATTTATTATATCAATTTTTATTGGGATAATAAATTCGATCGATTGTGCGGTCATTTTAATCTGTCAACCCCGATCGACTGTAAAATAATTTCCTTTGAGAAGGAATTAGTAGTCCTTTTATTTTTGATCGTTCTTCTACTTCAAGCAGTTCTCGTATTCTTGTCATTCCCACTCCAACAGGTCTTCCAGGTCTTCCGGTACCAGCTTTATGAAATGCCTTCAAATCGGCTGCTGAAAAGACATGCGATTCTAGCATTTGATTATCTATTGGTCTATTCAAAATAAATGGTTTGGATAGCACATGCCATTTTTTGCACACGAGAGTCAAACCACACCAGCAGTATCGGCGACATATTCTCGCGGTCCGACAACATTCGCAATATCTCTTCTTGTGTAACTTTTCTGGTATGCACATATTCAAAATATATCCCATGATATCATCGGTTACATATTTGTTAATGTGGTAAATATCATATGATGGGATAAAAATATGTATTTTCCATTGGTGTTGGAATACGAATTTCCGTTTGAGAAATTCAATTGCCGAATATTTTGATAAGTACGATGTATTTTGTATTAGGCTCAATATAATCTTGGTCCCGCAAGGGTCCGACGAGCTGTCCAGAATAGACTGGAGGATGGTCAAATACTCGTTAGTAAATTTTGGTATGAGAGCCATACGATATAGAATAATTGTATAGGTTCAATATAATTATTCTAAATATTAGTTCTGTCAATTTTTTAGTCAATTAATCTCCGTAATCCGGCAAGGCTATTCATTCGAATAACATCATTTCTTATTTTTTCATAGTCGAGCTTTTTTCGTGGCCGACATTTTTGGCAGAAACTCTCAGGCCGACTCCCAGCCCTGTGGAAAGATTGTAACTCTGCCGCGGTTAATATACGACTATGAGCTATGGCTGTCACAAATCCCCGTAAAGGCTGATTGTATAAAACCCTTTGTCTTTTTAAAATAATTCGTTTAGATAGAACATACCATTTCTTACAAACGGCTGTAATACTACACCAACAATGGTCATCGCATGGAATTCTAGTATCACATTTTTGACAATGCGTATGATTCTTTTCTGGTACACACATATCCAAAATATACCCAACGATATCTTTGATCAAGTATCTGTCAATATAATAAATCTCATATGGACGAATTACATTTATTTTTAGATTGTGTCTTGATATGATTTCATCCTGAGCCAATTGCATCAAATTAGAAAATGCGGACGGATTTAATTTCGCATTCTGAAATATCTCTCGGACAAATCCGGACCAGTCATTAACGATTTCTTCGTTAAACTTCGGAATCAGCGCCATTGTAGAAGCATAAGATCATATTTGTTCAATAACTTATCCAATGTATTCGTCATATCAATTTTTTACTCAAGTTCTGTATCCAACAAAATATAATCATATTGGTAAATAATTTTTTTACCCGGGATTTGGATATCGGTCTCGTTGTCCAAGCTCAGAGAATAGACGATGAATGTATTCACATTGATTTTTTTAATGAATTCGACGAGATGATCAACTGATTCAAAGAAAGAAATGTCTAAGCAAACGATTTGATTTGATCCATATGTGTTAGTCTCCGATTCGATATATTCTTTGACGAAGTAATCGAGGGCCGTGTCCATGCAGGTCGGTGTGATCCTTTGAGCAACGTATGCGGGAGCGAATGGGAGGTCGTGTACGATCGTATAACCTGGATTCCGCTTGATTAATTTTCTTTGGATGTGTTCATATTGTGAGCTCATTATGAGCCAATCTTGCAGACGAATTCCTCGATCAAGAAGTTTTTTCCATTGGGAATTTAATATTTTGAAAAAGTGACTCACATCAAATTTACCGGCGAACGCTGTGAAGATAGATAATTCGGTGTCTTTGATATCTAGCCATAAGATTTTTTTCATCGGAACAATCTTTTCAATCCATTCAACCAAGTTAGATCCGACCGCAATATCCGCAGCATCGTATGTGTGAGACGAAATAAAGATTCCATCATTATAAATAAAATCAATCTCGATGATATCAATATCTGGGTTGGATTGGATCAGGTTGATAGTTGGTGCGAGTTCATTTGATCGATTAGTATATCCGTGATGCGCGGATATTTCTGCACGAGTAATCGGTTGTTGGAGCGTATCCATATACATATAACTTATATGTTTTTATTTATAACAGGTTACAAGACCTGGTTGTAAAAAATTAATTAGTCTGGATTGAATCTAATCAAGATTAATTATTAGCTTCCAATTTGATTAGTCCCAAAATAGATTCCAATGATTTATAAAAATCGGAGTATGGTCCATCATTATGAATCGCATAATCAGGAATGATTTTTAACAATTCCGTTTCGGACTGATGCGATGGACCAATTATCACATCCCTTTTGCATACGTAAATGAAATTCGACAAAGCCACGAGTATTAACCCATACGTAAACAATTCGAAATTCGCGCAAGAAAAGACATTGCATACATACATCCCCACAAAGTAAATTATCAGATACGAAAAGGCAAATAATACGTATGTCATAGTCAAATTTTCACCATTTGATTCTGGTATCTTATTCTTTCGATGTATTCGAACAACGATTCCACCCAATTGTCTAATCGCATCAACTTCATTTTGGAACAGCACATCAGAAATGACAACATCGGTTGTCCGATCTGTTTGTCTGAATTGTTCATACCACAATTTGAAATGATGGACAAAGATGTCGGTCCCAAGTCCTGGCATGATTTCTCCGAGGCGATTGCGAAGGAGGTCAGTCCCGACGAATTGCATGGATCGCCTAGCCGAACATCCGAACCATCTAAGATCAGGAGACATCTTTTGTGCCTGCGTGCCGTACAACTGTGAATTTTCAAACAAGAATAATTCTTTACATAAGCGTTTAAGTGGATCTGCAAATGCTTTGTCTTTAAATCCGTGTGTTTGAACCAAATAATCAGCTCCGGTCGTCTTACCTGACCCAATCGATCCCATTAAGCCAATTAGTGCCATTTTGATTACGTATTGTACTAATATTTAATAGAGTGATTTTATGTATCAATTTTTTTGTCCCGACAGGGTCCCGGTAGGGTCCCGGTAGGGTCCGACGATCTGTCCGTCTAGGACAGGAGGATGGTCCGACGATCTGTCCGTCTAGGACAGGAGGATGGGTCCGCACATACTTAAATAATAAACAAATTCATCTGCATAACTAAATGTCTGTTTCGAACGGTGATATCAAAAATGAGGTATACCCGTTATACTTAGGATCTGATACAATCTACGCGCACCGGCACTCCCATATTATCAGTCCAGAAAATTCCAAGTGCGTCCTGTTTTTCTTCATTGGGACAGCCATCGTCGTCGGCTCTTTAGCAGGTATTATTTACGGAGTTAATTATGCGATCGATGTAGATTTTTATAATATGACGGCCGATACGATCGTAGTATGCGGGAATGGATTTATCGGATGTTTCTTTCTGTCTGTTGGAATCGTGTTCTTCGTTTTTGTTGCGGCGTGTGTCGGGATGTGCGTGTATGAAGGATGCGCCTATAAGCGGAGACAAATGGCTTATAATAGCTCTGGGATGATCATCAATCAAGTATAATATAATCTTATGAATTTATAATTGATTCAAATGATAAGCATACATGATTTTAATGTCGGTAGTTCCATTTATAGCAATGGGATGGCCATGGCGTATATAAATATTTTCAAACCAGAAGCCATAAACGTCGATCTAAACGATGATCTTGTTCAGCAAAATATAACAAAAAAAGAATGGTTTAATCAGAACTTTTCGGATGGGATCAGTATTGCAGATGTGATAGAAAAACCAGAAAAGCATCGAAATCATTATGATAGAATGGTTAAAGCCGATATGCAATATCCAATCATTATTTGGAAGGAAAAGAAATTAGTCACGGATGGTAATCATAGACTTGGACATGCGCATATGAATGGGCATACGCGTATCAAAGCTTTTGTACTCGACAATGAAATTATGAACAAGGTCAAACTGGGAAAATTTAAGACACCAAAAGAATATGCTGAGGTTATCAGCAAATATAATTTGAATACGATAATAGAATTATTTTACAAAAATTTTTGTCATTAGTTATTAACAATAACTAATAACGATACCCGATTCTTGATGCATTTAATTGACAATTGATGCATTTAATTGACAATTGATGCATTTAATTGACAATTGATGCATTTAATAATCTTTCCAATATATTCTGATCCGGCAACATATGTGTCACAAAAAAAACATTTAACTAATTTGCTTGGCTCATATTTTTTTGTACACACATATGACATTTTTCTTGAGAATAATTTCCAATGGATATATCTCTTTTGCGTAATGTAGATTTACAATATGCATTAAAACATTTTACATTGGTTCCTTTATCCAATCGAAACGTGATGTATTGACATTTGGCGTAAAAGAATTTATTTAGAAAGGACATTTTTGCTAGATCTTTGAGAGTGAGCAGATCGAGCAAGCCGTACATCGATTCTGGCAAATGCAAAACTGGCGTGGTGCTTAATATCTTATCCAGACATTCGAGCATGAGTGGCAGATGATTTGCGCAAGTAAAACATTTTGCACTAATCGTCCTTCTGAATATATTATGTCCGCATTCTTTGCACGAGACTGACCTAGGTAAGTCGTAATGCATGTGTTCTACCAATCGATAAAATTTTTTGCAAACTAAGGCCACGGACAGTATCGATTCTTGCGACGGATAGATATGAGTGAACATTTCCTTAACGATATCTTCGACAGCGAAAAAATCTGCTGTTTTTAAATCAAGTTGTTCCGATTGCCAAAACCAGTATTTAAGAGTCAAAATATTTTGCTTGGATTGTTTGTCAAGGCGTGGATATTTCAAATCTAAGATCCGGAGTTCGCCCATCTTGGCAAAAGATTTGTTCAGAACCGAAAAGAAATCCGTTGGCAAATTCATTTGGATCGATTCTGCTTCAATTTCTTTGGTTTTCATAGCATCTGTCCGATATATGTTATAATCTCGATTAATAAATTTTTTGTACGTATCGAAAGACATTACGGATTGTATGTGGGGAACAGATTCGATTAGTGCATGAAAATATTCGATAATATTTCTCTTTCGATCATTGGATAGGAACACATAGGAGTCAAAAGCAGACAGGTCATTCGTTGTATATATATGCCTGATTGTCGGCAAACCCATTTGCCAAATCGCGCGCTCCGATTCGATTCGTTGTTTACCCACATACTCTTGACGAACGAGATCATTGATTTTAGTTTTTTCTTTGATCGATAATAAATTATATTTTCTGAAGATGGGATCCGATACAGATAAGCTAGATATGATCGACGGATCCAGTGCCCATAGGGCTGACAAACATTCTTGGCCTTGTTTGGAAATCTCCAACTGCTTCTTCTGTTGAGGTGTGGCTTTGGGCTCTCTCTTGGCTTTCTTCATAAGCCTATTTAGAGCCTCGAAATGAATTGTATAATTGTATGTCAATATGATTTGTATAAACATATCATATTTCAATTTTTTTATCATATTATATGTGCATAATATATAAATGGAACTAAGTCCTATGGAAGAGTATTACAAACACAAATATTTAAAGTATAGGCACAAATATTTGCTCGAGCAGTATGGTGGAAAAAAAGCCCCAGCGAAGTGTAACGTCGACCGAACAAACGCGGATGTGGGAGCCCAACTAGCAGCTCTGGAAAAACTAAAGGAAACGAGACGAGAAGAGATAACCCAGATGCAAAATTTCACCGCGTACGACCCGACCAGGTTTCCTTCTTATTGTGATAGAATTTTATACAGAATAATTCAACTAAAGAACGCGGATCCTGTTGATATCAAACAGATTGCGTATGGATCCTATGTTAACAATGTAATCGCCAAATCCGATCACAACCTAGTTTATGGCACGTTTGTTCTGACTATGGAAAATACGACGATAAATATCTTAGTCGTCACATGGAATCAATCAGCAACCAGTCCAAAAATTTCCGAAGTCCTCGATAAAGGATTTTTCAATCAGCTCAACCTGACAGACATGACGGCGATCGAATCGTTTGACATCGTTTGTTTTTCCCAGCAAGAATCGGTTAAATCGGATTCGTGGTTTGGAATTTTTGAAGGAGAAGATTCGCTTCAAAGATCGATTATTGATCGAATTAAGCGAGAGGCTGGGAATGACGACGATGATGGATCGAAAGCAGGATCATCGAAAGCAGGATCATCGAAAGCCGGAACCCACGTTGTCTATCATGATAGAGTCGGGACTGCAAAATTTTACGTCAGACAATCTATTATCGTCAGAAAAGATTTAGATAAGAAAATCGTTCATACAAATGTCGGAAATAAATGCCTATCGGCCGGCTTGTGTACGAAATCAATTTCAGGAATCGGTCTGACTCTGGGGGGAATAAATCCACCACTAACATTGAATTTCTTCGCAGTTCATTTGCCAGTTGATACGAAAAAATCTGATATGGGATTAGATTTGCGAATTAAGGCTTACAAATCCATTGATATATTTATGGAAAGCAAATTTGTCGCGAAATCAGCTCGTAAACTCAATCAGGTCGATTTTGTCGCTGGAGACTTTAACTTTAGATATAATGTGGGTAATATATCTGGCGACCAGCTTGACCAACTGAGAGCCGATAAGACTGTGTTTGAAGATTTCGACGAAGAAGATAGAGGATTTGCTCCAAGTTGCAAGTTGCGACCGTGTAAGAAATAATTTATTTATGTTATGAATTTGGTATAAATAAATTTATGTTATGTGATGTGATTTTTTCCATACGTTTCGATTAATTTATCACGTATTTTTTCCCGTTGGTGCTTACTGGTCGTGCCGCAAATGATGACTTCGACCTTCGTATCAGAATCTGATTCATTAAGACTCGGAATGCATACGGACAAGATATCTGCACACACATTCAGACTCATTTTATTTCGGGGATTCTTATCAGCGATAAATTCTGCACACACGTGCTGAGAAATTGTATCAATCATGCATAAGTAATTGCGCACGATCTTGAAAACTGTCGCAGAAGATTCGGCGGAATATTCGGTGGTGACAATGCCAAACGTGCCGTCAGGCAAATTAGCAAATAAGGCGGTCATATCGTACGTTTGATTTAGGAGAAAATTATTGTATGGGTTATTTTTCGTTTTTGTGATCGTATTTGATTCTCCATCCACACTCTTGTTTTGGATTTGGGACCGAATTCTAGACTCAACATTAATTTCAACGATTCTTGGCCTACGGTTATTAATATTTAATGGATGAATTTTACCACCGATATTAAGATCGACAACATAAGGCTTCAAATTAAAACTAGCAACATTGGCTTCAAATCCGTAAATTTTTTTGGATTTGTTTTTGTCTCGGAGATAAATGACGAGAGTTGGAGGGATGATTAGATTATTATCATCTGCATCTGTCTCAGCAATGATCTTTTGATAGATTTGTTCCGCAACTTTGATTGGTGTTTGACCTGCATAGACAGTTTTGCATTCGACGAACGTTTTTGGATCAATGTAAACGAACTGTCGCTTTTTTCCTTCCTTCATTATATATGTTGTAATCCAATGTTACATACATTTATATGTAATGGCAAAATCCGTTGCTTAAAAAATTGATAATTTAAGTGCTTGGATATTGCATTTAGAGTCTGTTGTGCATACAAGAAGAACTGAACTGATTGAATGGATCAGGCTGTGATGAATAAACCATTCGAATTGATTGACAAACAAATTGATCAAATGTTATCGGAAATGTTTGACATCATAAAAAATGCCGGACCAAAAGTATCGGCGGCCATTGGTGACAAATTAATTTACCAGACGAACCCAGCATATATGACACAAAAAGACATCACGATGAATGTCATAATATCTCTGATCTGCTACAACATTTCGGATCGAACAGAGGCTTTGACGATTTACATGTTGACATTGATTAATGAAAAAATGGCCGTGTTATTTGGACAATACTTTACGAGCAAATCTCTCAGTTTGAAGTCACAACGAATTCTTCCTCCACAAAAACAATCAATTATTGAAATGTGTGAAAAAATATATCCGCAACTCACACAATTTCGATTAGATGGGGAAATAAAACGTCGTGAACATTTTATTGAGACGATGGGTTATTCGGTACCATCGGCCGAGGCACTTGACAGATTGAAAGTATTTTGTGGAGGATCTACGGTCTTAGAAATCGGTGCTGGTCGTGGTCTGTGGGCGAGCCTGATGATCGCATCGAGGATCAAAACGATCGCCACAGATATTGGTACAACTGGCGGATACAAAGTAAATTTCACGTCGACATGGACTCCGATCGAGCTAATGGATCATAAAACAGCTATTAAAACATATGGTGCTGAATGTGCGGTGTGCTTCATGTCTTGGCCAACGGCTGTGGATAATACAGCTGCAGAGTGCGTAGAGTTATTCCGAGGTCCAAAGCTCGTATACGTCGGTGAATCTTTCGGTGGATCTACTGCGAATGATGCATTCTTTGAGATCCTACACAAAAAATTTATCCTCACAGAAGCTGTAGAGATTCCTCAGTGGGCCGGCATGTATGATCGAATGTACTTTTTTGAGCGAAAGGATGGGGGCAAAACATCTCAGAAGATTTTTCGAAATTCTCTTTGGCCGAAATGACGTTGACGTATGACTTTGAAAAAAAATTATCGAAACGTATGGTAAGATTGGTGATACGGGAGCTAAATAATAATTGATATTAAAAATTAATATCAATTACTAAAAAAATTGAAATATATACTACAATATGTATTATAAAAGTATTACGATATAATACCGTACGTAATGGACAAGAAACAAGTCTTGATACAAAAGCCACATACTCTGCATACGATTTTGACACCTAAGACCGTCGATTACAGTCTCCAAGATGCGATCATTGAGGAACGCAATAGAGAACTTGCCGCACTGAAATCTGATTACGTGGAAGTCAACAAACTATTCAAGATCGTCGGAGAAGAAATTGCTAAGCAAGGAGAGCAAGTTGATAACATTGAGAATAATATTTCTCGCGCACAAGACAATGTGAAGGCCGCTGGAAAGGAAATTGTTTTAGCTGAAAAAGAATTAGATTCGACGAATAAGTTGTACTTGTGGATTGCCGGAGGAGTCGGTACAGCTGGCGTGGTCGCAGGGGCTGTAGTTGCGTCATTACTTCTCTTATGATACCATTCCTCTTATGATAATATGAATATATTCACATAAGAAATTTTAGCCTATGATTCATATCGACGCTTAATATACAGACATGGTGCCATGATACACACACACATTAAGATTGTCAAGATATACTGGACCCAAAGAATAAATTCTGGACTAAAGATTTGGTCGAGCATTTATTGTATGACAATTATAAATATCAATTGTTTACATAATTAATAAGAATGTATGTGGTATCATGGATCACGATAATTGTATTAGTGCACCTCTGGACATTATTTTGGACTTTTGTTAAAGATTCCATAACGGAACAATATGAAAAATTTAAATTAGCATATGATATCGTCTTCGCTTCTAGTGAACATCCTCCGGATGATATATGTTCGGATATTCCGCAAATCATGCACTTAACATAGGTCCAGTCTTATTGAAATGCTTTTTACTTAAGAATTTGAATAAGAATCATAATTTGGCCTTTTGTTCGGGTTTTTTCCTATCGGATCTCCATACGGAATACAATTCGGCCTTTGTGTCGGCTAATTTTGACGAATTGATTGGGATCGTTGGCATTTCCACCAATTGTGATCGCGAAGTATCTAGTTTAGCTTTAGGAAGATCCGAAAAATCGGTACAGTCAGGCTCGGAGTTAATTTTGTAATCGTCATTTCCGTCGATATAATTGACGGGATTTGATGCCCGAGCTTGAGGCTGAATAATGTAACTGGATTCAATGATTGGCTTGTGTGTTTGAGCAGGTTGGGCAGTTGGAGTGGTCGAACTAGAACGAACAGACAATGCGTAGCGCCTCATTGGATATAATATGACTTATACTAAAATGTATGTGTGAAGGTATTCATTCATCAATTTTTT
>Ga0315273_10005763_pt1 | contig 15372 bp, 8 predicted proteins | sample YL17G02_0_MG_FD_205753 | JGI IMG/M metagenome (GOLD analysis project Ga0315273, IMG submission 205753) | Sediment microbial communities from Yellowstone Lake, YNP, Wyoming, USA - YL17G02_0 | ecosystem: Environmental > Aquatic > Freshwater > Lake > Sediment | place: USA: Wyoming | collected...
CGCCGCGTCACGCCGGACCACATCTCCACCGAGCAGCTCGTCGGCGAGATGAACGAGGCCGTCAAGCTCATCGGCGTCTCCAACGCCTGGACCATGCCCATCAAGGGGCGCATCGAGATGCTCTCCACCGGGATGCGCACGCCGGTGGGGCTCAAGATCACCGGGCCGGACCTGGAACAGATCGAGGCGCTCGGCACGCAGGTCGAGGCGCTGCTTCCGGCGGTCCGCGGAACCCGCAGCGTCTTCGCGGAGCGGGCCGGACGCGGGTACTTCCTGGACATCGACTGGAACCGCGACGCACTGGCGCGCCACGGGCTCATGGTCGACGAGGCGCAGATGGTGCTGCAGGCCGCCATCGGCGGAGAGAACGTCAGCACCGCCTTCGAGGGCCGGGCGCGCTATCCGGTCAACGTGCGCTACCAGCGCGACTTCCGAAGCGACCTCGACGCGCTCGGGCGCGTTCTCGTCCCGGTGGCGGGCGGCGAGCGCCACGTGGCGCTGTCGCAGCTCGCCACCATCCGCACCGTCTCCGGGCCGTCGATGATCCGCAACGAGGACGGGCTCCTGACCGGCTACGTCTACGTGGACCTGGCCGGGCGCGACCCGGCCGGCTACGTCGAGGAGGCAGGCGCGCTCCTGCGGGACCGGTTGACGCTTCCAGCCGGCTTCGCGGTGGCCTGGAGCGGACAGTACGAGGCGCAGCAGCGAGTGGCCGAGCGCCTCCGGATGGTGGTCCCGCTCACGCTGCTCCTCATCCTGCTGCTCCTCTACATGAGCACCCGCTCGATCGCCAAGACCATGATCGTGGCGCTGGCGGTGCCCTTCTCGGCCATCGGCGCCGTCTGGTTCCTCTGGGTGCTCGGCTACAACATGAGCGTCGCCGTCTGGGTGGGGCTCATCGCGCTCCTCGGCCTCGACGCCGAGACCGGCGTCTTCATGCTGCTGTACCTGGACATCGCCTACGACCAGGCGAAGAAGGATGGCCGCCTGCGAAACCTGGCCGAGCTCGATCAGGCCATCATGATCGGCGCGGCCAAGCGTCTGCGCCCGAAGTTCATGACTTTTGCCACCGCCTTCCTCGGGCTCGCCCCCATCATGTGGGCCTCGGGCGCCGGCTCCGACGTGATGAAGCGGATCGCCGCGCCCATGGTGGGCGGCCTCTTCACCTCCTTCCTGATGGAGCTGGTCGTCTACCCGGTGGTCTACCGGGCCTGGAGATGGCACCGGGAGCTGAAGTGGCAGGTCGGCAGCGCCTCCGCGCCGGTCGACGAGATGGCGCGGGCGGCTGCTTTCGACCCGGCGAGTCCTGGCGCGTCCTCGACTGCGTAGTCCCGCGGCGTGATCGCGTGACAGAATGGCGCTCCGATGAACGGGCGCGCCTTCTCCGCCGGACTCCTCCTCCTCGCCGCGGCCTTCGCGGCAACCTGGCTCGGGCTCCAGCCTCCGGCCGTCCGTCCAGCGTCCGCCCCGGCCGGCGCCTTCTCCGCGGAACGGGCCATGGTGCGGCTGCGCGCCGTGCTGGGCGCGGCCGGCGACGGTGTCCCGCATCCGGCCGGCTCGGAGGCGAACACGCGCGTTCGCGAGCGCATCCTCGCCGAGCTTCGGGACATCGGCCTCGCCCCCCGGGTGACCGAGACCACCATCTGTGGCCGCTACCTCGCTTGCACGCCGGTGGCCAACGTCGTGGCCCGCGCTCCCGGGCGCGGTGGGGGAGCGCCCGTCCTCCTCGCCGTCCACCACGACTCGGTCCCGGCGGGTCCGGGCGCCTCCGACGACGGATCGGGCGTGGCCATCGCGCTCGAGATCGGACGCGCGCTCCTGGCCGAGCCAGCGGCAACCGACGTGATCCTCCTCATCGACGACGCCGAGGAACCGGGGCTGGGCGGCGCCGAGGCCTTCCTCTCCGACCCGCTGGCCGGGCAGGTGAGGGCGATCGTCAACCTGGAGGCGCGCGGCACCGGCGGCCCGAGCCTGCTCTTCGAGACCGTGGGGCCGGGTGACGTGGTGGTGCGCCGCTTCGCCGAGTGGGCGCCCCATCCGGTGGGGAACTCGCTCCTCTCCACGGTCTACTCCCTGCTTCCCAACGACACCGACCTGACCGTGCTCCGCCGCCTCGGCGTTCCGGGAGCGAACCTGGCCTTCGTCCACGGCGCCATCCGCTATCACACGCCGAGGGACGACATCGCCCACCTCGATCCCCGAACGGTGCAGCACCAGGGGGCGAACGCGCTGGCGCTCCTCCGTGGGCTCGCCGAGCCGACACCGAACGGCGCGAAGGGGCAAGTGGTCTGGTTCGACCTCCTCGGCCTCGGCGTGGTCCGCTTCCCCGAGGGTGCGGCACCTCCGCTGGCGATCGCGGCGCTTCTCCTCGCCCTCGCGGCGGCGGCCCTGGACGTCCGACGCGGACGGACCGGCGCGGGGCGAATTGCACTCGGAGTTCTGGCCGTTCCCCTGGGTGTCGCGGCCGCGGCTGCCATGGGCTTCGGCGCCGGGCGGGCCATGGGGCTGGATTCGATCTTCCGGCCCTGGGTGGCGTCGCCCGGTCCGCTCGTGGCGGCCTTCTTCCTATCTGGAATCGGCGGCGCCGCGCTCCCCGCCCTCCTCCTGGGCGGACGGGCGGGTCCGGCTGGCCTTCGCGGCGGGATCCGGATCGCCTTCTCGGTGCTGGCGATTGCACTCTCGGTGACCTTGCCGGGAACGTCGTATCTGCTCCTCGCGCCCGCGCTGGCCGGAGGGCTGGCGGGCCTCCTGGCCTCATTCACTCGAAGCGAACGGACGCCCGGCGCGGCCGACCTGGTCACGACGCTCGCCGGCTGCCTCGTGCTCCTGCCTCCGGCCTGGCTCCTCTACCCGGCGCTGGGGCACGTGGCCGGAGCGGCCGCGGCCGCAACGGTCGCTCTCGCCGCCCTGCCTCTCGCCGCCCTCGCGGGCGGACTCCCCTTCCGGGCCCGGCTGTCTTCGGCGGCGGCTCCGGCCCTGCTCGCCGTGGCCGGCCTCGCCACCGCTCTCGCCCTCCCCGTGGCCGACGTCGATTCGCCCGAGCGCGTCATCGTCTTCTTCCACCAGGACGCCGCGGCCGGCCGGGCGCGCATCCTGGTCCACTCCGACCTCGGGCGGCTGCCCGATCCGGTCCGCGCCGCGGCGCCCTTCTCCTCCTCGGCGGAGGTCGTCTTCGGCTGGGGAAGGCTGCGCCCCTCCTTCGAGGCGGAGACCGCGCCGCTCCCCGTTCCCGGACCGGAGGTCGAGGTGCTCGAGAGCTCTCGCGACGGCGACGCCGTCCGGCTGAGCGCCCGGATCCGCTCCCCGCGCGGCGCGCCGGAGCTCCAGATCGCCATTCCACCTACAGTGAGGATCCGATCCTTCTCCTTCGACGGGATCCAGGTCCCGCTTCCGGTCTCCAAGCTCGCGCGCTGGTACGGGGATTGGTGGGTCTACCGGCTGCCCGCGCGCCCGGACGGGATCGCGGTCGAGATGGAGGTCGTTTCTCCGGGGCCGTTCGAGATCGTGGTCGCCGACCAGTCGTCCGGGCTTCCGCCGGCCGCGGCTGCGGTGGCGTCCGCGCGCCCTCCCTGGGCCGTGACCCTGCAGGAGGGCGATCTGAGCCTCTTCACGCGGACCGTGCGGGTAGAGCCGGCGCGGTGATCCACGCCGTCCTGGATCTCGACTCCTCGGGCTGGGGGTCGCTCGCCTTCGAGGCGCCGCGCGAGGTGATCGCAGCGCAGTCGCCCGCCGAGGTGATGCCGGCGCTCCGGGCGGTGGAGTCGGCGGCGCGAGCGGGGCGATGGGCGGTGGGGGCCGTCTTCTACGAGGCGGCGCCGGCCTTCGACCCGGCACTTCGCGTTCGCCCAGCCGGCGGCCCCCTCCTCTGGTTCGGCATCCACGACGCGCCGCTTCTCGCGCCGCTCCCCGCACCTCCGGACGGCGACCGGGAAGCCCGGCTCGCCGGCCTCGCACCCGACGTGGACGCCGGCGACCACGCCGCTGCCGTGGCGGAGATCCGGGAAGCCATCGCGGCCGGGGCGGTGTACCAGGTGAACTTCACCCTGCGTCTCATGGGGCGCTTCGAGGGCGACCCGCTTTCCCTCTACCGGCGCCTGCGTGCCGCCCAGGGTGGCGGCGACACGGCGTTCCTCCGGGCCGGAGGCCGGGCCCTCGTCTCGGCCTCCCCGGAGATCTTCCTGCTCCGGCACGGAGATCGGGTGACGAGCCGCCCCATGAAGGGGACGAGGCGCCGCGGCCGCTGGCCGGAAGAGGACGAGGCGGCCCGCGAGTTCCTTGCGTCGTCCGAGAAGGACCGGGCCGAGAACGTCATGATCGCCGACCTCCTGCGCAACGACCTGGGACGGGTGGCGGCCACCGGCTCGGTGGAGGCCGGCCGGCTCTTCGACGTCGAGCGGTTCCGGACGGTGTGGCAACTCACCTCGACCGTCTCGGGCCAGGTGCGCCGCGAGACCGATCTCGCCGATCTCTTCGCGGCCACCTTCCCGTGCGGCTCCGTGACCGGCGCTCCAAAGATCGCGGCCATGAAGCTCATCGCCGCTCTGGAGCGGACTCCGCGCGGTGCGTACTGCGGCGCGGTGGGCGGGGTCCGCCCCGGAGGAGACTGCTGCTTCAACGTGGCCATCCGGACCGTCGAGGTGGATCTCTCGACCGGCGCGGCGACCTACGGAACCGGCGGCGGCATCACCTGGGACTCCGACCCGGCGGCGGAGTGGGACGAGGCGGTCGCCAAAGCGGGCGTCCTCGACATCGACCCGGCCCTGCCCACGCTGCTCGAGACCATGCGGCTCGAGGGGGGGCAGGTCGCGCTCCTCGGCGGGCACCTGGATCGGCTGGCCGGATCGGCGCGCTACCACGCCATTCCCTTCGAGGCTGCCGCGGTGCGGGAGCGGATCGCCCTCGAGCAGGGCGACGCGCGCCTGCGGTTGCTCCTCTCCCCGGACGGACGGATCGCGGTGGCGCGAGCCCCCCTCCCGGAGCCCCTGGCCGGCCCGGCCCCCGTGGCCCTCTGTCGCGAACCGGTCGACCGTCGCGACCCGGCCCTCTTCCACAAGACCACGCGGCGCGCCCCCTACGAGCGCCGGCGCGCCGAGCGCCCGGACCTCTTCGACGTCGTGCTGCTGAACGCCGAGGGTGAAGTCACCGAGACCACCATCGGGAACCTGGTCGTCGAGATCGACGGAGAGCGGCTCACGCCTCCGCTCGACGCGGGGCTCCTGCCCGGCGTGTTCCGCGCCCACCTGCTCGCCCGCGGAGAGGTCCGTGAACGGTCACTCCGGCCTCCCGACCTCTCGCGGGCCCGGCGGATCTGGCTCGTTAACGCCCTGCGAGGGTGGATCGAGGCGCGCCTGGTCGCGTGAGCGGATAGACTGTCAGTCCATGCGTCTCGCGCTCGCCATCGCCCTTCTCGCCTCCTCGCTCTCGCCAGGCCTGGCGGGCGCGCAGTACGTCGGCCCCCAGCAGCCCATCCCTCCGCCGCCCCCGGTGCAGGAGGAAGCGGCGCCGCCCGAGACAGGGCCCGCGCCACCGGCCGCGCCAGGCGCGCTTCCGCCCGCTCAGGGGGCCGTGCCCGAGCTATCCGTTCGACGGCTTCGGATCTGGGGAACGCTGGGCGCGAGCTTCTCGTACGGCCAGTCGGCAATCAGCCTGGGCGCAGGCGTGGGCTACTTCGTCTACGGAGGGCTGCTTCCCTCGCTCGACCTCGGCCTGGCCTTCGGCGATTCACCCACCGTCTTCATGGTGAAACCGGGCCTGGACTGGTTCTTGCCGGTGCCCGGCGGCGTCGTCCCGTTCGTCGGCGGTTACTACGCCCACTGGTTCGTCTCTGGCGGCTACCTGCCACAGGACGCCTGGGGGGCGCGGGGCGGCTTCTCCTTCGCGTCGATCGGGCCGGCGACCTTCCTGATCGGCATCGCCTACGAGCGGGTATTTACAAACTGTTTCGGAACTTGTGCCTACTGGGTCCCGCAAGTGGCCGCCGGCTTCGCGCTCTGATCGCGCCGGCAGGCAGTAATAAATTTATTCCAAGCAAATCCAGCAGGTTTGTCGTCTACCCATCTTCAGGGACAATCGCCCAGGGCCCGTTCCTGGCAGGCTCGGTGTGATTTCTGCCATGTCGCTAGGTGTTTCATCGAAGTCATCGAACCGATCATGCAGCCGATCGTCGCCCCGATTGTCGAGCCGATCCTCGCCCCCGGCGAGCGCCCGGCCATTCCGGGCCTGTCCTCCGGCGGCGCCTTCGCGGTCTACGTCTCCCAGATCCGGCAGATTCCGCTCCTCACCCCGGCCCGGGAGCGCGAGCTGGCTCGGGCCTACCGCGAAACCGGCGATCGCCGCGCCCACGATCTCCTGGTGACCTCCAACCTCCGCTTCGTCGTCCAGATCGCCCGCAACTACCGCTCCTACGGCCGGCGCATGGCCGACATGGTCCAGGAGGGCAACCTGGGGTTGCTCCGGGCCGTCGAGCGGTACGACCCCGACAAGGACATCCGCCTCGTCTCCTACGCGGTCTGGTGGATCCGGGCCCACATCCAGACCTACATCCTCCGGACCTGGTCGATGGTGAAGCTCGGAACCACGCAGGGGCAGCGGCGCGTCTTTTACGCGCTGGCCCGCACGCAGCGCGAGCTGGCCCGGCACGGCGATTCCTTGCCGCAGGACCTCGAGCCAACAGAGCTCGCCACCGTCGCCGGACGCCTCGGCGTCGCCCAGGGCGTGGTGCTGGAGACGTCCAGCCGGATTCACGGCCGGGACGTCTCTCTCGACGCGCCCATCGGCGATGACGGCTCGACACGTGTGGAAATGATGGCGTCGAGCGAGCCGGCCCACGACGACGTCATGGAAGACTCCCAGGAGCAGGAACTCATGGCCGCCCGGGTCGCCGCGGCGCTGGCGCAGCTCGACCCTCGCGAGCGAATCATCATCGAATCGCGTGTGATGAGCGATTCGCCGATGACCTTCGAGGCGGTCGGGAATCTCGTCGGCTGCTCCCCGGAGCGGGCCCGGCAGCTGGAGACGCGGGCCAAGGCGAAGCTGCGCCGCGTACTCGAGGAGAGCATCGCCGCCGGGTGATCGCGTGACAGGCGAGCGCTGGCGTTCACTCGGCTCGCCGGTTACGAGGACGTGAAGTGAAGAAACTCGTCATCATTGCCCTGGCCGGGATCCTCGCGATCGGCGTCATCGCGGTGGCCGTGGTGCTGTTCGCCACGCAGGAGCCGGCGGGCGTTTCGGACGTCCCGGCGGGAACGGGGGGAAGCCTCGCCGCACCGGCGGCGACGGCCTTGCCCATCCAGCCTCCCTCCGCGGCGTCGCAGGAGCAGCCGCCGGAGCTTGGCCCACGGCGGCTCCAGCTACCTGACCGGATCGCTCTGGGAGACGTGACGGCGCCGATCGCGGCGTGCCTCCGGGCCAACCCCACCAGCCCCGGCGGCGGGGCGCTGCTCACGCTCGAGCTCGAGGCGCTGGAGGGCGGTGGCCTGCGCATCGTCGACGCGCCGGTGGCGAGGTGGGGCAACGCCAGCCGGGCGCTCGTCGAGTGCGCCCAGCAAACCTTGAGGGGGAGGACCATCTCCCTCGGGGCGTACACCCCAGGTGAACGATTCCGGGCCCGGTACGAGCTCGAGTCGCCCTTGCCCGAGGCTCCGCCACCTCCGCCGAGCGCCCTGCCCTCCCGCCGCCCCCCGCAGCGCGGGGCGGGCGGCGATGGACGCCGCTGACCCTCGTACCAGGGACCTCCTGCCGAGCGACTCCTGGACGCCCCATCAGGGACAAGAGAGCCCGGTTCACTCTCCGCGTCCCCTTGCGCCCGCGCGTCCGGACCCGAGAGAGATCGAGAAAAATCTATTTAGACTAATCAAGTCCATGTACTGGGCCCTCCAGGTCGTTTCGACCCGAAGAAACCCCGTCTTTTCACAGACATTGCCGCGCTGCATGAACTTCGCCGCCTACCCTGATCACGGTACTACGGTTGACACGGGTCAAGCCACAAGCTCCCCCTGCGTTCCGAAGGTTTCGGACTGATCCCCAGTCTGCTCACGCGGCAGTGGCCGCAAACGGAAGCAAGGGAGTCCAAATGAAGCAGTTCATGAGAGTGACCACAACCCTGGCGATGCTCGCGCTGGCGAGCGCGGCGCAGGCCGACCTGAACCGGGCTGGACCGGCCAACGTGCCCTCGCCTCCGGGCAACGGATTCCCGGCCTGGTATCAGGACCTGAACGGACTGACGCTGGACATGTGCCTTCCCGACGCGAACGACCCATTCCAGGCGCAGCAGAGTGCCTGCCTGCTGCTCGGAACTCCCGCCGCCCCCCTCATCGATCCACCCTACGTGTTCCCGACGCACTTCCCGGACGAGATCTTCTACTACCGGGCCGTCTCGATCCCGATCGACACCGGCCCCAACGGCAGCAACAAGGCGATCCTCGTGCTCGCGCTCGAGGGCGCCTTCGCGAGCGGCGGAGCCCAGGCCGGCCAGCAGATCGTCTTCACGCGCATTCGCGTCACCGCCGGACTTCCCCACCCGGGCACCTGGACCGTCACCCACCCCTACGGGATCGAGACCTTCGTGGTCGACGTCGCCACCGGCGCCCGCGACATCTTCTTCTCCGAGGATATCGGCATCGGGCCGGGCGCCTTCACCGACGCGCTCACGAGCCGCGTGGGACCGTTCCTCCAGGCCGCCACCGTTGCCGGGGGACTGCCGCATGCGCCGATGATCATCAACGGCGCAACCTTTCTCTCCGATGGCTTGACGCTCGAGCAGCTCACCGGCAGCCCATTCGGGACCAACTACTTCGAGCTGTGCGGCCCGTACGACGGCCCTGCCGTTGCCGATTCCTGCCGGGGCTCGCCTTTCTTCACATTGACCGGGCGCGTGCACAACGGGCTCATCGGAAGTCCGCTGCGGGTCGATCGCGCCACCTACAGCCGCTCCGGCTCGGCGGCGCAGGTGGACGTGTCCGCCAACGCCAAGGCCGGCATTGGCCAGACGGCCCCGAAGCTCACCACCGCGGCGACCTCCGTTTCGCCCGTTCTCATGAACGGGCCGACCTCGCTCGGCGAATGGTACGGACAGGGCATCCCGGTGCCGCCCGACGCGATCCCGAGCACTCTCACCGTGACCAACAGCGCCGACGTCCCGCCCACCTCGGTGACGGCGCGCGTCACCGACATCGTGACCATCAAGTCGGCGACGTACGCCTTGGGAACGCTCACCGTCGTCGCCACCACGAGCGACAAGGGGATTCCCGCTCCCATCGCGACCGACCCGCCTCTCCTTCCTCCGCCGGACCTCAGGATCGAGGGAATCACGGTCCCCCCTGCCGGCATCACGAAGGCCAATGTCGCCGACCCCGCCGAGACGACGTTCACGGTCGCTCTCCCCACACCGGCTCTTTCACCCGGACCGGTCCCGCCTCCCACGGTGCGGGTCTCCTCCTCGGTCGGTGGCCAGGCGCAAGCGGACGTCCTCATGGGCGTCGCACCGGCGTTCGCCGCGGGCGTCATGCTGGCCGTCGATGACAACGCCACCGCGACGGCGAGCGGATTTCCGGTCATCATCCCCGTCCTCTTCAACGACGTGACGAGCGGCGCGGGCCCGGCTCTTCTCCCCGTCACGATCGTCGCGGCCCCCAAACTCGGCACCGCCACCGCGGCCGGCGACGGATCCGTGACCTACACGCCCTTCGCCATCGCCGGGACCGATACGTTCACGTATACGGTGAGCAATGCTGTCGGGACGTCCAACGTCGCGACGGTCACCGTAGCGGTGGGTGCGAGCGCGTCCCCGACCCCCATCGCGGTCAACGACCCCGCGGCGGGCGCGTTCACGCTGAACGCAGGCGGGTTCCTGACGATCAGCGTGCTCGCCAACGACAGCGGGAACGGTGGGGTGCTCGACGTCGCCTCCGTCCAGGTGAGCATCCCGACGAGCGGCACCGCCACCGCCAATGCGAACGGAACCGTCACCTACACGGCCGGGGCGGCGGGGAACTTCAGCTTCACCTACACGGTGGCCAACACCGCTCTCACTGGTGGTCAGCGGTCGGCCGCGGCCACCGTCTTCGTGACCGTGCTGACCCCCGAGGTCATCACCCTGAAGACGTCCCAGTGCCAGAGGCAGGGGACCCAGTGGAACGTGAGCGGCTCGAGCACCGTCCTGACCGGCACGATGTCCCTCTACAACGTGAGCCCGGTCCCGGCGGTCCCGACGGCCGGGCAGGTCATCGCCAACGTGCCGATCTCCGCCGGCAAGTGGCAGTACAACGTGAAGGGTGGGCCGGCGTGCGTGAGCCCCATCAGCATGAAGTCGACCGGCGGCGCGGTTCTGAACGGTGTGACCGTGACCATCAAGTAGGCAGCTGACCGCATCCACCACGGCCTCCGGAACCCGCAGGTAGTCGGGTTCCGGGGGCTGCTTCGTTTGCACCAGTTCGATGGGGTGGACCTGTCCCGTTCCCGCGCTCTCGGGTGTCCATCCAGCAGCCCCGCACGTCAGGAGATCGCCGTGAACCACACCGCACCCCGCCTCCGACCAGCCGCAGCCCTCCTGCTCGTGCTCTCCGCCTGCGGAGGCGCCAGCACCTCGGCGCCTCCCGCGACGGCCCCCGGCGCCCCCACGGCCGTCTCGGCGACGGCCGGCAACCAGTCGGCGTCCCTCACCTGGAGCGCCCCCGCATCCGACGGCGGCAGCGCCATCACCGGCTACGACGTCCTCCTCGCTCCAGCCCCTCCATCCGCCGTCTCGACCGTCACCGGGACGACCGCGTCGATCACCGGCCTCGTCAACGGAACCACCTACACCTTCAGCGTCACCGCCACGAATGCCATCGGAACCGGCCCGGCGTCGGCTCCCTCGACCGGCGTCATGCCGCGCGCACCGCCACCCTCGCTCGCGAGCGTGAGCCCCTCCTCCGGAACGTCCGCCGGAGGGACCTCGGTGACGCTCGCCGGCTCAGGCTTCGTGCCGGGCCCCGGCGGAAGCGCCGTGGCCATCGGCGGCTCCGCCGCGACGGTGACCGGCGGGACCTCGGGCTCGCTCGTCGTGACGACGCCGGCCCACGCGGCCGGTGCGCAGCCCGTCACCGTGACCAACCCGGACGGCCAGGGCACTACCTTGCCGCTCGCCTTCACCTTCGTGGCCCCGCCTCCCGCTCCGGCGCCCGTCGTCACCTCCGTGACGCCGGCGTCCGGGTCCGGCGTGGGTGGCACTCCGGTGACCATCGCCGGCCTCGACTTCGGGACGCCGGTCACGGTCCGCTTCGGCGGCACGGCGGCCACGGTCTCGGCGCAGACCGCCACCTCCATCACCGTGACCGCGCCCCCCCACGCCCTCGGCGCGGTGGACGTCGTGGTGACGAACCCCGACACCCAGAGCGGCACCCAGGTCGCCGGCTTCACCTACGTGTTCCCGGCCAACCCGCCGCCGACCCTCTCCACCGTCGCGCCCGCGCAGGGGACGTCGGCGGGCGGGACCACCGCGACGCTCGGGGGAACCGGCTTCGTGGCCCCGGTGACCGTCACCTTCGGCGGTGCGGCGGCAACGGTGGTGAGCGTGAGCGCCAGCGCCGTGACGGTGGTGACGCCCCCGCACGTCGCGGGCGCCGTGGCGGTCGTCGTCACCAACGCAGACACCCAGAGCGCCACGCTTCCCTCCGGATTCACCTTCACCTCGACGCCGGTGGTGCCGCCGCCCTCGCTCGCCGGCGTGAGCCCTGCCTCCGGGCCGATCGCCGGCGGCACCACCGTCGCGCTCACCGGAGCCGACTTCGACGCGGGCGCCTCGGTCACCTTCGGCGGCCAGGCCGCCGCGGTGGTCTCCCGCACGGCCGCCAGGCTCACCGTGACCGCGCCGGCTCACGCCGCCGGTCCGGTCGACGTGGTCGTCACCAACGGGGATGCCCAGTCCGCGACGCTCGCCGCCGCCTTCACCTACGTGGCTCCGCCGTCGCTCTCGAGCGTGACCCCCGCCTCCGGTCCCACCGCCGGCGGTACCTCGGTGACGCTCGCCGGCGGCAACTTCGTGCCCGGGCCGGGCGGCAGCACCGTGACGATCGGCGGCGCATCCGCCACCGTCACCAGCAGTTCCGCCTCGACGCTCGTCGCGACCACGTCGGCCCACCCCGCTGGCCCGCAGCCCGTCACCGTGACGAACCCGGACGGCCAGAGTGCCACCCTGGCTGCCGGCTTCACCTTCGTGGCCCCGGGCCCCGGACCGTCGGCCCCCACCCTCACCGGCGTGAGCCCGTCCTCCGGGCCCATCGCCGGCGGCACGCTGGTGACGCTCACCGGGACCAACTTCGTCTCCGGCGGCGTCGTGACCTTCGGGGGTGTGGCTGGGGTCGTGGGATCGAACTTCCCGACCCAGATCACCGTCACCACGCCGCTCGCCCAGCCCCCGGGCGCCGTGGACGTGACCTACTTGAACCCGATCACCGGCGAGGTGGCCTCGGTCCAGCAGGGCTTCACCTTCGTGGCGCCGCCGCCGGTCATCCAGGTGCTGAGCGTCCGCGGGGCACCGCCCGCCGGCGGCACCACGCTCAACATCCTCGGCTCGGGATTCCAGCCGGGCGTCACCGCGAAGTTCGGCGGCGCTCCCGGAACGGGGCTCGTCATCTCGATCGCCAGCGCCACGCCGCCGCGCCAGTACCTCACCTTGACCACCCCGCCAAGGCCCTCCGGCGCCGGCGACTTCGTCGACCTCGTGGTCCGGAACCCCGACGGCCAGGAGGCGACCTTCGTCGGCTTCCACTACGGGCCGCCGCCGAGCGTCACGTCCGTGTCCGCAACCCCGACCGGGATCGCCAACGTCCACAAGGACGACGTCATCACCATCACCGGCGCGGACTTCAGCGCGAGCACCGGCGTCCAGGTCCAGATCGGCGCCTTCGCCGTCATCAGCTCGGCGACCGCGACGGAGCTGGTGGTGGTCGCCCCCAAGGTCAACCCCGGCACCTACCCGGTGGTGGTGACCAACACCGATGGCCAGTTCGGCGTGTCGCCACCGGCCTTCTACGTCGTCTACCAGGGCCCGTGAGCCCCGCCCCTCACATCCGGCCGCAGGGGCGCCGGAACGGGCAGCGCCTGCAGGCGTCCCGGTCGTCGATCTGCGGAAAGCGCTCCTTCGAGGCCGCGTTCCGGATCGGATCGTCGAGCTGCGCCTTCATCCCGGCGATGCTCTCCCGCATCCTCACCTGCGCCGCCTCCAGCGCAGGCGCGTCCACCGCCACGTCGACCCGGTCGGCGCCGTGCCCGAGGTAGACGAGGCCGCCGACCACCAGCTCGGGCGGCGCCTGCCACTTCTGCTGCGCATAGAGCGCGTACTGGGCCACCTGCATGTGGTCGGCCTCGCGCTCCTTGCCGGTCTTCCAGTCGAGGACGTGGACCCGTTCGTCCTCGTCGCGGTAGGCGAAGTCGATGGCCACCCAGACCTTGGTCCCCTCGAAGCTCCAGGAGTCGAGCTCGTCCACGGTGAGCCAGCGCGCCGGCGGGATGGCTCGGATGCGCTCGAAGGTCGGGCTCCCGTAGAAGGCGCGGATCGATCCCTCGATGATCTCGTCCCAGATCCGCTTCCACTCCTCGGGGGGCACAGGCTCGGCGTACTCGTGCTCGACCAGGCCAGGAATGCGCTTGGGGTCGCGCCAGTAGCTCTTGTCCCGGGAACCGGCGAACTGGCTCCGGGAGCGGCGGCGCGTCTCCTCGAGGAGCTGATCGAGGGCCTTGCGGTCCCCGGTGAAGCGGGAGCGATTCAGCATGTGGCGGATCGCCTCGTGCACCACCGAGCCGGCCCACTGCCAGCGCGAGGAGAGGTTCTTCAGCACGTACAGCTCGCGTGTGGGCGGGCCGGTCGCCGTCTCCCATCCGCCCCAGGAGCCGTAGTAGTGGAACCAGTAGGCGCGAGGGCACGACGTGAACTTCTCGTGGCGGGACTTCGACCAGGAGAACTCGTTCTGCAGCACCTTCACGGCTTGCGAATCTCCACGTCACCGATGGGAAGCCCGTCGAGCTGCGGCTTCACCATCGCCGGGTCGCCTACCATCACGGTCGAGAGCTTCTCCGGATCGAGGAAGCCGCGGGCCACCCGCTGGACGTCTGCGGCGCTCACCGCCCGGACCCGGGCCGGGTAACGGGCCCACCAGTCGTCGGGAAGCGCGTGGACCACCTGCTCGGCGACCCTTCCGGCGATGCCGGCCACCGTGGCGAAATCGGCGGGGAGCGAGCGGACGATGCCGTCCTTCGAGTCGGCCAGCTCCGCCTCCGGCACCGGCACGTCGCGAAGTGCGTTCACCTGGGCGAGGAGGTCGCGAATGGCCTGCCCCGTGGCGTCGGCGCGCACGCTTCCGCCCAGGTAGGAGACCCCGCCCAGCTTCTGGGCCGACTCCCGCGCCGAGAGGCCGTAGGTGTAGCCCTTGTCCTCGCGCAGGTCGCGGAAGAGGCGCGAGGCAGAGCCGCCGCCCAGCACCTGGAAGAGCACCTGCGCCGCGATGAAGTCGGGGTCGCCGCGGGCCATGCCGGGCATGCCCAGGATGAGGAAGGTCTGGGAGGCGCCGCCCTTCTCCACCAGCACCGCGCGCCGCTTCGCCACCGGAAGCTCGGCGGACACCGGGCGGGCCGGATCGCTCCCCTTCCAGCCGGCGAAGGCCTTCGCCAGCTCGGCGCGGAGCGCCGCGGCGTCCACGTCGCCGACCACCACCAGTTCCGCCGCGCCGGGGCGCCAGTGGTCGGCGTGGAACCGGGCCAGATCCTCTCGCGTGGTCCGGGCCACCGAGTCCTCGGTCCCGCCCGCCCAGTGGCCGTACGGGTGGTTGCCCCAGAAGAGCTTGCCGAAGGCCTTCGACGCGATGGCGCCGGGCTGATCGCGCTGCTGCAGGATCGACACCTTGCGCTGGTCCTGGACGCGGGCGAAGTCGGAGGGCGGGAAGGCCGGGTTCATGGTCACGTCGGCGAGCAGCTCGAGCAGCTTCGGCAGGTGGCGAGAGAGGGCGTGGCCGGAGACGTACGCCCCGTCCATGCTGGCGCCGGCGCCGAGGCTCGCTCCCAGGAAGCCGAGCTCGTCGGAGAGCTGGATGGCCGAACGGGTCTTCGTGCCCTCGGTGACCATGGCGGCTGTGAAGCTCGCCACGCCCGGGAGGTCGGCTGGGTCGCGCGCCGCGCCGCCCTCGAGCATCACGAGGTGAACGGCGACGATGGGGAGCCGGTGGGACTCGACGAGCCGGATGGCGAGGCCGCTCGGGAGCGTGAACCTCTGTTGCGCCGGGAGCTGGAGCTCGACCTGGGCGCCGAGCGGCGGAACCGTGACGGCTGCGGTCTCCTGCCCGTCGGGGCGGGCGGCGGCCGTGGCGCAGCCGGCGAGGGCCAGCGCGGCGAGGAGGGCGG
>Ga0315273_10005764_pt1 | contig 15372 bp, 9 predicted proteins | sample YL17G02_0_MG_FD_205753 | JGI IMG/M metagenome (GOLD analysis project Ga0315273, IMG submission 205753) | Sediment microbial communities from Yellowstone Lake, YNP, Wyoming, USA - YL17G02_0 | ecosystem: Environmental > Aquatic > Freshwater > Lake > Sediment | place: USA: Wyoming | collected...
CGCCCTTGAGCGTGCCGCCGCCCATCTGGTTCACGCGGTTCACGGTCCACTGCCAGCCGTCGAGGTAGCCCGAGTAGAACCGCTTCCCGGTGGCCGGCGCGAGCAGCGCCTCGAAGTGCACGTTGAACCGCGACCGTTCCGACTCCCGACCCTCGATCCCGCTCATGTTGCGGTGCGGGTTGTTCTCGAGGAGGACCATGGCCCCGTCTGCCTCGGCAAGCCGATCGATGAGCGCCCGATCGAACGACCGGATGTTGGGCACGTGCGGCACGCGCGGAAAGATGGTCTGCGGGTAGACGCCGACGAGTACCGCGAGCGCGACGGCCAGGAGACGGCCGCCGGCCGAGCGCACGACGAAGGCGGCCAGCGCGCCCCCGAGGAAGACCACGTACATGTGCACCGGCCGGATGAACAGATAGCCGAACTGCGGCGTGTTCAGCCGCGTGACGAGCAGCGTGGCCAGCCCGGCAACGGCGTAGAACCCGGCGCGCGAGCGCCGCTGCAGCGCCACAAAGGCCACCACCGGAACGAAGATGTTCGCCAGGCTCGAGTAGTCGTTCACCCAGCGGCCGGGCGAGAAGAGGATCTCGACGTTGTAGTACACCTTGCGCGCCACGCCGAGCGGGTCGAACGGCGATGCCAGGTTGGGGCCCAGGTTGTTGAAGCTGAACGAGTCGCCGTAGCGCCACCACTCCCACGTGAGCGGCAGGCTGGCGACGACGGCGAGCCCGATCGCGACGACGGCGCAGCACGCCGATCGCCAATCGCGGTAGTAGAGCGCCTCGAGCGCGAGGTAGCCAACCGCGTACGTGAAGAAACCGGTGTGCGACCAGGCCGCCAGCGCGAGGCCGAGGACCAGGAGCGGCAGGCCGGCGCGCGACCCGCGTCTCGCCAGGTGGCTGGCAGTCACCGCCAGCGTTGCCGACGCCACGCCCGCCAGCGAGTTCGTGTCGCCGCTGCGGATCAACATGAACGAGAAATTGCCGCACAGCAGGCAGGTGAACCCCGTCGCGACCAGCGCCACCGTGGGGTCCTCGGTCCGCAGGTCCAGGAAGACCAGCGCGGGGATCGCCGCGAACAACAGCGCGTGCAGCAGGTGGAACCCGAATGTCGGACCGAACACCGTGACGGGCAGGAACCCGACAAGGGCCAGGTTCTGCGTGATGTCGGTGACCGTATTGTAGCCGCCGAGGAACGCCCACTGCCACCCGGCGGCGGCGCCGCGGCGCAGCAGGGCAATGCCCTCGATCGTGCTCTGGTAGCGGACCGGCCAGTTGTCGAGGAACGGGATCTGCGACCACGTGTCGGGCGGAAACCAGCTGAAGAATGCAATCGCCAGCACGGACGCGCCGGCCGCCAGCGTCAAGACGCCGAAGATGCGTCCGGGCCCACGCCGCGTCCTGCGGCTAAACAGCGCCAGTGCCGAGGCGGCCGCGAGCACGGCCAGGTAGTACGGACGGCGCCAGCCGTGCAGCGTGCCCGGCACATTCGCCCATCGGGACGTGAGCAGGAAGTTCATCCACGCCACGGCGAGCGACAGCAGCAGCACCAGGCGCGGCCAGGCGATGCACCGGCCGACCTCGTCGGCGAGCATCCGAAGCCCCGCCCTCACTGGCCAGGCTCCCGCCGGCTGGCCGGCGCGGTGTAAACGCGCACTGAATCGAAGAAGGAGCCGCTCAGAGCCAGGCGCTCTTCACCCAGCCCGCGGCGATCGAGCGCAGCGGCGAGCACGGCCAGCACCCGGTGGCCGACGCCCTTGGTCCGCCCCAGCACCCACAGGCGTTGCCCGGGCTGCAGCGTGGCGACCAGCGCGTCGGCCTCGCGATCGATCGTCTCCGGCCTTGCCACTACGGACGGTTCGTCCAGCCAGCCGGGATGGGCGGCGATCTCGGCAGGAACCGGGATCGTGCGAAGGCACGCGGGCGCGCCGAGGCGGCGCATGAAGTAGCGGACTTCTGAGAACGCCTGCCCGGCGGGCACGACGACGTCGCCGCACCGGGCGCGGCGCAACACCTCGGCCAGGCTCGCGCGTGCGGGATTCGGGTCCGCCGCCCGCGCCGTCGTCATCGAGAACTGCACCGAGCCAAGGACGAACAGGGCCACGATCAGCGCGGTGAGGCCCGGGCGCGAAAATCGGGCGAGGACCAGCGAGAAGGCGACGCTGAGCGCGGGCAGCACCAGCACCGGCGTGCGCAGCGGATGGTAGACCGGGCGGATCCAGGACGCGGCGAACGGCAGCAGCAGGCCGAGCGAGGCGGCGAGCGCGCAGAAGATGAACGGCCGGCTGCGCAGGACGTCCAGGCTCCGGCGGCCGGACATGAAGAGCAGCGTGAGCGCGCAGCCAAGCAGCACGAAGCCGTTGCGGGAGGTCCACGACAGCCCGAACACGTTCTGCAAGTCCACGAGCGCCGGCCGCGCCATCCACGAGGTCGCGGGCAGGCGCAGCGTCTGGGCGAGCACCGGCCACCACGACACGAGATAGACGAGGACGCCCGCCGCCGGGGCCGCGAGCGCCAGCGCGCGGTGGCGATCCGAGGCGGCCGCGGCCGCGGTCGCGAGGGCGACGGCGAAGAACAGGAACAGCGGATGCGCAAAGAGGCCGAGCGCCGTGACGCCGGCGAGGCTGGCGGCGAGCCACAGGCGATGACCTGCGTGGGGGGAGGCGGCCGCCGCCGACCCCGGCGTTCCACGCGCGTGGGCGTCGACCAGGAGCACGCCGATCCAGACGCCCAGCGCCGCGATCAATCCGAGCAGCGCGTAGGCGCGCGCGGTGGCGGCGTGCAGCAGGCCCACGCTCGTGCTGGTCGCGACCAGGAGCGAGGCGAGCAGGCCGGCGCCGCTCCCGCCGGCGGCGCGGCCGGCGAGGCCGGTGACCAGCACCGCCAGCGTGAACGCGAGCACGCTGAGGCCGCGCAGCGCGAACGCCGAGTCCCCGACGACCGCCGTCCACGCCTTCAGCAGCACGTAGTGCAGCGGCACGTTGTCGTCGGCGAACACGCCGGTCAGCTGCGTCCACCCGAGCGCGACGGCGTTGGCGGTGAACGGCTCGTCGATGCTGAGATCGTGGGCGGCGCGCAGCCACGCCGCCTGGGCGGCGGCCAACGCGCAGATGAGCAGGAGCGCAGGCCAGAAGAACGACCGGCGGGCGTCTGGATTCAAGGCGCTGACCGTGGAGCGGCGCCGGTGGGGCCCGGCCGCCGACCTTTTCAAAATGGAAGCGACAGCGTGCGCGAGTATATCATGGGGCCGAGCATGCTCAGGACCGACGGCCCATCGGCGAACGACGTGGGCGCCTGCACCGCGCCTCCCAGCGAAGCGTCGCCTGAGACAGATTCCAGGGCGGTGCGTGAGAACCCAAGCCGGGCTTGGGCGCGGCCCCGGACGGGTTCGTGCAGACTTTGGCGCGCAAGCACGGCCAGGACCTCCGGCTGATGCCGATCATCCGCATCACCGATCCCGCCGATCCGCGCATCGCGGACTACCGGAGCGTCCCGGATCCCGAACTGCTCCGGCGGGGCGGCCTCTTCGTGGCCGAGAACCGGCTGGTCGTCCGCGCGCTCCTCGGGTCGTCGCGCTTCCGCACGCACTCGCTGCTCGTGACCGACGCGGCGCTGGACTCGCTTCGGGATCTCCTGCGGGCGGGCGCCGGCGAATCGTCGCCCGCGATCGACGGGCTCGCAGTCTACGTGTGCCCGAAGGCGCTGATGGAGCCCATCGCGGGGTACCCCATCCACCGCGGCTGCCTGGCCATCGGCGAACGACCGCCGGCGCTGGCCGTCGACGCACTCCTGGCGGCGCTGCCCGGCGCGCGGCTGGTCGTGGCGCTCGAAGCGCTGACCAATGCCGACAACATGGGCGGTGTCTTCCGGAACGCGGCCGCGTTCGGGGCGGATGCCGTCATCCTCGGGCCGCGCTGCTGCGACCCGCTCTACCGGAAGGCGATCCGCGTGTCGATCGGCGCGTCGCTGCGCGTGCCCTTCGCAAACGCCGCCGGCTGGCCGGAGGATCTGGAACGTCTCCGGCGCGCGGGGTTCACGGTCGTGGCGCTGACGCCCTCGTCGGACGCGATCGACCTCGGCGAGTTCGCCACCGGAGACGCGCCATCGAAGATCGCCGTGCTCGTCGGCAACGAAGGTGACGGCCTGAGCGATGCCGCGCAGGGCAGCGCCGACGTGCGCGTCCGCATCGCGATGGCGCCGGGCGTGGACTCGCTGAACGCCGCCGCCGCAACCGCCATCGCCCTGCACCGACTGTGGCCAGGAGCGCGTCCGAGCACTACCGCGACGCGCTCCTGGTAATTGCGCTTCGCGCGAAACCTCCGAACATTGTCTGTATTCCCGCCGACGAAGTCGGCCCCACTTGGATTGATCAGGGAGGAGCGCCGTGACGGAAACGGAACAGCAGGTGCTCGACGCGCTCGCGGCGCTGGGCATCGCCTGGACGCGCCACGAGCACCCGCCGGTCTTCACGGTGGAGGAGGCCGGGCAGCACTGGGCGGCCATCGACGCCACCCACTGCAAGAACCTGTTCCTGCGGAACAAGACAGGCCACGCGCACTACCTGGTCGTGGCGGAACGCTCGGCGCGCGTGGACCTGAAACAGTTGACAGCCGTTCTCGGCGAGGACCGCCTCAGCTTCGGCTCTCCCGAACGGTTGCTGGCGTGCCTCGGCCTCACGGCCGGCTCGGTGTCGCCGTTCGGCCTGCTGAACGACGCGGCCCATGCCGTCACCGTCGTCGTGGACGAGGCGTTGCGGTCGGCCTCGCGCGTGGCCTTCCATCCGAACGTGAACACCTCGACGGTGACCCTCACCTTCGCCGACTTCGCGCGTTTCCTCGCCTCGCGGGCGACCCCGGTCCGTTACGCTTCGTTCGGCGCGTAGACCGGAGATCGCTTGTGTTGACGCTCCCGGCGCCGCCCGGCAAGGCTGAAGCCTTGCCCTGCAAGCGGCGCTGCAGCGTCAAAGGAAGGAACTCCGGGACCAGCAGCCCGGGGTGAAAGCCCAGCTGCATTCGACCGGCGATGCATCCCTCCTGCACCCCGACGCGGCTGCCGCGTCGGGGACCCCGGGCGCCTTGCCGGTCTCGGTGTTCGCGCTGGACTTTCACCCCGGGCTGCCAGTGAGGCGTCGCCTCAAACCGCCAAGGAGAACGTCCTGCTCCGCTTGGCTGGCAGCCCGTGTTGGCTGGCCCGGCGAAGCGCGGGGCGACGACATCTTCGTAGGGCGGGCCTTGAGGCCCGCCGTGACGGCGGGGCTTAGGCCCCGCCCTACGGGACCGTCAGTCGGGTGGCAGGCCCCGAAGGGGCCCAAGACAGATTCCAGGGCGGTCGCGTGAGGGCCGAGCAAGCTCGGCCCCTATCGTGGCTGTCACGCGTTCGGCCCTGGAAGATGTCTAGCGAGGCTTCGCCTCAGACCGCCAAGCATGTCCGGGCGGTGTCCACGCTCGCCTCGCTAGACACGCTGTTTCTGCGGCCACGCCTGCAGCGTGGCCGTCGAGGTCTTGAAGGGCCAAGAAACGCGGCGCGAAAACTTGACTCATTTGCACCGACTTTGGCCCTTCAAGACCTCTAGCGAGGCTTCGCCTCAGACCGCCGAGCGTGTCACGTGCGGCGGTCCCAGGCTCGCCTCGCTAGACCCCTGTTTCTGCGGCCACGCCTTCAGCGTGGCCGTCGACGTCTTTCAGGGCCACCATGCCATTTCGGCCCGGCCGCGAAGCGCCCCTAAGACGGATTGAAGGGCGGTCCTGGAAACTTGACTCATTTGCACCGACTTCGGCCCTTCAAGACCTCTAGCGAGGCTTCGCCTCAGACCGCCGAGCGTGTCCGGGCGGTGTCCACGCTCGCCTCGCTAGACGTCCCGTGGCGCCCCGCGGTCGAGAGCCGCCGAGATCTTCTCGAGCAGTGCCTCCGGTGTGTACGGCTTGGGCACGAAGATCGCGTCTCCGGCGGTGACTTCTTCCGGGAGCACGGTCGTCTCGGCGTAGCCGGACACCAGCACCGTGACGATTTCCGGCCTGGCGGCCCTCAGCGCCCTGGCGACCTCCGGCCCGCTCATGTCCGGCATGACGACGTCGGCCACCAGGACGTCGATGCGTCCCGCGAACCGCTCGGCGATCTGAAAGGCCTCGTGTCCGTTGAGCGCGTCGAGCACCGTGTGCCCCTCGGCCTGGAGCACCGTCCTGGCCAGCGCGAGCACGTGTTCCTCGTCTTCGACCAGCAGGATGGTGAGCGGGCCGCGCGCCTGGCGGGAGGGTTCGGCGACCACCGGGGCCGCCGCCGGCGCGGCTACCCCGGGCAGGTAGATCCGGAACGACGTTCCCGCCTCCGGCGAACTCTCCACGGTGATGTGCCCCCCGCTTTGCTTGATGACGCCGTAGACCGTCGAGAGGCCGAGGCCGCTGCCGTGCCAGAGCTCGCGCGTTGTATAGAACGGCTCGAACAACCGCGCCTGCGCCTCCTCGGTCAGGTGGGCCGAGTAGCGGATGACGGCCAGGGCGTAGTCGCCGGGCTCGACCTCGTGGCTGGCGATCGCGTCGGCCAGCGTCACGGTCGCCGCCGCGGTCTGGATCGAGAACGTCCCACCGTCGGGCATGGTTCCCCGCGCGCTGAGCGCGAGGTCCACCAGCACCTGCTCGAGCTGGCCGACGTCCACGTTCACGTGCAGCGGTTCGGGCGAGCACGAGGTGGACACGCGCACGCGCTCGCCGAGCAGGCCGCGCAGGAGCGTCTGCTGCGACGCCACGATGCCGTTCAGCGCGCAGACACGCGGGCGCAGGATCTGCCGGCGTCCGAACGCGAGGAGTTGCCGCACGAGCTTTGCCGCGTGGGTGGCCGCCTGCTGGACTTCGTGCGTGAACCCGCGCTCGGCCGACTTGTCCGGCAGGCGCCGCGCCACCAGCTGGTTGTAGCCGATGATGGCCGTGAGCAGGTTGTTGAAGTCGTGCGCGACCCCGCCCGCCAGTTGCCCGACCGCCTGCATCTTCTGCGCGGCCCGTACGCGGTCTTCCATCAGCTTGCGCTCGGTGATGTCCTGGCAGAGGCCGACGTAGCCCGCAAAGTGGCCGTCGAGATCGTCGAACGGGTGGCCCGCATCCGCCACGAGGCGGTACTGGCCGTCGTGCCGCCGCAGGCGGTACTCGGCGTCGTAGGGACGGCGCGCCTCAAAGGCCTCCACGTAGGCGCGCAGGCAGTCATCGCGGTCGTCAGGGTGGACACCGTCCATCCAGCCGGTCCCCAGTTCCTGCTCCGGCGTGCGCCCGGTGAACGCAAACCAGGAGCGGCTGAAGTAGTCGGCCCGGCTGTCCGGCCTCGAGCGCCAGATCATGGCGGGGAGGTTGTCGAACAGTTTCAGGTAGAAATCCCGCGCCAGCGCCAGCGCGTTGTCGAGGCGCTTCGCCTCGGTGACGTCGTTGACGACGGCCACCATGCCCCTGACGCACCCGTTGCCGTCGTGCAGCGGCGCTGCGTACACCTGGATGTCCACCGCCGTGCCGTCGCGCCGGACCACTTGCCGTTCGGCGCCCTGGAGGCGTTCGCCGCCTTGCACCGCCTGCGCGAAGGCCGGCATGGCATGGGCGGGCACGTTCGGGATCTGGCGGCCCAGGACATCTTCGCGCGACCAGCCGAGCAGCCGCTCGGCCGCCGGGTTCCACACCGTCACCGTGCCATCGAGGGCGAGCCCGATGATGGGCAGCGGCGACGCGAGCACGATCCGTTCGAGTTCCTCGTTGGCCAGGCGCAGGGCGGCCTCGGCCTGCGCCCGGGCGGACGCGCGGGCCTGCAGCGTTTCGGCCATCTCGTCGAACGCCCGTCCCAGGTGGCCGAATTCGTTCTGCAGGTCCGCGACGCCGCTGCGCGTGGCCAGGTTCCCGGCTGCCAGGGCGCGCGTGGAGGCGGCGAGGCGGCGAAGCGGCTTGAGGAAGATGACCGCGCCGCCCAGCCAGACGCCGGCGAAGGACACCAGGACGGCCAGGGTGAACGCGGCGATGTGAACACCGAGTTCCGCATTGGCGCTGGCGACGATCGTGGACTTCGGGATGCCGACCGCGATGTGGAACGCCGTGTCGCTCCCGATGCGCACTGGGGTGAACGCGTACAGCCGCTCGACGCCGTCCGGATCCGTCAGCCATTCGGTCCCGGCGCCCTTGAGCGCCGCCTGATACGCCCCCGTCACGGCCGCCTTCCCGATCCAGCGGGTCGGGTCGGGCCGACGGGCGAGCACGATCCCCTTCCGATCGAGCACCGTCACGGTGCTATCGGGCGGCAGCGACGCGTGCTCGGTGAACCGCGAGAGCCAGGCAAGGTCGATCGTCGCGCCGAGGAAGCCCGCCGGGCCGGACGCCCGGGCCGGCAACGGCGCCGCCAGGCGAAGGCCGGCCGTGCCGCTGGACTGCCCGACTTGGTACTCGCCGACCGCGAACCGGCGCTCGGTCAGCGCCCGGCGCGCCCACGCATCGAGAGGTCTCGGTCCGGTGGCCGGCCCGGGCCGCGCGGAGCACGTGATCGCGCCGTCCGCCCTGATGACGACCAGGTTGTCGAACCGCGAGTCGAGCGTGATCGCCTCGGCCAGGACACGGCCGCACTCGGGCGACTCCGGCTGCTGCAGCGCGGGCACGAGCGCCAGCGCCTGCAGCACCAGGCGGCTGTTGTCAACGAGCGTGGCTTGCTGCCGGGCCGCAAGGGCGGCCACCCTGGTCGCCTCCTCACAGGCGTCCGCCAGATGCCGGCTGCGCTCGTCCACCGCGTGTTTCACCCCCACGGCGGCGATCGGCAGCGACGTCAGCAGCGCCAAGGCGAGCACGCGCCAGCGCAGCGTGGCAAACCACTTCATGTCGGACCTCTCCTCAGAGCATCAACGCGTCGGCGTCCAGCGTCGCGCGGACCTTCTCCAGCAGCTCGTCGGGCGTGAAGGGCTTCTGCAGGAACACACCCGCGTGTTGCGGCATCCCGTGCGCCGCCGTGGTCTCGTCCAGGTAGCCGGACACGTAGAGGACGCGCATGCCCGGGAAGATGGCGGTCAGGTGTTCGGCCACCGCCGGCCCGCTGGCTTCCGGCATGACGACGTCGGTGATCAACAGGTGGAGCGGCTGGAACAGGGACAGCCCGATGGCCTCCGCTTCGTGCCCGTCACGGGCCTCCAGCACGACGTAGCCCTGCTGCTGCAGGATCAGTCGCATCAAGGAACGCACCCCGTCGTCGTCCTCGGCCACCAGTACCGTCCGCGCCTGCGTCGGGCCCTCGACCTGCTTCTGCGCCGGCTCGGCCACGGCGCCAGGCTGGGCCACGGGAAGACAGATCGAGAACGTCGTGCCCCGGCCGGGCTGGGTGTCTACATGGATGTGCCCGCCGCTCTGGCGCACGATGCCGTACACCGTAGAGAGGCCGAGCCCGGTGCCCTTGTCGGCTTCCTTGGTCGTGAAGAACGGTTCGAACAGGTGCGAGCGGACCTCCTCGCTCATGCCGCAGCCGCTGTCGGCCACCCGCAGCACCACGTGCGGCCCCGGCGCGATCTCCCCGTAGGTGTTTGCCCGCGGCGCCTCCGCGTCCGCCCTGTTCACCGCGATGACGATCCGGCCGCCCTGCCCGAGGGCGTCGCGCGCATTGACGACGAGATTGAGGATCACCTGTTCGATCTGGCCGCGATCCGCCTGGATCCGCGCCGGCTCCGCGCAGGGCATGGTGGCGAGCTGCACGTGTTCGCCGATCACGCGGCGCAGCATCCGCTCGACGCCGGTGACGATCGCGTTCAGGTCGCACACTTCGGGCTTGAGCGCCTGCTTGCGGCTGAAGGCCAGCAGTTGCCGCGTGAGGGCCGTGGCCCGCTCGCCCGCCTGGCGGATCTCGTCGGCGGCCGTGCGGAGGGCGCTGTCCTTGTCGAGACGCTCCAGCAGGTGGTCGCTGTAGCCGAGGATCGCGGTCAGCATGTTGTTGAAGTCGTGCGCGACCCCCCCGGCGAGCCGGCCCATGGCTTCCATCTTCTGGGCCTGGCGCAGCTCGGCCTCGCGGTCGCGCAAGGTCTCCGCCGCGCGGTAGCGTTCCGACAGGTCGCGGGCGATGACCAGCACGGCCGGCCGCCCTTCGAACTCGATGCGCGCCGCCAGCACCTCGGCGGGTACCGCGGTGCCGTCCGCCCGCTGGATGTGCTCCTCGATCGGGTCGGCGACGCCGGCCCCGTCGTGCAACTGCTGGATGCAGGCCCGCGCGATGTCACGCGAGTCGGGGTGCAGCAGGTCGAGGAGCGCCGCGCCCAGCAGGGCCTCGGGCCGGTCCACCGCCCACAGGCGCGCGGCCGCCTGGTTGGCGAAGACGATGCGGCCGTCCGTGTGGACGAGCGTCGCGTCCGGGGAGAGTTCGACCAGCGTGCGATAGCGCTCCTCCTTCTCGCGCAGCGCCTGCTCCAGCGCGTGGCTCTCGGTCATGTCTTTCGCCATGCTGAGCATCACGCGGCGCCCGTCGGGGAGGTGGCCGATCGGCGCGGACGCGAACGTCCAGATCCTCGTCTCGCCGGAGGCGGTGCGGATGGCGTAGTCACGGTTGACGGTCGGGACCTTCGCGGCGGTGGCGGCCCTGATGCGTTCCAGCATCTCGGGCGCCCGCGGCCCGTAGGCCAGCTGGGCCCAGGCCGCCACGGTGGGGATCTGCTCTGCGGCGTATCCGCTGAGGTCGGTCCACGCGGTGTTCACCTTCAGGATGTCGCCGTCTTCGGCGAACATCACCACCGGGAACGGGGCGTCGGCAATCGCGTGCCGGAAGCGCGTCTCGCTCTCGACCAGCGCGGACTGGGCGCGCCGCTGTTCGGTGATGTCGCGGAACACGCTGTGCGTGTGCTGCACTCCCTGGTGGTCGTGTGCGATCCGCCCGTTGAACGACAGCAGCGCGTGCGTGCCGTCCCCCCGCACGACCTCGTACTCGACGCCGTCCACCCGGCCGACGCGCTTGAAGACGGGAAAGCGCTCGGCGAAGAGCGGCCGGTACTCTGGCGCGAGGAACTCGGCGAAGTTGCGGCCGATGACCTCCGACCGCGAGCAGCCGAAGAACTCGAGCCACGCCGCGTTCACCTCCACGAAATTGCCGTGCTCGTCCAGCGACTGGTAGCCGAGCGGGGCGTTGTCGAACAGCAGGTGGTAACGCTTCTCGCTGGCCTTCAACGCGTTTTCGAGCCGTTCCCGCTCGGCCAGTTCGCGGCGGACCGAGCCGAGGGCGTTGGCGAGCTGCGCGTGACGGGTCTCGAGCGCCGCGGCCATCGTGTCGAAGGTCGTTCCGAGCGCGCCCAGTTCGCCATGACGGTTCGACACACGGGCGCGGGCGGTCAGGTCGCCGCCCGCCAGCGCGGTCGCCGCGCGCGACAGCCGGTCGATGGGTGCCAGCACCAACAGGTGGACGCCCACGACCGCCAGGGCGATCGCTGCGGCCAGCGACAGCAACAGGCCGGCGAGCGTCGCGCGGTAGGCCCTTCCTGCCGGTCCCATCACGCTGTCGTAGGGGACCGCGACCTGGACGCGGAAGCCCTCGGTGCCCAGGTGACCCGCGTCGGCGACCGCGGCGAACCGGCGCGTGCCGTCCGGCTCGGTCTGGATGCCGCCGCTGTCGGGGGCCGGGTCCGCCGCGAGCCGGCCGGCCGGCCGGACCTCCCATCGCGCATCGCGGGCCGGTTTCACGAGCGCGTCGCCCGACGTGTCCCAGGCCGCGACGGCCGACCCGGCCGGGAGGCCGTCGCCGATGAGCAGCAACCCGAACCGGTCGAGGTCCACGGCGGCGCTGAGCACGGCCGACGCCGGTCCCGGCAGCACCTGCGCCACCACGACCTCGGGCCGCCCGGAGGTGGGTCCCAGACGGTACTCGCCGGCGAGGCTCGCGCCGCCGCGCACCACGCGCTCGAACCAGCCCTGTCCCGCGACGTTCGCGGTCCGCACGTGGCCTGCGCCGCAGCGAAGCGCCCCGGTGGCGTCCGTCACGCGCAACCCGTGCAGTTCCTCGTGTTGCGCGAGGACCGACGCCAGGTAGTCGTTGCACGCGCCCGAGGCCAGGGCCGGCATGGCGCTGATGGCCCCGAGCAGTTGCCGGGTGCCGTCGATCACGAAGCGATGCTGCATCGCCACCAGTTGCGCCAGCCGCGTGACCGAGGCCTGGCCCATCTCCCGGGCGAGCTCGAACCGCTGCTGCGCGTGGTACAGCGTGGTGCCCAGGAGGGGAGCGAGCACGAGGACGAACAGCAGCAGGAACCGGACGCGGAGCGCGGCGAGTCCGCGAAGCGGTGTCATCGGGATCCCCTCCACCGCCACAGGTTCATGGTTTCTTCGCCTCGTCGCGGCGCCCTACGGCCTGGCCTCGCCCTGGTTCATCTGGAGCAGCGAGACGCGGAACCCGCCGACCTCCGTGGTGAAGGCCCGTTCCAGCAGCACCGCGGCGCCACAGACCCGCAGCGCGTAGTCGCGCCCGGCGACCACCGACGGCATCGACAACCCTTCGCCGTGGGGCAGCGACGACTTCAGGTTGCCGCCGATCATGTTCGCCAGCTCGCCCAGCGCGTCGTGGATGTCGTCGCGCGTGCACTCGGCCGCCGCAATCCCGAGCAGCCGGCCCGTCCACTCCGCCGCTTCTACGCCCCCGCAGTCGAACATGACCGCACCGTTCCAGAGGCCGGTCAGGTAGATGGCCGCCGTGTACGACGTCCCCGCGGTCGGCGGCGGCTCCGCCCCGTCGCGGTCGGTGACGTCGAGGCACATCATCGTCTGGAAGACGTGACGGACGATGTCCCCGAGGAGCGGCGCGTAGGTGGCAATGTCGACCGGACTTTCCATAGGACCTCACAGGCACTCACGTCGCGCGATAGGCGACGATCGGTCCCACCGATTCCCTCGTGAACCCGGCTTCGGGGGTGAGCATCGCCTCCGCCCCGCCGAGCAGCAGGTACCCGCCCGTGTAGAGCGTGCGCCGGATGCCGGCGAGAATGCAGCGGCGCGTCGCGTCGTCGAAGTAGATCAGCACGTTGCGGCAGAAGACGATGTCGAACGGCCCGTACGGCGGTGGGCGGCGCAGGTCGCACCGGTCGAACTGCACGAGCTTCCGCACCTCGTCCTTCAATTGCCACTCGATGCCCTGCTGCCGGAAGTACTTCACGAGATAGGGCGCGGGCAGGCCCCGGTTGACCTCGATCTGGAGGTAGCGCGCGGTGCGGGCCCGCTCGAGGATCAGCGTCGAGATGTCGGTCCCCAGGATGCGCAGGTTCCACGTGGCGAGGCCCATCTCGAGCAGCATCATCGCCAGGCTGTAGGCCTCCTGCCCGGACGCCGCCGCCGCCGACCAGAAGGCCAGCGTGCGGGTGTCCTGGTGCTGCGTCACGAACGCCGGGATCAGCGTGCGGCGCAACGCGTCGTACTGCGCCGGGTCGCGGAAGAAGAGCGTCTCGTTGGTCGTCATCGCGTCGACGACCATCTGCCGGAGCGCGGGCTGTGCATTCTGCCGCAACTGGACGCAGAGGTCGTCGATCGAGCCGAGATGCTCGCGCTTGACGATGGGAGTAAGGCGCGCGTCGAGCAGGTAGTGCTTGCCCTCGTCGAGCACGATGCCCGATTCCCGGTAGACGTAGTCCTGCAGGAAGCGATAGCTGTCGGGGCTCATCTTCGCAGCAGGCTCTACGGCGCGGACGGGCTGTGGCAGCGTGGCCAAGGCGACCTCAAACCTGCTTCAGGATTTCGGGCACGACGTCCGCCAGCGGGACGACGGCGTCGGCCAGGCCCGCGCGGGCGACGGCTCCGGGCATGCCCCACACGACGCTCGACGCCTCGTCCTGCGCGATGACGTACGCGCCGGCCGGGTGCAGCGCCTCGACGCCGCGCAACCCGTCCTGGCCCATGCCGGTCAGCACCACGGAAATCGTGGCCCCGCCGTAGACCTCGCAAACCGAGCGGAAGAGCACGTCCACCGCCGGCCGGCACGAGTTCTCGGGCGGCTCCTGGTCGAGGGCGAGGACGACCTTGCCGTTGGCCTTCTTCACCCGCATGTGGTAACCACCCGGCGCGATGTAGATCGTGCCGGGCGCCACCGCCGCCGTGTCCCACGCTTCGCACACCCGTAGCGCGGTCAGCTTCTGCAGTCGCTCGGCCAGGAACTTCGTGAAGAGCGGCGGCATGTGCTGGACGATGAGAATGGGGAGCGGGAAGATGGCGGGGAGGGCGGCCACCACCTCCGCCAGGGCGATCGGACCGCCGGTGGAAACGCCGATGGCCAGCACCTTGCGGCTGGCCGTCGCGAGACGAGACGCCGGGGTGGCGAGAGGAGTCGAGGTCGCCAACCCGGCGCCGGGGGCGCCGCCCGAGGGTCTCGATTCGATCCGGAAGAACTGCTTGATGCGCGGCACCAGCTCGCTGCGCAGCGCCGCCATCGACTCGTCGAGCGAGCCGACGTTGGCGGCCTTCGTCACGTAGTCGTCGGCCCCGGCCATCAGCGCGTCGATGGTGGCCGTCGCGCCCCGCCGCGTGAGCGTGCTGAACATGATCACGCGGACGTGCGTGTTCTGCCGCCGCAACTGCCGCAGCATCTCCAGACCGTCCACCTCCGGCATTTCCACGTCGAGGGTGATGACGTCGGGATTGAGCTGCGACACCTTGGTCAACGCGATCGCCCCGTTGGCCGCCGCCCCCACCACCTCGATGGACGGCTCCTGTTCCAGCGCGTGGGTCACCAGGCGCCGGATGACCACCGAGTCATCGACGACGAGGACGCGGATGCGGGTGCGCGATTCGAGCGGTCGGCCGGTCGCCTGGTGTACCACCGTGGCCCCCATCTACTGCAGCACACCGAGCAGGCGGAGCTTGTCCTCGATCACCTCTTTGGTGAACGGCTTCATCACGTATTCGTTCGCGCCCGCCTGCAGGGCGACCACCATCTGGCCCACTTCGGTCTCGGTGGTCACCATGATGACCATCGTATCCGCGCACCGCGCGTCCGCGCGCACCCGTCGCACCACCTCGAGGCCGTTCATCTGCGGCATGTTCCAGTCGACGAGCATCAGGGCGACCGGGGCGCCGGCGGCATGGGCCTGCTCGAGCATCGCGAGCGCTTCCACCCCGTCGGCGGCCTGGGCCACCTGGTACCCGATTTCGCTGAGCGTCCCGGCCAGGATCCGCCGGATGACGCGCGAATCGTCCACGACAAGAGCGTTTGGCATGGCATCCCTGCAGGGCGGGGCTCAGGCCCTGCCCGTGGTCCGCAGGGCGGGCCTTTCCGCCTCCGCGCGTCCGAACCTCGCCCGCGACGGCGAGACCCGCCGAAGTTCCCTCGATACCGTGGAACGGAGGCGGGCAGCCCCGCCGTCCCGGCGGGCCCTTCCGCCTCCGCGCGTCCGAACCTCGCGCGCGACGGCAAGACCCGC